>Ga0180437_10002851_pt1 | contig 26692 bp, 51 predicted proteins | sample SS_ome_4_FD_132410 | JGI IMG/M metagenome (GOLD analysis project Ga0180437, IMG submission 132410) | Hypersaline lake sediment archaeal communities from the Salton Sea, California, USA - SS_3_D_1 metaG | ecosystem: Environmental > Aquatic > Non-marine Saline and Alkaline > Hypersaline >... | reverse complement strand
TGCGTCCGAAAACGCACCGCCGCCCGTCGACTTCTCGATCGTCGCGGTGATACCTGTGATGTCAATGTCGTCAGAAGCGACGGCTCCTGAGTCGACGTCCATCAGCCCAATCGAGAACTGCATCAGCGCGTTCTCCTCGACGCCGGCGCTGACCGATTGCTCCGTGCGGAGCTGGATCGCCGCACCGCCGAGGATGACGAGAATTGACTCAGTGTTCGTTACATTCTGCTTGTGGTAGCCCATGGCCTTCGTCGCGTCGTCAACCGCACCCGCGTGCGCAGCGGTGTCGATTCGCCCTAGGTCTCGGACACTATCGGTTTCCGGGTACTTCACGGTACACCTCCTAGGGCGTCGTCACCTTCGTGACCACGATGTCATACAGCGCCTTGCTCGCGTCCTCGTTCTCCACCAAGACCTTGGCGAACTTCGGAGCGGCCTCAATCACGATCGTCTTCTGCACCCTGGTCGCCGCGACGACGCTCAGTGTGGCCGTGACGTAGTCCTCGGTATCCCACTCATCGGCGGAAGTCGACCCGCCGCTTGGGGAACTCTTCACGTGAACCACGGCATTGCCCGTGGCGGCCGTAGCGAACAGGCATTCCACCGTCAGCGCGAACTCCTCGTTGTCGGTCAAGTCCGCTACGGTGCATTCGGTGCCAGCAACGGTAGACGGGACGGTGCTTGCCGCCGCCAGGGTCGCCTCGTTCATCAACTCCTCAACTTGGTATGCACGCATCGCCCATCTCCTCTTCCGGTATCTTCTGTAACAAAGTCTTCTTGCCGTCAGCAGATCGACCGATTACATCCCACCCAGCTTTTTTGAAACAACACCCTGGATTGTCAGACCGCACTCGATCATCAAAAACGTACGTAAGGAAGCCGTCAGGGCCGACGGTAACGCCAGAATTCAATAGGTATTCCTCTGCTTCCAGGATCAACTCACTTGACAGGGCCGTCCCCTCGTTGCGGAAGATTGTGCATGTCCATCCGTCGAAACCATTCATCTGTTTGACCCCGCTTCTCGGGTGTGGTCTCCACCAACCGAAGACAGCGGATCCGTCTGCCGCAAGGAGGACAATCGTCTCCCCAGGTGGCATGAATTGGTTGCTACCTGGCTTCCCCCTGGAGTAATGCCGGTCAGCTAAGGATCGTGCCATCGCGTTGAACTTCGTTACGCGGACCAATTCCGTGCCATTCGCAAGTGCCGAGATCGTCGATTTCATTCTCAGTGCCGCACCTGCCTTTCCTATGTCTTCAGGTAGCCGTAACCAGCAGCCCCTGCAAACCGAAACACCGGTGGTGGCGGATCTTCATCAACGAGTTCTTCCCCGCCAAGCCACGCGACATAGTCAAGGTCGGAAAGCTCCGCGTAGTTCGCGAGCAGAATCCTCGCGATTTCTTCCTTTATCTCGTACACGGCCTTCTTCGGATTGATCGCGACAACGTTCCGCTCGACCCAGACGTTCACCGCCAGCGTGTTCAGCATGTACTGCACGGGCCCACCACTTGCCACGAGTCCGAAGAACGGGGCCGGACCGCTTGACAGCGGATCCTCCGTAGGATCGGTGATCGTCACCTGAGGCTTCTTCGACTTGCTGTCGTACCAGCCCGTCGAGAACGTCGGCGTGATCGACGACGTGTTGTCATCGTCCCAGTTGTCACTCAGGAGCCCCATGAGTGCGATCTTCGGGGCGGTCATACCGCCGCCTTGCTGAGCAACTCAGAACTCGCCGCGATCTTCTGGCCTCCGACACCGAAGGCAAGCTCAATTCCAAGGTCTTCGCAGACCACGACCTCCGGTACGGTGTCGTGGGTGGCATCCCCGCCGTTCGCGAACACGAACTCGTGTTGGTCGTCCCACAGCGAGGCCACGGTCTTGCAGACGGTACGGTCCTCGTCGATCGACATGACCGCGCGATCGACGACACTCATCTCGGAGATGATCCGCAGCCTGTCCGCAGCGCACATGAAGGGTACGCTGCCCTTGAGTTCGACTTGGCGGTCGTTGTTGACGATGACCCAGAGTTCATCACCGAGCCGCTTCGCCGCCCGGAAATAGGCAAGGTGGCCAATGTGTACCGGGTTAAAGTAGCCCGAAACAATGACCGTTTTCATGGCTTCTCCTCACGTTCATGTTTAGTCTGCCAGTAGTCATAGAGGATGCAAGTGTAGCCACATTCCGTGTTTCCAGGACGTCCGCGCTTTACCCAATCGTGGTAGAGATCCGTTACCGATCTTCGGATCGCTTCTTCGTCTACAGTGGAAGCGCGTCGTCGCCTCTTCATGCCCTATTCCTTTCCGTCACCACGACGATCACCCCGTTGTTGAGGTCATCGACCTGGACGACGGCGTAGGTCGACCCGCTGTCGACCAACTCGCTCGCATGCGTCGCCGCCCCGTCATAGACGCTGATCGTCGAGGTGACCGTCCCGACGGTGATCGTGTCCTTGACGTAGAAGACTGCCTCGCCGACGGGTATTGCCCCGGACGGATCGCGCATAGCGTCAGCAGGACCAGTTCGCAGATCGCGAATCGCCATGACTGTGCTCGGCGTCGCCGTGAGCGTCGCATCTCCATAGCTGTCATTTCCGCCCTCCTCGTAGGTCTGCAGCACAACGCTGTGTCCGTGCGCCGCGATGTGCCGTGTCCCTACGCTCATCTCATCTTCTCCGCCTCGATCGATCGCATGAGGTTCCCAGTCGCCTTTTCGCTGAACTTCCGGGCGCAGTTTTTCTTCGCCAACGCCTCAATCCGTAGCGCAAGCAAACGGACGAAGTCATTCAGGGTTTGCGCCTTAGCCTTCAGATCGGATGTGTTTGCTAGCGCTTCTTGGACCGCCGGCATCATGTACGACTTGGCACGCATCTTCTTCGTCCCCAGCTCAACGTACGCCGCGTATTCCGTATTCGTCTGCACATGCCACGGCTCGATCGGCCCCGGAAGCGCGCCCCGGAACATCTTCTCTACCGCAGCGAAGCCGACGGCAGACATCAGCAATGACATCTAGCTCTCCATTTCGCCGTCTTCCGCCTCGTATCCGAGGTAGTGGGCGCTCGCCTTCTTCGTGCCGAGGTTCGCGAGCGTCCCCGTCGTGTCGAGCAGCAGCGCCTGTTGCCCGTACCGCGTGAAGCTCAGGCCCATGCCCGTCTTGCCCTCGTAGGTGAACGAAGTCGGCCCTACGGTACTCTTGCTTTCGCGAGGGTCCCTGATCGCCGTGAAGTGGGCAGCCAACCAACGCGAGATCTCCTTCAGGGTGGCGGCAGCCAGGGAGGAGTCTGCCGCCGCCACCCGGTCCACGTGCTGGTCGGCTACCGTGATAAACACGGTGAGATCCGTGAGGTCGGTGTCAATGATTTCCTTGACCTCTGCGGTCGTTACCCTTGCGGCCATGGCCTAGCTGCTGCCAATGTCTGTGTCGTAAGCCACTCCACACCGTCCGGCGTAGTCCGCCTTGATGCGCGGTGCCATCGCGGCCATGACCTTGAAGTTCATCTGCATCCCGCCGTGCGTCGGCCATTCGACGACCTGGATGTCCACCCCGATGTCGAGGTCGACGGTTTCCCGGCTCATCTCGACGAGAAGGATGTCATTCGCGGCCAATACGCCAAGCGGCTTGATGTCCTCGATACCGGCCATGTCCTTCAGGATCTGGTAGTAGCTCTTGCCCGTGTAGGCGTGGGATTGCCGTAGGTCGTTCCACTCGTTCGCGTGGACGTACAGCATGTACGGTCCCCAGTGCCTGTCGTTCTCAAGCTCGGCGATCAGAAGCCGCACATCGGCCTCGCAGCCGGCGATCGTGCCCGTCCAGTTGCCGGTCAGGGTGCTGATCGCGTTCGAGTTCGTGTACGTCATGTAGCCGTACAGCGAGTTGCCGCCTGACACGACGGTCGACCCGTTGACAAGCGTGTCCTCGAGCTTCTCCACGACCTTACGCGTCGCTTGGGCGACCATCGTCGTGTCGAGCGGAGTGCCCGACCGCTCCATCGCAGCAAGCTGCCGGATCGGAATCCGGAAGTCGCAGTGCGTGATCGGAATGGGCACACCCGTCTCCCCGAAATCGAGAGCGTTCTCATCGCCGGTCGACGTGCCATCCATGTCTTGCCGTGCGGTCAAGCCATCCGACGCATTCTGCCAGTAGTCGTAGAGGATGCCGAGACCACCGAGGTCACGGGTAAACCCGCGCGATTGCAAGTCGGCGATCGCGTTCAGGCGCTGACCAGCAACCTCTTGCACGGTGTTGTCAATGGCGATCCATGCGTTCTTCGGGAGCGTTGCGTTCGTACGGAGCGCGCCAAGATTCCACCCATTCGACCGGAGAATCCTGAGCACATTGTTGGACCCGCCCAACAGCGCTTCCGTCGTCCCAATCTGTACATCTCCGACTTGGTAACTCATCACAACACCTCCACGATGACCTGCGTCAGACCTGGGTCCGCCGCGATCGTCGCAGCTTCCATGACCACGGCCATCGCCTCGCCCACAATCGGGGAGGCCGCATAGATCAGGAACCCGGCCCCGTCCGAGACCAGCTCATTCCCGACCGCCAGCGTCGACAGAGCCGCCGCCGTCGCGTAGACCATGACCTCGTCACCGCGCTGAGGCACGATGAACGGCATCTGGTCGCCGCTCGCGTACGTTCCGTCCGACGGGATCGTGCCGCTCTCGACAACGACCCGTAGCGTCGGGTCAAGCGTCGCCGACAAGACCTGGATGCGCGTCGAGCTTGCGTACTCGACCGCCATGCCTGGCAGGCAAGCCGCGTCCATGATCCATTCCTTCTGGATCGGCCCCTCGGGGGTCGACCGGACAATCACCGACTTCTGTGTCGCGTGATGCTGTGCCATCGCTACTCACTCTCCTTCTTCGCCAACAGGATCGCCGGCGCTTGCGGAATCTCCGACCCCGAGCCGCGCGGGACGCCTGCACCGACGTAGCTGCCCGGCTCGAAGTTGGCTACCAACTGAGCGAGCATCTCGATTGAGGCACCTTCCAGCGTCTCCTTACTGACCGTGCAGCGTTCGTTCGCGACCAACCGCGCGACGAGGCTGTTCCGCTTCTCCGTATCCTCAGCTTTCTGGTTCTTCACGAGCGCGGCGATCTCGCTGAACTTCACGCCGTCGATCTCCGTGTCGCCGTCGATCGAAGCCGAAATCTGCAGCGGCTCATCCAGGGGTCCGATAGGGGCAGCCCCCTCGATCATGTTCGCACCCGATTCGGCTTGCGGTTGAGCAGGCTCGACCGCCGGGGCCGCTGGTTCCGCCGCGGGCTCAGCTGATTCGGCAGGCTCGCTGTGCTCCACCATCCACGCCAGTTGCCCGTCGCCCAGATCCTTGTACAGGTCCTCAGCAACGCCTCGCTCTTGCAGCGTCTTCACCATCTCTTCTCTGTCCATCGTGTTCACCCCTAGGGTCCGAAAAAACGCGCCGATCTTCTGCAGGATCGACTTCTCACAATTCGCCGACTGTGTCGCCATCGTGAACTCCTTCTCCAACAGTGCCCGTGCCTTGTCCTGCGCGGACTTCTTCGCCGCCGCCGGTATATCTGCTTGTGCGCCACGACCGCCGATAACGGCACGCAACGCGTTCTCGTTCAGCTTGTCCGTGCTCGGGTTGACCACCGGGAAGAACATCAGGTTCCGCGTGTCCTCCGCCGACGCCTCGCCAAGCAGCGTCTTGCTAGCGATCCACGACTTGACCGCTCCTGGAAGATCAGCCACGCGCGAACTCTCCGGCCTGTCGCCGCCCGTGTGCTTCACGTAGCCGTCAATCATGTCGGAGAGCGTCGGCCCTTCCCACGACGTGCTCTCCTTGCCGCTGTAGGATGGCGTGCGTGCTGCGCTGCGGATGTTTGCGGCAAGCGGCGTATAGGTCACCTTGCGATCGACCTTCATCGGTTGTCCGGAGAAGACGATGGTTTTGCCGCTGAATCCATAGCCTACGCGGAAATAGGCATCGGTTTTCCCGTCCTCCGATCGAAGGTTGTACACGACCGCATCCTCATAGAGATCGGAAACGTACAGGAATCCTCCGTCTGCCGGCATGTACTGTTCTCGCAACGCCGTCTCAAGCGCCCGCGTCCTATCCTCGAAACTCTCCCCCTCTCGCAATTGAACTGTCAGCATGGTCTGCTCCCTCTCGTTGATCCTCGGCGCACCGCATCCATCCGCCCACGAGCACGCACCGATCGCAGATGGAAGCAGCGCGATGTGATCCGGGCGGATGTTGTGCTGGACCACGTCGTACGGGATACCATTCCACGTGCCGGGCCGCTCCTCTTCGTCGCAGATATATCCCGTCGAAACCTCAAGTGGATCACCAGCCTGCAGCGTGCGCAGCGCCTTCTCCGCCTCACCGCCCATCTCAAGCGCACGCTCGACGTCGACCCACAGCTCGCCCTTCAGCTTGTCCCCATCGTAGTAGGCATGGTAGAAGCGCCCGCACACGTTCTGCTCGATGACCGCAATGTCAGTCGATGAGATCGGCTCGTCCCCGCGCATCGGGTGCCCAACCGGGATGGGAATGTCATCCCACTGAACCGGGAGGACCTTGTGCAACTCGTCCGCCGTCAACAACGCGCTGTTCAGCACTCCAGCACGCACGGCAACGACGGGTGCAACGAGATACGTCTTGCCGTTGACGACCTCTTCGCGTACCTCCGCCGTGACTGTCTGTAACGTTACTAGCTTCATCTTCCCGCTCTAGCCCCCGCCGTCGTGGAAAGCCTATTTGCTGATCGCGATTCCGCCCATACGACCGAATACGGTTTCCCATTCGACTTCCTGCACTTGCGATCTTTGCTGCGATAGCGCCTTCCTGATGCACGGTAGGCCGCGCACTTGACAAGATTGCGCCCGTGCTTCTTCGTCCCGCCAGACTTCTTTTGTGCTTTCATCTCACACCGCCGGTGCCCACGCGCAGGTGCAATTCGGATGAGCCGGCAGCAACCCACGTGCCTCTTCAAGCGTGTACGGAGAAGCACCCGCGCCGTCCGGGCAGACGCCCGTCGGGCACGGTCCGCCGCCGTAGATCCAGTCAACCTTTTCCACCTTGAAGTCCGTGTATCGATTCAGCGTTGCTTCGTCGAACGCCCGCGCTGTCTCCGTTCGCGCCAAGGTCCGCGCCCTGGTCAGGCCGATCTTCCTCACGCGCCCGTTTCTGCCGGCGAGGTCGGAGGCGATGGCGCGGGGATTCTTGCCCTGCGCCAACCCGTCGGTGAGCACCCGCGAGATCTGTTGATCCATCGCCCGTGTTATCCCCTCTAGCTCTGCGAAGTTGCGCGTGTACAGCATCCCAAGTGCATCGGCGTGGAATGGTCCGGCAAGCGTCACGCCGATGGCCGTGTCGGCTGCCGCGGGGATCTCCAAACCAAGTTCCCTCATCTTCTTCTCCGCCCACTCGGCACCCTTCGAGTAGCTGCGCTTCACGTAGATGTTCTGCCAGCCCGTGTGCTTCACGGTCGACCGACCTTCGTAGCTAATGATCTCCAGGATTCCCGCGTCCTCTTGCTTGGCAAGCCACGTCATGAACGCCTGCACCTTTTCCGCCGCGTGCGGATAGTCGTACACGTCAGCATTCACAGCCATCGCGGTACGGATCTTCGTACCCCCGAGGAATCCTTCGTCGACGATCTTCGCGCGGATCTGCTTCTCAAGCAGCCCGAACCGCTTGACCATCTCCGCCTCGTACTGGTCCTGTACGGGCTTGAGGCGCAGGTTTAACTCGCGTTTAGCAAGGGCGACTAGTTCTGCAATCTGTGCGCTCATTCCGCAGACCTCCCTCGCAACTTCGCGAACATCGCGGCGACCTCTTCGTCGCTCTCGTCAAGCTCCTGGACGGTCAGAGCAACGCCCTCCGGCTCGGCCGGTTGTCCAACCATCTCGCGTAGCTCTGGCACCGTAAACAAATCCATCGGCTGTCCCGCGCTGACCTTGTGAATCGCCTCGGCCTTCTTTTGGTAGACCTCGGCTTGCTCCTGATCCGTCAGGTAAAACAGGTTTGGCCACTCAACCTCGTACTGCCCGTCCTGCGGTGCGTCCAGCGCCCCGATGTCGATCAGGCGGTCGATCAGCGCCTCCAGGATGTTCGGCCCCGCAAACTGCTCTTGCCGTTCGGCGATACGGCCAAGCCAGTTCGCCTCGTCCTGAGACGACGCGAGCTCCCCGCGCTCGCTCCCGAGCAGGATGCGCTGCGGAATCCCCGTCTTGCCGGAGACGAGTTGGATAAGCACCTTGAACACGTTGCCGGGATCCTCTGGCGTGGCCCCGATCTCTTTCCAGTCGATCCCCTCCGAGCTGATGAGCCGCTGCAGGTTGTGGATATAGCTCTGCCACTCTTCCTTGACCGCAGAGCGCCCGCCTGCAGTCATCTCGAACCCTTCCTTCGGCTGCAGCACGTACCCTTTGACGACGTTCTGCCAGAATGCTTCAGCCGAGCTGCCCACCACCTTATCCAAGTCCTGCAGGTAGTTGTACACCTTCTGCAATCGGGGTTCGCCGAACACTTCGTTCTCAAGCAAGCCCTCGGCAATGTGGATGATCCGCGAGTGGTGGACGGCCCGTATCCCGATCCCGCTTTTCATGCCCTCGACCACGTTGCTCTTGAGGTCGATGTTGTACGTCTCCGGTCGGCCGAAGCGCGGGCTGTTGACGTTTGTGTCATGGGACCGGATGTCCGCGTAGACCTCGCTGAACGTCGAGAGGTAGATCACGTCCTTGTTGCTCCCGACTCTCTCAAGCGGCTCAGAAAGTTGACCGTCTTTCGTGCCGATCAGAATCACGCCATACCGCCCGATTCCAGAGAGCCGATCCGCCCGCTCTAGGTACGAGTAGATCTTCAGACGATCGCGCAGCTCGATCCAGCCCTTCATGAACTTCGACTTGCCTTCGGACCCGTCGGTGACGACCGGGCGCCGACGCCACGTTGTCTTGGCCGGCGCGTCTACGATCGTAGAGGCGAGCCCACGCCGGTTGTAGTAGGACAGGTATTGATCGAGCGTCGGGTCTTTTGTGTAGCCGAGGTTCGTGTCGATGTCACGGTCGCCGCCGAACTGGTACCCCGCCAGATGTGAAAGGATTGACCGACTCGCGATCGTGCTGGAATTGACAGCCAAACGCTGATTCCGACGTACATCGTCGGCTGTCAGCGGCGTGAATCGCCCACGTGAGTCGCGGCCCATCGGTCCCCCTCAACAATGAAAGCGGCCCTGACCACCCGCGCTCAGAGCCTATTGCATTGCGCGTTACCTCAATCTAGCAGGGGGAGCGCGCCGCGTCAACGGATTGGGGCTAGGAAGTTGTTTCCATTTGTCCCTTCGCGACGTCAACTCCAGGAGATGTAACAGCCCAATCAGGCGGCACCTCGAACACTCGCTGTTCTATCTTCTGTTGTTTGCGCTCGGCCCTGAATCCGCATTGCGGGCATACAACTCCTGGAATCGACGGATACGTCGTGTATTCAACATGCGTCAACCTCGCTCCGCAATTCGGGCACATATCCTCAATCATCACGCACTCCTTGTCGCCATTCATTTCACCTTCCCGCTACCATATCAACCATCCGCCCGAGCAAGCCCCGCTTCCCCTTCGCGCACTTCGGGCAGAGCATCCCGCTGCTCTTCGCGCCGACAATGGAACTCGCCCTATGACCGAGGTCCTTCCGCTTGATCTTCTTCCCGCACTTGGCACACGTCGCGACTTCCTCGTTCGCGCGTGCTGGCTTCATGCCAACGCCGACTCGCGGTCCTCGCTTCGCTAGGCGCATCATTCCGACTCCTTTCTTTCAACGATCTCAAACCGCACGCGCACCGTCATCAGCGACCATCGCGGCTTCCTGGAATCCTGCTCCTTGCCGTCGTACTTCCCGTGATCGCCCCACGCGGCCATCGGGTTGCACCGCGTGGTTGGATAGCTACCAGTCACCTGACCGCAGTCTTCGTCCATGCGCAGCTTTTCACTGTTCCTGGAACACTTGCGAGACAACCAGTCACGATGCGACTCGTTACGAGTAGATCGTGATGCCCGAACTCCTCATTCCCATGCCCGGCCACCGTGTCCGCATCCCAATCAGCACCGACTCCATAGACGCCATACTCCCGATCAAATTTCGCGCGGATCAGCCCAAGCAGCGCCTTGCCGATACTCTGGAACACGCAACCCCCTCGGTAGCCTCTCTCCGGCTCACGAATGATAGCCCAGTGCGGATCGCTCATCATGACCACGGCGTTATGTAGATAGGCTTCCGAAGGTGTCAATCTCCCTAGCTTTGCATGCCGATCGCCAAGTTCCTCGTGGTGCCTGTCGTACACTTCGCGCGGCCCAATCGTGTAAATCAATCGTACACCTCGTAGAACGACAGCGGCATCCCCCACTTCTTGCTGTAGGCCACGCGCATCTCGACGCCGCGGTACGTCACGTCCCAGATCGTGACGGTGCGCGACTTCACCTCGACGCAACGGCCCTCCCCGCTCCGGATCATCTCGGAGATCACGTCGAGGTCGGCCATCGTCAGATACTGGCCGTACCGCTGCCTGGCACGGCGTAGCGCGTGCATTCTCCGCCCAGCACGCAGGTCGCGGTTCCTGAGCGTGTGGCGCTTCGAGCGGCTCATGCTTTGCCGTCCATCGCGAGGACGAAGGCGCGGGTGATGGCCTTGGGCGCTGATTCGGCATAGACTGTCGGCTTGCCCCCTCTGAACTCCGCCCACCAACTATCCCAACAATGCCGCGTATTTCCAACCTGGAAGCGCAACGCATTTTCGCGGACCGACTCAACCAACTCCCACGCCGCCGCGATGTCGTGACAGTAGTTGGGCAACCCAGATGCCGCGCGGCCATCATCCGTATGCCAGTGGACCGCCCGATTGACCTCCTCGACGGGTACGCGACGACCAGACGAGAGCTTCCGATCCAGTTCCGTGTCATACCACATCTCACCGTCGGGCTCAGAATGAAACATCAGCCCGACCGGCATCCCCGCGTCTGGCTGTTCGGGCGGTCTCCATCCATCGAGCCGGGCTGCTGTGCTGTTCAGCTCCTCATCTGACATCGCCATCACTTCATCACGCGTCATCCTCGCCTCCTTATCCAGCGCTACTCCCGAAGAACTTCCCAAGCCGCTTGCGCAAGTCGCCCGATTCGCCATCACCGACGTCAACGTGTACCCCGAACATCGCGAATCCAACGGCAAGCTGCTTGATCCCGGCAAGCGTCTTTTTCACGGCGTCGTCCATGAGCACCGATCCGAGCTGCGCCCCCTCTGGATTCTCTCTTGCGATCTCCGCGAGCGCCTCCCACAACTCGCCCTGCGGTCCATTCGGAAAGAAGTTCAGCGCCTCGACCGCTGTCTTGAACCGACCAGATACCTCTTCCACAAGCTGTTCCTTGTTCACGTCATGCCTCCTCAAGTACTTCGCGCGCCCGCCCGCATTTCAGCATCAATCTTGTCCCCCTATCTCAATCAACACGTGTCGCGATGGATCACGCAGGAACCGCCGCCACGCTTTCCGCCTGTCGTGTGCATTCCCTCCCGGTTTCCGCCATTGCGTAAGGCCGAGCCCGAGCCTTCCGACGGCAGGCCGTTTGCTCCGCGCCCGCCACCATGCAACCGCAAGCCGTAGTCTCCGTTTCATATTGCCTCCTCACCACACTCCGACCGGCTTCCGTTCCTTCCGCGTTTTCGCCAGATCGAACAACTCCGCAAAGCCGTGCACCACCGCATCCAGCTGGTTCGGTGACGGCATCGGCGGCCCAGTATATGTCGTCAACTCCTTCTCGAGCTGCGTGAACACACCAACATGGTGGATCCTTCGCTGAGAATAGAGCGCGGAAACAGGCTCCGCGCGGCCCTTCTTCGATTCCGACGCTGTGATGCCGTGGTAGGACACGTCGGGGTCTCGCAACCGCACAGCTGTCTCAATCCAGTCACCGCCCTGATTGTCCTCTGCAACGACGGCCCCGGCACCGTATCGATGATAGGCGTCGATCACGATCCGCGTCGCTTCGTCCGGCGTGTAGATCCCTGAGAGGTTGTCACGCACGTAACCGTGCTTCGTGTCAAGCTCACCGATGGTCGATCCCTCGCCCGAGGCGTAGTACGGAGCGCCAACGGAAAGCACATAGATGCCGTGCTCGTCACTCGTCTTCTTTGATGTCGTCGACGGGTCCCACGAGATCGCCGTCCTGTAGAGCTCGGGCATCTGTCCCTCGCCGATCCGCAGCGCATCGATCAGGCCAAGCTTCCACAACGCGCCCTCGACGTCTGGCGTCGGTCTCTGCTGATACTGCGCGAGCCAGATCCTCTCACTCGCCAGCAAAGCGCGGATCTGAGCCAACCGCTTCTCGTTGAACCGCCACGGCCATAGCGCCGCACCTTCTTCGCGTCTGAGTGGATCGTCTTCCCCCGCGATCGCCGGGAACTCAACCATCTCCCACACAAGCCCGCTGATCTCGGCTTCCTCCAACAGCTGCCCGATCAGATCCTTCGTGTGCAACCGCGATGCTACAATGACGATTGCGCCGCTCGGAGCAAGGCTCCGCACGATCGTCGACTTGAACCATTCGAGGATCTTCCGTTGGTACGTCGGAGACTCCGCCTCTTCCAAGCTCTTGTGGGGGTCCTCAATGATGACTAGGCTTCCCCCGCGCCCCATCAGCGGTCCGCCGGCGCCGGCCGCCTGCATCTTCCCGCTGTGCCCAGCGACATGCCACAACTCCACCGACTGCGTGTCCTGAGACAGTTCAAGGCCGAACAGCGGGCCCGCATAGTCCCGGAAGATCCGCCGCGCTTCCCTGCTCATATCCGTTGCGAGACTCGCCGTGTGCGCTGCGAGGATCACTTCCTTGTCTGGGTTTCGCCCGAGGAACCACGCAGGCGCGTTGCGGGAAACGGCCTCGCTTTTTCCGTGCCTCGGAGGTGCTGACACGACGATCAGCTTGATCTCGTCGTGCCCCTCGTTCGTCCACCGCTCGGCTTCCTCGATCTTCTCACAGAGCAAGTCGAGGTGCGGCGAGTGAACCCAGCGGCCTTCCCCCGTGTACTCGCAGAAAGAAGAAAGCCGCCGACGTGCAAGCTCCCCAAGGTCGGCGCGATTCCTGCGCTCTAGCTCTGCGCGTTCCTCAATCGCTATCCCCGTCGTCAAGTTCCGCCATCGCTTTCCTGCGCCGCTCGATCCGCTCTAACAGCTGCTCATCGGACAGGTCGGCCATCTCATGCTGATGCTGCATCGGCCCGCCGTCAGGCCCGCTATGCTCGTGCGTCTGCTTGTCTTGCCACCCGAAGTTATTCCGCAAGCCGAACTCATGGCCGTGCGGTGAGCCGACGCCTGAATACAGGCGCCGCTCCAGATTCTCTTCGACCCTCGCGCGCGCGCGCGTTATCGTGGGGAAAAACTTCTTTCCAAAATCGTCGGACCTGTTTGTGTAGTTGACCAACGTCCACCTAGAAATCCCGAGTCTATTCGCGAGTCCCGTCATGGTGTACGGGATCGGCTTCCGCACTTCGACGACCTTGACACCTGTTACTTCGCCCGGCCCCCCCTGCTTCGTGATGACCTGCTCCGGAACGCCCTTGTCACACTCGTCGAAGTATGCGTCGATCTCCTTCTCCATCGCGGCGACAGTCGCAAAGATGCGCGGACGCCCGCCAGGGTGTTTCTTCTCTTTGCTCGCCTTCACGCTAATTGCTCCTCGCGAGCCATTCGTTCCTTGAGAGCCTGCCGAATCGTGTCGTTCTTGTTCGCTTGGCTCTCCAGATACTTGATCACATCCGCGTCGGTTTCCGTATTGAGCTGAAGCGTAAACTTCTCATACGCTGCACGCATTATGGAAGCACCGTCACTTCGCGGCATCCGCACGACGCCGCAAACGTCTGCGCCTTGCGCCTGGCTTCGCTGTACAGTCCGAACGCTTGGAACTCACGGTACGTGACTCCGCCGCCGAATCCGAACCACCACCAGCCGCGTCCGCGGGGCTTCCGTCCGTGCGCGAACGCGTAGCTTTCCGTCTTCACTGCCACGCTCGCTATCGGTACCTTGGTCCCCGCATTCATGACATCCTCCAGACAGCAACCGTATGGTCCGTCTCGTGCAAATCATCCGTGCATACGATGAAGACCGAGAATCCACGCTCGTCATGAAAGTTCGAAGAAGCCAACCGACGAACTGGAATCTTGGAAAACTGCGACGCCGCCTGGGCGCTACTCGGGGCATTCACCTTCGCTGTCCTGCTTCCATCTACCACTTTGTACATCCGCACCGTCCGCTCTATCGGCCGTGGTGTGGTCTCCTTTTTCCTGGTCATGCTTGCCTCCTTCGGGGCTTTCATAAACCAACCATACCATACCCGACCGGTATTGTCAAGTGATCACAACCGGACATCCGTCACCTGTTTTGGTTCAAGCTCCAACGCAGCGAGACGTTCAAGCGTCACGGCGGCGTACTTCGGCTCGATCTCCATGCCGTAGCAGATACGCCCCTCTTGCTCGGCAGCCACTACAGTTGTGCCAGAGCCGAGGAATGGGTCAGCCACGTTACCCTCGTGGTTGCGGATAGGCCGCGCCATGCACTCGACGGGCTTCTGTGTCCCATGTCCAGTTTTCTTTTCGCCGCATCCTCCGGCAGGATTCATCCCAGCGAGATCCCACACCGTTGACTGTTTCCTATCTCCTACCCACTTAGCTTTCGAGCCACTCCGAACTCCGTACCAGCAAGGCTCATGCTGCCAGTGGTATGCTCCGCGACTCAGTACAAAGTGAGATTTCCGCCAAATGATCTGACCACGGATCTGAAACCCGGCGTCAAGAATTGCCTTGCCCGTCGCTATAATGTGGTCGCCGCCCGGCGACCAGGAATATAGGACTGCGCTCGGCCAGTTGCGAAACACCTCGCTCCAATCTGAGCGGTCATCGTTCAATACTTTACCGCGCTGCACTGTCCTGCCATCGCCAAATTGGCCGCCAGCTTCATCGCGCCACGTCGGGTCATACTCCACGCCATACGGCGGATCAGTCACCATCAGATACGGCTCCGCGTCGCCAAGCAGTAACGCCACATCGCCATCGTCCGTCGAATCCCCGCACATCACTCGATGCGTTCCCGCCTTGCCGGAAATCTCCCATATCTGTCCACGTTCCACTCCCCACTTCTCAAGAAGAGCCTCGGCGCGATCGATCATCTCGGCAACCGCCTCGGAATCGTCCTCCATCTCGCGAAACGCAGATAGATCGACCTCCGGAAACCGGAATGTCGTGTCCAGGTCGTCGAATGACAGATCAAGATCCTTGGAGAACGCAGCCAGCCCATCGAACGTCATCTCGCCGTACTGCGAAGTCAGTCCGAGAAGCTTGTGCTTCGCCTCCTTGTACGTCTTCGCCTCGACCCATGACACGGGCAGCGGCGGAATCTCGAACTCGTCCGCCATGCTCCGCAACACCGCGATGCGCTGGTGCCCGTTGAGGATCCAGTTGTGTTCTCCCTTGCGCCAGACGGCGACCGGTTCCGAGAAGCCGTCCTGGAGGATCTCCTTGCGGAGCCGCTCGGCGTTCTTCGGCGTAAGCTTCTTGAGGTCCCCCTGGAAGAACTCAAACGCGTCGAGAGGCAGTGTTGCAGCTCCCTCGCACGCTATCCGTATCTTCGTTTCCGGCATTTCGACGCCCTTATCTATCTTCCCTGCCTCAGATCCGCGAGCGTCCGCGTCAGATCCATCGATGCCCGTCGCACCGCCGCGCGATCCTTCCCAGGAGCGCCGCCATCGCACGCCGCCGCCTGGTAGGCGCGAATACGATCAACGAAGCGTAGGGCTTCCTTCTTTGCACGATCAAGCGTCTCGGCGTTCATTCCCCGTCATCCTCCCACTGATCCACTACCCGAAGTAGGGCGGTTTTCAACTGAAGCGGCGTAGCGGTCAGGACAGCGGATACGGTCCTGTTGAATTCCAGCGTTCGATGATCCGGTTCGGGTCCGTCCTCTCGCGCCTCGAACCAGATCGCCTTGCCGAACAAAACGGGCGCTTTTTCGCACGCCGCTGCGATCGCGCCCTTCGGCCCCCTCCACAAGGCATCGTTCGTCTCGAACGCCGGCGGATCGCTCTGCCGTCCCCCATCCGGCGTCGAGTACCACTCGCCGACGACGTTCCGGTTGTGCCAGCCGAGCCACCTCGCAAGCCTGTCGTTGTCTGTCATTACGCCTCCCTCCCTCTACTATACCACTCTGAGGGCCCGCGACCAACACGCCGCAGGATGAACGCTCCGTCCTCTTCGCGCAGCACCTCGTGGTGCGTGATCGCGGTGTCACCCCTTGTCTTGCGGACGACGTGGCGACCTTGATCCCGCGCCTTCCGTAAGCGCGTTGCGATTGAGTAGTCCGCTGTGCTGACGACCAGCTCGTCACCGGGATGGGGTCCCTCGTCGGCACCGCCCCACTCACATGGCCGCCAACGACACTCCGCTCGCGTGAAGTCGACTGCGCTTGGCTTCACTTGTCCTCTCCGTACTCCGACGGCAGGGCGCGGATGTAAGCTCCAACTGCTCCCCTCTGCCCAGCGCCAACCGCTAGAATGCACCGCTCCCTCATCCGCTCCTCGGCCTCGCGTTGGGCGGCGAGGAGAAAAGGCATCACGCTCGGAATAAGCTGCTTCACCCGCGCAGCGAGCCACTTGACATCATGAGGATGCTCGCTCCGCTCTCCGTTCCAATGAATGCTGATCAGCAACGATTCAATGAACGACTTTGCCCTTTCCTCTGCCGTCATCTCAGGCATCGCCGATCACCATGCCTCTCGGTAGATATACGTGCCTGTGGTGTCGAGGCAGTCTCGGCAGAACGCGCATCCTCGCCATACACCACTCGGCGCATAGACACGGACAGGCTTTCCGCAGTTCTGGCACGGGACTTCGATGAATCGCGATTCCTCCTCATGACGAACCCATGCGGCTGAATTATCAGAGCCCATCGCCGATCACCTCCGCCAACGCCGCTGTAAGTTGGGCGGGGGACGATCTCAGCATGCCCCACAATTCAACCGCGGAAGGCATGCTAAAATCACCTTCGTTTTTAATGAGTTGACAGAGAAACTTGTAGATCAATCCACGCTCCTCTATCTTCGCCAGCAGGCCGTCCTCACCATGCCAGAGGGCGATGTCAACGTCGGGCAGCCATGCAATAGTCTCGAAAGCACAGCCGTGGCGATTGCTCTCGACAGCAAGCCATGTCTGCCCTTGATACGAAAAGACCTCGCCCCATTCTGGATCGGCCCCCTTATTCGGCATCTCTGTGAAGATTCCTAGCCACCTCGCAATCCTCTCTTTCGCGTTCATCGGCCCTCCTTCATGAATCTCGCCGCTGCTTTGTCTTCCAATCTTGTGCCATCCTCGAACATGAGATACGGGATCTCAATGCCGTGCCCGCAACAAGCCGAGACTACTCCGCCGCCCAGCGTCCCGATACATGCGTCGTGGCCTTCAGGGGTCGGATACTGGCCACAGCGCGCACATGGCCGGCCTTGACCATCGCCAACAAGTTCAAGCGTATCTGCCCAAACCCATTCCCACGCATCCTCGTCGAACCGCGTCGGATGTCCGCGGACTGCTCCATGCGTCCCTAGTCGCAATCGGCCCTCCTGTCCGGCACCACAACCCATCCGCAGCCGCCACATCCATGGCATGTTTGCTCTATGCCAACTGACGTCGACCCGTACTGTAGATCAGGCGGGACCGTGCCGCGACCGCCACACACTGGGCAAATCTCAGCATGTTGCTTCATCTCATCCATCTCGCACCTCCGGGATCTCGGCCCAGTAAATCACAGCCGCCGAGAATGGATGCCCCGTCGAAAACCAGCGCCATCCGAGCCTCATATTTCTCCACAACGTCACAGGCAGATACCCATCGGCGATCGCCCACACAGCACGCCATCCTTCTTCTGGCCGACCGCTTTCCGGCAACCGCTCCTCGACCGGAATCCACTCGATCAGCGACAGTGGATGATCCTCCGGCGCGTTGCGGATCTGCTCGATCAGTCGCTCGCGGGACATGACTAGAACCCGCCGAACTCGGGTAGCGCGTCCAGTTCTTCCTGCGTCATTACGCCGAACTCGAAGCGATACCAATCACCGGGATCACACCCGTCGAAGAGATGGGTCTGGTGTCCAAGATCAGTTGCACGGAAGATGTACGTAGATCCCTCTCCCATGACTGACACCCTCACTACAGGAATTGCTTCGTGCATGATTCCTCCTTCTGCTCGACCAGCGCGTCACGATTCATCGGCGGCCTCCGCGATCTCCCACGCTAGGTCATGCATCCTCGCCTCCTTCGTCATCGCCTGAGATACATGCACATTATTGGTCCTATCAACAGGCGTCACGCCGATCCCGCCTACCGGATTCCAGCCCGTTAGCATCGCACAGCGTACTGCTTCCTGAAGCAGCATCGGTTCATTGACTACCGATATGATCTGGTATTCGAGCTTTGTCATTCCGCCTCCTTTTCGATCTCCTCCCGTGGCCCCCGAATCACCGATCCTCCCTTCACTACTACCTCGCCCTTCTTCGTGATTATCGCATCATCCTCGGCAGCAGACTCTTCACGGAATGCTCCTGTGAAAATGCGGTACGTCTTCCGCTTCTCAGGCCCCGGATACTTCTCGTTGAATCGGGACCACGCTTCGGCGGGCGGGAGGTCCGCGAACCATCCGGCCACTGCGACCAGCTCGTCATCGGGGATCTTCCGGAGCCGATCGGCCACGTCGAGCGAGACGCGATCGAGCGCGTTCTGTCCGGGGACTGCAAGCCCTCCCCTGAAGCCCGCAACTCGCTTTCGTTTCTTCGCTTCGCCGCTGGAGAGCCCAACATCCGCCGCTACGTCGAGATAGTCCGCAGCCTCGCTGACGGCAGCGTGAGCGATCCCGTGATCCTTGAACCACGCGATCAATTCGGCCGCCTTCCATGCTGCGCTGTGTTCCTTCGCAATCCAGTTTTCCAATTCGAGGTACTTTGCTTCGCTTTCTTTCCAGCGCCAGCGGTTGTAGAACCAGAGATCTCGCTTCGGGACAACCTTCCCGCTCGGCGATTCGATCACCATACGCTGCCCCACGTGATCCACGCCGAACCCGATCGGCTCGAACTGCCGCCACCGCCACCGACCGTTCGGCGGGAATCGCCGATGGCACTCCGAACACGACGACGCCAAATTCCCCGGTTGGTTCAACTCATGCTCCGGTGGAAGACCTCCCGGACCCTGGTGGATCATATGCGAGATCTTCGTCGCCTCGACTGGTTCACGATGCCAGAATTGGCAATCAACGTTGTCGCGCGCGAAGACTTCGCGCCGTGTTTTCTCGCTAGGACCTGTCGTCGGCATCAGTCGATTCCTCCAAGATGTTGTCTCTCACTTCTGGCGGCAATGATTCCCACCACTCCCAGAACTCGTCGAGGAAGTGTCGTAGTGCCGGGAATATATTCTCCTCGATCCACTTGACAAGGGGCTCCATGATCTTCGCCGCATACTTCGCGCCAGTACGGATCACTTCTTCGTCGGTCATCTGCGCTAGGTCGAACACAGTGAACCCATCAAGCATCCCGTGCTCTGCGAGCTTGGTCATCGCAAGTCTGCCATCGCGAATCTGGACATTCTTCATCATTCCCGCCTCCCTTCCGCCATCCCAGCAAGCGCCATCTGCTCAGCCTGCTCCACCTCCGGCCAACGCACAAGCCGGTAGTACCACGCGCCGCTGCGATAGCTTTGCTGGATCTCGTATCGTCGCAAACGCTCGGCCTGGCACAACTTCAAGCCACCCGGCAACCATGCGCGGATCTCAGATACCCGCGTCCCGATCGCCGCTGTCCGACATCGCTCCGTCAACTGCCAGCTCGAAAACCACGGTGACGCCAGAAACTCCACGCCGTCTTCCTCGACCCAGCCCAGCTGCTCATCGAGGAATCGGAATACCTCGCCCGGCTTCGTCGCGCGGTAGCTGCCGTCATCGTTCACGATCTGCGCCGCGTGCATCCCATCTCCTTTGTCCTTGGATCACGGTATGGAGGCACTGGGCGGTGCCAGGGATCGCCCCGATAGCGCGGCGGGGAGCCGAAGATCGCCCGATATTCCCGATCGAATTGCTGCGCCGCCTCCACTGCGCGGAGCAATCCCGTCACAATCTCGCGACACACAGGGAGCAACCGCCAGCCGACTCGATAGTTCACTGTGTCGCGGCGTCCGGCGATCTGCACTGCGTGGATCATGGGGACTCCTCGCCCCCTCTCACACGCTGATCAGGCCCCGTCATCTCCACAACCGCGCAGTGCTGCGACCAACGCGACACGGCACGGTCACCGTACCTATCCCTGACCGCGCCCGGCCACCGCAGATTCGTGCTCACCGCGATCGGGAGGTGCTGCCGGTACCGGTAGTCGATGATCTGCTCCAGCGCCTCCAGCACGAAGTCGGTCGTGCGCTCCGAACCGAGGTCGTCGAGCACCAGCAAGTCGCATTCCTTGCACTTCTCCGCCGTCCAACGTACACCCTCGGAGATCTCAGACCGCAACGTCTCGGCCAGTTCCGGGACGAACCAGAACCGCACATCGGCGAGGTTCGTCATCTCCTCCCGTGTGAGCGTCGGCGCAGGCTCGCTCGCCGGATCGATCTCCGCGTATCGTTTCGCCGCCTCGGCCATGAGCTGCTTCACGTCGACCTTGACGAGCTCGCCAGCCGCCTCGCCGCTCTCGGGGAATCGCCGCTCCATCCACACCCGATCCTCAAACTCGCGTGCCGCGCAGACGAGATGGTGTGTCTTGCCTGTACCGACCAGGCCGAAGATCACGACGCCCTGCAGCCGTCCAGCCGCAAGATCCTCGCAAGCCGAAAAAGCGGCCCGGTTTCCGGCGTGGACGCGTGTCGATCGGAAGTAGGCGTCCGCGAACTCGGGGCCGAAGTTGCTGCCCTGGATCATCGTGCCTCCACCACTCTGAACTCGATTACCCACACCCACGGATTTTCCTCCCAGCCGTAGCCGCGCTTGGCATTGATGGAGTTCCAGAGGTCGCGAAATGCATGCCGAGCCATCGTCGCCGTCTCCGCACTGAATCCACACCCAGGGTTTGGGAATATGCCTTCGTGGACCACGTCCCCAGCCCAGATCTCCTGCACCCGCTCGACGCGAACGTCCGTGATCTCCAGATCGATCCGCGATGCCCAGCGCGGCATGTGGATGGAGGGGCGCCAATTCTCGGTGCCGTTCATATACGGTAAGATCCGATTGCGCCCGACCGCCTTGGACCCTTTTGCACAATAATTGATGCAGGCAAACCCCGTATCGTCTTCGATCTCAGGTCGCCACGTCTCCCGCACCCACAGGCGATCGCCGAGGACGCCGTAAGGGCACGTCCGATATGCGAACGGCAAAAATGTTCCGTCGCTACCAGACGCCAGATTCTTGATCGGCAAACCACTCCCCGAGCTATCGCCGAGGATGATGTGATCACCGTCAATGGCTGTGCCAGCATACCGTATGTGATCCGGGCCAATCGGCTGAGGTTTGATTACCCGCCGCGTCTGCGTCTTCCTGCCTTCGAGAATCGCCAGCACCATCTCGCCTTTGAAAAGGATCGGACGCTCTTTCATCGCCTCACAACCCCCTCGTATTCCGAGTCGTCGCGGCCACGGGCACCGCGTTGCTGCCCCGGCTTCACCTCGTCTTCCCATCGCTCCTGGTTCAGCCACGTCGCTGGATACGGCACGTACTGTCCGCCGTCCTTCTCCCACTGTTGGCAGCCGACGTGCCGACGAAGCCCTTCCATGATGGCCTTGAATGTCTCGTCCGACTTGACAGCCTTGGCAAACGCTTCGCACGCCTTCTTCTTGGCGACCTTGCGCGGGTAGAGATCCCAGAAGTTGGTGAAGCGAAGATCTTCTTCAACAGAACCCTTACTTGTACCTTTACCTTTACCTATACTTGTGTCCCTGAACAAGCCCTCACTAGGGGCTCCAAAGGCCTGAGGTAGTCCTTCCCCGGAGAGGAGCAGCCCGATCCGAGGATCGAACCCGATACGCTCTTCCAGCAAACGGATGATACCCTTATGTGAGTTGTTGTCAGGATTGAGCGGCCAGTTCCGTTGTTCGGTGATGTGATCCGGTATCCAGAGCCGGACACCGTTGTCAGCTACACGACGGGCAGTGACAAGCGCTTGAATAGCACGCTCGATCCGCTTTGGACTTAGCCCGAGTTCGAACCGCACCCGCTGTGGATCCCATTCGAGGAAACCTGCAGGGTCGCATACGTCCTTCAGGTGTTCGAGTAGCAGCTTCGCATCGGGAGGTAGGGCACGATACTCTGGGTCGTTGCATTTAGTACGAAGCGTGAATCTGATACTCACTTCTGTCCCCCTCTGTGTAGGGTGTGGGGACGATCCCGCACAGAGACGATCCCAGACCTAGTGGAGAGGTCGAGATCCGGTGATCGTCCCCGTGTCATCATACCTCATTCCGGCGGCCAATCCAAGACCGCTTTTTTAGCGGCGGACCGGGGATTTTGTCGCCTACGGGCTCTGACGCACGGATGCAGTAATCCTCCCACCAATCACCTTCTTGCCTCCACCCCAACCACTCCGCGATGATCCGCTCTGCTTCTGCTATCTCCATCCTCCCCTCCCGGAGGCCATCGCTTCTTTGACCCACCCTTTTGCGATAGTTCGTTCACGGTCTGGGTTGCGCCGATGCCAACAGATCGGACACATCCCCGCGTTGGCTGGGCACTCCCACGATGGATACCGCATGCTATCATTGGGTACGAACAAGCCGCCGTCGATCCGGGCGCCCTGCCAAGCAGGCGAGACTGAGCAACCAGACATGATGTGTTCGGCATATGCCGACCCTGTCAAAATAGCTGTCCCGCATCCATGATCTCCATGATAGACTCGGCCACAGATTGGACAATCCATCATTTCGGCCCTAGGCCTCATCTCTCGCCTCCCGGAGGCTATCGCCAACGCAGCCAGCAGTGCATAGGCTTCGTGAGGCAACGGCGCATCAGGGAACATTTGCTGGAATACCTCGGCCTCGACCATTCCTTCGATATCCCATGCGTAGTTCAGTTGCTCCCAAGACAATACGAAGTAGAGGGATTCTCCGGTGTCGAGTGGATACGTCACATGCAAGCCCAGATCGGATTCATCAAGCCTAACATCCTTCGACTGCAGCGCCTGCCTTACTGCATCTATCATTTCGGCCCTAGGCCTCATCTCTCGCCTCCCGGAGGCTACCGCCTCAGTCTTTTGTCGCTTCCCGCACCCATCGCACATAGAGCCACCAGTAGAGGACTGGCACAAGGGGGCTAGTTCCCCACTTCGCCCTCTCCTCGCCGCCGCAATTGCTCGGATCACCACGGCCACTCCTCTCCACTTGCCAGCTGCCACGTTGTCTCCCAAGCACGATCGAACTGCCTTACCGCGCCGACCAGATGACAAAACGACCACACGAATAGGACAGGCGGCCCCCAGAGCGGGGCAGTCATGAAGAGGAACGCGAGCCTCATCGCATCCGTGAGATCGCGCAGCGTTTCTTCATTCATCGCGCCTCCCTTCTATGGGCGGCCCCAGTCGCCAAGACCGCCCGGTGGAAGTGACACAGATGCGGGCTGAACCGCCCTGTGTTGCGACTGATGCCCCATCGCTCGCAGCCATGGAAGACCTGTGACTGCAGGCCCTCCTCCCTGCGCTGCGAAACGGGGATCGATTTGGGGCGGCTGGCCGGATCGGGGCAAGATCTGACCACAGCGACCGGGACAACGCGTGATTCCGTTCCCCGCGGCCGATTCTGCGTCTTGCTCGGTGTCTCCCTTCCGCAGCCGCCCCGTTCATCACGCGATCACTTCTCCCGCAACGGCAAGCCCGTCTTGCTCGGCTGCCTTCTTCTGCGCCGTCGTCAGCAAAGCACACACGCGTACTTGCCCCAACATCGTGGCCGCTTCCCAGGGGTATTGGCGATCATACCGGAAGGAAAGTTGCACGGGCGTCTCTGCCACAAGCCCTACCAGATCCGACCATTGGACCTGCACTTCAAGCCAGGAATCGTGGGCCATGAGACCAATCACGGCACCATCCGAGTACAAAACAGTCCATGCCTCATGCAACGAATGGCACGTTGCAATGAACTCGCCCCGTGTCATGCTACCGCCTCCTCTGCTTCTTGGGCGGACGTGAACTCCGCGACTTTCGCCTTGAGTTCCTTCAACTCCTTCTCCAAATCGTTCGCCCGCCGGTACTCCTTGAGCCAGCGATCCTTCTCGACCTCGACTTGTTGTGCGACAGAAACAAGCGCCGGGTCGATCTCTGGCGTCTCGGCCACGTCAGAATCCGGGATGGACTCGATGGTCAAAGATGCCTCTGGATCTGGGACGAACTTCGGGAGTCCGTCCTTGTACTGCCGCTTGCAGAGAACGACCTGATCCATCGCGGCCAGCAAAGGCCCCGCTTCGCCTGTGAGCGGGAAGACGATCTCCCGCGCCCCGCTATCGATGTGAATCTTCACGTGTTGCCTCCTTTCGATGCTGTACAGATGTCATGCTACTGCTTCCTCTGCCATCTCAACGAGCTCGAAAGTGCCGTGCTTGCCCTTGCACTGCGGCCTGTAGTCCCCGATGCCCGGGAAGATCCCGGCGTTCGTGATGATCCGCTCCAAGACATCTGCCGGCATCTCGAAAGGCACATCGCGTGTGTGAATCGTGAACGACAGAGACCAAGGGAACAGCAAGACGCGGACCCTCGGGACCGCAGCCTTGCCGACGATTGCTCGCGCGACGTGCAAGGCCGCTTGTCCGTTGCGGTAGACCAACGCGTTCCCGAGCGGTTGCTGCGGAGCGCTCTCCGCCTTTTCGAGGCTCGACATGTCGACGCCGTGTGGAATCTCATCAGGCGTGATGAGAAGGTTCCCACGAACCCAGTCCATCCACGTCTTCTGTCCCTTCATCCGTTCCGTCTTCGCGGCGATGCTGATCGCTTGCTCAAGATGGACGGCAGGTTGATAGACCTTGCCGTCTTCAGTAGCATAGACGGCGTTTCTCCACTCGGAGAGACTGAACTTCGGGGCCGATGCCACCTTCGCGCCTGACATCTGTGGAGTCGGGTCGTACCGGTGCTGCAAAAGCCCCGGAGCCATTCCTTGGATCGTTACGCTAAACTTCCTCATGATTTCTCCTCACTCTACCTTGCCGTACCTTGCCCTATCTGGACAAGCCGAACCTAGCCTAATCACGCCCGGTTGTCCTTGCCTTGCCAGGCCATGCTCTGCCGGATCCTGCCTCGCTCTACCATACACCGACCTGCCCAGGACCCGCCGGACCGCGCCAAACCATTCCCCGTTGGCCTAACACATCACCTCCTCTTTTATCCTCATCCGCCAATCGTGCCGGCTCATCTCCTTGTTCTCTGCCGGCATGAAGCGCCAGATCAGCGCCTTCTCAATCAGCACGCGCTGGAAGCCGTCAACGCGCAACCAGCGCGCTTCATCGAAGTGCTTCCTGTGGCCCCGCAGCCGCTCTTGGATGTTGTCTGACTCTCCTAGATAGATCAGCTCTCCCGCGCGGTACAGAGCGTAACAGCCTGGCGCACGTGGCAGCTGTTCGATGTCCCGGAACGAGATCCGCTCCCATGAGGCAAGCCGTGGGATTGTCCCCGAGATGGTAACTGCACCGTCGGAACCCTCATCGATTCCGATAGGTGTCCGTAGTGGGTGCATCGTGCCTCCTTCTCCCGTCCGTGAAGCTTGCCTTGCCACACCGCGCCTCGCATCGCCGCACCATGCGTCACCCGTCCTCAGCGCATCGTCCTCGCCTTGACTTGCCCGGCTATGCCTTAGCCCAACACGCCCTTCCACGGTACAACAGCACAAGTATATATCGTAAGAGTAGGTCGTGCAAGCTACTCTACCACTGTGCTCGCCATCTCTCGCTCGGCTTTCACCTCGTCCTTCGCTCGACTCACGATGTCCGCCACGTCGGGCTGCTCCGTTGTCTGGATCTCCTCGATCGCGCGACGAAAGACAGTGAGGCCGTCTACGATTTCCTCCAACTTCATGTCCTGCACGGCCTCCCAAGAGCGCGTGCCGAAGATCTCGTTCGCGACGTCGCTCTTGAGGATGTTCGTCTCCTTGTCGCGGCCAGGGAAAGCACGCGAGAACTCTTCCTTCAACTCGTCGAGCGCGATCTCCTTCTTGCGCTTGCGCTGCGCGTGGCTATTGCCCGTCGAGAACAGCGCTTCACTCGTGGTCGCATCGACGCCGAGATGCTCGCCGCCGAGGTTCAGCCACTGGACGTGCGGGAGGAAGTCCTCGAACGTCGGGAACTGGAAAACCTTGCCGTTCAGCATCTCCGACCGATCCTTCAGTACCGTCGCCTGGATCATCATGTCCGAGCGGATCGACAGGCCCGCGCGTTCCTTCTTGTCCTTCGCAGCCCGGAGCTCGTCGACGCCGACCCGCATCGACTCCATCTCTACCTCCAGGCTGGCCTCGTAGCCGAACTCCTTCTCGGCGCGCATCCGGCTACCGACCTGCACGATGTCCCGATTGCCCTCCTCGTCGAACATGTCCTCGAAGAGCTGCTGGAGTCGCCCGCAGCTTACGATGTGACACTTCGAGTTGACGAACGGCGTTGCGAACATCTCCCGCCAATCGTGCTTGACCGGCTGCCAGTCCTGGAACTTCATAATCTTGC
>Ga0180437_10002850_pt1 | contig 26693 bp, 20 predicted proteins | sample SS_ome_4_FD_132410 | JGI IMG/M metagenome (GOLD analysis project Ga0180437, IMG submission 132410) | Hypersaline lake sediment archaeal communities from the Salton Sea, California, USA - SS_3_D_1 metaG | ecosystem: Environmental > Aquatic > Non-marine Saline and Alkaline > Hypersaline >... | reverse complement strand
TCGCCCACAATCTCCCCATCTGCGATCCGCAGCACGCGCGAAAACCGCGTTGCCAGACTCTCATCGTGGGTGACCACGACAAGTGTCTTGCCCTGCTGCACCAGCCATTCGAACAACTGAAAGACACCTTCCGCAGTGACCGAGTCGAGGTTGCCTGTTGGCTCATCCGCGACGATGATCGGCGGGTCATTGGCCAACGCACGAGCAATGGCCACGCGCTGCTGCTGCCCACCGGAGATCTTGGTCGGCGGCTTGCGCATATGTTCTTCCAGTCCAACCCGGGTCAACAACTGACGGGCGCGTTCCTGGCTCTTGCGCGGTTTGTACAACCCGCAAAAGTCCATCGGTAGCATCACGTTGTCGATCAACGACAGCATGGGCAGCAACTCGAAGGATTGGTAAACTACGCCGACGTTGCGTCCCCGCCAGGGCGCTATCTGGTTTTCGTTCAAACGATGCACCGACGTGCCATCCACAATTACCTCGCCCGATGTGAGGCGATCGACACCGGTGATCATGTTGACCAACGTCGATTTACCCGCCCCGGACTTGCCGATAATACCGACAAACTCACCCCGTTCAAATTCGGCATTGATGTTCTTTAATGCAAAAAAGTCACCTGCGTCAGTTTTGTATGTTTTAGCCACATGATGCAGTTGAATGAATGGTTCACGGTCCATATGTGTGGATCCCAACACGATAAGACGATCTATCTACTGAGCTTAGAAACGCCCAAGACCTATTGTAGCACAGACAACACAAAATATGTGTAAAAACGCCGTAAATTCTGGCGACTGTAAGAATAACACATTTTGCATCGGGCGGGTAGTGAGTGAGGTCACCAACTGACAAGGCCAGATATGACTCGTGTCACATTCGCATGTGATCGCTGTCAATTTCCAAACAGGCAAAATTATGGTATGATAGGCACATGAAAGAATATCCTTTGGAACCCGGTTTGTTGCCCATTTTCAGGGCGTATATTTTTCTCCGCTTTGGGGCGCTGCTGTTGATCGGTGTGATTTTCCTCGGCGGATTGGGGAGGACAATTGACCGAAGAACGGTCCTCACTGCGGTTTTGTACCTGGCCGAAGCCGCTTTCCTGCTCATCTATCTTTACTGGTCGTGGGCGCGGCGCAAGCTGGGGCGCTGGTACTTGCCCATTGCGCTGCTTGTGGCTGCGGTTGCTCCCATCGTCCAGGTACGCTACGTCCTTCACGATTACGGTGGCCCTGAGAGCGTCGATTTCTGGCTGGTATTCCCATTTCTGACAGTGCCCCTGATCTTGACGGCCTGGCAATATCACTTTCAAGAGGTGCTGGCCTTTTGTCTGGGGACGACAATACTTGAACTCGCCGCGTTGAAATTTGTGGCTGTGACGAGATCGATGAGCGTGCTGGTTGATGGGGGGACGGTCGTCGCGCGGATGCTTTTCCTTATCGCCATCGGTTACATCGTCTCTTCTCTGATGACCGCACAGCATCGCCAGCGCCGGGAATTGGCTGAGACCACCCGCAAGCTGGTGAACTATGCCGCCACGCTTGAGCAATTGACCGTCACCCGCGAGCGAAACCGTCTGGCGCGAGAACTGCACGATACGCTGGCCCATACCTTGAGTGCCCTGACAGTGCAGCTCGACGCACTGGCAACGGTGTGGCAGCCACAATCCCCCAGAGCCGCGCGGATGCTAGACCACGCCCTGACGACCACACGGGAGGGCCTGGGCGAAACGCGCCGGGCGCTGCAAGCCCTGCGGGCAGCGCCGCTGGATGATCTGGGGCTAGCGTTGGCGATTCGTAACCTGTCCAAAAACGTCGCCGCTCGCGGGGGATTGTCCCTGGAGTTGGATGTGCTAGAGCAACTCGATGGTCTCTCAGCAGAAGTGGAACAGTGTTACTACCGCGTGGCCCAGGAAGCATTGGAAAACGTTGTCCAACATGCCGACGCACGGCGAGTGAGGGTATCCCTGAAACGGGCTGCAGGACGGCTGACATTGGAAATCTCTGATGATGGAAGCGGCTTTGCGCCCGAATCCACCGTCTCGGAGGATCGGTTTGGGCTGAGGGGCATGCAAGAGCGGGCCGAATTGATCGGAGGAACCCTTGAGGTTGAAAATCGGTCGGGGCAGGGAACGACTATCCGCCTTCGCGCAGGAGTGAAGCAATGATTCGCGTCTTGATCTGTGACGACCAGTGGATTGTCTGTGAAGGGCTAGAGGCCATTCTGGAAGCTGACCGAGACATAGAAGTCGTGGGAATAGCCCACGATGGCGCTCAAGCTCTCGAACTGATCCCCCAGACCAAGCCAGATGTGGTTTTGATGGACCTGAAAATGCCGGGGATGAATGGCATCCAGGCCACCCGAAAGATTGGCGAACAGTATCCCCACATAAAAGTGCTCGTCCTGACCACCTATGGCGCCGATGAATGGGTCTTTGACGCAATTCGTAGCGGCGCGGCGGGTTATTTGCTCAAGGGAACCCCACGGGATGCTTTGATCGAGGCGGTGAAAGGGACCGCCTCTGGCGATACCCACGTCGACCCGGCCGTGGCAGGCAAGCTATTCGACCGGATCGCACGGAACCGCGCACCGCTGTCGAATACAACCATCGCCGATGCGCTGAGTGATCGCGAATTGGACGTGCTGCGCTTGCTGGCGCGAGGCCTGAGCAACGCCGAAATTGCCCAGCAGCTGCACCTTTCAGAGGGGACGGTGCGGAACTATGTGAGCGCAGTCTTGGCCAAGTTAGAGGTATCTGACCGCACGCAAGCTGCCATACTGGCATTGCGGTATGGTTTGGCAGACCTGGGCGAGATGTAGCACCTTGGAGAGAGACAAACCTTACAGGTCGACGAATTGCCGCTCGTAGAGGTTGCGATACAGCCCCCCTCGATCCAGCAACTCCTGGTGGGTCCCCCGTTCGACGATGCGACCGGCCTGCATAACGCAGATCAAATCTGCATTTACGATCGTGCTCAGCCGGTGGGCGATGACGATGGCCGACCGCCCGTGTAGGAGCCGCTGCAACGCTTCCTGGATCAGCATCTCGGTCACCGTGTCCACGCTGGCCGTCGCTTCATCCAGGATCAGCAAGCGTGGGTTGGCCAGCACGGCCCGGGCAATGCAGATGAGCTGGCGCTGGCCGATCGACAGGTTGACACCGCCCTCCAGAATCTCCGCAGCATAGCCATCCGGCAGCGTGGCGATGAACTCGTGGGCGTTGGCCAGGCAAGCGGCTGCCTTCACGGCGTGGTCGTCGGCATCGGGGCGACCAAAGCGGATGTTGTCGGCGATGGTGCCGGAAAAAAGGAAGGGATCCTGGGGCACCAGCCCCATCTGCTGCCGTAGGGAGCGCTGCGTGACGTGGCGAACATCCACGCCGTCAATCAGCACCGCGCCCTCGGTCACGTCGTACAGGCGGGCGATGAGGTTGGCGATGGAGGTTTTCCCAGCGCCGGTTGGACCGACCAGTGCTATGGTCTGCCCCGGCTCGAGGTCCAGGTTGACGTCGTGCAGGACACGCGCATCGCCCCGGTATGAAAAGCAGACCTCACTCAGTTCCACCCGCCCGACGATGGGTGGCATCTCGACAGCGTCGGGTGGGTCCTCGACCTCCGGCTGTGTGTCCAGCAAGTCCAGCACGCGTTCGCCCCCGGCCATAGCCGCCTGCATGGTCGTGTAAAGCTGACTCAGCTCCTGGATCGGATCGAAGAAGCGGTTGACGTAGGCCAGAAAGGCCACCACCACGCCCAACGTCAACTCGCTGCGGGCAATGGTCAGACCGCCAAACCAAAGTACGATACCGGTGGCCAGCATCCCCAGGAACTCGACCGTAGGGAGAAAAACGAAGGAGAGGGACATGGCGGCGATGTACGCGTCGCGGTTGGCGCGGTTGACCTCGTCAAAGCGCTCGTGGGATGCGCTCTCCTGGGTAAAGGCCTGGATCACGCGGATCCCCGACAGGTCTTCGGCCAGATCGCCCACCACGGCGGCGATCCGGGCGCGAGTCTGGCGGAAGGCGACCCGGGCCTTGCGGGCGAATATCAGGGTCGCCAGCACCATCAACGGCAGCACGCTGAAGGTGAGGAGGGCCAGCCGTGGGCTCATCGTCAGCATGACGGCGACGATGCCGCCCAGCATCAGGGTGTCGCCAATGATGGTGATCAGACCTTGAGACAGCAACTCGTTGATCACGGCCACGTCGTTGATCACGCGCGAGATGGTAACTCCGACGATGTGGGTGTCGTGGTAGCCCAGGGGCAGCGCCTGCAGGTGGCGGAAGAGCTGCGCGCGCAAGGTTGCCAGCACCCGCTGTCCCACCCAGGAGAGGAGATACTGCTGCCCCGATGAGGCCAGGTACAGGCCAACGAAGGTGATCGCCGTCAGCAGGGCGAGTTGGGTCAGGCCGGCGGTGTCGCCCTGGGCGATAGGTTGGTCGATGGCGACCTTGATGAGGTATGGAGCGACCAGGCTCAGGGCTGAGGCGACTATCATCAGCAGGAAGGCAGCGGTCATGCGCCGCCGGTGGGGACGCAAGTAGGCCAGCAGGCGCAGCACGATACGCGGATCGAAGACACGCCCCTCTACCTTCTCACCAAAGCGGCGTATAGCGCCGCCGGGTCCCATGCGTGGACCGGTAGCGCCAATCGAAAAGCTCATGCGCCGCCCCCCCTACACTCGCTCATACCGGACAACAGTCTGGTCTGGGGCGATGGATTGTGAGCTGCCCCAGGCCTGGAATCCAGACCGTGGGACATGGGGTCCTCTTGGGGCCGTAGCTGGCGGTAGTAGATCTCGGCATACAGCCCAGAGGTGCGCAGCAGCTCGGCGTGGGTGCCGCTGGCCGCGACGCGCCCCTTCTCCAGGACGAGGATCAGGTCGGCGGTGCGCACCGTGCTCAACCGTTGAGCGATGACGAAGGACGTTCGTCCCCGCATCAGACGCCCCAGGGCCAGTTGGATCAGCCGTTCCGTCTCGGTGTCCACGGACGATGTTGCGTCATCCAGGATCAAAATGCGCGGGTCTTTGAGCAGGGCACGGGCGATGGCGATGCGCTGCTTCTGCCCACCAGAGAGGGTGACACCCCGCTCGCCCACCAGCATATCGTAGCCCTCCGGCATCTCCATGATGAACGAATGGGCCTGCGCGGCCCGTGCCGCGGCGATGATCTCGTCCTCGCTCGCGCCGGGACTGCCAAAGGTGATGTTCTCCCGGATGGTGGCGGCGAACAGGTCTGTCTCCTGCAGGACGATGCCAATCTGGTCGCGCAGGGAGTTGAGCGTCACCCGGCAGGTGTCATAACCGTCAATCGTGATCCGTCCGTCCATGGGATCGTAAAAGCGGGGGATCAAGTTGATGATGGTCGACTTGCCAGAACCGGTCGCGCCCAGCAGGGCGATGACTTGGCCCGGCAGGGCCTCGAAAGTGACCCCACTGAGCACCCGGTGGCGGCGAAAATAGGCGAACGAGACGTTCCCAAAGCGGACGTGGCCGCGCACCGGCGGCAGTGGAATAGCATCGGGCGCATCTTGCACCTCCGACACCACGTCCAGGATCTCAAAGATGCGTTCGCCCGCAGCCCCGGCCATAGCCAGGGCAGGGACAATCATGCCCATGCGGCGTACCGGCCGGGCCAGTTGGGCCAGGTACGTAGAAAAGGCCACCAATTCGCCGAGCGTCAACTGGTCGCGGATGACCAGGGAACCCCCGTACCAGATGATGAACACCGTGCCAGCACTGGCGATGAGGTCGAGCAGTGGCACGTTGAAGGCCCGAAGGCGAGCGGCCCGGGCGGAGAGCTGGAACCAGAGGCTGTTCTGCCCATCAAAGCGCTCGACCTCGGCCTTCTCCTGGGCGAAGGCCTTGACGACACGGGTGCCCCGCAGGTTCTGCTCCACACAGGTGGTCAGCACGGCCAATTGCTGCTGGATATCCATGGAGAGAGGACGATAGCGGCGGCCGAACCGATAGGCGACGCAACCCAGCACCGGCATCGTGCCCAGAGCCAGCAAGGCGAGGCGCGGGTTCATCCACAGCAGCGCTGCCACGGTGCCCAGCAGCAGGGTGGTACCCTCCACCATTCGCAGCGTGGCGCGGCCGGTCAGAAAGCGGATGCGCTCTACGTCCTGCACAGCCCGCGAAAGGAGCTGCCCGGTCTGAGCGCGATCGTGATAGGAGAAGGAGAGGCTGGAGAGCTTGTGGTGGATGGCATTGCGCAGATCGTAGGCGACGCTCTGGGAAGCGATCTCTGTCCAGCGTCCCTGCACAAAGGTCAGAACCCCCTTGAGGAGCGTTAGCCCCAAGAGGGCCAGGACCGACCAGCCCAGCAGCTCGGTGTCCTGGCCGCGGATGCCCTGGTCGACGATCCAGCGCACGATCTGGGGAATAGTCAGGGCCAGCCCGGTGATCCCCAGGAGGATCAAGTAAGCACCGGCGGTCAGCCGCAAATAGGGGCGCAGGTAACTGTAACAACGCAGCAAGGTGCGCTCACTATGCTGCTCAGGCAACCTGGAGGTGGTCGGTTCCTCTGCGGGTTGTGGTCTCATGGCTCCCTTTGGCCCGGGACTGCTATCATCGGCTCGTTAATCTCCTGTGACGCCTCGTTCTATATCCAATGACCGCAACGGGATTGTAGCAGATTTCGAGATCGGGGGCCCATCGTTCGATGCATGCTGCCCACCCCGTTCCCGCTTTGACAATTCCTCCCTGATTATATCCTATCGCTGGCGTCTGCACAAGTAGCCGAATTCTTACGCTTTTCATCAGTTCTCCATCGGTTTTCCACATTATCGCGATGCAACTCAACACAATCTCCATCAATTCTCCATCAGTTCTCCACATTTTTACGGTACAATATCATCACAGCGCCAAAACAAGTTTTCAGGGGACCTAACCACAAGAAAAACGATTTAGAATAGAAGGAGGTAAGCTTGAGCAGATTTTGGAAGATCGCAGGAATCGCCACTCTGGTGGCTGTGATAGGAGCGGGCGTTCTCGGCGTGGCCGTTTATGCCCAAGAGCCAGAACCCAACACACCCTTTGGCCGGATGGTCGACTATGTTGAGCAGGTACTTGATGCCGTTGCCAGCAAGTTGGGCGTAGAGAGGGCCGACCTCGATACGGCCATAGATGAAGCCCGCCAGGAAGTCATCCAACAAGCCGTCGAGGACGGCGTCCTCACCCAGGAGCAGGCAGATCGGATGCTCTCTCACCTTGAGGAGGGCTTTGGCCCCGGCATGATGCCCTTTGGGCGCGGCGGCATGGGCCACTTTGGCCCCAGGGATGATTGGAAGGGTGATTGGATGGGCGGCCCGCTCGGCAATCGCGAATGGCTCGCCGAACAGCTTGGCATGACGGTCGACGAACTGCAAGCCGAGTTGGAAGCGGGTAAGACCATCACCGAACTGGCCGAGGAGAAAGGCGTTGACCTGGATGCAGCCCGTATCGAAGCGATGAAGGACCGCATTCAGCAGGCCGTAGAAGATGGCACCATCACCCAGGAGCAGGCTGACTGGATGCTGCAGGGCCTGGAGCAAGGCTTTATGCCCGGCGGACGCGGCTTCGGTGGGCGAGGCGGGCGCTTTGGGGGCTTTAGGGGACCCGGGTGCTTTGGGGGTCAAAGCAACCAGAGCAACCAAACCAACCTGTAGCCGAGGGCCGTTCAGCAATGGTGAGGGGCGAACAACACGTTCGCCCCTTGCTTTTGGTTGCTTTGTGACTTTTCCCGCGCCCCGTGATATAATTGAGGCCCACCCAACTGGACAGTAGAAAGGGAATGACCTCTATGCCCCAACGCATCCTGGTGGTGGACGACGATACAGAGATCGTGCGCCTGCTGCGCGCCTACCTGGAGCAGGCCGGCTTTGAGGTGCTCGTTGCCTACAATGGCGAGACGGCCCTGCACGCCGTGCGCCGCGAGCGCCCCGACCTGGTTGTGCTGGACCTGATGCTGCCCCACCGCGACGGCTGGGAGGTCACCCGTCTCGTGCGGGGCGATCCAGCGCTGGCGAGCACGCCCATCCTCATGCTCACCGCCCGCGTCGAGGACACCGACAAGATCGTCGGCCTAGAACTGGGCGCCGACGATTACGTCACCAAACCCTTCAACCCACAGGTGGTGGTGGCTCGCGTCCGGGCCTTGCTGCGCCGTGCGACCGCCGAACCGGCGCAACTCAAGCTGCTCCAGGTCCGCGAACTATCCATGGACCTGAATCGCCACCAGGTCTTGGTAGCCGACCGGCCGGTGGACCTCACATCCAACGAATTCGAATTTCTGCGGGCGCTGATGGAACATCCCGGCCACGCCTTCACCCGCCTGGAACTCATCGAGCGTGCCCTGGGCTACGAATACGAGGGTCTGGAGCGCACGGTGGATAGTCACATCAAGAACCTGCGCCGCAAGATCGAACCAGATCCCAGGAAGCCGATTTACCTCGAGACCGTCTACGGCGTCGGCTACCGCTTGCAGGGGGAGTCATGAAGTCACTGAATAGACTCTGGGTGCGTCTGACCCTGGCCTTTACTCTCGTCATCCTGGTCGCCGTGGGCGCGATCGCTGTTCTGATCAACCGGACGACCGGCACCGAGTTTCGCCGGTACATCACGCACAGCGGGATGACAGCGTCCGGTAGCGGGATACAGCAACTGGCGGCATACTACCAACAAGAGGGCAGTTGGGAAGGCGTGGAAAGCTTGTTGGCCGAGGGGGTCTTTGTCAGCGGGCCTATGGCGATGCCCATGCCGGGCATGGAACGCCGTCCAGGCATGACCAGGGGCCAACTGGAGGTCATGCTGGCTGACGCCGATGGAAAGGTCGTCTTTGACAGTGCTGGGAAGGCCACAGGCAAACGCTTAAGCTCTAGTGAACGGAACAGGGCGCTGCCCGTCACTGCTCTCGAGGGCAAAGAGGTCATTGGCTATTTGCTGCTGGCTCTCCCTGACAGGCAGGACGGATTGGGTTCGCTGGAACAGCGCTTCCTCGATCGCACGCGGACGGTGCTGATCTCCGGCGCTGCCCTGGCCGTGGGCCTGGGGCTGGCCGTCAGCGCGCTCCTCAGCCGTAGCCTGACTGCGCCTCTTGGACGTCTGGCCGCTGCCGCGCGCGCCGTTGCCGGCGGGGATCTAGGCCAGCAGGTGAGGGTGGAAGGTGGCGTCGAGGTCGCTGAAGTTGGTCAAGCCTTCAATGAAATGACGGCTGCCCTGGAAGTAGGGGAAAAGTTGCGCCAAAACCTGATGGCCGACGTGGCCCACGAACTACGCACGCCGCTCAGCGTGCTGCAGGGCAACCTGCGTGCCATTCTCGACGACGTCTACTCTTTGGAAAAGACCGAGATCGCCCGCCTCTACGACGAGACCCGCCTCTTGAGCCGCCTGGTGGACGACCTGCGAGAGCTGGCGCAGGCGGAGGCCGGTCAGCTCAGCTTCAATTTCCAAATGACCGATGTCGCCGATGTCCTGCAGGCCACCGTCACCAACTTTGAGCCAGCAGCCGAGTCCAAGGAGATCCACCTGATGGTAAAAATGGCGGATGACCCTCCGACAGCTCTTCGGCGTGGCTCAGGGCGAGCTCTGCCGCCAGTCCTGGCCGATCCCGACCGGCTGGCCCAGGTGCTGCGCAACCTGCTGACCAATGCCCTGCGGCACACGCCTCATGGAGGCCAGGTGACTCTTACAGCGGGCCAAACCGAGGACGGCGTCCGCATCGCCGTGACCGACGACGGTGAAGGCATAGCACCGGAGGACCTGTCCTTTGTCTTCGATCGCTTCTATCGTAGCGATCGCTCCCGCAGCCGGGCCGAGGGCGGCGCAGGGCTTGGGTTAGCCATCGTGCGGGCCATCGTAGAGGCCCACGGCGGCCAGGTGAGCGCAGCCAGCGACGGCCCTGGTCAGGGTAGCACCTTCAGTTTTACGCTGCCTACCACCCAGGCCACCCCAAAAGAGCCCCGCTAGAGGATTGTGACCCTCTTCCCCCTCTTGACACACTCTTTTTGTCTCCCACGAATGGCCGTTCACACTTGCCTTATTCCCCTGACGATGTTATAATCCGCGCGTTGCAGTGCTGACAAGAGGACTATGGAAGCCTTCGAACATCAAATCGTGCTCTTTTTGGAAAATCTTTTCAACGCGGTGGGGTGGGCAGATGTGGCCATCGCCATGGCCATCAAGAGCGCCTGTATCCCATCGCCCAGCGAGGTGACAATGCCTCTGCTGGCTGGATGTTGGTGCAGACCGGGGGACTCTCCATACACAACGCCAAGACAACGATATCTCAACACCACAACATGATGACGAGAAAAGGAGGTTCTCCTCAATGGACTTGCTGATGAATTTTGTAGACCTGTTCCTTCACCTGGACAAATACCTGAGTGTTGTCATTGAAGATTTTGGCCTGTGGACCTATTTGCTGCTGTTCTTTGTAATTTTCATGGAGACGGGGTTTGTCGTGACACCTTTCTTGCCCGGTGATTCCCTCCTATTCGCTGCCGGGACATTTGCTGCACTCGGCTCATTCAATATTGTGGGACTGTTGCTGCTCTTGACCGCGGCGGCGATTTTAGGAGACACGGTGAATTATTGGATTGGCCATTTCATAGGTCCAAAGGTCTTCCATGAAAAAATCCGCTTTGTCAAGAGGGAACATTTGGAGCGCACGCACGAGTTTTACGAAAAGCATGGAGGGAAGACCATCGTGCTGGCACGCTTTGTCCCCATTATCCGCACCTTTGCCCCCTTTGTAGCCGGCGTAGGCCGCATGACGTATGGACATTTCATCACTTACAACGTCATTGGGGGCATCGTCTGGGTGTGTCTGTTCACTTTGGGTGGTTATTTCTTTGGCAATCTACAGGTCGTGAAAGAGAACTTTACGCTGGTTATTCTGGTGATCATTGCCATCTCGCTGCTCCCTGCTCTTTATGAGATCCTCAAGACCCGCCTCAAGTCGGCAGAGGTGAGTGCAGAATAGTGAGGGAATTCTCATAGAACTCTCAGCCATCATCCCTTGATTCGGCCGAGGTATGACAAGAGATGAACAGCAGAAGGGAAGAGCCCATCTCAAAGCCCCCGGTCTCAGAGACCGGGGGTCCTTGCTACGGCAGATTTGACAGCTTTGGCAAGATGTGCTACAATGCCACTCATACCTATTAAAAGTAGGTATTTCTGTGACACGCTCCTCATTGACATTCTTCATGCGACAGGCAAGATGCATGGCACGTGCCGTATGGGTGAAACATTTCTAAAAAGTAAGCTTTCTATTTCAGTAGGGGCGCTTGGCACCTTGGCGGTTTTTGGCGGCTTTTGCTCTTGTAATGGCAGCTCTCTTGTGATTCAATAGGATCACACAATCACAGGCATGACGCTACCCGTCCTTCTGGCTTCTGGTGGCGAATGAATGAAATTCTCTCCCATCTATTCCGACGAAAACTTCGCACCCTGCTGACGCTTTTGGCCATCAGCGTTGGCATCTTTGCGTTGACCGTCGTCGGCTCGCTGAGTGAGTTCATCAACGACATGATGGTCCGCAGCGAACGCGACTCTGTCAACCGCATCTCCGTCTGGCCTGAGGACTGGGAACACCCGATCAACGAGGGAACGCTGCGCCAGCTTCGCCGGGTGCCAGGTGTATTGGGCACGCTACGGCGGTTGTATGGCGGCGCTCTTGATCCGGATGACCAGAGCATGTCCTTCACCGGGCCAGATTACTTCTTTGGCACCACATCTGACATCCCTGGCATGGAATTCTTTAACCTCTCGTCTAGCAACGGCGCCCTGTGGAAAGGTCGCCTTCCCGCCCCTAGCAGCCAGCAAGAGGCCATCGCTGGCTACGAGATCGTCGACAGGCATGGCTGGCAGATAGGGCAGGCGATCACGTTTCGCGATCACACATTTACGCTCGTTGGCATCTGGGAGCGCGCGCCCAACAACCCGGCCAACTTTGTGCAGATTTCCTACGAGGCCGCGCGCCGTGTGCTGCACCATCCTCCCTGGCATTATGGCGCCGTCACCGCCGTCGTCGCACCGGGAGCTGACCCGGACGAGGTGGCTCAACGGATCCTGGATCAGGTGGATGGCGTGGACCTCCGTCTACCCAGCGAGCGCCGGGAACAGAATCGCCAAGACATGATCGTCTTTAACCTGATCTTTGCTGCCCTTGCCGCGCTGGCTATCCTCGTCGGTGGATTGACCATCATCAACACCATGGTCATGGCCGTAGCCGAGCGCACCCGCGAGATTGGCCTCAAAAAGGCCCTGGGCGCTACCGACGGCGACGTGCTGGCTGAGGTAGCCATCGAAGCGGGCGTCATCGGCGGGTTGGGAGGCGGGCTAGGCGTGCTGGCCGGCTGGGGGGCGACCTACCTGACCAATGCGATCATGGCTGCCGCGGCCGGTATGAGCATCTTCAAGACGACGCCTCGCCTGGCGGTGGGGTCGGTGGTCTTTACCGTGCTGCTGGGTATGAGTGCCGGCATCTATCCGGCCCTCCGCGCCGCACGCCTCGATCCGGTCAAGGCGCTGAGAGGCATCGTCGAGACCGATTTCACGCGAGGTGGCTTGTTCCGGCGGGTCGTCCATGCCGTGCGCAGCGAGGGTCGCATGATCCTCACCGTGGGCGGCGTGGCGGTGGGTATCTTTGCCCTGACCGTCATCGGCGGCCTCAGCGAATACCTGAACGGCATGATCACAGATGCCGAGACTGGCGCTGCGGATCGCATTGCCGTCTGGCCAGGCCACTCCTCCACGCCCTACAACGCGACCACCCGCCGCGTCGTCGAGCGCACCGAGGGCGTGCGCGGCGTCGTGATTAGTTCCTGGGGTGGTACCCTAGAAGAAGAAGCGGAAGGCGACGCGCAGAGTGAGACGTTCTACGGCATTGATTCGCCCACCGGGGAGCTGGACTTTGACACGCCGTTTCCAGTCCGGCTGTGGAAAGGGCGCTTCCTGACGCTGGGCAGTACCACTGAGACCGTGGTCGGCTTTGACCTGGCTGAGCGACGCGAACTGGCGGTCGGCAGCACCTTGACCATCCGCGATCGGGACTTTGTCGTCGTCGGCATCTACGAACGGGAACCGAACAGCATCATGGCCTCTCAATTCAACACGCGAGCCTACGTCTCTATGGATGCCCTGTCCAGCTTGCTCAGGCGGCCAAGCGGCGTGGGGGGCACGATTACCGCGCTGGTCGCACCGGATCAAGACCCGGAGGTGGTCGCCGGGCGCATCAGAGAAGAACTGCCCGGCATAAGAACTTATACCGGCAAACAGGCCGGCCAGGAGATACGCCAAGTACTCACCATCTTTGTTCTCATCCTCAGCGCCAGCGGGGTGCTGGCCATCATCGTCGGCAGTTTGAGCGTGATCAACACCATGGTCATGGCTGTCTCTGAGCGCACTCGCGAGATTGGGCTCAAGAAAGCGGTTGGCGCGGGCGATTCCGACATCCTGGCCGAGATCGTGGTTGACGCCGGCGTCGTCGGCGGCCTGGGCGGCCTCACCGGGTTGGCCCTCGGCTGGGGCACGACGCAAGTCATCAACGCGATTACCACCCACCTGGAGAACCTGCACGTGCTAGAGATCACGCCACGGCTGGCCGTTGGGGCGGTCATATTCACTATCCTGCTCGGCATGTTCGCCGGTCTCTACCCGGCCTGGCGCGCCAGCCGCCTGGACCCCGTCGTAGCCTTGAGAACAGAGTGAGCAAAGGAGCATCGTCATGAGACGTCTGGTCATCATCATCGTTGTGCTCGTCCTCGTCGGCGTGGGCGTCTGCATCGGCGGGAGTCTGTTAGTCCCCAGGCTGATCAACAAGCCGGATGGCACGCCGGCCGCAGTGGAAACACCGCCAACAGCCGGAGCGTCGGTCATCCGGGCACGGGGCAAGCTGGTGCCGGTCCGCGTCGAGGTGCTGAGCTTTGCCGAGGTGGGCACGGTGAGCCAACTGGCCGTCGACGTGGGCGACGAGGTCTCGGCTGGACAGGCCATCGCCCGGCTGGACACAACCGACCTGGAGTGGGCCGTCCACCAGGCGGAGGATGCGCTGACCGCCACCCGGTTGACCTACAGTCAGACGGTCAAGGCGGCTACGCCGGAAGAGGTTGCCAGCGCCGAGGCGACGTTGACCGGTGCCAGGGCAACGTTGACCAGCGCTGAGGCGGGCCTGGTCACTGCCCAGGCAGGCCTTGCCAGCGCCCAGGCCGGGCTGATCAGTGCCCGCATTGCTCTGACCAACACTATGACGACCCGCGATGCTCTGGAGGATACCCGTGCTGCGGCGGAGGCAGGCCTCAAGAGCGCGCAGGCCTCGCTGACCAGCGCGCAGGTCGGGCTGGCCGCGCTGCAGTCCGGCCCCGACGCCGACGCAGTGGAACAGGCACGCCTGAGCTGGGAGCAGGCACGCAATAGCCTGGCGCGCATGCAACTGGAGCGCGACGCTGTGCAGGCGCGCTCTGGTGTGCCGCGCTACATGCGGGAGCAGATGAAACTGGACGTCGCCAACCTCGAGATCGCCGTCCGCATGGCCGAGATCAATTACTTGCAAGCACAGAACGCAGACGCGACGGAGGAGGCCATCGCAGCGGGAGAGGCATCGGTGGCGGCGGCGGAGGTAGGGGTGATCAACGCCCGATCCCAGGTGGACGACGTGGACAATCAGGTTGCGCAGGCCGAAGCGTCCGTCGCCCAGGCGGAGGCATCGGTGACGCAAGCTGAAGCCCGGGTATCGCAAGCCGAAGCGGGGTTATCACAGGCCGAAGCAGCGGTGGTACAGGCTGAAGTGTCGGTGAGACAGGCTCAGGCGGCACTGGACCGTGTGCGGGCTGGCCCTGATGAACTCGCCGTCGCCCAGGCAGCTCTCAAGGTGCGCCAGGCCGAAGCAGAGTTGGAGCGGGCCCAAGGCAGCCTGCTGGACGTCGAGATCCGCGCGCCCTTTGATGGTACGGTCAGTGCGGTGGACGTGGAGGAGGGTGACCCGGTCACCGCCGGTGCGCCCGCCGTGACAGTGGCCGATCTCTCCGGCTGGAAGGTGGAGACCGAGGATCTGGACGAGTGGGGTGCGATCCGCATTGCCACGGAGGAAGCCGTGGAGCTCGTCTTTACGGCTTTCGATGACAAGACGCTGACGGGTCACATCGAGGAGATCGATCTCAACCCCACAGAGTTGCCCACCGGCGACGTAGCCTACAGGGTGACGATTGTGCTGGACGAGTTCGACCCGGCCTTGCGATGGGGAATGTCCGTGCGAGTAGAGTTTCAAAAGGCGGAATAAGGACAGTCGCCGCGATTTCCATATGGCGTGGAGCGAACAAGAATGGCCATCGTAGAGGCACATCATCTGGTCAAGACGTATCGCATGGGGCTGACAGAGGTGGAGGCACTGCGAGGCGTAGACCTGATCGTCGAACAAGGTGAGTTCCTATCGGTGATGGGGCGGTCGGGCAGCGGCAAGAGCACATTGCTCAACCTGCTCGGCTGCCTGGATCGGCCCACCGAGGCACGGTGTTCATCAACGGTGTGGAGGTCACGGCGCTACCCCGCCGGAAGCTGCCCCGCATCCGGCAGCAGATGGTCGGCTTTGTCTTTCAGCAATTCAACCTGCTGCCTTCGCTGACGGCCCTGGAAAACGTCATGTTGCCCTTGCGCTACTCGCGGGTAGGTCGCGCCGAGGGCCGCCGGCGGGCGATAGATCTGCTGGAAAAAGCCGGCCTGGGCGACCGCTACACCCACCGTCCGGCAGAACTGTCCGGCGGCGAACAGCAGCGAGTGGCAGTGGCCCGTGCCCTCATCAACCGGCCGGCCATCGTCCTGGCCGACGAGCCCACGGGCGAATTGGACACCCACACCGCCGCCGAGGTCATGGACCTGCTGCACGACCTGAACCAGACACAAGGCCAGACATTCATCACCGTCACCCACGACCCCGGCGTGGCGAAAAAGACCGAGCGGACAATTTACCTCTCCGATGGCCTCGTGTTGCGCGAGGAGCGGCGCAAGTAGCGCTTTTCAGGTGCGTTGCACCTCGTAAGGCCTTCACAGGAACTGAAAAATATGGTATAATGATATTCAAAAAGTTACCTCGTAATTCTTTATCATTCCGAGGTGACGAACGGGGCGACGAGGACGCCCACAACAACAACATCATCATCGTACTATGACGGCCCGTCCGCCGCAACTCAGGCGCGACGGGTTGTTGTTTCGGGGTAGTGCCATGCAGAGAGCGGGGTGGACATGGCTGACAATGAGACGCACACGAACCATCGATTACAACAGGCTGATCGCCGGCGGCTGACTCTGACAGGTATTGCCCACCGCTGTGCCCAAGAGACCGAACTCTTCTTCCGGCGCAAAAGTTACGATCCCCAGTACTGTTTTGAGTTGTTTCGGCGGGCAATCCTGGAGCGCAATCAGCGCGCCTGGGAGCTTGTCTACGCCCAATACCGCCCCCTGGTGGCCGGGTGGGTTGAGCGGCATTCGGCATTTTCTGTGAGTGGCGAAGAGGTACAGTACTTTGTCAACCGTGCCTTCGAAAAGATGTGGGCTGCGCTGACTCCTGACAAGTTCGGCCATTTCCCGAATCTGAAATCCGTGTTGCGCTACCTGCAAATGTGTGTGCATAGCGCCGTCCTCGATCATGTTCGTGTCGCCGATCAACCCGTCGTGGGTGTGCCCGTTGAGGGTTTGGCTGCCGAGAGCGGGCCAAACGGTTCGAACGTTGAGAACCAGGCTCTGGCCCGCGTGCATCGACAAGAGTTCTGGGACGAGATAAAAGCGCGGTTGCGCAATGAGAAGGAACACCAGGTGGTCTATGGCTCCTTCGTCTTGGCCCTCAAGCCTCGAGAGCTTTTTGCCCACTTTCAGGAGACATTCCGCGACGTGACGGAAGTCTACCGCGTCAAGGAGAACGTGCTGGCCCGTCTGCGCCGGGACTCTGAACTGGAGAAACTCTTGGCCCCGGATGCCGTAAAAAAAGAAGGCCGGCTCGTTTAGTATAGCAAAAGAGAGGTATGCCTATGGCCTGCGTATCGCCACCGGAACTAGGTGACAGAACGTTATTGACTTACATAGATGGCGAGGCCGACAGCCAAGTCGTGGCGCATGTGGAGCAGTGCCCGCACTGCCGTGAGAAGGCCCATCGCCTGGCCCATTTGCAGGACCGCTTGACCGCTCAGCTTTATCGCCTCATGTGTCCCCCTCCCAGGGAGTTGGGTGAATTCCATCTCGGCTTGCTGCCCCCTGCACAGGCATCGGCCGTGGCCCAACACCTGGCCAAGTGTCCCCACTGTACCCGCGAACTAGCTCAGCTGAAGGACTATCTAAACGAGCTGTCGCCAACGCTGGAACTCGGCCCCTTGGAGCAAATCAAGGAGCGACTGAGGGTCCTGGTAGCTCGCCTGGTCAGTGGAGGAGTGGAGGGAAGTCCATTGGGGCCACCATCTCTGGCCCCGGCTTTCGCAGGGGTGCGCGGTGAGGAAGCAGAGCCTCGCTGCTATCAAGCTGAGGACGTTCAGATTGTCATCGGCATCCAGGAGGATGCCGGGCAGCCGGGACACAAGGTCTTCTTGGGGCTGGTCATGGGCATGGAACCCAGCGGGGTGAAGGCCCATCTGTGGCAGGCCGAGCGGCTCGTCACCACCGTGGAGGTGGATAGACTAGGTAACTTTGTCGTTCCCGGTTTAGCGCCGGGCAGCTACGAGTTGATCCTCAGCGGCCCAGAAGTAGAGATTCACATTCAAGATCTGGAAGTGGGACCGATGAGATGAAGCTTTGCCAGGAACAGCCTATGACCTCCCAAGAGTTGGCCCAGCAGTTGCTGGAACTACGAGAGGCAGACACCCAGAAACGACTTCTCGAGGAGCATCTCACTCTACTGGATGACCACATCGCCGGTGCATTGAAGCAGCAGGCAGATCGACTCCTCCGCACTGCCGTCCAGCGCTCCTTGGAAACGGCGGAGCTCCTCTCTTACATGACCGAATTGACCAGCAACCCACTTTTCCGGGCCTTGGGCTTGCTAACCGAGGCCAATGCTCGCTCTATCGGAGGATTGGGTGAGTATCAACTGGCTGTAGAACTCTACGACAAAGCTGCCGAGATTTACCGAGCCCATAGCCTTCTGGTGGAGCAGGCCAAGGCCCAGGTCGGCAAAGTGTTCTCTCTAGCCATGCTTGGTCGCTATGTCGAAGCACTGAAAACCGGTCACTGGGCTGGCAAAGTTCTCGAGGAACATCGTCAATGGCGCCCACTGGTTAACCTAACCATGAACTTGGCCGTTGTACACGGTCGTCAGCGGGAGGATGCCAAGGCCTTGGCACAATTTGATCGAGCGCGTGCGCTCTGCCATCAGCTAGGACCGGATGGGGTATCATTCCTACAATTGGTTGAACACAACCGGGCTATTGTTCTGCGAAACCTGGGTCAGTTTAAAGCCTCCATTCAGGCCAGTTACGCGGCGTGGAAGCTGGCGGACCAGTTGGGTCACAAGGCCGAAATAGGCCGTGTGCAGGAGGACTTGGCCTTCACCTACCTGTTGCAGGGACGTTACAACGAGGCATTGGAACTCATGGACCAAGCACGCGACATCTTTCTGTCGGATGGGCGGCAGTCCGATGCCATCCTGGTTGAGTTGGTCATCAGCAATTGTCTCCTACAACTGCGCCGCTTCAATGACGTTCTGAACCAATGTCGCCAGCTTCGAAACCTGTTCAGCGAGCGGGGCACGCGGCGCGAGGAAGCTGATGCTATCTTGAACGAGGCAGTGGCCTGCGCAGGTTTGCGGCGTTATGCCGAAGCCCTGGCTTTGTTGGCCAGGGCACGCCGTCTTTTCGAGAAAGAAGGCAATTTCATTCGGGTTGCTTGCACCGATCTGGAGATAGCTGCCGTGCTACATCACCGGGATCGGGTCGATGAGAGTCTGGCGACTGCGCTAGCGTGTGCCGACGCTTTCCAAGTCTACGATTTGCCCGTGCAGGAAGCACAGGGCTGTCTTATCGCTGCCCGGGCTGCAGTTGCCCTGAGCCGACACGATCAAGCCTACCGTCTGGTGACTCAGGCACTGACCGTCAGCAGGAAAAAGGACATTCCCTCACTGGCATACCAATGCCGCCATTTGTTAGGTGCTTTGGCCCAGGCTCGGGGAAACCTGCAAGAGGCACTGGTCGAGTACGATCAGGCGATTCAGGCGCTGGAGCGGTTGCGAGGGCGACTGATGGTTGAGTTTCGGGCAGACTTTTTGGAGGACAAGCAGGTTATCTATGAGGACGTGGTGGCCCTGTGCCTCGATCTGGATCAACCGGTCCGCGGTCTGGAGTATGCGGAACGAGCCAAATCGCGTGCCCTGCTCGACCTGCTGGCCTATCGGCTTGACCTGAGCATCCAGGCCAGAGATCCAAGGGACGGTCCCCTGATAGAGGAGCTGACACACCTGAGGGCCGAGCGGGATCGATTGTATCGCCGCTGGGAAGCAAACGAACGGTTCACGGTGAGGGGCCAGACGTCTCCGGGTGGGGTGCGGCAGGATGTGCTGGCTTTGGAGAAGCGCATCGAGGAGCTGTGGCACAGGCTGCTTATCCGTAACGCTGATTACGCGCGCGACGCCGCTCTGTGCCAGGTCCGCGCGGAACCCATCCAACCTTACCTGTCGCTTGAGACCTTGCTGCTGGAATATTACATCGCCCGCGGGGAAATGGTGATCTTTCTGGTGACGGCCGAGGAGGTGCACGCACAGCGCCTGCCGGTCGACCTCGCTAGAGTTCAGCGCCTGATACAGCTTCTCTGGCTCAATCTTCGGGCGGTTCCTAGGAGCAACTCAAGCCGAGTTTCCAGGCTGGCATCAAATGCCCGGGGCTTGCTAGAGGAGCTCCATGAACTTCTCCTCGCGCCACTGGAGGATGCGCTGGCTCCATATCCACAACTGATCATCGTGCCGCACGGTCCGCTACACTATCTGCCTTTTCATGCCTTGCATAATGGGCGTTCGTTTCTGCTGGAGCGGCACATGACCAGCTATCTCCCTGGTGCCAGTCTACTGCGCTACTGCAAAGAGGCGCGTCCGGTAGCCACAGATGTCATTGCCCTCGGCCATTCCCAGGGTGGTACACTGTCCCACACCATACAGGAGGCTCGATCGATCGCGTCGATTTTTGGCGGCCAAGCTGTACTGGAGGACGAGGCGACCCCGGCACGGCTTCGGGAAATGGCCGCCGACTGCCACATCCTGCACCTGGCAGCTCACGGCGATTTTCGCGCGGACAACCCACTCTTTTCCGGATTGGCCCTGTCCGATGGTTGGCTCACCACGCTGGATGTCTTTAGCCTGCCCCTGAGGGCTTCTCTGGTCACCCTCAGCGCCTGTCAGACAGGGCGCAATGTGGTTGCCGGGGGAGACGAGCTTCTGGGATTGATGCGGGCGTTTCTCTATGCGGGCGCTGCCTCTCTGGTTCTCAGTCTCTGGGCGGTCGAGGATCGTTCTACAGCTCGGCTTATGGAGATGTTCTACACCAAGTTGGCAGAAGGATGGACAAAGGGGGAGGCTTTGCGTTACGCTCAACTCCAGTTCCTGAAGGGGCCAAGCGACCGAGAGAAAACAGAAACCGCCCCGTATTTCCATCCTTATTTCTGGGCGCCTTTTTTTCTCGTAGGAGATACCGGGCCGCTGTGATTTGTTAACGCGTTGAGGCGTGATACGTCAAGCCAGGATGTGGTGAGCCGTCAGGTGCTCAGGTGGACACAGATCCGCATTCGGTGCCGGAAAATCCATCGATCCTGCGTTCATAAGCATGAGGCATGGCAATGAAAATGCTTCTGTCGATCGAGCCACATTTTTCTGCAGATGCGAGTTATCAGCAAGGAGGGATTCATGATGCGCAGCAGGTGGTATTTCAATCTGATGTTGAGCTTGGTGCTACTGCTGGCCGGTATGGCCTTGGGATGTGAGACAAAAACCCCGCCTCCCACTGAAGTGCCAGTGGTGGACAAGTGTCTGGCTGCCAGCAAAGCCGGTCGAGGAAAACAGGAGATTCACCCAGAATACAAAGATCTCATGTATATAGAGGGTCAGGTCATCGTTTCTGGCAACCCGGCACAGATCGGCGCAGTCACAGAGGAACTGAGTCAGACCTACAAGCTGGCGCTCCCCCTTCTGGAAGAATTCCCCCTGAGCGACGGGATGGCGATTCAACTGTATGAAATCCCCGAAAATCAAACCCCCGAATATGAGTGGGTGGAGTGGGTGACTTGCGAGATCAATCAGCGCGGCAAAGGACTCGGGGTTGTTGCCGATCCCAATTATCACCTCAGTCCTGCCGGATGGGCCGGCGGAGGCAGTCCCTGGACCCAAAACGGTGATTGGGCGGAGGGGCTTCCTGGCGGGGGGCTGGGTGAGGCGCCAGGTGCAGATTTTCGGACGCAGTGGGCCTTTGGTTCAGCTGGCATCCATCTGTTTGACAGCGCTGGAGACCACCGCACGGTGCCGGAATACATGGGACAGGGTGTCCGAATCGGCGTTTTTGACTCTTCTCCCTTCCCCGATCAGGGAGAAACGTTGGCAATCTCTCTTTCTATCACTCAGACTGTCACTGTGACAAAGTCTGAAAAGTCCTTTCAAAAGCTCATGGGAGACAACAACGTAGAACCCTCTGAGGCGGGGGATGACCTGACAGTGTGGCACTTTGATCTTATTGAGGCACCAACCTGCCCCGGAAACGATCTGGAGGATCGGGACATCAGCAACCATGGGCTATTTGTGGCCGGTCTGGCTCACACCGTGGCGCCGGCGAGCGAGATATACCTGGTACGTGTTCTGGAGAACGATGGCTGTGGCGATCTATTCTCGATCAGCCAAGGCATTGAGCTGTTCATGCACGAGATGTTGAAAGGTAACAAAAGTGAGCCCATAGTCATCAACCTGAGCTTGGGAGTGCACCAACCTCCGGAGCCAACTACCTTGGGTCTGCCGAGTGAAGTAGTGTCCCTGCAACGTACGGTTCAGAATGCGATTGACCACGGCGCTGTGGTGGTAGCGGCGGCGGGAAATGATTCTTACGACAAGCTTGTCCCCAGCGAGATGGAAATTCCGGCCAGCGATCGTCGTGTCATCGGCGTCGCGGCCAGCAACAGTGAGCGCGGGCGGGGGTGTTTCTCGAACGAAGGGGATGTAGCTGCGCCGGGAGGTAACGGGTTCGAAGGAGCCGAGGATCGCTGCGAGGTCCCTGATATGAACTCCTGTCAGCAGTTTGATTTATGCCTGATTGGCCCGATATACAAGCCATACAAAAATGAGCCACAATATGCCTACTGGGTCGGCACCTCATTTGCAGCGCCGCTGGTCAGCGGGTTGACTGCGCTGACTATCGAGAGAGAAGGGATCCCGGCTATTGGGCCGGAAGTTGCTGCCACAATAAGGGCCAAGATCACAGAGGGCGCTTGCTCGCCAGTGGGATCGCCTCACTATCTTGGGGCTGGTATCATCAACCTACCACACACTCTGTACGACGACCACTTGTGCCCAACGCCGATGCCTTAGCAGCAAAGTCTCGGGGAGGCATTCCGAGTGCCCCCGTCAGGCAAGCCCCTGGTATCAGACACCAGGGGCTTTTTGTGTTTCAGTGGCGGAAAATCGGCCGGATTTGCGTTCATAAGGGTGAGAGCGGTCTTGCTTTACAAGGATCGCCTGTCCATAGTCCGTAGGGCAGGTTGACCGCGGCTCAGACAAAGTAATCTTGCATCGACGAGCCATCTTGAGCACCGGGCGTTGCTACCCAAGACACAGAAGCGGGCTACCTGCCATCGGTCGATGCTGATACTTGGACGTTTCCACCTTTGGGAAATCTCATGATCTCTCCTCTCAACGCGCAACCAGGTGTGTTCACTCTTCCAAAGGAGGGAGGGACAAACCCCGGATGGCCGCTTGAAAATCAGGCCAGTGACTGCATGGCCGGCGAGTTGCTCGAGGCGGGCCGATACGAATCGGCCATCCAGATCCTTCACGAGGCGCAGGTCGCCAGCGAACAGAGGGGCGACGCGATCTTGGCGCTCGTTCTGGCTGCGGCCCATCGTATCTGCCTGGCAGGCAACCAGTGCCAAACTGAAGCAGAGTGGTACTGGCGGGCCCATGAAGAGGCCACTCAACGAGAGCACGAGTTAAGGCAACAGCTTCGCACTATCCTCGATCTGCTCAACGGGCGTGGGGCGCCCCGGACGCGAGAGGTGCTGTCCATCGTCCCCACGGCCGATCCAAACCAGCCCGAGCGCGACACTCGCGGGTCTGCGGAACACCCCGGCTTGCGGCAGGGTCTCCAAAACTTGCCAGGGCGGGGACCGACCTCCCGCTCGCCAGAGCGGGAGGTGCCCGCAACACTCGTTGACCGGTCAGCTCGACCCCGTGCTGAGAAGGTCGAGACGCCGGATGTCCCTCTCTCCCTACCCGGGCGTGAGGCAACCCCCGTATCCCCCGTTGCCAAAGAGAACCAGGGAGGGCAAGCCCCACCCTCCCTGGTTGTCTACTGCCTGGGCTCCCTGCGCGTCTACAACAATGATCGATTCATTGAAAAGTGGCCCGGCCACAAGTGCAAATCCATCTTTAAGTACATGATCGGCCACCGCGAGCGCCCGATCCATAGCGAGATTCTGATGGACCTGTTTTGGCGCGACGCCGATCCCAGAGCTGCCCGCCGGAACCTGTACCAGGCGATCTATAATCTGCGCCAGGCCCTGCAAACCGGCGGTCCCGACTTTGCCTACATTCTATGCGAAGAGAGTTGCTATTATCTCAATCCCGAGTTGGAGTTATGGGTAGACAGTGAAGCCTTTTGCACCCACTATCAAACCGGCCAGCGGCTGGAGCGCGAAGGCCGTTTGCATGAAGCGATCCGGGAGTACGAATTGGCCGAGAATCTGTATGAAGGGGAGTTCCTGGCCAAAGATAGATATGAAGACTGGCTTCTCGACCACCGCGAGAATCTTCAGCGCGCATATCTCGATATTCTGGACCGGTTGAGCCAGCACTATTTTGATCAACAGCAATTTGCCACGTGTATCGCCTTCTGTCAAAAGCTCTTGATCGAGGATAACTGCCACGAGGATGCACACCGGCGCTTAATGCGCAGTTACCTGCGTCAAGGCCAACGTCACCTGGCCCTGCGCCAATACCATCTCTGTGTCGAGGCGCTGGAACAAGGGTTGGACGTGCCCCCTATGCCCGCGACCATCGAGTTGTACCGGCACATCCAGGCAAACCCCTTCAATTTCCGGCCGCCTGAAAATTGAGAAAAAAGTGAACTGAAATTGGATGCGAGGTGGTAAACTGGATGCAACAAAAGCTTGTTCTCGAGAACAGCAGTTCGCAAGTGGCTTACTGAGAGTCACCTCTAAACCGACAGTTCAAAGAACACACACGAAAGGAGATCCATAATGAGCTTCATATATGAAAGTCCACCTGGCCTGGATCTATTGGCGGATGACTTTTCGGCGGTAGTGACTGAGTATGGAGGGCGTGCGCCGCAAACCGTTATCAGAGATAACCAGGCTTGGAACATCAATGTCCGCTGGCAGGAATTGGGTGCAGGGTCTGGTACCGTTCCAGGTAACTGGATTGTCGATGCTTACGTTGAGTCTATCGGTCCAGGCGCTGAATTGCGCGTGGGTCAGGCAACCTCTCCGTTTGGTACGCTCTACACCAACCACGATGTCAATATCCATGTTCCTACCGGCACCGTACCTGTGGCCGCAGGCGAAAAGACGACGCCATACAAGCTCGTCATCACTCTCACCGCTGATTGGGGCGACAACCCGACGCCTGGCCAAGGCACCAGGTATGCTCTCGCTGGCTATGTGGAAGGGCCCATCCTCCAGTTCTTTCACACCGGTCCGTAAATCTCTGGCACCACCCCCTGGACTATCCCCTGGCCCCGCCAGTGCGTCCACCGCGCTGGTGGGGCTAGCCTTTCAGGGAGATTTGAGAGAACCTTGCACCCATCTAGAGCGTAGCCCTCCCCAGATCTACTGGTCGGCCGACCTCGACCAGTCGTCGAGGTCAACGTCCTTCAATATTTCCTCCAGCGCGGCGCGCAGTTCGTCCGAGAGTACCGGCTCCTCATCACCCCCGCTTATCAGCGGCGGCTGTATCCGCAAGCCACCCTTGCCACCACTATGCATAGCATACTCGTCGCCGGCTTCGAGGACGATCTTTTTGTATGCAGGCGGCCGATCCAGGAGAAACCGCCGACCACACGCAGGACAAAACCACTCTTCGGCGCCAGAGGAGTAGGTTCTCTGCAATCGCATTTCGTGGTGCTGGGGGGAAGAATTGACGGACATAACAGATCCCTCCTCTTGTAAAAGTCTTCATATTTCAACAGATGACAGAGTTGGCGGACGGAAATATAACATTCTTTCTACGACTTGTCAATCTTTCTTATTTTACCTATCGTATGCCAGTTTGGCGGCAAACTCTTCCAGCGTGTCGTCTCCCCGCACCCGGATCCGCTTGAGCTCATACAGGCTGTCAGACGCGTGCCGGGCTCCCTGCTGGGTGGTGACGGCAGCCCAGAAGCCGGCCGAGTGCAGCACGTCTATGACCGGCTGGTCGTAGAATCCGGCGGGGTAGGAAAAGAGACGCACCGGTTCCTCGATCCGCTCGGCGATGGCCTCCTGGGAGCCCACGATCTGCCACACCAAATAATCCACTCCCTGACCGCGCAGGTCCGGATGAGAAAAAGTATGCGAGCCAAATTCCATCCCGCCCCGGTGCATCACCCGCACCTGGCCCCAGGTCAAATAGCCAGAGCGATTTTCGTCGATAAAGCTTGTGACCAGGAAGAACGTGCCCACGCTGTTGAAGCGGCGCAGCAGGCGATAGGCATGTATGAAATTGTCCCGGTAGCCATCGTCAAAGGTAAGAATCACCGGACGCTCAGGCATGGGGGAGCCCAACGCCAGATGGTAGACCAGGTCCTTCAGGGTGACCGTCGTGTAACCGTTATCGGCCAGATAGCGCAACTGCTGCTCAAAGTTCGCCGGCGTCACCGACAGATCGCGGCGGTAGACGTCGGCGTCAGGCGGAGGGGCAGAGATGTAATGGTACATCAGGACCGGCACCCGCACGCTGCGTGCCTGGCCGTCGGGAGTGGGGTAGGGAGTGGGCGTGGGCGTTGGCGACAGCGTAGCGGTGGGCGTGGACGAGGGCGCGGCTGACGCGGTGGGCGTTGGCGTCCAGGTGGGCGTGGGGGTGAACGTCCCGGTTGGCGTCGGTGTGGGCGTGCGCTCCGGCAAGGTAACCAGCGGCACGTACACACGACGCCCCGCTGCGGCCAGGGGATGGCCCGGCACGTTGGATCGCCGATGGACCTGGCGCGTCGGCGCTGGACTGGAGGTTAGACCCGCTACCGTGGCCTCTCGCTGGCGAACTCGCGGAGCGGCGACAGCCACCAGCACCAGGGCTATCAAGCTGAACATCACCAGACCCCACAGGGAACGGGGCCTTGTTACCGTTTCCAGGTGCAATCGCATTCTCCTCACCAACGGCCACAGCATACCCCAATTGGCTCAGGTTGTCAAATCGCGCTGAGACGCCTTTCGTCAAGGTTGGGCTTTCGCAGCGAATAGCGCAACCCAGCAAAGTGAAGCGGCGCACTCTCTTGTTGAGGTGCGTCGCTTTGGCTTTTGTAGTGAGATTCCCCATAATCTGAGATATCGAGGCCCCAACTTGG
>Ga0180437_10002849_pt1 | contig 26696 bp, 19 predicted proteins | sample SS_ome_4_FD_132410 | JGI IMG/M metagenome (GOLD analysis project Ga0180437, IMG submission 132410) | Hypersaline lake sediment archaeal communities from the Salton Sea, California, USA - SS_3_D_1 metaG | ecosystem: Environmental > Aquatic > Non-marine Saline and Alkaline > Hypersaline >... | reverse complement strand
CTTGATTGCGGACGGTGTGGTTCCAGGAAATATGGGAAGGAATTACGTTTGCCGCATGATCATCCGGCGAGCTTCACGGTTTGGCTCAAAAATCGGGTTGGATGAACCATTCCTGGCACAAGTTGCTGAAAAGGTTATTGAAAACTACGGCGAGTTTTTCCCGGAACTGCGCAGCAACCAGACAGCTATCACTGACAGCATAACGCGCGAAGAACAGCGGTTTAAACGCACCGTTGAAAGCGGAATTACAAAACTGGAAACCCTGCTGGCTGAACTTGAATCTGGAAACGAGCAGGTGCTTCCCGGCGAGAAAGCTTTCGATTTGTATGCCACCTACGGTCTGCCCCTTGAAATCATCCAGGACATTGCTCGGGAGCGCGGCATGAATGTTGAAGAATCCAAATTCCGAGAAGCTATGGAGGAGCATCGTTTAGTTTCAGGCAGCGGGGAGGGACTTGGCCCACTAGGTGGAGAAGACGCGGAAATTTACCGCAGTATTAATACTGAACTGAAAAGGAAAGGCAAACTGGATCCCGAAGGGGTACGTTACAACCCTTATGACCGATTAGAAGTTGAGGGAGCGGTACTCGCACTAGTGCGCGATGGAATTCAAATTTCTGAAGCCAGCGCTGGCGATCAAATTGAAGTGCTTCTTCCGGAAACATGTTTCTATATTTCTGCCGGAGGTCAGGTATCCGACACTGGGAAAATGGTCTCCTTTCCGGATCAAAACTGGGAAGTAAAAATTACTGAAATGCGCAAACCTTCGGCTGGAATGATCGTTCATGCAGGGGAAGTTGTACGCGGGGCACCAAAAACCGGTGACCGGGCGCTTGCCCACGTGGATAAACAACGGCGCATTGATATCATGCGCAACCACACCGCAACTCACCTGCTGCATTCACAACTGCGGGCTGTCTTAGGCGATCACGCCCGCCAGGCTGGTTCCCTAGTGGCGCCCGACAGACTGCGCTTTGACTTCACCCACCCTGCCGCGCTTTCCAACGAAGAGCTTGAAACGATTGAAAACGGCGTCAACCAGGCAATCTTGGGAAACTATAACCTGAAAATAAATTTCAAACCACTTCAACAGGCGATCGATGACGGCGCAATCGCCCTCTTCGGCGAAAAATACAGCGAAACCGTCCGGAATATCACAATCGGAGAGCCAGATATTTTCTCCAATGAACTTTGCGCCGGCACACATGTAGAAGAGACCGGCGATATTGGATTATTCCTGATCACCAGCGAAGGCAGCGCCGCGGCAGGCATCCGGCGTATCGAAGCCGTAACTGGCAGGTTCTCTTACGCTCTGGCTAAGCAGCAATTATCTGCTCTCAGACAGACTGCTTCTATCCTAGAAACCACGCTTGAAAATGTACCCACCAAAGTTGAAGCATTAATTTTCGAAAAAAATAACACACAGAAGAATTACCTTGATCTTCGTCGCCAGACAGCTGCCATGGCCTTTGTCGACCAAATGGACAGGGCGCAAACGGTTGGCGGGGTGCAAGTCCTGACTGCCACGCTGTCAGACGCCGATATGGATACTTTGAGGTTTTTAACCGACCGATTCAGAGAGCGCAACCCAAGCGGTGTGGCTGTTCTGGCAAGTACGACCGCGGATGGAAAACCGATCGTATTAGCCGCTGTGACGGACGACCTGGTCAAAAGAGGACTGCACGCCCGGGACCTGGTTAAATTTGTGGCAGCACCATTGGGTGGGGGCGGCGGTGGAAAGCCTACCCTGGCCCAGGCTGGGGGCAAGGATGCTTCCAAATTGGAAGATGCGCTCGCAAAAGTTCCATCATGGGTGGAAGAAAACCTTTTGAGTAACAGCCAGTAATGAAAAGAATTTCATTTTCCGCCCGCAGCATACCATTATTCCTGCTGGCAGTTAGTTTCATCACCTACGTACCGCTCATCTCCAGGCTGGGCGTCTATTGGGACGATTGGCCCTCACTGTGGTTCATTCATTTTTACAGTCCAAAGGTTTTTCCGGATGTATTTACCATTGACCGCCCAACGCTTGGCTGGCTTTTTATGCTCACCACCTGGCTGGTCGGTGAATCTTTAATCGTCTGGAGTATTTTTGGGATCATCACACGCTGGCTCAGCAGCCTGGCATTGTGGTGGTTGCTGCGATTGATATGGCCCGAGCGCACAATCGAAGCCACCTGGATATCAATTTTGTTTATTGTCTATCCAGGTTTTATGCAGCAGTTTATCCCCGTTACTTACAGCCATATGTTTATTTTGTCCAGCGTCTTCATGTTCAGTTTAGGGACAATGATCCTGGCATACCGCAATCCGAAATGGTTCTGGCCATTAATCCTCAGTTCCCTAATCACGTCCGCTATTACAATGTTTACACTGGAATATTATGTTGGCCTCGAACTGCTGCGCCCGGCAGTATTGTTGTTGTGTGATGAAAGTCCGCACCAAAAATGGAGCGACCGTTTATTCACAACCGTTAAACGCTGGCTGCCTTATCTTGGGATTTTAATACTATTCCTTGTTTATCGTATCAACACTGAGACTCCCCGAGGAGAAATAACGATTTTTGAAGATTTACGCGCCGATTTGTTTGGAACAATAATCACCCTGATCGGAACAATCTTCACTGACATCTATAAATCCAGTATCCTGGCGTGGCTGCAAACGCTGAATATCAATGACCTGATTGTCTATAGAAGCAGTATCATTTTGATGATATCAGGAATCGTGATCTTTACTGCGGCTGCGGTTTTTACCTACATGTATTACTTAAAACCTCGAAGGGAACCTCTGGCAGAATCGGAAATGGTTTTTGGTATTCGATGGGAATACCAGGCGATACTGCTGGGGTTCTATGCTCTGTTGGTCGCGGGTTGGCCAATTTGGGCGACAAATTTAAAAATTGAATTACGTTTTCCATGGGACCGATTTACGTTAATCCTCATGCTAGGAGCCTGTATTTTACTGGTTGCCGTGATTACTTTAATCACCAGAAAGAATTGGCAGCGTATAATTATCCTCTCAATTATCGTAGGACTCGCAGCTGGATTTCACTTTCAGATTGGTCTAGATTACATCCGAGATTGGAACTACCAAAAGGCTTTTATGTGGCAGTTTGTCTGGCGGGCGCCGGAGATAAAACCAGGTACAGTACTGCTGACCTCAGACCTGCCTTTTATTTATGTAACCGACAATTCCCTGACTGCGCCGTTTAATTGGACGTACGCTTCCGAAAATAACACGCGCGATATGCCGATTTCCTTTATGAATATCGATGCCCGCCTTGGAAATATCCTACCAGACCTTGAGCATGGAACCCCGGTCGAACAGCCTTACCGTGCGACATCATTCAACGGTTCAACATCGCAAGCCCTGTTGTTCTATTACTCACCGGAGAGATGCTTGAAAGTCATTGATTCGGAAAAAGACGTTTATTGGCCCAGAAAGCCAGGTTATATCCCCTATGCCGTTCACCTATCAAAACCGGGTGATGTGATTATCGATTCGGGTACACAGGCGGTACCTCCCGTCGAATATTATGGAACGGAACCCGAGCACGATTGGTGCTATTATTTTGAAAAAGCGGAACTGGCTCGTCAGAAAAACGATTGGGATGAAGTAGCCCGTTACGGCGACCAGGCGTTGAAATTACGAAATGATTTCAATTCGAACAATGCATTTGAATTAATCACATTCATCGAAGGATACGCGCACACAGACCGCTGGCAGGATGCTTTGGATACCTCAATTAAAGTTATCAATTATTCAGACTTAATTCACGATTCGATTTGTGAAACCTGGATTGACCTTTTACAATATTATTCCACAGATGAAGACCGAGGTAATTTTATTGCGGAGAGTATAAACACCCTCAATTGCCAGATACGTTGAACTTCTCTGAATTCCCATATTGAAATGAAATATTTTATTCCCGGGGCACTGCTTGTATTGTGTATGCTGAGTTTTGCGCCGCTGGTCCCTTGGCTGGGTTTTTACTGGGATGACTGGCCTGCAATCTGGTTCTTTAATTCACTTGGAGCCAGTGGATTCCAGCAGGTATTTGCCGTTGACCGCCCCCAGCTGGCGTGGTTGTTCCAGGTCACGACTCCCATTATGCGTGAGTCAACCGTTGGATGGCAGTTCTTTGGAATTGCCACCCGCTGGATCAATGCAGTCGCGCTCTGGTGGTTTTTGAGTTTACTTTTCCCTCGCTGGAAGAAATTTGCCGCCATTGCAGCTGTTTTATTTGTTATCTACCCGGGTTTCCAACAACAGTACGTCTCGGTGACATACAGCCACGGTTTTATTTTGTCTACAATTTTTACGATCTCCCTGGGATTGATGGCTTTAGCTGCCAGGAATCCAACCAGGCTGTGGCCTATGTATATATTGTCACTGCTGTTATCCGGCTTCGTGCTGTTCACGGTTGAATACTATTTCGGGTTGGAGCTGCTCAGACCAGTTATTCTATGGATCGTTTTATCAGAAAAATACAATTCCTATGGCGACCGTATAAAAAAGACGATACTGTACTGGTCTCCTTATGTGTTGCTCCTGTTTGGCTTCTTGATCTATACGGTTTTCTTCCATGAGACCCCCAGGGGCCAAATCAGAATTTTTGATATCCTGGCTTCTAATCCGATCTCAGGTTCATTTTACCTGTTAACCACAATAATCCAGGACTTGTTCGAAGCTAGTTTTTTTGCCTGGGTAAAAACGTTTGATTTGCGCAGATTAATCGACCTCAATCCAATTAATTCATTGATATTTATTCTGATCACGCTGCTTACGGCGAGTTTAACCTATTTTTTTATACTACGGCTCGAAACCTTCTACCAGGGAGGTGACAAGTCAGCCAATACAAAGCAAAAATCTGGCGCGCAATACTACATTCTGTTCGGAATTATTTCGCTGCTGGTTGCAGGCTGGCCATTTTGGGCAACAGACCTGCAGTTGAAACTCCGGTTCCCTTTGGATCGTTTTACTTTGCCCATGATCATGGGAGTCAGTTTATTAATTACAGGTCTCATTGAATATATTTTCCAAGGACAGAGATTCAAATCTCTTGTAATTGGTATACTGGCTGGTCTGGCTGTAGGGACACATTTTTTAACAGGTTTAACATATATTCAGGAGTGGGAATTGCAAAAGGAATTTTTCAGACAGCTCACCTGGCGCGCGCCTGGGATTAAACCCGCAACCCTGTTATTGACACCAGAGCTGCCTTTTACATATTACAGCGATAATTCTCTGACGGCGCCCCTCAACTGGACGTATGATCCATACAACCGATCTCCGGAGATGTCTTTCCTAATCTTGAATCTAGAATCCCGTTTGGGGGATGAGATAACAAATTTTGATCCGGAAAATAAAATCCAACATGACTACCGGGCTAAAACTTTTACCGGAAATTTGTCAGACACTTTGCTTTTTTCCTACCAGCCTCCCCGCTGCGTGGCGATATACGATCCTGAAATAAAAAATCAAATGCCTCAAAGCGATTATCTCCCACCGGGTGCGCTGTTAATATCAAATCTCGACCGGATAATTTTAGACGCGAATCCGCCTGCAACCCCACCGGAACATATTTTTAGAAATGAACCGGAACATGATTGGTGTTTTTATTTTCAAAAAGCTGAGCTTGCCCGTCAGGAAGGGAATTGGGAGCGGGTGGTGGAATTGGGTGACCAGGCCCAGATTTTCATGGAAACACTGGATGAGAAGAATATTGATGAATTGCTTCCATTTATTGAAGGCTACGCGCGTGTTGGCCAATTGGCTAAATCTATTCAATTGTCCGAGCGAACCTTCCAATTAGCTCCCGTGAACAGGTTTGCACTTTGTGCAACTTGGGATAGAATTCATAATATTAACCAATTCGACGAGGATCACGAAACCTTCAAGCAACTATACCAGACCCTGCAATGTGAAAGCCAGTAAAAATGTCCATCAAAGATGTCCCAAAACCAGGAATTTCTGTCGTCATTCCAGTTTTCAACAGCCATGATACACTGGATGAGCTGGCTGCCCGCTTAATGCAGACACTGCCCACCCTGACCTCTTCGTATGAAGTGATTCTGGTGAATGACGGCAGCCGTGATACGAGTTGGCAGGTGATCGAATCGCTGAGTGAAGAATACCAGTGGGTGAGATGCATCAATCTGATGCGCAATTACGGCCAGCACAATGCTTTATTATGCGGCATCCGGTCAGCCAAGTATGAAATTACAGTCACAATGGACGATGACCTGCAGCACCCACCAGAAGAAATCGGAAAACTACTCGGTCCTTTAAATAAAGGATTTGATGTAGTGTACGGGACTCCCATGAGGCAGCAGCACGCTTTGTGGCGAAAATTTTCTTCCTGCTTGATCCGTTTAGCCCTTCGGGGCGCAATGGGAATCAAAAATGCACGCAATGTGAGCGCATTCCGGGCATTTCACACAAGCGTTCGGGATGCATTTTCAAAATACCACAGCCCTTTCGTTTCTATAGATGTGCTGCTGGCCTGGGGGACAACCAGTTTTTCTTCCATGCCCATAAACCATGACCCTCGCAAGGGTGGAAAATCCAACTACAACTTCAGAAAGCTGCTCCGCCAGGCGATCAATATGACGACTGGCTTTACCGTGTTGCCGCTTCAACTGGCGAGTCTGCTCGGATTTGGGTTTGCGGTTTTCGGATTTCTTGTCTTAATTTACGTAATCGGGCGCTTCATCATTGAAGGAGGTAGTGTACCCGGCTTCCCATTTTTAGCGTCCATTGTCGCAATTTTTTCTGGCGTTCAACTCTTCTCACTGGGGATCATCGGGGAATATCTGGCACGTATGCATTTCAACTTGATGGAAAAACCCGCCTACGTGGTACGCATTCAAAACAGTAAACCAGAAGGCCAGGATGAAACTTCCGATTGAGACGTGTGAATTTCTAAGCTGGGATAGTGATTTCTTTGGGTTTCGGATCGGGAGGATAACTGCACGCAGCTTATCCCCATCCGTTGTCGGCGCGATCCATGATTGGAGCAGCGCCAATAATATCGACTGCCTGTACTATATCGCCGATTCGGATGACATCCAATCGATCCGCCTGGCCGAAGAGAATGGTTTTCGAAATGTAGAAATAAGAATTACCTATGAATTGTCCCTCGACAACTGGGACCCGGATACCAGAAAGAAAAGAAATTCAGACATTCATCTGCGTCTTGCAAGTGTCCAAGACCTGCCGGAATTAATAGATATGTCAAAGGACAGCTTTGTGAATTCTCGCTGGTATTTCGATCCCAATTTTCCAAAAAGTAAAACGCGCGCATATTACCCTGTCTGGATTGAGAACAGCATAAATGGGTTTGCGGATTTTGTTCTCGCCGCTGAACTTGGCGGGCAGGTTCTGGGTTATATCTCGGGTAATCGAGGAAAAGATGGTCTGGAGGGGACATTGGAAATCATGGCGGTCCGGTCGGAGGCGCGTGGGCTTGGAATCGGACACGAATTATTCAGCGGCGGGCTTGATTGGCATGTGCGAGATGGGGAAAAACAGATCATTACGAACACCCAGGGCCGGAACATCACCACAAACCGCATGCTCATTCGCCTGGGTTTGAACATTAAAGACATTCAAATCTACTATCACAAGTGGTTCTCGAATCAGCTCCCTTAACAAAACCATGGTCCAATACGATATTCCCTTCAACAAACCCACGCTAATGGGAAACGAACTTCAATATATCTCCCAGGCTGTCGAGGAGAATCACATATCAGGCGATGGCGCATTCAGCCGAAAATGCCATGCATGGCTGGAAAAATACTTTGATCTTCCGAAGGCGTTATTAACCACATCATGCACACACGCCCTGGAAATGGCTGCCTACCTTCTGGAGATAAAACCTGGCGATGAGGTGATCATCCCATCCTTTACATTTGTTTCAACTGTAAACGCGTTTGTCAACCGCGGGGCGCGGCCTGTTTTCATCGATATCCGTCCAGATACACTCAATCTGGATGAAAATCTTTTAGAAGACTTGATTACCGATAAAACAAAAGCTGTTGTACCTGTCCATTATGCAGGTGTCGGCTGCGAAATGGATACTATCATGGAAATAACAAATAGGCGCCAGGTTCATGTTGTCGAAGACAACGCCCATGGTCTTTTCGGAGAGTACAAAGGAAGGCATCTTGGGACTCTCGGATGTTTAGCGACTCAGAGCTTTCATGAGACAAAGAACATCACCTGTGGAGAGGGCGGAGCACTGCTGATAAACGACCAGGGATATATAGAACGGGCGGAGATACTGCGCGAAAAAGGCACCAACCGCAGCCGCTTCTTCAGAGGTCAGGTCGATAAATATACCTGGGTTGATATTGGATCAAGCTACCTGCCCTCCGATATGCTGGCAGGGTTTCTATACGCGCAACTTGAAGCATTTGAAGCGATCCAGAGTATACGAAAACATATCTGGGAATTTTATGCTGATCATTTATCCGGATGGGCTCAAAAGACTGGCGCGCGACTGCCGCTTGTCCCGGAATGGTGCGCCCAACCTTACCATATGTTTTACATCATCCTGCCATCATTGGACATCAGGCAGGGGTTGATCGAGCATCTCAAGAAACATAAAATCTTGAGTGTATTCCATTACTTACCGCTGCATACCTCACAGATGGGACGCAAATTCGGCGGAAATCGAGGTGATTGTCCGGTTACAGAGAACATCAGCGAAAGGCTGCTGAGGCTTCCTTTTTACAATTCCCTGCAGCAGGGAGAATTATCCAGGGTCGTGGACACCATCAAAGATTATCAATTCTGAGAAATGAAATTAATTTACGGGCAGTCCAATTATCTTACAACCATAATATTTGCGAATAAACATCTGCCCCAGAACGACGAATAATGAGAATATTAGCAGTTGACCCAGGGGAAAAACGAATTGGAGTAGCGATAAGCGACCCTTCACACACCATCGCAAATCCACTCACAATCCTTACCCACAAATCCCGTAAAGCGGATGCGGCAGCAATCCTAAATCTGGCATCCGATCAGAATGCCGAGCTGATTATTATTGGCCAGGCATTGAACGCAGATGGTATAGCGACCTACCAGAGTAAACGCGCAGAACGCCTGGCAGGGGAAATCCGATCCAATACCCATATAGATGTTATTCTGTGGGATGAAAGCGGCAGTACGCAAGCTGTCCGAGACGCACAAATTTCCATGGGAGTTTCGCGCCGCAAACGCAGGTCACACGTAGATAATATCGCGGCAGCATTCATATTGCAGACCTTTTTAGACTCTTCAGAGATTACAGAACTGTTGAAATCCGAAAGTGAAAGTTAGCCAAATATCAACCGCAACGGGATATAACTATTTATCAACCTTATGAAACGGCTGACCTCATTTCTGATTATATTTCTAATCACTTTTACCATACTTGGCATTCTGGCAGCGATTTTTGCGGGTTTTCTTATGATCGAACTTCCAAATCTTGCCGCGGAAAAATTCGGCTCATCTGCCGATAATATCGATCCCGTTGACCGGGCATACCTTTCGGCGGTTTTGCTGTCACAGGAGAACGACCTGCTGCTGTCCATGGACCCGCTCGGTACTGCCCGCACTTTTGAAATTTCGATGGGAGAAACAACCTACGAATTAACCGGCCGGTTAGAAGCAGCGGGGATCATTAAAAGCGCGGCAGCCATGCGAAATTTCCTGGTCTACTCCGGACTGGACACCACCATCCAGGCTGGCAGTTACAGCCTGAGCCCCAGTATGACAGCATTACAAATTTCGGCTGAATTACAGGATTCCACTCCTGGGGTAGTGATTTTCAGGGTCTTGCCCGGATGGCGTATGGAAGAAATTGCAGCCGCTCTCCCAACTTCGGGTTTAAGCATTGCGCCTGAAACCTTCATCGCAATGGCTTCGATGCCGCCGGTGGGCTTTGGTTTCAACCTGGAACTGCCGCCTGACGCCACTTCAGAAGGTTTTCTCTATCCTGATTCTTATCGATTTGATCGGGATACGAATGTGGACGCGTTTATTGCGAAAACACTGCAGAATTTCCAGATGAAAGTGAATGATGAACTGCAGGCAGGTTTCAAAAAACAGGGGCTGAGTTTATATCAAGGGGTTATTCTTGCTTCTATCGTCCAGAAGGAAGCCGTAATAGAAGATGAAGCTCCTGCTATCGCTTCTGTTTTCTTGAATCGAATTTCGAACGGCATGCTGCTCGAATCGGATCCCACCGTTCAGTATGCAATCGGTTATAACCCCCGTCAAAAAACATGGTGGACCAACCCGCTGACTTCTGAAGACCTGCTGATTGATTCGCCGTACAATACTTACAAATATCCTGAATTACCCCCAGGACCGATCTCGAACCCTGGTCTGTCCGCGCTCCAGGCAGTTGCGAAACCAGACCAAACGCCCTACTTTTACTTCCGGGCAGCCTGCGATGCTTCTGGACGACACTCTTTCGCCGAAACCTACCAGGGACATCTTGACAATGCCTGCCCTTAGTATATATTAACCCTCAGTGTAGCACAGAAAAATCGCAGTATACACCCGGTATTTCTTCGATAATCAAGGTAATTATTTTCAATCTCATGCCCCCGGTTGGATCGGTGGTATATCCTGGCGCTTTTTCTTATCGATCTTATCCGGACCTGTGTTAATTGTTTTTTTGGTTTTTTTAACCTTCTTAAATGGTTCTGGTTTTCCTTCCTGCGCTCGCTCCTTTAATGCAATATCTAAAACTTCATCCATATGTTCGACAAATTGAATATCCAATTCACGCAGCGCACGCTTGGGTAAATCAACAAGGTCTTTCTTGTTCCGCTGAGGAAGGATTACAGTCTTCAGACCTGCTCGATGAGCAGCCAGAATCTTCTCACGCACACCTCCGACAGGAAGAATCCTGCCGCGTAAAGTGATCTCGCCCGTCATAGCAACTTCGCGCAGCACAGCTCTACCTGTGAAACCAGAAACCAGTGCAGTACATATGGTTATACCCGCACTGGGACCATCTTTTTGGATAGCTCCTTCTGGTATATGGATATGCAGGTCTATCTGTTCAAATTCTTCGGTGTCGATATCCAGGATTTTTGCGCGTGACTTTATGTACGAAAAGGCTGCCTGGGCTGATTCCTGCATAACATTCCCGATTTGACCGGTAATCTGCAGATTTCCTTTTCCATCCACCAGCAACACTTCAACCGGCATGATTTCGCCGCCGTTCTCCGTCCAGGCGATAGCTGTCGCCACTCCCACCTCATCCTGCCTTTCAGCTTCCTGGTTAAAAAATTGCGGAGGACCCAGGAACCGTTCCACATAATCAGCGTTGACTGATTTTGGATACCTTTTCTTCTCAGCCTTCAACCGGGCGATTTTCCGATAAACGCGACCAATTTCTCGCTCCAGATTTCGAACGCCTGCCTCGTAAGTATATTCACGAATTATACGCCGCAAAGCACCCTCAACCAGTTTCACTTCAGTGGATTCAATCCCGTTCTCTTCCGCCTGTCTGGGGATTAAGAAACGCTTTGCGATTTCAATTTTCTCTTCCTCAATATACCCGGGAAATTCGATTACTTCCATACGATCTAACAACGCTGGAGGTATAGGAGCTGATGTGTTGGCAGTTGTTATAAACATTACCTTCGATAAATCATATGGGAGCTCAAGATAATGATCGGAAAAGCTGAAGTTTTGTTCGGGATCCAGCACTTCAAGCAGGGCAGACGAAGGGTCACCGCGAAAATCCTGTCCCAGTTTATCGATTTCGTCTAACATGAATAATGGGTTCACCGTTTCAGCGCGCCTCATCGTCTGGAGAATGCGCCCTGGTAACGCGCCAATATAAGTGCGCCGGTGGCCGCGTATTTCCGCTTCATCTCGCACCCCTCCCAGCGATAGCCTGACAAATTTTCGGCCTAATGAATCGGCAATCGAGCGTCCCAATGAAGTTTTACCAGTCCCAGGCGGTCCAACAAAACACAAGATCGGTTGGCGTGATCGTTTTGGTTTTAAACTGCGCACTGCGATATACTCCAAAATCCGTTCTTTCGCTCGAGGTAAACCATAGTGCTGGCTTTCTAAAACTTTCTCCGCATTACCTACATTCAGGTTATCTTCAGTAGCTTCTACCCACGGCAAATCCAGGATCCATTCGATATATGTGCGGATGATACCAACTTCGGGTGACATAGGAGGCATCTGGTTCAAACGAGTAATCTCCTTCAATGCCCTAACTTGCACCTCCTCCGGCAGTTCTGCAGATTCAACCCGCGTTTGAAGTTCAAGCACCTCGCGTGACCATAAATCTCCTTCGCCAAGTTCGCTTTGGATTGCTTTCATCTGCTCCCGCAAATAATACTCTCGCTGGGTACGATCAACTTCACTGCGCGCTCTGGAGTGTATTTCATCCTCCAACTCCAACACATCAGCCTCTTTCATAAGCAGGTTGATGAGTTCATTCAAACGGTCGAGCGGATCTAAAATTGCTAACAATTCCTGGCGGTCCGCCAAAGGCGGCGCCACAGCTGTTATGATCATATCAGCCAACCATCCTGGTTCTTCAATATTCAGGGCATAAAGATATGCTTCTTCAGGAAGGCTGCGATCCAATTGAACGCATTTCTGGAACAACTCGACCACCGTACGCATTGTCGCTTCCGTATGCCGGTCGACTTCAGTCAATTCGTTGACCGTTCTGGCGCTTGCAACTAAAAATGGTTTATCTTTGATAAATTCTATGATTTCTACCCGCCGTCTTCCCTGGACGAGAGCCGAGCTGGATTTATCGGGCATATTCAGTAATCTGCCAACCGCCATTTCTACACCAACCGGGTAAAAATCTTCCGGACCTGGATTCTCGACATCCGGGTCCCGTAATGTTAGCGCAATTACCGTCTGGTTGCGGAGTTGCGCTTCTTCAACTGCTGCTAACGAGGCTGTTTGTGAAAGAAATACCGGCGAAACCATGTGCGGAAAAACGACCAGGTCACGCAGCGGCAGTACTGGACATGTTATCAAACCTTCTTCATCCGGCAATGTGTCTGGAACGCGGTAAAGTTCTTCTGTGCGGCGGTGCAGCGCTTCACCAAATACGTCTTCGTCCCTGAAAAACCAATCGTTATCCTTCATCTATTTTTCCAGTTCTAGAATCAATTCTCATCATTCGAATTGTTATTTTCAACTCGATTGTACCAGCTATGCCGGGCGCCTGCAGCGACAAATATGGAGCCGGTCACCAGAACCAATTCGTCTGATCCTGCAGTATTCAATGCTTCCTGCAGCGCGTCTTCCACCGCTGGCACTACTTTCACCGCTCTCCCAAAGCGGTGCCCGTATTCAACCAGGTCACCTGGTTCCATAGCGCGCGGGTGGTAAGACCTGGTCGCGATCACTTGTTTCACTCTCGGCATCAATTCAGCAAACATACCATCGATATCTTTATCCTCCGATGCTCCAAAGATCATCACAACTGGCCGACCAGGAAAATAGTCATCTAATGCCAGGCGTAGTCTAAGCGCGGAATCCCGGTTGTGCGCCGAGTCGATCACAATGGCAGGTTTGGTGCCCAATACTTCAAATCGTGCAGGCCACTCTACCTCATCAAATCCCTTTTTTATATCCGTAATCCCCAATTCGAACCCGCGCTGGCGCGCTTTATCTAATGCTGCATAAGCCGTCGCTCCATTTTCAACCTGGTGATAACCTAATAAGGGCATTGAAAGGCGTGTCGGTTCCCATTCCAGTTCGCCGCCCGCTTCGATATAGGCATCGACTAAGGGTTGTTCGGAAGCTGGCCACACCAGAAAATTCTGCCTGCTTAACGAACGGTTTACAGGGGCAAAAAGGTAATCTCGTCCGAGCTGTATTAATTCAACAGCTTGTTCAGCAGCTGCTCTATCAATCGCGATGCGCGCCTCCTCCTTTTGTGGTGATACAACAACCGGGACTCCTGGTTTGATTATTCCTGCCTTTTCCCCGGCGATTTCAGCCAGTGTTTCCCCTAGAAATTCTGAATGGTCGTATGAAATTGAAGTGATCACACACACCTCAGGTACAACAATATTGGTTGCGTCTAATCTACCACCAAGACCAACTTCAAGTACGACTGCATTTGTACCCACCCTGGAGAAATAAAGCAGCGCCAGCGCCGTAGAAATCTCAAAGGTTGTCAGCTTCGTTCCAGATTCAAGATATGGCTTTATTTCGTTAACTAACTCAGTAAAATCTGTTTTTGGAATCTCGCAGCCGTCAACCTTGATTCGCTCGGTGTACTCCTGCAAATGAGGAGAGGTATACAATCCCACCCGGTAACCTGCTGCGCGCAATACGCTGTCGCATAATGCTGATACCGAACCTTTTCCTTTCGTACCAGCCACATGAATAATCGGGTATTCATCCTGCGGGCGCCCTAAATACTCCGCAAATTCACGCATGCGCCCCAGATCAAATTGATCAGGTGAATATCGAATCGCACGCGTCAGACTGTAGTCAACAAAAGTATACAGGTACTCCAGCGCATCTTGATATGCTCCTTCGTTCGTCATAGCCCAGGCATTGTAATCCTATGAGCTATTCATTGCAAGGCGGCAGATTTATCAGGATTGGAAGAATAACCTGCCTTTACAGATTATTTGCAGTCGTGTTTAATTCTAAGCAATCCCTTAAATAAATTCGTTTACCGGGAATGGTAAAATTCCCCCGGTGATACATAGAATAATGCAACTGTTGTTGTTAACTTTTATCGTGATTTCTGGTCTTCTATTTTCCGCACTCATCATTCCGCGGATGGTTGCCGATTTTAATTCAAGAGGCCAAATCTATAAAATTATAGATGCTCCTGAAAAACCAGTAGCAATTGTCTTCGGTGCAGGGCTGCGCAGAGATGGTTCTCCTACTTCTGTGCTGCGAGACCGGGTTGCGAGTGCAGCCGAGCTTTACCATTCGGGTAAAGTTACAAAATTACTGGTGAGCGGGGATAACCGGTTTGATGACTACAATGAGCCTGGGGCAATGAAAGCTTATGCAATGGAACTTGGGGTGCCAGAAGGGGCTATCGTGCAGGACTTTGCCGGAAGGAGAACCTATGATACATGCTACCGTGCCCGCGATGTGTTTGGCGTTTCAGATGTATTATTGGTCTCGCAAAGTTTCCACCTGCCACGTGCGCTCATTACCTGCAACGCGCTCGGCGTTTCTGCTGCCGGCGTGTCCGCGGATTTCCGGTCATACCGCCGCCGTTCCCAGATCTTCTGGAATATACGGGAAATCCCTGCCACTGCCGTTGCTATGTGGGAATTATACGTAACCAAACCCCTGCCCGTATTGGGCGACCCAGAACCGATCTTTCCACTGGAGGTTCAATGAACCGCGAAGAAGGATACGCTATCGTAAAAGAATATGTCCAAAATGAAAACTTGATCAGGCATATGCTTTCAGTAGAAGCCGTAATGCGTTTTTATGCAGAGAAATATAATGAAGCTGTTGATCTTTGGGGATTAACAGGATTATTGCACGACTTCGACTGGGAGATTCACCCTGATTTAGCGCAGCACCCGCAAGATGGCGCACCCATCCTTCGTGAGCGTGGAGTGCCCGAGCAGGTGATTACCGCCATTCAAAGCCATGCGGACCACACTGGAGTACCCAGGCAATCTTTAATGGAGAAAGCATTGTACGCCTGTGACGAAATAACAGGATTGATTGTAGCGGTGGCTTTAGTGCGACCGTCCCGTTCACTGTACGATCTAAAAGTAAAATCCGTGAAGAAGAAATGGAAAGACCGCGCCTTTGCTGCCGGTGCCGACAGAGACGAAATAGAACAAGCAGTTGAAGAGTTTGGCGTTCCTCTATGGGAACACACTAGCAACGTCATCCTGGCAATGCGGGGCATAGCGCCACAAATAAACCTGGAAGGAAACCTGACGCTAGAAGATTAATCATTACCTCCAAATTAATGGAAAAGCATATATCCAAACAATTGGATATATGCTTTTCCATCCGAAATTACCCTCGGAATGCGTGTTTTTTTTATTCAGTCGCAACAACGATTTCCGAACACGCCTGCCCGCACATTTCAATAATTCTTAACACTTCGTCGATAGCCGGCTCCATGGTGACCAGCGCGCGGCCGTCTTTCAAAAATAAGGTAACCTCTAAATCATGCGTCTGGCTAATTCGCTCGACTTCGTCATTCTTGATCAAAGCCTGTGCTTGGATCCAGCCGATTTTATCACCATCACTCAGCATCGGATATAAAACCGCGGGTAAGGGCACGGTTGGCTCCACCTGCGGAGCTGGATAAACATCCTGAGTATTCTGCGATTCTGATCCTTGCACTGGTTCATCTGCGCTTGCTGCAGTCGGGTTATCCGCCATATCCCGGGAACCAGTTTCGGATTGGCATGCAGCCGCGAACATTATTAATATCACGAGTATTATGAACAGTCTTCCTGATTTCATGTAGCCTCCATAAGGTTTATTTTCAACCAGCGAAAAATTCAATAGGAATCAAAATTATCAACCTGGCATGCTGATCAAAAAATCTCTATCCTCCTTATTAATTATACACCAGCGAAAAGCTGGCATGACCATTGCAAGGAAGGGAAACGGGTTGAAGAATTGGTCCGTATGTATTTTTTGCCCCGATTATGCCGAGCAGATCACGATGATTTGACAGATTGATATTTATAGAATACACTATGCGATAATCGACTATACGAATATACTATCCGCAATTTCCTGGAGGTCATTATGGTTCTTGAAATTGAGAACACTTTAAATAACGAATCGACTGCCCATATTACCGCTTCATCATATTTTCCTCCGACTCTCAATGCCTGGTCGATTTACTTAAACGACCAGGGACTGTCTCCCCACACCGAAAAAGCGTTCACGGCAGATTTACGGCTTTTTGTGTCATATCTTTCTCCGGACAGGACGATCGGCAGTATCTCTACCACGGATATAAATAATTTTCTGGGTTGGATGCAGACCGGGCGCGGCGTCCCATGCAGTCCAAAAACGTTAGCTCGCCGCATTACCTCAATAAAAGCATTCTTCCGCTGGCTGGTGAAAAATGGCGTTTTGGTGACCGATCCCGCAGAACCTATCCCGCAAAAAACTGTGATCAGCCCTTTGCCGACCGTTTTGTCAATTGAAGAAACTCAAGCGGTTCTGGATGCGGCTAATTTCCACCGGCAGGCATCAAAACCAGATGCGCGCTACTATGCTCTGACCGCACTGGTTCTTTATACTGGCATAAAAAAGGGCGAATGTCTGGCTCTCAGTCCCAACCATGTTGATCTGGATGCCCCGGCTGGTCCACTATTATTTGTGCGTTATTCCAATCCGCAGCACCGCTACAAAGAACGCAAAATCCCCCTGCCAGAAGATTGGGTTGAAGCTTTTTATGAATATAAATCTCAATATGAGCTGGACGACCGCTTGTTCCCCTGGTCTCCTAGAAGGCTTGAATACCTGCTTGAAGACATTGGTGAAGAAGCAGGCTTGGATAAGCACTTGTCGTTCGACATGTGCCGCTGGACGTGTGTTCTAAACGATTGGCGCACTGGTATGGAGCACGATAAAATCCGCCAGAAGCTTGGTATTTCTAAAGTTCAATGGAGAGAAGTGAGTATGAAGCTAAGTCAATTGGCTGAATATGCATAATCCCCGCTAACATTAATTGGCGATCATTGCCAGGATCATGGATAAAATAATCATTATGCCGATTATTATAAAGATTATTTGTTGAATGCGGATACTTCTCTGCTGGCTGCTGGTTTGTTTTTTGTTCTTCGCCATAAATTTCTCCAAGTATCAACGGATGCTAATCAATTTCTGTCTATTAAAGACAAAATCAATCTGGAGCCTGATCATTCTAAATGATCTTTCAATGCGTTTGCCAGATCGGGATTAATTCCGTTGACTGATGTTAATTCCTCAAGTGTAGCACCCTTTACCTTTTTAATCGATCCAAATTTATTTAATAACGCTTTTCTTTTTGCTGGTCCGATACCAGGGACTTCTTCCAGGCGGGATGCAAGACCCGTTTTGGTGTGTTTTACCCTGTGCGAGGTGATTGCAAAGCGGTGAGCCTCGTCTCTTATACGCTGAACCAGATACAATCCCTGGGATTTTCGCGGTAATAATACGGGGGTCGAGCGTTGCGAAAGGAAAATTTCCTCCCTTTGCTTAGCTAACCCAGCCACAGGGACCTGATCTGACAAACCAGATTTCTGAAGCACCTCAACCGCACGTCCCAGCTGTCCCTTGCCTCCATCAACGATTAACAGATCAGGCAAACTCGAGAACGCCCGGTCTGCTTTCACCCCGGGTTCTTTCATTTTTTCCTGAGCCGCATGCCAGCGGTTAAACCTGCGCGAAAGCACTTCTTCCATACTAGCAAAATCATCAGGTCCTTCGACAGAGCGAATGTTGAAACGCCGGTATAACTTCTTATTTGGCACTCCGCGTTCAAAAACGACCATACTGCCTACAGCAGCCGTCCCTTGTGTGTTTGAAATGTCATAGCATTCGATGCGGTTGAGCGGCTTGGGTAAATCGAGCGCAGCCTGCAGTTCAGTTAGGGCGATTTCCTGGCGGTGGCGGTCTGATTCCCACTGCGCTTTTACTGAATTTAATGTTTCCAGGGCATTCGCTGCAGCCATCTCGATCAATTCACGTTCTTTTCCACGCCTCGGTACCCGGATTTCAATTTTCTGGTCTGACCGTTTACTTTTCAACCATTGCTTGATGATCTTAGCTTCCTCCACTTCATGTGGAAGCAATACCTGTGATGGAACCTTAGGCGCCTGATCATAAAATCGTTTAAGAAATTCGGTCATAACATCTGCATCCGCAGCTTCTTCAGTTCCTTCTAACATAAAATAGTCCCGGCCGATCAATTTTCCTCCCCGAATAAAGAACACCTGCACACAAGCGTCACTATTTGATCTGGCTAATGCCAAGACATCCGAATCGATATACTCGCGCGAAACCACCTTCTGACGCTCAACCACCCTTTCAATGGCATCAATCTGGTCGCGCAATGCGGCTGCTCGCTCAAACTTTAATTTTTCCGCCTCGCGCTCCATCTGGAATCGTAAACGTTCCACAATCTTTTCGGTCCTTCCATCCAGAAAATTACATAAATCATCGATCATCTGACGATAGCTTTGTTGATCTATCGCACCAATGCAGGGAGCACTGCACAACTTGATGTCAAGATACAAACACGCCCGTTTATCCTGACCGGTTATTTCGCGGTCACAAGTTAAAAATGGGAATATACGGCGCATTACATCCATAGTCTGGTGTACCGCCCAGACGCTGGTATAAGGCCCGAAGTACCGAGAGCCGTCCAACTCCATGCGACGCGTGATCGTGACTTTTGGGAATGGGTCTCCCCAATGAACGCGTATATACGGATATGTTTTATCATCCTTCAAGCGGACATTAAAACGCGGGCGGTGCTTCTTAATCAGGTTATTCTCTAGGATCAACGCCTCCAACTCGGAGTCGACAATTATCCATTCAATGTCGGCTATCCGCCGCACCAGTTCCTCAACCTTTGGGCTGTGTTTAGCACTTTGGTGAAAATACGAGCGCACTCGGGAGCGCAGATTTACTGCCTTGCCGACATAAATAACCTTCCCCGATGCATTTTTCATTAGATAACAACCCGGTTTCGCCGGCAGGTTGTCGATAATTCTCTCAATTTCCGGTGAGGTATTATTCACCATAATATTTTAACATGAGCAGGATGAATGCATAAATTGAAGATATAATTAAAGCGACATGCCAAAAAATATTGAAGAACTTGTGGGTGATTTGCTTCGAAAACATCAATTCAACCTAGCTACTGCCGAATCTTGCACTGGAGGTTTAATCGGACACCTGATTACCAATGTGCCTGGTTCCTCAGATTATTATTTAGGGGGCACGCAGGTTTATTCAAATGACATAAAACACAAAATGCTGGGGGTGCGCCTGGAAACGCTGGAAGCGTATGGCGCAGTCAGCGCGGAAACAGTTTTGGAGATGGCTTGCGGTGTACGTGATGCGCTCAATTCGGATATTGGATTATCCGTTAGCGGAATCGCGGGACCTGGCGGCGGGACAATTGAAAAACCAGTTGGTTTAGTTTGGATCGGGATAGCGGCTTCCGGTTTTGAAGGGGCGTGGGAAAATAACTGGGATGGAGATCGAACACAGATCAAAGAACAAGCGGCAAAACAGGCGCTTTATCTTTTATCTGATTACCTGGAGGGGAAAGAGATCGTAAACAGGAATCAAAACCGACGGTATAAAAATATCTGCTCTGGAGATCCCGTAAAAGTATGGGTAAGTTTTGAAGAAAATGGGGAAATTCAGCCGACAGGGTTTTCCTCCAGAGGTGTAAACCACCGGATTGATTCCATTGGGCGCCAATGGGAAAAGGATGGCTGCAGACATTTCTTAGTCATGGTACCTATCGATAAAATATATGAATTGATTTTTAATCGGGGGGAAATGCGCTGGTATTTGCGCAGCCCAAACCAACCTGATTATAAAGTCTAATAAAAAAAGCCTTTATCCCAGTCTCGCTCGTTCTTCTTCAACTTTGTCAGGATCAAGCTTTTTGAAGAGAGGTGAAGGCGTATTAAGCTTCTGACCAGCAGATAATTGGCCGGGTTCCCAGTTTCCATTCGCATCACTATTCTTGTATCGCAGCACAGTGTGTTCTCCGAGCGAATCGGTCACCGAATCCACAAACTGCTCCCCAAACAAGGGTTTTTTGTGACCCAGGAAAAAATTCAAACGTTCACTGGAGAATGGCAGGAACGGTGCAAACAAAACATTTAAGGAGTCTATCGCTTGGAGAGCAGTATAGATGGTTTTTGCTGCTTGATCTTTATCACTTTTGATTTCAAACCAGGGAGCGTTATCATCCAGATATTTATTGACTTCGGATGCCAGGCGCATCACATCCGCTAAAGCCGCCCGCAAATGAACAGCCTCTAATTGCGCTCCCACAGTCTGGAAACCACTTTCTATCCTATCCAACATCTCAAGATCAGCGGCACGCAGTTCTCCCGGATCAGGCACGTGCCCATCCCAGTGTTTATAAGCAAAGGATAATACCCGGTTAGCCAGATTGCCCCAGGTGGCGACCAGCTCATCGTTGTTCCGGCGAACAAAATCATCCCAATCCCAATCGGTGTCCTTGCTCTCAGGCATATTGACGGTTAGGTAATACCGCAGTGGATCCGGATCGTAACGGGAGAGGAAATCCAGTCCCCAAACTGCCCAGTTCCGGCTGCCGGATATTTTCTGGCGTTCCATATTCATGTATTCATTTGCCGGGACATCGTATGGAAGCATCAATTTCATGCCTTCCTTATTATTGAAAATCTTCCCGAACCATTCTCCAACTCCAAACAGTTGGCCGGGCCAGATGACAGCATGGAAGGGAATATTGTCCTTACCAATAAAATAGTAGGCTCGCGAATCGGGATTTGTCCACCAATTTTCCCATTTGTGTGGCTGCCCTTCCAATTTCGCCCACTCAATGGCTGCTGATAGATAACCGATAACCGCCTCAAACCAGACATACAGGCACTTACCGTCCCAGCCTTCGACTGGAACGGGTATTCCCCAATCCAGATCTCGCGTAATTGCGCGGCCGTGCAGACCTTTGGCCAGGATCTGACCCAGGGATTGCCGCAGTACATTTGGTCGCAAATATGCCTCCCTCTCTTTCAGGAATTCCACAATAGCAGGCTGCAGCGCGCCCAGATCGAGATAGAAATGCTCGGTCTCCCGGAGTTCAGGTGTAGAACCATCGATTTTTGATCTGGGATTTTCAAGCTGGGAGGCATCCAATAAATTACCACAGTTGTCACATTGGTCGCCCCTGGCGTTTGGGTAACCGCATATATAGCACGTACCTTCGATAAATCGATCCGGGAGGAATCGCTTTTGTGAGGGCATATACCACTGCTCCTGGCGATCCGTATACAAATACTTATTCTCTAATAATGCCAGGAATATGGACTGGGAAACCTTGAAATGATTATCCGTATGCGTACTCGTGAACAGGTCGTATGCCAACCCCAATTTTTGAAATAATTCAATAAAACCGAGGTGATATTCTTCATAAACTTCCAGCGGTGTCCGCTCCAATGCGTCAGCTCGCACTGCAACAGGGGTTCCGTGTGCATCCGAACCAGATACCATAATCACATGATTGCCAATCAAGCGATTGTAGCGCGCATAAATGTCAGCGGGCAAATACGCGCCGGTAATATTTCCAACATGAATCAACGAGTTGGCATATGGCCATGCCACAGCAACAAGAATATTCTTTGGCATTATTTACCTCATTTTTTAAGATGAACAGGTGTTAAAGAAAGTTCAGATATCAGCCTAAGTGTGATCACTCTTCATCGAGAAAGGATTTCAACGACTGCATGCGAGGGTCAATAATCTCCGGTTCATGTTTGCAATCTATAAAATTCCGGTTCTCGCCACATACTGGACACAATCCTTTGCAGTCGATCGAGCACAGCGGATTTATTGGTATCGCTAAAATGAATTCCTCCCTTATGGATGGGCTTAAGTCTAATACCCCGTCTTCAGGAACGATCAGGTCAGAATTCTCATCAATATTTTGAGCAAAGGTATACAGATCTGCAAAATCAATTTGCAGTTTTCGGGAAAATGGGTCCAGGCAGCGAACACAATCAATGATTGTGAATGCGCCCATTTGAACTTGCAGCAGCAATCCGTGAGCCATCCGGGTGATCTTTACGCTGCCGTCTAAATGTTCCAAATCCAGATCCGGATTGAGATGGATTTGATCGGCGTTTATTTCAAACTCGCGGCTGAAACCGACGGTTTCATGAATAATAAAACCGACATTCAGCCGGAGTAAATTTCTTGAGTCGTTCACTGAGGTACCTACTAGAAAAATTCCAACAGACCGGTTCAATTCTGCGTTGGAGAGGATGGGTGCATCTCTGTTACAATGGATTAATAATTGTTCGCGATTATAACATACCGGATTGAAATCAAAGCTTCAAACCAATGGGGATTAAAAATAAAAACCTGGTGGTTTTTTACCAGCGGGTTTAAAATTTTGGGGTGATAAATGCCAGATCTATTATTAGCCAGTAATAATCCAGGAAAACTTAAAGAAATCAAAGCCATACTCAGTGAAATTCCAATAGACATCATCACACCCAGGCAACTTAACATAGAACTGGAGGTAGCAGAAGAAGGAACTACCTACAGGGAAAACGCCTATATAAAAGCCTCAGCTTTCGCAGCAGCCAGCGGACTGATTTCATTGGCAGATGACTCGGGGTTGGAGGTGGATGTCCTGGATGGTTTACCAGGTTTACACTCAGCGCGCTTATCACGCATACCCAATGCCAGCGATCTTGATCGCCGCCGTCATCTCTTGTCAATTTTGAAGGGCAAACCGAAACCTTGGACGGCGTGTTTCAGATCCGTTGTCGCCATCGCCGCGCCGGTCGGGGAAGTTTTTTATTCAGAAGGTATTTGTCAGGGTGAAATCATCTCAGACGAAAGAGGCACAAGTGGTTTTGGCTACGATCCAATTTTCTTGATACCAGAAATTGGTAAAACGATGGCGGAATTATCGATGACACAGAAGAACAAGATCAGCCACAGGGGGCAGGCTGTCAATGCTGCCCTGCCAATCCTTGCAGTACTTTTCCCAATTATAGGAAAGCCATGAAACTCTGATTTTTCAAGAACTGTCGTTAATTTCAGGAAAATTTATTATTGAAGATTGGTAACACTCATGCCGTTGGAATCTGACATCTATTATTACTCATTCTCCAGCACTTCCACGAGGATTCACCCGCCGATTGTATTAATTCACGGCGCGGGAGGCAACCATCTTTTCTGGCCGCCAGGAATCCGCAGATTGCCAGGTTACAACACAATCTCCTTGGATTTGCCTGGACACGGAAAATCCCCGGGGCGCGGCCGCCAGTCCATCGATGCATATACAGCTGATATTCTCAAGTGGATTGAAGAAATTAAACTAAATCGCGCCGTTTTCATAGGTCACTCAATGGGAAGCGCAATCGCGATCAGGCTGGCGCTGAACCATCCAGAAATTGTGCTCGGTCTTGGCCTGATTGGGTCCGGCGCTTCACTGCATGTGCATCCTGATTTGTTGGACAGTACATCGAGTATAACCACATTCGACAATGCAGTCATTAAAATCAGCAGATTATCTTTCAGTCCAAGCGCTTCCGAAAGACTGGTCGAATTGGCGACAAAGCGTATGTTAGAAACCAGGCAAAGTGTCTTATATGGGGACTTGCGCGCGTGTGATGAATTCGATGAAACCATGCATATATCAAATATTCAACAACCAACAATTATTATCTGCGGAATCGATGATAAGATGACCCCAATCCGTTATTCACACTTTCTATCCAGTAAAATTCAAGGATCTGAACTCGAGATAATTTCGGATGCAGGTCACATGGTAATGATGGAACAGCCACAAGCAGTAGAGTTCGCAATTAATAAGTTCATGAACAAATTCTACTTGTAATTTGTCAGCAGCTTGCTAAATTTCTGGTGAGGTTGTATAATCGACCAACGCGGGCGGATAGCTCAGCTGGTAAGAGCGCTGCGTTGACATCGCAGAGGTCGCAGGTTCGAGTCCTGTTCCGCCCACTGAAATCGCGTTGACCAGGAAGAGTAACCGAATTTGGGACCGACAGGGAGAGGGGATCTTAGACTGAGAATCTCCTTCGGAATGTAAGACAGCCCTGGCGGTGAAAACCACCTGTGAGCATGCACCCGAAATGGTTTGCGCTGCATTAAAACTGCTGCAAACTTCAGTAAGGGAAGCGGTTGACCCCGTTATCCGTCTAACAGAGATGCTCTGAATATGAGCGAATCTGGGTGGAACCGTGGGAGATTAAGTTCAGCTCTCGCCCCAGAATGGGCGAGGGTTTTTTATTTTCACTACACTTTACCGCCGTGCAGGATTTACTATCTATAAGATATTTAGGACAAGCAGGAGGAATACCAATGAACGAAAAAAAACAAGAACGCTACGAGGACAGCGACCTGTACCGCATCCGGCATTCAAGCTCGCATGTGATGGCTCAAGCAGTCCTGGAAATCATGCCTGAAGCAAAATATTCAATCGGACCGCCCATTATGGAAGGTTTTTATTATGACTTCGATCTACCGCGCCCGCTCACACCCGAAGACCTGGCGTTAATCGAAAAAAGGATGCGAGAAATCATCGCCGGAGACTTTAAATTCACAAAACAAGTCGTTTCCGCGGCGGAAGCACGCCGGATATTCGCCGACCAACCATATAAATTGGAATTAATTGACGGACTTGAAACTGGCGGCGTTGATGAGTACGGGGAACCGGTTGAAGAAGATGTGGAAATCTCGATCTACAAACAGGATGCCTTTGTTGACCTGTGCCGGGGACCGCACGTGGAGAACACTTCGCAGATCAATCCCGATGCAATAAAACTCTTGAACGTAGCCGGGGCATATTGGCGCGGTGATGAAAACAAACCCATGCTCCAACGAGTGTATGGTACTGCCTGGAAAACCGCTGCAGACCTGGAAGAATATCTTTGGAAAATTGAAGAAGCACGTAAAAGAGACCACCGCCGGTTGGGAAAAGAACTCGATCTATTCAGTGTAAGCGAAGAAGTAGGCCCAGGTTTGATACTCTGGCATCCCAAAGGAGGCATGGTTAGAAAAATTGCCGAAGAATACTGCATGGCGGAACACGAAAAAGGCGGTTACGATTTTGTATATTCCCCGCATATAGGCAAATCCAGTTTGTGGGAGACCAGCGGACACCTGGACTGGTATAAGGAAAACATGTATTCCCCTTTAGATATTGAGGAACAGCAATACTACCTCAAGCTGATGAATTGTCCTTTCCATGTTCACATCTACAAGAGTCAATTGCGTTCCTACCGCGACCTTCCGCTACGCTACGCAGAATGGGGTACAGTGTACCGATACGAGCGCAGCGGCGTGCTGCACGGCTTACTACGGGTGCGCGGCTTCACACAGGATGATGCCCATCTCTTCTGTCGACCTGACCAGATGCCGGATGAAATTGATAGAGTGCTGGATTTCAGCCTAAACCTTTTGAGAGACTTTGGTTTTTCAGAATTCCAAGCCTACCTGTCAACACGCAATCCCAAAAAGTCTGCCGGGAAACCCGAAGACTGGGAATCGCCGACGGAAGCGCTGCGGATAGCGATTGAAAATGCGGGTATCCCGTATCAAATTGACGAGGGAGAGGCTACTTTTTACGGCCCAAAAATTGACTTAAAAGTTAAAGATGCGCTTGGCCGCGAATGGCAGTTGACCACCATTCAATTTGATTTCATATTGCCGGAACGCTTCGATCTAAAATATATTGGAGAAGATGGAGGAGAACACCGGCCGTATATGATTCACAGAGCCTTACTGGGTTCCATGGAACGGTTTATGGGCGTACTGATCGAACATTTCAGCGGCGCATTTCCGGTCTGGTTATCACCAACACAAGCTGCGATCATTCCGATTACGGACCGGCATTTGGTGTACGCGAACTCGGTTGCAGCTAAATTGAAAGAGCAAGGCATACGCGTTGATGTTGATGATCGGAGCGAAAGGATGAACGCAAAAATCCG
>Ga0180437_10002848_pt1 | contig 26704 bp, 23 predicted proteins | sample SS_ome_4_FD_132410 | JGI IMG/M metagenome (GOLD analysis project Ga0180437, IMG submission 132410) | Hypersaline lake sediment archaeal communities from the Salton Sea, California, USA - SS_3_D_1 metaG | ecosystem: Environmental > Aquatic > Non-marine Saline and Alkaline > Hypersaline >... | reverse complement strand
GCGAAACTCGCCGCGAGAAAAACGCACGGCGTTCGGACGTTCGAGGCGTTGGAAGTTGATCTCTATCATGCGCTTCGGCGCCTCGCCGGGCCGACGCTCGCCCACAGATTCTCTTGAGGAGCCGAAAAAGAGGGGCAGGCCTGGCAAGGGGAGAACCAGGCCTGCCGACGCCAAGCCGCGTGGGGCGAAGGGCGTTTTGTGGCGTTGTCGAGCCGGCCGACGGCCGGGGCTCCGGGATCGGCGTCAGCCGTTGACCGATCCCGGATCCTCCGCAAGCCGCCATCGTCCCGTCCGGAGGTGGCCGCGCTGCACCGGGACGGATTCGGCACAGTCTTCATTGCTGGCGGCCACCACCGGAATCGGGACAGGCCCGCGTTGGGCAGCGGACCTGTCGGGCCGCCACGCCGTGTCAAACGGCTCGGCGGTGACGGCGCTCCTCCAACAGGCTGCGCGCTCATCGGCGGGTCGGGTCGTGACAAGCTCGATCACGCGGTTTCTGACAAGAGTGTCGCGGACCCAGGGCTCGACGGCCGTCATGGTGATCTCGCTGCCCGAGGGGTGGTCATGTCGCAACCCCACCACCACGAAGATGATGGCCATCGACGAGAGGTGATGCAGGCCGCCAAGGTCCAGGACGATTCGCGGGACGTTCTTGTTGATCAGATCCATCAGCAGGTGGCGGATCTGGGGCCCTTGGAGGACGCCGGCCCATCCGTGGAAATGGACCAAGGCCGTGTCGCCTCGCCTTTCCACTTCCATCCGGAATGCTCTTTTTTGTTCGGTTGACATCATCGTGCTCCGCACGGCTTGGAGGTCTTCTGTTTCTGGGCCTTCGCCCCACCAAGTTGCAATTGTTGTGCCAGAATACGAGACATGCGGAAGCTGGTTTGTATCTCCCTATATCACATCATGTTATATACAAGAGAAATCTCCTACCAAACGGGGACGCGCTGCTCCCATACCTGAGGCACAATAAGACAGAAACTCAAGAGAAGACGCCAACACAGACAGGAGAGCGTGGCGAAGGCAACCGATGTAATGGTTGCAATTAAAGCAGTTTATGTGTATTACAGAGAAGTGGTACGATCTTGATTATGTCACATTAAGCGTTAATGTGACACAGCCACAAATGAGACATACAGATCCACTTCATGGAACACGATGCGAGTCGAAGTCGGATAGCCCCGTCTCGTTGAGGAAGCGGTAGAGCGTGGCTCGAGAGACGCCCAACTGTCTGGCGGCGCGAACCCGGTTGCCCCCGGTCTCCGTCAGGGCCTGCCGGACGGAAGCGGCGTCCAGCTTGCGGCGGCGCCTTCTGGGGGTCGGCCGGACGTGGCCGGCCGGGTGGACGACGGTCGGCGGCAGGTGCCTGGCCTCCAACGGGCCGGCGCCGCATTTGACCAGGGCGTACTGGATGGCGTTCTCCAGTTCCCTGACATTGCCCGGCCAGCCATGGTCCAGCATCGCCTCGATGGCGCCCAGAGAGAAGCTCACCGGCTCGCGGTTGTCCTGTTCGACGGTCCGCTTGAGCAGGTGTTCGGCCAGCAGAGGAATGTCGTTGCGGCGGTCGCGGAGCGGGGGCAGCGTAACGGGCACGACCGAGAGGCGGTAGAAGAGGTCCTCCCGGAACCGCCCGGCGGCAACCTGCTCCCGGAGGTTCTTGTTGGTGGCGCTGATGACGCGGACGTCCACGCAGACTGACTCCTCCCCGCCGACCGGGTCGAACGTGCCCTCCTGGAGGACACGGAGGAGCTTGACCTGCATGGTGGGCGAGAGGTCGCCGACCTCGTCGAGGAAGATCGTCCCCCCGTCGGCCAGCTCGAATCGCCCCTTGCGGTCGCGGACGGCCCCGGTGAAGGCCCCGCGAACGTGCCCGAACAGCTCGCTCTCGAGCAGCCCGTCCGGCAGGGCGCCGCAGTTGATGGCCACGAACGGCTTGCCGGCCCGCGGGCCTTCGTTGTGGATGGCCGCGGCCACCAGCTCCTTGCCCGTCCCGCTCTCCCCCTGCACCAGCACGGGGACACTGGCCTCGGCCACCTCGCGGATCGTGTCGAACAGCTCCATCATCTTCACGTCCCGCCCGACGATCCCGGCGAACCCGGCGGTCGCCTGGAACTTCCGCCTCAACTGCGTCAGCTCGGTGATGTCCACGAACGAAAACGCCGTGCACTGGGGCAGGCCGTGCTCGTCGGGCACCAGCGTCGCATACAGCCGCAGATCAAGCGACGCCTGGTCGTGCCGATGCCCCGAGACCTTGCCCACCCAACTGCCTCGCCCGAGCAGCTCGGCCGAAACCTCCTGAGCCATGTGCCAGAACTCCCCCACCGGCCGGCCGAGGACCTCCTGGTCGGCCTCGTAGCCCCATAACGCCAGGAAGGAGCGGTTGACATAGGTCAGCAGCCCGTCGAGGTCGGCCGTGGCGATCGGGTTGACCGAGGACTCCACAACGCGGTTGCGGATCCGCAGGGCGTCCCGGACGCGTCTGGCCTCGGTGATGTCGACGACGATGCCGCGGACCCCGGCCGGCTGACCGTCCTCGACGATCGGCGCGGCGTGCACCGTCACGGTGATCTCACTGCCGTCCTTGCGGAGCGCGGCGTACTCGATGCCCTCGCCGCGCAGCTCGCCCTTGAGCACGCGCCCGACGTTCTGGCGGACCCGCTGCTGCTCGGAGGCCGGGAACATGTCGAAGGCGCTCAGCCCGGCTTCGAGGTCCTTGCGGGTGTATCCGAACACGTCCAGCCCGCCCTGATTGACGAACGTCAGCCGCCCGTCGAGGTCCATCTCGAAGACGGTCTGCGGCAGCGAGTCGGCCAGCACCTTGAAGCGTTCGTCGGCGCGTCGGCGGGCCCGCTCGGCCTCGATGCGGTCGGTGATGTCGCGGACGAGCACCAGCAGATGCCTTCGCCCCTGATACTGAAACGGCGTGCCGCGCAGCTCGATATAGAAGCGCGTGCCGTCCTTCCGCAGGTTGGCCGACTCGGCGTGGAACCGCCCCCGCCGCCCGAGCTCGCGCTCGAAGTTGCGGAACTCGTGGTAGAACTCGTCCGGGATGATGTCGTCGGCCAACAGGCCGATCATCTCCTCCCGGCAGTACCCGTACATCTCACAGGCGGCGGGGTTCACGTCCACGATGTAGCGGTCGGGGCTGAAGATCAGGATCGCGTCGGCCGAACACTCGAAGATGCCACGGTACTGCTCCTCCATCCGCTTGCGGACGAGGAAGTCGGGCACGTGGACGGCGTGCACGTGGGCGGCCAGTTCGGGCCGCTGCTGGACATATCGCCCGACATGCCCCTCGATGCGGTCCGGCGGGGCCATGATGAACCGGCAGCAGTCGTCGCCCTTGGCGCGGCAGAGGATCTCGCAGGCCACCAACTCGAGGGCGAAACTCTCCTCGCACCAGCCGGAGGAGTAGCCCGCGCTCATGATGCAGACGGGGAAGTCGGCCTCGCGGTCGCTGTGGAGCCACGAGTCGGCCTCGAAGGAGTTCGGGTGGTCGTAGAGCAGGATGTAGTCGTCGTCGGGGGAGGGATGGCTCTCGGGGGAGATATCGACCGTGGCCCAGCCGGTGTGGGCGAAGTGGACCGGCCCGGCGGAGAGGCGTTCGATGGGCTCGTGGAGGTTCATCCGCCCGTGGAAGTTGCGGGCGTCGGACTTTCCGACGGCATGGGCGAGGTCGAAGAGGATATCGCGTGCGAACTCGTCGGCCTCGCCGCAGCGGCCCGAGCCGAACAGGTCGCGAACCATCGTGAAGAACTCAACGGACAAGGCGGCCGCCCGGATCAGGACGTACCGCTCGCCGAAGATCTCGATCGTCCCCTCCGTCGGGTCTTGGCGGCGGGAGCCGAAATACTCGGCAACGACCTGCTCGGCCTTCGCGAAGATCGGCTCGATCTCCTTGGGCACCTTGACGGTCTTCTGCGACATGGTCGGCATTCTCCCGGACTCGACGCGAGCGGGAGAGGCTGGCGTTCCCGGCGCGTCCGGCCGATGCCCAAGATATCACCGGCGGACGGGAAGGGGCAAGGGGGACTGTTGTGTCAGCAGGGATGCAGAGAGGGCAGAGGATGGGAAGACCTGGGATCCCGTGGACTCCCTGCATCCCTGCATGTCCAGCACGTCCGGGACGTACGGCCACGCGTAGTCGTCACCCCGGGGCGCACACGGCCTGCTTCACAGTAAGGGCCCTCGCGTGCCACCGCCGCGACCGCCGGAGCCACCATCGGCAGCGCGGATATGCCCTTCATCGCACGCCTCGCAGAACAGTGGTTGCACGCCGATACGTCCCATGGTCAACCGTGCGAAGGGCGAGCGGCTCTCGTGGGCCGAAACGAACGGGGCCGCACTGCGCGTTCGTGCGCCGAGCGGAAGCGCCTCAGACGCTGACGCGCTGGATCTCGGCGCCGAGGGCACGGAACTTGGTCTCGATCTGCTCGTAGCCGCGGTCGATGTGGTAGACCCGCTGGACCGTCGTCGAGCCCCGGGCGACCAGGCCCGCCAACACCAGCGCGGCCGAGGCCCGCAAGTCGCTGGCCATCACCGGCGCTCCGATCAGCCTCTTGACCCCTGTCACGATCGTCGTCGGGCCCTCCTTGCGGATGTTCGCGCCCATCCGCGACAGCTCGGCCACGTGCATGAAGCGGTCGGGGAAGACCTTCTCCGTGATCGCGCTGTTGCCGTCGGCCAGGCACAGCAGCGTCATCAACTGGGCCTGGAGGTCGGTGGGAAAGCCCGGGTACGGCTGGGTGGTCACGTCGGCCGGCTCGAGGTGGCGGGCGGAGGAGACCGTCACGCCGCCGTCGTCCGTCTCGATCAGCACGCCGATCTGACGGAGTTTGTCGACGACAGCCATCATGTGGTCCAGGCGGACGTTGTTGAGCTTGACCTCTCCGTTGGTCAGCGCGGCGGCGATGGTGAACGTGCCGGCCTCGATGCGGTCGGGGATCACGCGATGCTCGACGCCGTGCAGTTCCTTGACGCCGTCGATCGTCAATCTCGGCGTGCCGGCCCCGCCGATCGACGCGCCGGCGGCGTTGAGATAATCGGCCAGGTCCTGGATCTCCGGCTCACAGGCGGCCGACTCGATGATCGTCCGCCCCTCGGCCAGCACGGCGGCCATCATCACGTTGGCCGTGCCCAGCACGGTCGAGCCGAACGGCCCGCCGAGGAAGATGCTCGCGCCGGTCAGCTTCCGCGCGCGGGCGACGATGTCGCCGCCGTCCAGCTCGATCTCCGCGCCCAGCGCCTCGAGGCCTCGCAGATGAAGGTCGACCGGCCTCGATCCGATCGCGCAGCCACCGGGCATGGCGACGCGGGCCTTCCGCCGCTTGGCCAGCAGCGGGCCGAGCACGCAGATGCTCGCCCGCATCTTGCGGACGCGGTCGTATTGGGCGTGGCAGCAGGCCTCGTCCTCGACGTTCAGCTGCATCTGCCCGTCCGCGCTGCGCGTCGCCGAGGCGCCCAGGTCGGTCAGCAGATCAACCATGCTGCGGATGTCCGCCAGATCGGGCACGTCTCGGATCGTGTTGGGCCCCTCGGTCAGCAGGGCCGCCGCCATGATCGGCAACGCCGCGTTCTTCGCCCCGCTGATGTCGACCGGGCCCTTCAGCCGCCCGCCACCGTTGATGACCAGCTTGTCCATCTGTCCTGCCTGTCGATCTGTCCCAGAGGCCTGCGAACTCCTACGGGCCACCATACCGCGCGCCCGCGAGGCGACGCAACCGGCGCGCCGCCTGCGGAGGCGCCGTGCGCTGCGTGCCGCCTGCGCTCGTGCTACCTCCGCGCGGCGACGGCTGTTCGTTCGATGTGCTGGAGGTCGCGCAGGATGCGCGGCTCGTCGAACGCACCCGCGGCCGCGATCAACTCGCGCACCGTGTCGCCCTGATCGAGGCCGAACTCCAGGATCAGCTTGCCGCCCGGCGCGATCGCGTCGCCGGCGGCCGCGATCAGCGGGCGCAGCAGCTCCAGCCCCTCGGGGCCCGCGAACAGGGCGATGCGAGGCTCGTGCTTGACCTCCTCGCCGATCTCGTCGCCGTCAGCCACGTAGGGCGGGTTGGAGGTCAGCACGTCGACCTGCCGCCACTGCTGGCAGTCGTCGGGCAGTTCGAGCAGGTCGGCCACGCGACAGCAGACTCGGTCGGACAGGCGGTGGGCTTCGACGTTCTTCTCGGCGACGGTGACGGCTTCGGGCGAGACGTCGGTGGCGAGGACGGCCGCGTCGGAGACCTGGACGGCGGCGGCGATGGCCACGCACCCGCTGCCGGTGCAGACGTCCCACATCCGCCCGGGGCGCCCGAGGCTCCGCAGGTGCGCGACGGCCTCGGAGACCACCGCCTCGGTTTCGGGCCTGGGCACGAGCACGTCGCGGGTGACCTTCAGCTTCAGCGAGTAGAACTCCTTCTCGCCGACGAGGTAGGCAACCGGCTCGTGCCGGGCGGCGCGGGCGACGAGGCCGCGGTAGGCGGTGAGCTGCTCGTCGCTCGGCAGATGGTCGTAGCGGGCGTAGAGGTCGATGCGGCCGCAGGCGAGCACGTGGGCCAGGAGCACCTCGGCGGCCAGACGCGGCTCGCCCACTTCGGCGCGGGCGAAGTAGCCCTTCGTCCATTCCAGCAGCCGCAGTACCGTCCAGGGCACGTCGGTGGTCTCTGACATTGGGAAGGACGTATCACAATGCCGCGCGCCACGCAAGCTGCTGGTGTTGCATTGCGGTCGCCCCCGCCTCTGCCGTCCTCTCACGCGGAGCGCAGCGGAGCAGGTGAGCATTCCCTCACATCCAATGCGAAGAGCCGCTCGAGGCGCGGGCGTCAGAAGGCCTGTCGTCTCGCCGGGGCCGGGGCGCTGCGAAAGGGCCGGCGCTTCCGGGGCTTCAGCGACGGGGCGATGATCTTCTCCGTCGCCGCGAACGTCACGCCTTTCGCTTCCATTCGCAGCAGGGCCATCCTCGCCGCCGGGCGGAGCTGGAGGACGGCGTCGCGGGCCAGGATCACGCCGAAGCCGCGATTCCTCAGCCCCGCCGCCGCCTGGAGAATCCCGCGGGAGACGCCCGCCCCGCAGAGGACGAAGGTCGCCATCGGCAGCTCGGTGATCAGCCGCTCGGCCCGCGCGTGGGCGAAGATGTCGGTATTCCGCTTCTCGAAGATCACCTGCTGGTACTGCCGGAAGATGTGGTCCGGCAGGTCGGTGGTGTTCCGCAGCCCGAGGTTGATCCGGCGGGGCAGGATGGTCTTCGGGATCTTCCGCTCGCCGACGGTGCCCTCGACGCAGTGGGGCTCGTCGGCCAGCGGGCCGTGGTCCGACCGGCGGACCCGCAGAAGCGTGCTCATGACGGGGATGTGGCAGACCCTGGCCCAGGCGAACAGGCGGTAGATGTGACGCGCGGCGGCCCGGGCCTCAGCACTGTAGCAGTTGCCGCCGGGGCTGAAGAAGTCCCGCTGCGTCTCGATGTCCATGATGATAAGGTCCGGGGGCATAGCAGCCTCGCAATACTCAGGATTCCCGGCAGTTCGGGCCCTCGTGGACCCACACTGAATTCTATGCCCGCCACGACCGGGAAATCCAACGGTCCGGCGGGTGCCATGTACATATAGACGCTTCGCCGGCCCCGTGGTTTGCACAGAACCCGGGCCAAACCGCGGAAGCCGGCAGGCAACGACCGCCGCACGCCAAGTCACGGCACCCCCGGCCGTCGGGTCAAACCACGCACCACTTCTCTATGATAACGCGCATGCGGGCTCAATGCAAGTTCTTATTTGGAAAGCGGATAACCCCTCTAGCTTGCCGGGCTCGCCGGCGGGCCGGCTCTGCCGTCCGGGATCACCCCCAGTACTCGTGGATCAGCCAGAGAATGACGCTCAGGGCAAGCAGTCCGGCGATCATGTAGGCCATCACGAAGACGATCTCACGGGCCAGGTGGCTGAGCGTCTCGACGCGGATGGTCTTATAGACGATCCCCACCGCCGCGCAGAGCGGCAGGAGCAACCACAGCTCGCTGTTGAAGCTCAGCGTGATCGGGTTGTAGAAGAGCGTCCAGGAGACCATCACGTGTCGTCCGCCTTCTCGATCTGGCGTTTGCGGCTTTTCCTCTCGGCCGGCTCGCCCGTCGTGCCCATGATCGACAGCATCAGGGCGTCGAAGATGCACATGAGGTTCAGCAGCCCGGCGACGCCGGCATAGGCGCGGGCGACGGTGTCGGCCGGGGCGACCAGCGCAATGCCCTCGGCCTGGAGCTTCTGGTCGAGGCTGTCGCCCTCCATGCGGTTGATCTTAACGTAGGCCCTCCGCTGGAGTTGCCATCCGATCAGCCCGTGGACCCCCGTGAACATCTCCGCGATGAACCACCACCGCTCTCGCGTCGCGTCGACCGTCAGCACGCCCCCGATCGCCATGCCCGACCAGAACAGCGCCGTGATCGTCACGAAGACGATCACGCCGCGCTTGACCCGGCCGAGGTACGCGTGTCCCGCGCCCGGCACGGCGCAGGCCAGCACCAACGCCACGTACGGCAGGGGAGTCGTCTTTTCGCTCTGTTTCGCCATCGGTCAGCCGGACTGCCCAAAGGGCCGCGCACTTTCGCCGAAACCTCCCTCCCTGTCAAGTCATATATGGCTGGTCACCGTCGGCTTCCGGGCGGTGGTCTCTGCCGACGCGAACCGAGCTGTCTTCCCCTCCACAACGCGCGGCACGGGAGCCATGACGCTTCGTACGCGGCGCGGAGCGATCGACGGTCGCTCAGGAGGGCTGTTTGCCGCGTTTCATGGCGATCACGCCCGTGCGGGCCAGCTCGCTGATGCCGTAGGGGCGGACGAGGTCGATGAAGGCTTCGACCTTCTCTTCCGGGCCGGACAACTCGACGATGACCGACTGCCTGGCCACGTCGACGACGCGGCCGCGGAAAAGGTTGACCAGCTCGATGATCTCCGGCCTCTTCTCGCCCGGGGCGTGGACGCGGACGAGCATCAGGTCGCGCTCGACGTAGCTGACGTCCTGGAAGTCGCGGACCTTCACGACGGTGACGATCTTCTCCAACTGCTTTCGGATCTGCTCGAGGACGCGGTCGTCTCCGATGGCCACGATCGTCATGCGGCTCAGCGCCGGGTCGTCGGTCCGCCCGACGACGAGCGAGTCGATGTTGAAGCTGCGGGCCGAGAACATCCCCGCCACGTGGGCCAGGACGCCCGGCTGATTCTGCACCAGTGTGGTGATGACGTGTTTCATGGTTTCTCTCCGTCCACCGGGCCCGGGGCGGTCAGGCCAACTTGCCCAGCTTCATCTCGTCGAGGCTCTTGCCGGCGGCGACCATCGGGTAGACGTTCTCCTCCGGCTCGACGGCAACCTGGAGGACGACGGGCCCGTCGTGCTTGAGCGTCTCGTTCAGTGCGTCGGACAGCTCGGACCGTTCGGCGACCCGGATGCCCCGGGCGCCGAAGCCCTCGGCGACGGCGGCGAAGTCCGGGCACGGATGGTGCACGCCCGAGTACCGCTTGCCGTAGAACATGTCCTGCCACTGCCTGACCATCCCGAGGTAGTCGTTGTCCAACACGATGAACTTCACGGGCATCTCGTACCGCACGGCGGTGATGACCTCGACCATCGTCATCGAGAAGCTCCCGTCCCCGTCGATGTCGATCACCGTCGCGCCCGGGTTGCCGAACTGCGCCCCGATGGCGGCCGGGCACCCGTAACCCATCGTGCCCAACCCGCCGGACGTGATGATCTGCCTCGGCTTCCGCCAGCCGTAGAACTGCGCCGCCCACATCTGGTGCTGACCGACGCCCGTGGCGATGATCGCGTCGTGGCCCGTCAGCTCGCCGATCCGCTCGACGACCTCCTGCGGCTTGATCCTGCCGTTGCGCTCGTAGCTCAGCGGATACTGCTTCTTCCACTCGGCGATCTTCGCCAGCCAGGCCGACCTGTCCTTCGGCTGCACGTGCAGCAGCATCTCGGTGAGGATGTACTTCGCGTCGCCGACAACCGGAACGTCGACCTTGACGTTCTTGGAGATCGAGGCCGGGTCGATGTCCACGTGGATGATCTTCGCGTGGGGGGCGAACGTCTCGAGCTTGCCGGTGACGCGGTCGTCGAAGCGGGCGCCGACGGCGATGAGGCAGTCGCACTGCTGGACGGCGTAGTTGGCGTAGGCCGTCCCGTGCATGCCCAGCATCTTCAGCGCCAGTTCGTCGTTCTCGTCGATCGTGCCCAGCGCCAGCAGCGTGGTGGTCACCGGGACCCTCGCCTTGGCCGCCAACGCGCGGATCTCGTCGGTCGCGGCGGAGATGACCACGCCGCCGCCAACGTACAGCACGGGGCGCTCGGACGCGTTGATGGCGTCCGCCGCGGCGCGGATCTGGCGGATGTGTCCGCCTCCGCGCGGCTTGTAGCCGGGCAGGGACATCTCCATGCTCGGCTCTTCGGCGGGCTTGGTGACCGTCGCGTCAACGGTGATGTCAACCAGCACCGGCCCCGGGCGGCCCGTGCTGGCGATGTAGAACGCCTCCTTCATCGTCCGCCCGAGGTCCTCGACGCGCTTGACGAGGAAGTTGTGCTTCGTGATCGGGCGGGTGATGCCCGTCACGTCGGCCTCCTGAAACGCGTCGTTGCCGATCAGCTCGCCCTTGACCTGTCCGGTGAAGGCCACCAGCGGCACCGAGTCCATGTGCGCCGTCGCCAGCCCCGTCACCAGGTTCGTCGCCCCGGGCCCACTGGTGGCGATCACCACGCCCGGCTTGCCCGTCGAGCGGGCGTACCCGTCGGCCATGTGCGCCGCGCCCTGCTCGTGACGGCTCTGGATCACCTTCAGCGGCGAATCGTAGAACACGTCGTAGATCGGGATCACCACCCCGCCGGGGAACCCGAACAGCAGGTCCACGCCCTCCTCGATCAGGACATCGTTGAAGATCTGCGCCCCGGTCCTGTCAACGTAGCTCCGCGAGGCGGAGGCCCCTTTCGCTCTTTTGTCATCACCTGTCATCGGTCCAACCTTACCTGTTGCCTGTGCGAAACCGTCGATGCTGTCAGCCGGCCGGCGGGCGAGGCTCCCGGGCGAACGAAGAGCCCGTCAGGACAGTGGGAAGTGCCCGCGGCGGGGGCGATCGGAGTAGCGGCCGCCACGCAGTCCCCGGCGCGGCGACCTATAGTACAAGGACTGCGAGCAGAGCAGACAGACGGACAACGCGCCGAGCGGATCCGGCGGCAATCGTCGAGCGAGCTGTTCGGCCGTGCGTGCTCATGTCACCATCATACTACAGATCGGCCGATCGGGAGTCAAGCTTCTGCGCAGAATTGCGCGCCCGCGGCGGCTTCAGTCGTCTGGTAATCGCCAGGGAAGACAACGGCGCAACTGCGCTCCCGAGGCAAACGGCCGTGAGACGGCAGCTTCGTTGGCGGCGCGCTTCCCCGGGCGTGGCTGCCGCCGCGCCCGCTGAAGCGTGCGCCGTGGGGCGATGCGAGCTACAGCCGCGGACGAGCCTCGTTGACCACGAGCTTCCGGCCGTCGATCTCCGCGCCGTTCAGGGCCTCCATCGCAGCCCGCGCCTCGTCATCGTTGGGCATCTCGACAAAACCAAAGCCTCGCGACCGCCCGGTGTCGCGGTCGCTGATCACCTTGGCCCGCTCGACGGTCCCATGCGCGCTGAAGGTCTGTTCCAGCTCAGCATCCATCATGCTGTAGGGCAGGTTGCCCACGTAGATGTTCGTCATCGCTCGGCTCCGCGCGACGGCCCGACCCGCTGCTCAACGCTCAACCTGCCGCCGCTTCTCGAAAGACTAAGGGTCCACACGCCTTACAACACCAATCCTCAACCGGGTGTCGCCAAAAATCAAGCTCAAACCCCAAGGAACTCGCGCGTCAGTTGTTCTCTGCCTCCACGGCCGGACGCCCCCCCGTCGCCCCGACATGCCCTCCGGCTCGCCGTTTGGCGCATGCCCCCGCCCAAGTCAACGTCGCCACCACCGGATAGTGATCGCTGCCGCTCTGCTGGATCACACGACAGCCCACCGTCCGGATCCGCGGACCGTGAAAAACGTAGTCGATCCGAGTCCGCAGCCGCCTGCCCCCGAAGACGCCCTGCCACGTGGCGACCTCACCGGGCCGATCATTGCAACAGCACGGCGCGGACGGGCGAACCCTCCGAGCCGTGGATCCTCAGCGGCAGGCAGATCAGCGTGTACTCGCCCGGCGGCACGTCGCGCAGGTTCAGCGTCTCCAGGATCAGCACGCCTGCCCCCAGCAGCGTGTTGTGGGCCGGGAACGTCTCATCCGTGCCGCAGTCGACGTTGAACGTGTCCAGGCCCACCAGCTTCACGCCCTTCTGGACGCACAGCTCGGCCGTCTCGCGCGAGACGTACACGCCGTCGGTGTAGAACCGCCCCGAGGCGGCCCGGCCGGTCGTGCTGTTGGCCGTTCGGAACAGGACGGCCTCGCCGGCCCGCGCGCCGGCGGCCTCGACGACGGCCGGGGCGACGACGTGCGGGTCGGCCACGTCAATCACGCGGGCCGGCAGGATGAAGTCGCCCGCCTCGTAGTCCTCGAGCTTTTTCCCTCCGGCGATGAAGTGGCCCGGCGCATCGAGATGCGTGCCCGCGTGGGCCGTCATCGACAGGTGCGTCACGTCGGCCACACTGCCTTCGGCCAGCTTGCCGATCAGCCTCAGCTCCAGTGGCGGGTCCCCGGGATAGTTGACCGACTCGACGCCCAGCAGGACGGTAACGTCGCAGAGGCGCTCGTATGCGATCATCTGTGGGCTCCGATTCTCCCGTGGCGGGACGGCCTGGATCGGTCAATCATCGGAACGTGGTCCAGGTCACCGGGCCGGCGGGCCGTGGCGGTGGAGGAGGGGGCGGCTTGGGGGAGAACTTGTCGAGGATGGCCTCGATTCGCTGGCGGACTTCCGGGTCGGCGTGGTTGAGGTGGCGGCGGAGGAGGGGAGCGATCTTCGAGCCCAACTTCGTCAGCGCTTCACTGGCGGCCTGGCGGTCCTTGTACGACTCGCTGCCGAGGCGGGCGATGATCGCCTCGATCTTCTTCGTCTCCGCCGGCGGGGGCAGGGCGGCAGGCCTGACGATCGTTGCGATTCGGGCGGGGGCGAGCTTCAGCGTCGGCCCGCCGGGCGCGGTGGCGAACGTCACGGCGGGCTGCGCCAGTTGCCCCGACAGGGCCGTGCCGTCCCACATCCTCGCGTTTAGCGCGCCCGGCCGATTCGCGTCGAACGTCATCTTCAGCACGCTGGCCGGCAGGATCTTCGCGTCGCCGAAGTCCGTTCGGACGGTCAGCGCGTTGTCGGCCACGCGGCCGAGCAGGCGGTCACCGTTGCGCATCGTGACGGTCGTGCCCCCGATCGGCTCGACCGGCCGGGCGGGGCAAACCAGACGCCGCAACGCCTGACGCCCGACCTTCAGCTCCGGACCGAGCCGCAGGCGGAACGTCAGCTTCTCCGCAGGCAGCGCGCCGGAGAGCGTCGATCCGTTCAGCAGCCGAGCGCGATGGGTTCGCCCCTGTGGGTCGATCTCGTCGAGCCGCAGCAGGCTGCACAGCGGCAGGCGGATCCGGCCGTGCGGCGTCGTCAGCGGCAGCGTCGTCTCGGCCGGGCCGGCCAGGGCCAGCCGCTCACCGCTGTCGAGGACCAGCATCGTCCCGGCCGCGACGCCCGCGGCGGGCCTGGCCTTTGAGATGCGGTAGCCGCACTGGCGAACCGAGCCGACGGGCACGCGCATGACGGAGCCGCCGGTGAGCCTGATGCGCACGGCCGCCTCGTGCAGCTTGCCGATCAACACCTGCCCGTCGGTCAACAGGAGGACGGTCCGGCCGCCACCGTTCGACCGGCCAGCCGTGGCCTTCCCGCCCGGCAGGAACCCCACCACGCGGGCCGCGGGGACCTGGACCCGCCCGAAGGAAGCCGTGACCGTATAGGCCTCGTTCTCGATCGCCCCCAGCAGCACGTCGCCGCCATCGACCTCGACGCGGTCGGTCTCCGCGACGCGGCGGACGAACGGCGCGGGGCCCAGGGCGTCGGAGCTGTTCATCACGCCGCGGACCTCGGCGGCCGACAGGGCGCGGCGATAGAGGCAGACATCGTCGATGGCACCGTCGAAGGCGAACTTGCCGTTGTACTTGGCGCCGATGTGGATGTCGTCGGAGGCGTACTCCTTCCGGCTGGTGTACTTGACCTTCGCGGACGTTATGCTCGCGGCGAGGACACCGTTGAGGTACGTCCTCATCTCGCCGCGGTCGAATGTCGCCGCCACGTGCGTCCAATGCTTCGTGGCGATCTTCGCCCGCGAGGTCAGACACTCCTCGACGTGAACCGTCTCACGGAAGCCGACCCAGAACGCCAGGTGCCCCGAGCGGTCGATCCACAGGAGGTAGTCGCCGTTGCCTAGCTGCGTGTGCGTCCACTTGGTGACGATGCCCCCGTCCAGGCCGTTCCTGTTCGGGTATCGCCGCGGGTTGATCCACGCGCACAGCGTGAACGCGTCATCCGTGTCGAGCGCCGGGCAGTCGGCGACGATCACGCGCGCGCCGCTGCCGTCGAGGTCGAACGCGCCCCTTGCGTTGCCGTGGCGGTCGGCCGTGTAGCGGACGTTCACCGCCTTCCCGTGATGTACGCCCACACCGTCGGCGGCGCTGCCGTTGCCCGCCCAGTGGGCCACCAGCCCGCGTGACGGCATGTAGGCCGCCGGCGCGGACTCCCGGGCAGGGGCAGGGGGTGGGGCAGGGGGTGGGGGAGGGGGCGCCGGCGCCACCCTCAACGGCGCGGGGTCTGAGGCCAGGCCGCAGGCCGAAAACGCCACCACGCACAGCAGTGTCCATACTCCCCTCATCGGCGGCTCCCTTTCGAATGGACCATGACACGTTGGACGCAGGAGGCATCGCCGGGTTCCAGGCCGCCCATTCTACGGCTCGAGCAGATAGCCTTCGAGGCCGGCGACGACGAAGAGGAGTCGGCCTCGCTCGTCGAGCCAGTAGACCCACGGGACGTTGCCTGCGCCGACCTGGTCGAAGGCGAACGTGCGAATGCTGCGCCCGCCGCCGACGGCGACGTCCATCGGCTTGCGGAACGACAGCGACGTGCCCGCCTTGGGCTGGTCGAAGTGGTCGATGAGCGTGAACGTCAGCGGCTTGCCTTCGCGGCGCGGCAGGCGGCCGACGGCGTCGAAGAGGCACCAGTTGACCGTGTAGTCGCCCGCGATGCGGATCCGCTTCGTCTCGGAGGCGTCGGTGATCGTGACCGTGCCCTCGGCGAACTTCGCCCGGCGCTTCAGACGCGTGTGCGGGACGGCCTCGCCGGCCGGGTCTTTCAGGAGCGTCTCGAACGACCACGCCGTCGGCGTCGAGATCACGCTGTCCGGCTTCACGTGCAGCTCAGCCGTGACGTGCTGCGAGCCGCCGGTGAGCTGCTTGTTGTAGGCAACTCTGAGCACGGCCGACTTGTCCGCATCGACCTCGCGCGACAGCCGCAGCATGCCGACGCGCCGGGCTGCACTGGCCCGCCCGGCGAGCGTGTAGACACCATACGTCTGCCGCCACGTGCCGGCGGCGTCGAACGGGCCCGACGGCGGAACGAAGCGCCTCAGCGCCGTCGCCAGCGAGCGCAGCGGGTACTTGTCGATCGAGTCGTTCGGGTTGGTCGGCGTGTTCGTCTGGCGTGCCATCGTGCAATCAACCTCGCTTCGGCTGCTGCCGTCCGGGCCGCTGCTTCCGCAACGGGCGCCGCCGCCCGGCCTCGGGCGTCGGCTCGACCGGGCGGAGCCGGCCCTGATGCTCGGCCAGCAGCTTGCGGTGCTCGGCCATCACGCCCGACAGGCCCGGGTCCTTGTACAGGTTCTTCGTCTCCCACGGATCGGCCTGCATGTCGAAAAGCATCTCGACCGGGTCGCCCTTCATGGTCACGTACTTGTAGCGGTCGGTCCGCACCATGTGCCCGCCGTTCATGAAGTCGCTGACGACGGCCTTTCGCCAAGCGGGCGACTTGCCCTCCAGCAGCGGGCGGAGGCTCAGGCCCCGGCAGTGCTCGGGCCTCTCGACGCCGGCGTAGTCGCACATCGCCGGCATGACGTCCACGCCCGAGACGAGGTGCGTGGTGTCCTTCGCGCCCGCCGCGACGCGCCCGGGGCAGGCGACGACCATCGGCACCTTGACGGCCTCCTCGTAGGGATACCACTTGGAGACGTGGCCGTGGCGGCCGCGGCCGTCACCGTGATCGGAGGTGAAGACAATGACCGTCTCGTCGGCCTCGCCGGCTGCCTCGACGGCGTCGAGGACCCGCCCGACGTCGGCGTCGAGCATCTCGATCATCCGCGCGTACAGCCAGAGGTAGTACCGCCACATCTCCTTCGTATACGTCGTGACGACCCGCTGGGCCAATCGCCTGGGCGCTTCGGGGCGGGCGGTGTGATTGGGGGGCAGGTCCGGCAGGTGCGGGCGGATCCGCTCGACGGGAAGGGGCAGCTTCGGCGGCATGCGGTTGGCGCGGGCGTTGCCCCAGTAGCAGATGTCGTGCGGCTGCATGAACGAGGCGACCATCAGGTACGGCTTGTCCTTGGGGCGGCTCTTGATCCACGCGGCGCAGGCGTTGGAGACGATCGTGTCCGTCAGGTCGCCCTGCCCCATCCCCGCCGGCAGGACGGTGAAGCCGGGGATGCTCGGCGAGTAGCCGCCCGGCAGGTGCCACTTGCCGCAGTAGACCGTCTGGTAGCCCTTGGGTCCGAGCCATTGTCCCAGGTTCGGGCAACTCTTGTGAATGGGCCGGCCGTTGGTGATCACGCCCGTCTCGGCGGGCATGCGCCCGGTCATGATGCTGCTTCGGGCCGGCGAGCAGACGGAACAGGTGCTGTGAGACTCCAGGAACGTCGTCCCGCCGCGAACGAGCCGATCGAGGTTCGGCGTCTTCGCGTCGGCGTAGCCGTGCGCGCCGATCGCGTCGAGCCCGAGCTGGTCGCACAAGATCAGCAGCAGGTTCGGCCGCTTCTTCGTCGACGCGCCCGGGGCAGCCCCCGCGCCCGCCGCCGCACCCCATGCCCCCACGGCCGCGGCCCCGCCGGCCTGCAACACCCGCCGCCGAGTCCATCGCGTCCGACTCGCGCCACCGCCTCTTCTTTCGCTGGTCATCCTGTCACCGCACCTCCCACGCTCACATCCCCAACCGCCTTCTGCACTCGTCGAGCATCTCTTTCGTCCGCGACGCGCCCACGCGCGTCACGCCCAGTTCGCGGACCTCCAGCAGCCTGTCCAGGTCGCGCACCCCGCCGGCCGCCTTGACCTGAACGTGCGCGGGCGAGTGCTCGCGCATCAGCTTCAGATCCTCCGTCGTCGCCCCGCCGGTTCCGTAGCCGGTCGAGGTCTTGACCCAGTCGGCTCCCAACTCGCCGCAGATCTCGCACAGCCGGACCTTGTGCTCGTCGGCGAGATAGCAGTTCTCGAAGATCACCTTGACCTTCTGCCCCGCCTCGTGGGCTACGTCGATGACGGCGCGGATGTCGGCCCGCACGTAGTCCCAGTCGCCGCTGAGGACCTTGCTGATGTTGCTGACCATGTCCAGTTCCTGCCCGCCGTCGGCCAGCGCCCGCTTCGCCTCGGCCAGCTTGACCGCCGTCGTGTTCGCCCCGTGCGGAAAGCCGATCGTCGTGCTCGCCCGCACCCCGCTGCCGGCGAAGATCTCCGCGCATCGCTTCAGGAAGTACGGCATCACGCACGCGCTGGCCGTTTCATACTCGACCGCCAGCCGGCACCCCGCCTCGAGCTCGTCCTCGGTCAGCGACGGGTTCAGCAGCGAATGGTCGATCATCTTGGCGATGTCTTGATACGTGTAGTCCATCGTCGTCTCCTGTCACCGGCGCCGACGCCGCCCGCCCGGCGGCACCGTGCTCGACCAGCATACCATCATCGCTCCCCCACCCCGCACGTCAATCCCGTGTATATCGCCCCCGGCCCTTGTGGCCGGGAGGTCTTCGGGCCCGCCGCTCCATGCGTCAGTCCGCCAGAGCACTCCATCCGCGCACCGATCGCCCCGACCCGATTGACAGGAATCCGAACATCCCCGTAGAATGGAATGGCAATCCGGAAGAAGCCGGCCGCCGGCAAGTCGGCGAGAACGCCATGAAGCACCGAATCGAGGTCAACCCGAACATTCACTTCGGCAAGCCCTGCGTCGCCGGCACACGCATCGCCGTGGTCGACGTCCTGGAGCTGATTGGCGACGGGCGAACCTTCGACGAGATCACCGCCGATTTCTATCCGGACCTGAAGCGAGAGGACGTGGAGGCCTGCGTCCGCTACGCGATCGAGGTCATCGGCGCCGAAGACCTCCACGTTTCCACGTCCTCATGAAGCTCCTGCTCGACCAGGACGTCTACGCTGCCACAGGCCGGCTGCTCCGCGACCTGGGCCATGGCGTCATCACCGCCGCAGAACTGGGCAGCGATCGAGCTTCGGACAGGGAACTGCTGGAGATCGCTCGCGATCAGCAACGCATCCTCGTGACGCGCGACCGTGACTTCGGCAGTCTCGTCTTCGTGGGCGGAGTAGGATGCGGCGTGCTGTACTTGCGCCTCTCACCGTCAAACCTCCGCGCAAGTCACGACGAGCTCAGAACGGTCCTGACGAAGTACTCGGAGCAACAACTCCAGCACGCTTTCGTGACGGTGGAGCCCGGACGCCATCGCTTTCGGAAGGTGCGAGATTAGAGCTGTGCCGTCGGCGACCTACTCCCCCTTGCCGCTTGCAGATCGCTTCGCCTTCCGCTTCCCACGCTTCGGCGGGGGCTTGTTCCATTTGTTCATGTCCGGGCGCTTCGGGCCCGGGTCGTGGAAGCGGGCGCCCTTGCCGATGCGGTTGTAGTCGCCGATGTCCTCGCGGGCCTTTTCGGCCAGCTTGAGCAGGCGGGCGATGACCTCAGGGTGTCTGGCGGCCACGTCCGTCGTCTCGCCGACGTCGGCGTCGAGGTCGTACAGCAGCGGATGGGTGATCTCGAAGACGTCCTTCGCGTCGATGTGCCGCCAGTGCAGATTCCCCACCCACGGCGGCCGGGCCGGACGCGGCAGGTGCAGCTTCCACTTGCCGCTGCGGACCGCCTGGAGGTGCGTGTACAGATAGTAGTAGTACGCCTCCGTGGGGCTCGTCGCGCCCGCCTCGCCGTGCATGAGGGCGGAGATGTCGTGGCCGTCGATGACGCGGTCGGCCGGCGGGGCCGTGCCCGCGAGCTTCGCCAGCGTCGGCAGGACGTCGAGGGTGGAGGCGACCTCGTCACACACCGTGCCGGCGGGGATTCGGCCGGGGGCCCACATGACGCACGGGACGCGCTGCCCGCCCTCCCACGTGGAGGCCTTCCCGCTTCGCAGCGGCAGCGCCGAGCCGCCGTGGGCCCTCTTGATCAGCCACGGGCCGTTGTCGCTCGTGAAGATCACGTACGTCCTCTTCGTCAGGGCGTGCTGCTCGATCGCGTCGAGGATCCGCCCGACGTTCCAGTCGATCTCCTCGATCACGTCGCCGTAGAGCCCCCGCCTGCTCTTGCCGCGGAACTGCTCCGACGCCGCCAGGCGGGTGTGAGGCATCGTGTGGGCGAGGTAGACGAACAGCGGCCTGTCCTTGCTCCGCCGAATGAACCCGATCGCCTCGTCGGTGTATCGCCGCGTCAGCGTGGACATGTCGGCCTTCCTCTCGATCAGCTCGCCGTTGCGATACAGGTTCGCGATGCTGTCGTTGCTGGTCGGCGTGCCGAAGAAGAAGTCGAACCCCTGCCCGTTGGGCATCAGGTCCGGGTGGAACCTCGTCTGCGAGTGCCTCGCCATGTCCCACTTGCCGATCATCGCCGTGGCGTACCCGCGGGCCTTGAGCACCTCCGCAACGGTGATCTCCTTCGCGTGCACGACCGGGTGGGTGTTCTTGACGTTGCCCTGCTCGCCCACGCGCAGCGGGTAGCACCCGGTCATGATCGCCGTCCGCGCCGGCCCGCAGATCGGCTGGGTGTAGAAGCTCGTGAACCGCCGCCCCTCCGTCGCCATCCGATCGATCCGCGGCGTCCGGATCTGCGGCGACCCGAAGCACCCGAGGTCCTGGTAGCCCTGATCGTCGGTGAAGATGATGACGAAGTTCGGCCTCTCGGCAACTGCTGTGTCGCCTGTTGAGCGGCGCGGCGCGATCGCCATCGCCGCCGCACCCAGCCCCATCGCCCTCAAGAACCCGCGCCGATCCAGTCTTGCCCGCATCGAACTCTCCTCGTCCCCTCACCCGCAAGGAACCAGACTCCCCCCTTTCATCGCGGAGCGCAGCGGAGCCGCTTGCGGCTTCGCGAAAGGCCTCTGACCATGCATTGTCACATGGAAGGATGCGCAGCCGCAAGCGGCGTCGGCCCGGGCCGCCGCGCCCTTCGCCCGCGATTTGTCACTTCCCGGCGCACCGGCAAGGGGCTATCGTGGCGACCGACCGAGGGAAGGAGCAGAGATGAGCGATCAGCAATCGGCGGCGGACGCGGCGTTCGAACGGTTGGGCAAGCGGTACGTCGACGAGGCGCCGGGCTATTCGCCGGTGTCGGCGACGTGGCTGGGGGATCACCGCTATGACGACCGGCTGGACGAGATCACTGTTGAGGCGAAGCAGCAGAAGGCGGCGTTCTGCCGCGGCTGCCTCGACGAGCTGGGGCCCATCCCGCGCGAGCAGTTGTCGCGGGCCAACCGCGTCGACGCGGCCATGCTGGAGCACCGGCTGCGGGCGGAGGTGTGGCATATCGAGCAGCTGCGGGAGTGGACGTGGAACCCGATGAACTACACGGGCCTGGCCGGCAGCTCGATCTATACGCTGATGGCCCGCGAGTTCGCCCCGCTGGCCGAGCGGCTCAACAGCGCCGCCGCGCGGCTGGAGCAGTTCCCGCGGATGCTCGAGCAGGTCCGCGCGATCCTCGATCCGCCGCGGGCGCCGAAGGTCCACGCCACCACGGCCGTCAAGCAGAACGCCGGGGCGATCCGGATCATGGAGGAGTTCCTGACCCCCCACCTCGACGAGCTGCCGGCCCCCGAGCGCAAGCGGCTGGAGGCGGCGATGCGGACGGCCCGATCGGCTGTCGAGGAGCACCAGCAGTGGCTCGAGGGCGAGTTGCTCCCCCGTGCGGAGGGCGACTTCCGCATCGGGGCCGATCTGTTCGACACGAAGCTCGCCTTCGCGCTGAACACGCCGCTGAGCCGCGCCGACGTCCGCGAGCGGGCCGAGAGCGAAATGGCCCGCACGCGCGCCGAGATGTACGAGGTCGCCGCCGAGGTCTATTGCGCCGAGCACCCGTACACGAAGCTGCCCGCCTCCCCGTCGGCCGAGTACCGGCAGGCGATCATCCGCGCGGCGCTGGAGATGGCCTACGCACAGAGACCCGACCCGCAGCGGATCGTCGAGCAGGCCCGCGAGGGCCTCCAGCGCGTGACGGACTTCGTGCGCGACAAGGACCTCGTCACGCTGCCGCCGGACCCCGTCGAGATCATCGTCATGCCGGAGTTCCGCCGCGGCACGTCGCTGGCCTACTGCGACTCGCCCGGGCCGCTTGACGTCGGGCAGAAGACGTTCTACGCCATCGCCCCCCCGCCGGCCGACTGGACCGACAAGCAGCTCCGCTCCCTCCTCCGCGAGTACTGCCTGCGGAGCCTGGAGAACCTGACCGTCCACGAGGCGATGCCCGGCCACTTCCTCCAACTGACCCACTCGAACCGCTACCCGTCGACGCTGCGGGCGATGCTCTCGTCGGGCACGTTCATCGAGGGCTGGGCCGTCTACACCGAGCGGATGGTCGGCCAGGCCGGCCTGTTCGAAGGCGACCCGCTGCGCCGCCTGATCGTGCAGAAGTGGTACCTGCGCGGCATCGCCAACGCCCTGATGGACCAGGCCATCCACGTCGATGGCATGACCGAGCAGGAGGCGATGGAGCTGATGATCGAGCGGACGTTCCAGGAGGAGCGCGAGGCGGCCGGCAAGTGGGTCCGCGCCCAACTGACCAGCGCGCAGCTCTCGACGTACTTCGTCGGCTACCTCGAGCACGCCGCTCTCCGCAAGGAAGTCGAGGCCGCCTGGGGCGACGGGTTCTCCCTGAAACGCTACCACGACACGCTCCTGTCGTTCGGCTCGCCCACGCCGCGCTACGTCCGCGCGTTGATGCTCGACCTGCCGATCGAGTGAGCCGCGCCCGCTTCAAGCAGAGCTCAAGCAGACCCCCTACCCGCGTCGATGAATACCGTGGAGCAGCAGTGCGGTTCGTGTGAACGCAAAGGAGGACGGCCGCGCCATGCGGCAGGCGGGTCGTCCATCATGCAATACTACAGGTGTTTCGTCTGCGGGCGGGCGATGGAGTCGCCCGATTGCCTTCTCGGCGCCACCGAGAAGTGCCCCGACTGCGGGAATCCGAACTGGGTGCCCTTCCAGAGCACCCCCGGCTGCGAGAAGGCCTTCCGACGCGATCAAGGCAGAGGCCGCGGCGTCGGATCACCCGCCCGCATGCTGGCCGCCGTCCGAAGGTGGCGGGCCCGGCGCGCGTGAAGGTCCCCGGTCGCGTCGGCGGCATCCGCATCGGCCCCGCCCGCGACCGACGCGCGGCATCCCACAGCACCCGCGGCAGTCATCCCGTCACGGCAACACACCTATTTGGCCCCGGGTCCCCTGACCCGGGGCTCTTCGGGACGTCGTGAAAAGGGCAACCGCCCCCTTTGCGCCACGCCCAGTCTATTCGCGGGAACACGTCCGAGGGGAGTGATGGGATCGTGTCAGACTGTTCCCCACCGCTTCGTCGGCAACGCGCCCTCGCCGTCGAGCAGCTCGAGCTTCGGCTTTCCTTCGGCGCGTTCGGCGCGGTAGACGCTCCCACACGGGCGGGCCCGCAGCGTCACCTTGCCGAGACCCGGCACGCTCACCGTCACGTCGCGCGCCTCGCCGCCGGCCGCCCAGGCGGTCAGCAGCCACTGCGGCGACTTCCGCATCCGCCGGGCCACCACGCGCGCGTCGGCCTCGCCGGTCGGCAGCTCGTAGGCCGGCTGGCGCTTCGACCAGCGGTGCCTGTCGGGACCGGCGATCAGGTCGCCGCCGCGCAGGTAGGCCTCGAGGTGGCTGAACAGCGCGCCGACGCGCGACAGGGCCACCATCTGCCGCAGCCAGTGCGGCGGATTCTCGGCGTCGAAGGCCGCCTTGAAGCCGCCTTTCGGATACGCGTAGTACCCCGCGTTGCCGCCGACCATCCCCGCGGTGTAGTAGCACTTCAGAAAGCCCATGTATCGCCTCAGGTCGCCGAGGCCCGTCCCCGCCGCCGCATCCTCGCCTCGCGGCCAGCCCGCGCACAGCCAGTTGTACGACAGCGGCCGCCCGCGAGAAATCTCGAAGCCCTTCGCGTTCAGCGCCATCGTCAGCATGTCCTGCTCGCCCGACCAGCCGCTGTTGAAGTGCAGGTAGTACGACTCGTTGCTCGGCAGGTCGCTGATCGGCTCCATCCACTCGTAGCCCCAGCACCACTGATCCCAGCCGCCCCACCGGTTGCGGTGCGTCCCCCCGCCGCACGGGTAGTAGATGTACAGCAGCCGGCCGGGCGTGACGCGACGCACCGCCGTCGAGATCGGCAGCTCCTGGCGCGCCTTCTGCCGCGAGACGTACTCGAACCACGACCGGTCGCCCTTGGCCTTGACGATCCGCGGATCCTTCGCCCACCCCTTGGCGTGGTGGCCCGGCACGCTGAGGGCGTACTCCCCGCCGTTGAGGACGATGGCGATCGGCGCCTTCTTGCGGATCTTCGCGATCGGGTCGGCCCGCAGCAGACCGGCCTGCTCGAAGACCGACGTCGGCGCCTCGGGGCTCCAGAGCTTCCGGCCGCCCTTGCCCTGCCGGCCGGGCTCGAAGACGTCGCCCTTGCCGCTGACGAGCTTGCCCTCGGCCGTCCGCGTCCACGTCTGCGGCGGGGGGTTCTTCGGCAGGTCGCGGGCGCAGATGACGAACAGCGGGTAGCGATTCGGGTCCGAAGCCGTCAACGCCACCAGCTTCGACTCGACGCTGTTCGGGTCGTCGAGCCGGGCGACGAGCTTGTCGGTGGCATAGCCGCCGAACTCCAGGCAGTAGCCCCACCGCTCGGCCAGCTCCACGCGCGCGTCCAGCGGCAGCGTCCACCCGTACCGCGTCAACGGCGGCAGCGTGTGCCCCTTCGCGAACATCGGCGCCGCCTGCTTGCGAAGCCAACCCGCCGGCGTCTCAGCCACCGCGGCGGCAAACGGCCAGGCCGCAACCCACACCAGGAACCATGCAACTGGCCAACGGTTCATGTCTTCTCCTGCCTGTCTTGCTCGGCCCGCCGCTCCTGCTTCACTTGTACCATCTTGCCCGGGCCGAGCCATCGATGCAGGAACGTGCCCCAGGGAAAGTGGTTCAGCGCCAGCGCCGGGTAGACCACCAGCCGCGGGACGCCGAGCGTGTGCAAGAAGCCGAACAGGAAGATCAGCACGTGCATCCGGGCAACGTGGGCGTAGGCCCTCAGCATTCCGGCGGCCCCGCGCTTCGTGCCGCGAAGCCGCCACAGCTCGCCCGAGCGCGATACCAGCCCCGCCAGCACCATCGGCCAATACGCCTTCAAGCCCGACCAGAGCACGAGCAGCATGTTCGGCAGGTCGCCCGGGTCGTCGATCAGCGGCAGGTGAGCGTGAAAGACCACGCAGTGGAACAAATGGAACGCGCCGAAGTGGATCGTGAAGACGACGAGCTGAAAGAGGCTCCATCCGACGCGGCGGCCGCCCGTCGGGCCCTTGGCGTCGGTCTGCCCGAGCAGGATGACCACCGCGACCGTCGCGAACCCAACCGACAGGCTGGTCGTCCACAGGCCCCAGACGAGATCCAGCACCTCCCACCGCAGCACGGCCGCGCAGATGACGGTGGCGGCGAACGCCAGGATGTCCAGGGCCAGGTCCCTGCGCGTCCTCCACAGCGACCAGATCCTCCCGCTGGTGGGTGTCATGTCCCTTGTTTACCCGGTCAGGGCCTACCCGCCAAGTGGTTCGCATTTGCTGGGCGTGGGGGTTTCGGGCGTCTGGAAGACCCCCCGGTCGCGAGCGGCCGGGGGCTATGTACGAAGCGCGCACGGCGCGGCGCGCCAAGCGAGGGTGTAGTTCTGGTTGCCCGATCCGTCGGTGGCGTTCTCGGTGACGCTCGAGAAAGTTGCGATGAAACCCTCGACCCCGCGCGGTAGACTGTGCGGCCATGGACACCCAGCGGCGGTTCGTCGAGGAGCTGAAGGCGGGCGAGACGCTCGACCAGGTCTTCCTGGTCTCTCAGAAGGAGCTGCGCACCACGCGGAGCGGGGACCTGTACGTCACGTGCACGCTGGTGGACCGGACAGGTCCGCTCTCGGCCCGCATGTGGCAGGCGAGCGAGACGATCTTCCAGTCGATCCCCGTCGACGGGTTTCTGCACGTCAAGGGGCGGACGGAGGAGTACAAGGGCAACCTCCAGTTCATCATCGACGCCTGCCGCCCGTTCCCGCGGGAGAAGGCCAACCTGGCCGACTTCCTCGCCGTCACCGAGCGCGACGTGGAGAAGATGTGGTCGGACCTGCTGGCCGAACTGCGGAGCATCAAGGATAAGCCGCTCCGCCTGCTGATCAAGAAGTTCGTGGAGGATCGGCAGTTCGTGGCGGGCTTCAAGCGGAGCCCGGCGGCGATGCAGATGCACCACCCGTTCATCGGCGGGCTGCTGGAGCACACGCTCAACGTCGTCCGCGCCGTCAAGCTCCTGCTGCCGATGTATCCCAAGATCAACGCCGACCTCGCCCTGGCCGGGGCGTTCCTCCACGACATGGGCAAGATCGCCGAGCTGTACTCCGGCACGGCGATCGGGTACACCGACCGCGGGCAGCTCATCGGGCACATCACCATCGCGGCGGTCTGGCTGGACCGCAAGGCCGCCCTGCTGGCCGAGGAGACCGGCGAGCCGTTCCCGCAGCGGACGCTCGACCTGCTCCAGCACATCGTCCTGAGCCACCACGGCGTCCACGAGTACGGCTCGCCGAAGCTGCCGATGGTCCCCGAGGCGTACCTGATCCACTACCTGGACAACCTCGACGCGAAGATGTACATGACGGTCCATGACGTGGAATCCGACCCGGACCCGGGCAGTTCGTTCACCTCCTACAACCGCCAGCTCGGCACGCGCCTGTACAAGCGCAGCGGCGACCTGTCCGACGCCAAACACCCCCCCGAAGACCCCCATGGCGGCCTGTTCCCGGAGATGCCGTAATCCCTCCGCGCTCTGCTCCGGTCATTCCCCATCCTGCCATGCTCCGAACAATGCCCACCTGCTTCTTCTGAACGGATCTGCTGACTGAGGCCGACACGGGCCCGTCGCAGATCGGTCCGGCCGGCCCGTTTGCCTGCCCTGCCGCCGCGGCCGAGGCGATCTCCGTGCCGCGGCAGGCGATTTCGGCCTGTCCGGCGGCAGCATCTGATTGTGTGCATACCGGGCCTTTTCGCGATGTGCCAAATGCACACAATCGATCTGCAAAACCTTTTCTATAAAGGTATTGCATCACAAAATGATTGTGTGTCTCCACGGAAGGCACACAATCGACACACACAATCAACTCCGCCCGATGCTCCGTCGGTCGGCGCCGCCGCGCCGGCGTGAACTTCGGTTGCCGCCGCAGGCCGCGCTGCGCAATCTGCGTCCCCGATCTCTTTGCCGCTCTTGCCATAATCCGAATAATGTCCGAATGGG
>Ga0180437_10002847_pt1 | contig 26705 bp, 23 predicted proteins | sample SS_ome_4_FD_132410 | JGI IMG/M metagenome (GOLD analysis project Ga0180437, IMG submission 132410) | Hypersaline lake sediment archaeal communities from the Salton Sea, California, USA - SS_3_D_1 metaG | ecosystem: Environmental > Aquatic > Non-marine Saline and Alkaline > Hypersaline >... | reverse complement strand
ATTTTTGCCACAGAGGCCACCGAGGCCACAGAGGTTTTTAGACAGGACAACAAAACAGATAAGATTATTTACAGGCGCAAAAATCAGTGAGACAATTTAGGTGTTAGCAGGTTGAGAATAGTTTTTTTAAGAGAAAAAACACACACCACGAAAGGCGCGAATAAAAAGAAAGTAATTGCGGGGATGGGGAGAGGGAGAAATGGGGGGGGGTATTAAAGATTTAACAATAACCCCCAGCAGTGCTGTGGGCTAACAATCGAAAGATTTACAGGTGGTGATTACGATAATTGCATGTCATGTTACGGATTCTTCAAAAAATGTCTCATATTTTATTTTTTTTTAGGTTTGAGGCGTAAATTTTCTGTGGTTGTTTAACTTGACAAATTGCTGCCTTTTGAGAATTATGTACATGATTAAGGTAAATATAGAACAATTTACAAAGGATCAACGATAATAAATTAATAATGTTACTGAGAAAAGATTTAATCGAATTAGCAAAAGAGTCTTACGACCTTGAAATACAACAAAAAAATGCTTTTAATTACCGATTTCCGGTTGTCATAACAACAATAGTTTTACTTATAGGAGCAGTGGCATTTTTTTTAAAAGACTTGAAATTTACAGGAAACAAACCAACAGAATTGTTATTTCTAACATTTTGGATGTTTCTTGTATTTACATTGATTTGGGCGTTATTTTTTCTATACAAATGTATGTTTCTTTATAAATATCGTTACGTTGGTTCACCCCAAAAAATGTATGAGTACTTGAAAAAATACAAGGAATACATTAAGGACACGAATGACAAGAAAAACAAAACCGAGCAAAACCAACAAGAAGAAATAAAAGAAGAATTCTACAAATTATTATTTGAACATTACTCATCATCTGTAGATAGAAATAGAGAGAACAATATAAAGAAAAATGCATATCTTATGAAAACAATTAGATCAGTATTCTTCGCGGTAATCTTTCTATTTCTAACAGCTTTTTTTCATCAAATAAACAATGCGTGCGAATCGGAACAGAAACAAATTAATAATAATAAAAAGGAGATTGCTAAAATGATTAATACGGATCGAAAAAATAGTTTTAATAAAAATGGCAACACAAAACCATCAGGTTCAAAAACACCTGAAAAACCAACAAGGCCTGAACCCATCGACATAGGTGAAGCCAACGGCAAATTCAGTGATGTAGAGAACAAACAATCTCAAAAAAAATAACTTTGTATACGGTTCTTATTTTGCAGCTTTTTCTACAATTTTTATTTCTTCTTCTGTCAGGTTGTAGAGGTTGTAGGTGAGTTTGTCGATTTGGTTGTCTGTGGCGGTGATTTGGCGTTGGATTCTGGTTTTTTCGGTTGGGATTTTAGCGGCGGTGAGTTTTTTGTGTAGAGCCAGCATTCGGTCAACCAGCTTTACCATTTTGTCGTGCTGGGCTTTGTCATCCGGATTGTCAAAATCAATTGTACGGATTGGAAGTGAGCGAACATCTTTGAGCCTTATTTGAGGCGTACCTGTTGTTAGATTTCTAATAATCCCAGTTAAACGTGCAAGCGCGGTATAAAGAGAAGAATTAAGGAGTCCCAAGAAGTATTTGAGATTGTAACCCTCCCAGTTTGTTTTTTTATTGGGAATGGTAATGATATACAAACTCAGGTCGGCACAGAAAAGGTCCGCAGAATATGTGGCAGTAAGGCGAACGTCGGACAAACGTAAAAATATTTTTGGTGAACGAAAAGCTTCAATATCTCCAAGACCAATGACCATTGGAGTTCGTTTCCCTTGTTTTTTTGCTAATTGCCTGTATTTTTCGTTTAGTCGGTCACGAAGGCCAAAGTCATAATTGACAAACGCAGTGTGAATGGGAAGACAATAAGGACCACTAACGCCCTTCGAACCCTCAAGGAGTGGATAGTGGTTAGGTTTTGTTGGTTCTTGCAATATAAACTTGTCTTTTTGGCCTGTAAATGTAATGCAAGTTCTTATTTGTCGCTTACCAAGCAAATCAGCAAATGATGGATAAACTCTCATCTTTTTGATAAAAATTTTTTCAGTTTTTGCTTTAGGAGGATACAAACCGAATGAGCCAGTGCAATATTCGCTCTGTTTCTGATTGCCGATTTGGATAAATTTCTCCGCTTTGGTCGTTTTCCAAAGTATTGAATCTTTCACAGGGCGCTTTTTCAGCAAAAGGATTGCTTGGCTACTTCCAACATTTGTAAAAGCACTAAAGTCTGTGACAATCTCGATGAATTGATAATTATTTAGTAAATATTTTCGGATTGGTATTGAAGGATTACTGTAAAAGTTTGTATCGATTATCATTTGTAGCAAACCATTGGGCTTAAGGAGGTGCATCGACTTTTCGAGAAAGAACATAACGCTGTTGTACCTGCCAAGCTTGGTTTTATCTTCAATAAAAGCGTATGCTCGACGCCAATAGTCTACTAGAGATGCGAGATACTTGTCGCCGTGAGATTGTTTTGAGTAGAAAGATACATACGGTGGATTTCCGATTACGGCGTTGAAGCCGCCCGCCTTCGGCGCGTCTGCGCTGCGCTTCGAGGTTTGGGGTTTGAAGATTTTTGGGAACTCGGTTTTCCAGTCGAAGGGGTTGATTTTTTTGTATTGTTCGGGGTCGATTTCGGAAGGGTCTTTGTTTTCGAAGAAGTCGTGGCCTATGAGTGAGTTTCCGCATTTTATATTGTCTGCCAAATCGGGCAGTGCGCGTTCGCGGAACATTTTGTAGGTTCGGCCTATGGATTCGGCGTTTTCGCCTTCGAGGACTTTCAGCAGTAGTGAGAGTTTCGTAACTTCTACGGCCTGTGAGTCGATATCTACGCCGAAGATATTGTTGAGGAGGATTCGTTTTTTCTCCTGTATTGTAAGGAACCACTGGCCGGCTCTGCCCTGGTAGATTTGCTTTGTGTATTTTTGGGGGTTGTTTTCGACGTACCAGTCGCGGTGGTAATCAAGCAGGTATGTATATGCGCCGAGCAGGAAAGAGCCTGAGCCGCAGGCTGGGTCGAGGATTTTGATTTTAGAGATTTGTTTCGGTGATTTGTTTTCTGTGAGTTTACCCACGGTGTTTTTTACGATGTAGTCAACGATATATTTGGGGGTGTAGTAAACACCGCCGGCTTTTTTGACTTCTGGTTTATCTTCGATTTTTGCCTGGTGAGATTTTGTGAGCCGGATGATTTTTCCGAGGAATTGTTCGTAGACGTTTCCGAGGATTTCGGGCGGCAGGACGGAGAACTCATAAGGGCTTTGGGGATAGTAAAGGCTGTGCAGAATCCATTTGATTTCCTTGTCGGCAACGATGATGTCGTGGGTGAGTTCGTCCGGTGGCTCTCTTCGTTGAGTCTCTTTTTGGAAGTGGAAGAGGCCTGAGTTATATTTTGCATCTGCTTTCTGGAACAGGGCGAAGAGGCGTTTGTAAGTTTCCGGTCCGTTGAGTAAGGCCTGGAGTTGGCCGTAGGTTTCGATGCCGCGGTCTTCGGCCATTCTGAGGAATAAGATTCTGTCGATGGTTCTCTGGACGGTGAAGTTTATTTGTTCGAGTGAGAGGGAAGAATTTTTCAGTGCGATGTTTCTGGCGAGTATTTTTCGCCATTTTTCCATTTCGCTTAAGAATTCGTTGTCAACGGTGGAGGTACCTTTTCTTCTTTTTGGCTGGGCGGCGAACTTGTCGAAGGAGCCTTTGAGGACGGCGTCTCTGGAGAAGATGTTTGCGATTTTGTCCCAGTTGTCGAGATAATCGGTGTAATAAGGTAGATTATTCTTGCGGTTGCGGGTTTGTCGGTTTGTTTTGGCCTGGTGAGGCAGTCGTAAACGGCGAATTCTTCGAAGTCGGAGAGGATGGAGAGTGGCAGTTTTGCGCTCCAGGCGTAACGGCGAAGCTGGTAAGCGGGGTGTGGGTCGGATTTGATATCGATGGAAGGTTTTTTTGCTTCGAGAAAGAATTTTCTGGTGCCTCCGATGCGGAAGCAGTAGTCGGGAGCTTTTGTGGCGGAGCCGATTTTGATAGCGTCTTCGTGAATGACTTCTTTGTAGGCTGGCGCCCAGCCGTTTTTGTTGGTTACATCCCAGCCGAGTGCTTCAAAAAAAGGGTCCAGAAATTCGCGGCGGAGTTGAGTTTCGTTATACTGGTTTTTGTAAACTTCGATGTTGCGGGCAAAGGTCTCTATAAGCTTTGAAATTATAGCAGGTGCGTTACTCATATTTTCCCGAAATCTGAAGTTGTATTTTCAGTGAATTCTAACAAAGCAGTATAGTTATGTCAACAAGTGGCGGTGGGGGGAAAGTCAGGCCCGGATTGCGTGGCTTTGTTATTGTCATTTCGCAGGATGAAAAGTTTTGACTGTTCAATGTGATTTTGATAGCATTACGGACAGCCCGCTACAGGTAGAGCGAATTTCAACTGTGAGCACTATGTTAACGCAGGAAGGACTGAATTATGCCGAGTAATCCTTTGAACTGGAAATGTCAGTCCAAACAGGGCAAAGCTGAGGAATTTTGAAAAAAATCCCAAAAAGGGCATAATGTCAACAAATCAGCCGGATAGTGAGATTTTCGAATTCGCGATTCATCGCGAGATTGAGGCCTATCGTTTCTATATGGGTTTGGCGGAGCGCATAGATAATTCGTACATTTGTGGGGTTCTCAAAGAGCTCGCCGAAGAGGAATTAGAGCACAAAGCCAAGCTCGAACTGGAATGGATGAAACTTGGCCAAACGATACCAACAGAGCAAGCCGTTCCTGTATCCGACAACGACATTCCTTCAGAAAGCGATTCTCAATTCGATATGGATTACAAGGAGCTGCTCATGCTGGCAATAGAAAAAGAAGAAGCGTCTTTCAGGACATATGTAAACTTGCTGTCAAGCATTTCCGACCAACCATGCAGAGAAGTGCTGCTGGGCATAGCCGAAGAAGAAGTCAGACACAAGCTTCGTTTTGAGACAGAATATGACATGCTGTTAAAGAAAAGTTGACGACCTGCGTCAGAGGCCGTTTATCAATAACGACCAGATTTGCAAGGCGAAGGGTGATGTCAGGAAAATAAGACAATCCGGAGTGAGCGATGTCGCTAATCACTTATAGTATAGATAATTGGTGGTTATTTTGCGTATAGCGTGGCGGACAGCAGGATGTGTCTCAGTCTGTCAATGGTGAGTTGGTTCAGGTAGTCGTCCGTGAAGTCGAGTTTGAAGTGGCCATGGAAGTTTTTGATTCTGTTTTTCAGCTCGTCCCGGCCGAGCGAAGCGATAGTAGTGGTTGTTTTGTCGAGTTCGTTTTGGGCTAACATTTTCAATTCCTCGCAAAAAACTTTATGATGATTTCTGCGGTCTTTATCGGCTGGTAGTTGAGAGGGCTTATGTGGTAGCTGTGAGAAATGTGGGTTGGGCCTGAAATCAGTTAGTGAAGGGGGTAATTTTTTTTTGTTATTTTTGAGCAGGTCTTATAATATTAAGGTATGAAAAGAGAGGAGTTAAATTATGAGCTTCCGGCGGAGTTGATAGCTCAGCGGCCGAGCGAGGTTCGCGGAGAATCGCGGTTGCTGGTTTTTGAGCGTTCGAGAGATAATATAGCTGACAGGAGTTTCGGGCAGATTACCGAATTTCTGTATCCTGGTGACTGCCTTGTGCTGAATGATACGCGTGTTCTGCCGGCCCGTTTTTTTGCGAGGCGTGGCAGTGGCGGGGCGCTGGAGGGGTTGTTTCTCGAAGAGTCTGAGTATGGTGTATGGCGAGTTCTTATCAAGGGTTCGGGTAAGATAAAGGCAGGTGAGAGGATATATTTGAGCAGTAGGGGTGCCGGAGATTATTGCGGGGCGGTGGTTCTTGCAAAAGAGGGCGGGGGACAATGTTTGCTGAAGCCTGAGAGTGAAGCGGATAGCGAGACGATACTTGGTTCGGTTGGTTTTGTGCCGCTTCCTCCGTATATCAAGCGAGATAGTAATTTTCCGGATGGCGTGGATGACCAGGTTCGATACCAGACGGTTTATGCCAGGAGAGCCGGGGCGGTGGCGGCGCCGACTGCTGGTCTTCATTTTACGCATAAGTTGATAGAGCAGTTGGGTAAAAAGGGTATTCGTTCAGCTTATGTGACGCTGCACGTCGGGGCAGGTACATTTCAGCCAATAACGGAGGCAGAAGTGGACGAGCATGAGATGCACGAGGAGCGGTTCAGTATTGATGATACTGATGCGATGGTGATAAACGAGGCGAAGCGAGACGGCGGCAGGATAGTTGCGGTTGGTACGACGAGCGCACGTGTTATTGAGACGGTGGCGACGGAGAGTAGTATTCGTCAGGAAAGCGGGTTGACGCGTCTTTTCATTCGGCCTGGTTATAAATTCAAGATGGTTGACGCGATGGTTACGAATTTTCATCTTCCCTGTTCGACACTTCTTGCGATGGTTGCGGCGTTTGCGGGGCTCAAAGAGGTTCGCAGAGTGTATCAGCATGCTATAGAGCAAGGGTACCGGTTTTATTCTTACGGTGATGCGATGCTGATAGTGTGAGGCGGTATTCTGTTATGAGAGATTGGCGCCGAGCGGTATTTTTTGGTGTGTTGGGCGGCAGACGTAGCAATTGCAGATGCCGATGTGTTTTAGATTGGAAGAGCCGGCGATTTTTTTTGTTTTTATGAGGCGTGCACCTTTTGCAGCCATTTTCCGCAAAGCCAGTCTGGCTGTATCTTTTTCGTGAGAGCCGATGGCGTCGGTTACGACGGTGACTTTCTTTCTTCGATGGAGGAGGCCGAGGACGACGGCTTTTACGGCTGATTCTGCAGGTGCGCCAACAACGAGGAACTCTGCGGCGGAAATCTCGGTTAAGAGCCTTTCGATTCGCGGCTCGTCAAATGGGTCGGTGCAGCGTTTGTGAAGGATAATCTGGCGGTGACGCCGCAGAACATCGAGGGGCAGGTATGTGAGGCCGTCAGCAGGGAAGGTAATTCGATTTGGCAGGAGAGAGTATGTTATTTTTTTCTGGCCTGGTGTGCCGTCAAGGCAGTAATCGGCGCCGTTGTCCGGGTAGAAGACCTGAGAGGTGCTGATGATGGTGATGTTTCGTTTGCGAGCCCAGGCGAAAATTCTTCGCAGCTTTGCCAGGACGCGGCGGTGATTTTTTATACATTTTGAGCCGTTTGGCAGTAAGAGGTCGTTCTGGGTGTTGACGTCGATAAGGATTTTTCGGCGTTTTGCGTTGAATATTTGCCTAATCATATTAATTATCCTTAATGTTAGATAAGCACAACTCCTATTCAGGCATACGCAGGGTGTATTTTTTTTGTTCTAAAATATTATCGTTTTATGTAAAGAGCAGCTTTACAAGGTTAATTCGTAAGAGTGGCAAGAGCGGGTTTTAGAACGGTAGAGTTTTGAGTATAATGGTAAAAGATGTTCGTAATTATTGCAAATAAAAGCATTTTCAGGAGTTTTTTGAGTTATGTCGAGGAATCTGAAAGAATATCCTGGCGTGTCTCTGAAAGTTGAGGAGATTGATGGTTTGGTGGATTTTGAGCGTGTTTTCGGACGGTGTGGGTCGGTGCATATCGAGATAGGCTCCGGGAAGGGTACGTTCCTTTTGCAGGAGTCGAGGTGTAAGTTGAAAGTGAATTTTCTGGGTATAGAATGGGCGAATAAATACTACCGTCACAGCGTTGACCGGCTTGGCAGGTGGGGCGTGGCGAATGTGCGGGTTGTCCGGGCGGAGGCGGCGGAATTTGTCAGTGAATATCTTGCGTCGGGAACGGTGGATTGTTTTCATATTTATTTTCCGGACCCTTGGCCTAAGAAGCGGCACCATAAGCGGAGGTTTTTTAAGATGGCAAATGTAGAAGAGCTATTGCGTGTATTAAAGCCGGGCGGTCTGATAAAGACAGTCACCGACCACGGGGAGTATTTTGAGCAGATAAAAGAGGTATTGAATGGGGCCTGCGGGAGGTTGGAGAAGGTGGATTTTTGGCCTCCTTCCGGTGCGGCGGACGGTGAATTGGTGGGGACGAATTTCGAGAGGAAATATCTTAAAGCCGGCCGGCAAAGTTTTGCGATAGCGGTGAGAAAAAAACAGGGCAGGGATTGACATTTCCCTGCCCTTTTGGTTGGGGGGTGATGGTTTGTCCGGTTATTTTTCAAATCTCCTTACGCCGTGATGTGTCGTAAGGGTGTATTCGAACTTTTTGACTGAATGGGGTTCTAACTCAAGGGTGAATTTAATCGTGTCGAGGTCAACTTTTTCGTATTTGTCGAACTCGCCGCCTTTTTCGATGTCCCAGTACTGCGTGCCGAAATTGCGTTTAATCTCGACCTTTACGGGGATGTCGCGGGTGTTTGTTACTTCGACGTCGAATGAGCGGATTTCGTCCCAGCCGTTGATATCGCCGTCACTGTCGAAGCGGTAATTGTCGGTTCGGTAATTCATCAGTTTTGGTTCCACGATTACGTTGGTAACGTGCCCAAGGTTTAATTCAACGTCTTCATCCACGGGAATGTATTTGAACGAAGATTGGCCTGTATAAGATAAGTGTCCGTTCTCATCAACACCTCTGTAAACTTTCAGTCTGCCGCCGGGGATTGGGGTGTCGCCGAGATTGTGCTCGGCATCGTTTTTGAAGCTCAGAAAACGGACGACCGATGGGCCATAGCGGGATTGTTCGTATTTGTAGAGGTTTTTTACAGGGACGTTGCCGGCGGTAAAGCTCAGAAGCCTTTTCGCCCAGTTGTTGGTGATGGTCTCAGTGCCCTCGATGGTGTAGAGGAAGTATTCCGACAGACCTTCTTTTTTGATTTCTTTCGGACGCTTCGCCAACGCATCTTCGTAGGACATAACCATGTTTTTTGCTAATCCAAGCTTTTCCTCTTCTATCCTATAACGAGGCAAGCCCGCATACGGTGCTCTTGGTCGTCTTGACGGGTGGCCGTATGGGAATTGTCTTCGGGCGAGTTGTGCTATTTCATCGAGGATGTGTACCTTGCCGACAATGAGGCGGGTCCGGGCGTTTTCGTAGTCCTCGCCGCTGTTATTTGCGACACGGACGTAGCCTTTGAGGTTCATTTTTGTCTCGTCCTCGGTCAGTGTTCCCATATAGAAGGCCCGCCAGGACAGGCCGGAAGTGAAGTAGGTTATCTCGACTGGCACAGGTGCGCTGATTCGGCTGTCAATGTTCCACAGGCCGAGGTTTTTGACGCGCGGCGGGAACGACAGGTTTGCAATGTCGATTTTGTCGGCGTGGTTTTTGGGCAGCATCTGCAGTGAGGTCGGGTCGATAAGGGTATTGGCCCAGGAAAACTGGAGTTTGTTGAGTCCTTCTTTGAGTGTGAGTGAGCGGCTTTCACGGGCGAGTGTCAAATCGGCGGAGTTGTAAATCGTAAGCTGGACGGTGTCGCGTGTCGGCAATGTGGTCAAATCTATTTTTGCAGTTACCTCGGCGGATAAGGCAGCGATTATCGCTATTGATATTATGATTCGTCGCATTTTAATTCTCCCATATATTTTTAAGGGTTATTTTACCTTCATTGATTACGGCCTTACGTTAATTCGGTTGTAGTGCATATTCAGCTTCTCTACGGCGGGGCCTTTTTCGGTCCTTGCGGGCAGCCGGATTTCAAATTCGAGAGTACCAGCGTCTTTCTTTTCGTATTCCAGATTGCATTTTTTCATTTCCCACTGGCCGGGTATGTGTTGAGTCATTGTAAGTATGGTGGGGCTGTCTTTGAAGTTTTCAATCCTGGCGGTGATAATTTCATCGGTATCGAACAGGACGATACGGTGTGCGTCGTTTCTTGTGATGTTAATTTTTTCATCTTTCATTTTTTTCTGTGTAACAACGATGTCCCTGCTGTCTCCGATATAGAGCTCTGTTTTTTCACCTACGGGGACCATTGGTGTGGTATCTTCGCCGAGGAAAATGGTGCTATCGTGGCCGTCCTGCTGGAAGATGCGTGCCTTGCCGCCCCATAAGGCGAAATCGCCGAGGCCGCCGGCGGAATCGTTTTTGATTCTGTAGCTTACCGGTATGCCGACGTTTTTATTGTTTAGCTCTTCGGGGTCCCACTTGCCTTTCATTGCAACAGCATCCCACGTCCAGACTTTTGTGACGGGCACTTTACCTGCTTCGAGGAACAGCATTCGTTTTGTTTCTTCGTGCTTTATGCCCTGCCGGAATGCCTGGCCGTAATCGAGCAGGACGTTTGCGAGGTCGAAGTCCTCGCCGGAGAAGTTTCGCAGCACGAGAAAGCTTTTCAAATCGAGCTGGGATTCGTCCTTGTCGGCAATCGCCTTGTAGGTGATGAGCCGGTCGATGTTGTCGAGCAGGTAGCTTATGCGGACGCTTTCGGCGAAGTCGCTGTCGCTGTTTATTTCCCAGACGAGTGCGGCCTCACCCGGCGGATAGCTTACGTTGAGCAGTGTAACCTTTTCGGGGTGGTCGAGGACCCTGAGGCGTATTGAATCGACGTCGATGTTGACGGCCTTCCAGGAGAAATCGACCTTGTTGATGCCCTTCTGGAGTGTGAGGACGCGCTCTTCCTCGATGAGTGTGGCGGCGGGGTTGTCGAGACGAATGGTGGTGTCGGCACGCTCGGGCAGCGCTACCAGTTTAATCCTGGCCTGCGCAATTGAATTGACGGCTAATAAAAATCCAATCACAATCAGTATGGTTCTTTCTGGTTTCATAATTTGTGCCTCCTTAAAAAGACTTTTTGTTTTTTATTTTGGTAAAATACTCTTCCCTTCTGCCGTGATATGTTCTTACTGTATATGTAAAAGTTCGTTTGCTCTGCGGCTGAAGTTTTGCCTTAAATCGAGCATGTGTAGCATCATATTTCTCGTAAGAGACCTCTTGTCCACGATTCATCTGTAATGTCCGGTACGCAGTTCCAAAGCCGCGGGTTATCTCAACGTTAATGGGCAAGAAGCGGCGGTTGGCGGCTTTGATTTTCCAGGTTCGGATTCGCTCGAAGCCCGCAATGTTGTCATTGGAATCGAATACGTAATTTTCGGTTTTTTCATCCATTAAGACAGGCTTAACGCTGACTAATCGCGCCGGGCCGAGATTCAGCTCGACATCTTCATTCACGGGAATATATTTTATGTCTGTCCCGCCGGTGTAAGACAGCAGGGTGTCTTCTACCTGGCTGTAAATTTTCACATTGCCGTTCGGAATCGGTGTATCGCCAAGATTGTGGTCTTCGTCGTTGGCAAATGAAATAAACCGTATCGTCTGTTTGCCCCAGCGGCGCTCGTCGTATTTGTACAGGCTGTTGACGTCAATATCTGCAACATCAAAAGACAACAGACGCTTGCCCCACTTATCTGGTATAGTCTCAGTCCCTTCAATTGTATAAAGGAAATACTCACTCAAGCCTTCTTTTTTGATTTCCTTACGTCTAAGCCTCGAATCGCAATCAAAAAGTTCACCTCCTATGTCCACATCACCCAGCAATGGTACTTTTCCATCCTTCCAATTCAGAGATATTCCTTTGCTATCACTGATATCACGTTTTATCCCTGGCATGTTATATGGATATTGGCGTTTGGCCAGTTCCACTATTTTGTCAAGCTGATGGACTTTACCCACTATCAGCCGAGTCTGTGCATTTTCGTAATCCTCACCGCTGTTGTTTGCTACGCGGACATAGCCTTGCAGTTTCATCTTCCTTTCATCCGGGCTAAGTGTCCCCGTATAAAATGCCCGCCAGTTAAGGCCACTTGTAAAATATGTAACTTCAAATGGCACCTGTCCTTCGGTCTCCGAGCGGATAAGCCATCTGCCGATATCTTTTAACCTTGCAGGAAATACTAACTGCTTAATGTCAATCTTGTCGGAATCCTGCAACGGCTCCAGACTGAGCGAGGTCGGGTCTATTAACGTATTTGCCCACATAAACTGGAGCCAGTTCCAGCCTTTCTTGAGTGTCAGATTGCGTTTTTCGCGAACGAGTGTCAAATCGGCGGAATTGTATATTGTAAGCTGGACGTTATCGCGTCTGGGCAGTGTTACCAATTCGATGGCACTTGCCGGTGCGAAGGGTGGTTTTTCAGGGATTCCGGCGGCGTCGATGGGCATTTCCCCGGCTGGAGGTTTTGCCGCAACAGGCAGGGCTGTAATTTCCCCTTCCGGGATTTTACCCGGGGTTTGCTCTGCGGCGTCGCGCGGCTGGTAGCTGAACATAAAAACGGCTGCGATTGAAGCGGCGATGAGGATTGTCGCGGCGGCGGAGAAGTAAAAAGTACGGCGGATATTACGTTTTCGTTTTGCAGGCTCGGTGGTTTGTCTGGTAAGTTTTTCTATAAGCTGCGGGTCCACATCGGCCGGGCCGGCGAGTAAGTCAAGAGAGGCAAATTTGCGGTCGAGTTGCTTTAGCTCCCGGCGGCACCGGGGACACCCCGCAAGATGCTCTCCGGCCTGCCGGTCAAGCTCTTCTGATGACAGTGCAAAACGGTACTTAATCAACTGGTTTTGTGTAAGGTGCTTTTTCATATAATTTCACCCGATGAAGGTGGTAGTTTTTCGGCAAGTTTTCTGAGTGCTCTGAACATATGCTGTTTAATCGTTCCGGTGGAGCACTTCAGGACTTCTGCGGCCAGCGGGTAGTTCAGTTGCTGGTAATAGACGAGGACGAGTGCGGCCCTTTGTTTTTCGGGCAGTGAGAGCAGTGCCTGTTTTACAAGGTGTCGTCGCTCGGTTTTTATCGCCTGTTTGTCCGGGCCTGGGTTGCCGTCGTGAGGTTCGTACTTCCCGCTGTTATCTGTGGGGCTGTGGTCAGGCTGCGAATTCAACGAGAAAATTTGTCTTTTGCCTTGTTTTCGCAGAGCTGATACAGCGGTGTTCGTTGCGATTCTGAAGAGCCAGGTCTTGAACCGTTCGGGCTTTCGCAAGGTGTGTGCCTTTTCGTAAACGGTTTTGAAGGTCTCCTGGAAGCAGTCTTCGGCTTGTTGTCTGCTGCTGCACATTCGCATAAGGTACCCCATAAGCAGAGGGCTATACAGGCTGGTTATGTCTGAAAAAGCAGAACGGTCGCCATTGATGCAGGCCTTTATAAGCTGTATATCGTCATTTTCCATTAAGTTATATCCGCTTCTATGTTAGTTAGACGTTTATGTTAGTCATACGGTTGACAGATAAAAAGTAAAATCGGTGTAAAAATTTTGAGATTTTGTGTTTGCCACAGCGTGCAATTACTTTAAAAATACAGGTGAGATTATGATGCAAAAAAACAACAGCGAGAGCAAATCAAGGGCGGCGTTCGAGCGGGCGGCCAGGGTCATTGCCGGCGGGGTGAATTCTCCGGTACGTGCGTACAGGTCTGTTGGGGTGCAGCCTCCATTTATCGAACGTGGTAATGGGGCGAAGATTTATGACATAGACGGCAATGCCTATATCGATTATGTGTGCTCGTGGGGTGCGCTGATAGCCGGTCACGGACATCCGGCGGTAATAGAGGCGGTGAGGAAGGCGGCAGAGAAAGGTACGTCCTTCGGGGCGCCTACGTTAGGTGAGGTCGAGCTGGCAGAGAAAATAGCCGGTGCGTACAGGTCGATAGATAAGATTCGAATGGTGAGCAGCGGGACCGAGGCGGTGATGAGTGCGGTTCGTCTGGCGAGGGGCAGGACGGGTAAAGACTTGATAGTCAAGATGGAAGGCTGCTATCACGGCCACAGTGACGGGATGCTGGTCTCGGCAGGTTCCGGGCTGGCGGAGAGTTCTCTGGCATCGAGCGCCGGGGTGCCTGAGCAGATTGCTTCAGCGACGGTCGTTATACCTTATAATGATGTGGCGGCGGCCCGTGCGGTATTCGGTATGCATATAGATAAGATAGCAGCGGTGATTGTAGAGCCTGTGGCGGCGAATATGGGCGTTATCCCTCCGGCTGACGGTTATCTGCAGGAGCTGCGGAATCTGTGCGACCGGAATAATGCGGTTTTGATTTTTGACGAGGTGATAACGGGTTTCCGGCTGGCACGCGGGGGTGCGCAGGAGGTTTATGGTGTCGAGGCTGATATAACGTGTCTTGGTAAAATCATCGGCGGCGGATTGCCTGCGGCGGCATTCGGCGGCTCGACGGAGATAATGGACGAGCTCGCACCGGATGGGCCGGTGTATCAGGCGGGGACATTGAGCGGGAATCCTGTTGCGGTTGCGGCGGCGAACGCCACTGTGGATTTGCTTTGCGGTAATGGTGTTTACGAGGGGCTGGAGGCATCGGCGGGATTACTCGAAGAGGGGCTTTCGGCGGCTGCCTGTAAGGCTGGTGTGCCTGTAAGGATAAACCGGGCCGGCTCGTTATTGAGTGTGTTCTTTACCGAGAGACCTGTGCGTAATTTTGCAGAGGCGAAATCGGCTGATATTAAACAATTTAAGAGATATTTTTCGCAAATGCTCTCGCACGGGATTTATCCGGCACCGAGTGCGTTCGAGGCGATGTTCGTATCAATTGCCCATAGCAGAGAGGATATTGAAAGAACGATTGAGGCAGGGGAACGGAGTTTCGAAGCGATAAATGCTGTGAGCGGGTGAAATAAATTGCTTGCAGAAAGATTAAAGTTCCGGATAATGTGATTTCGGAGCAGATGAGCTTTATAAAAGCTGTTTTCAGGTGCCAGGTGTGGTTGCAGGCCGGATGTAGATATTACCTGGGAGGATAAAAATGTCAGGAGGTTACCAAATGGTTGAACAAGAGCCGGAAAGGAAAGAAAGAGACCTGATTGAGACAACGGACTCGCTCGAAGCGGTGGGTGTCATCAGGGGCTGGAAGAATTTTTTGTTTATCATTGTGATACTCGGATTGATAACGGTGCAACTGTGCTTCTGGCTGGTGAAGGTGGGTGGTGTTTCGGCAGCTGAGGGAGTCAAAACAGAAACGCCGCAGACAAAAGAGCTGACCTTAGGGTCAAAAGTGCCCGAGCTTCCAGAAGCTGAGGCGAAAGAGGCAGGCAAAACGGCAGAGGAGGTGGTAGTCGGTGAGCCGAACCAGGCTGAAGCGGATGAGCCGGAGGCCGAAGAGATGGGAGCAGTATTCAGCTTTAAGACGGCCAATATTGCGTGGATAGTGCGATTATGTGATTTCGTTTTGATTATCGCATCGGCTCTTTATTGTCTGAGTCTGCTGTTCGCATTTAAGGTGTCACTTCTTGGCAGGCTCGGCGGGATTAACCATATATGCAGGGCGTTCTATTTGTCGGTTTTGATGATAGTTTTGCTTTTTCCGTGGCAGGTGTTGTTTTCGCCGGTAGTCTCCGGTGCGATGTTCACACCGTCTGAGCTGATAAAGGCCGGTTCGGTCGAAGCGGGCAATGTCTTTTCGGCGATATTTCATTACCTTCGTTTTACGGGCTACTGGTTTCTGGTTTTGATGGTAGCGGTTTGTGCCCAGTTGCGAAGTGTGCGGTGGGCAAAGGCGACGTTGAAACGTCTTGAAGTAATGTAAGTGTTTGCTGTGCCGGTCGTGCCTGATTTTTTTGTATCTTTGCCCTTGACTGATGGCGGGAAATTGGTTCTATTTAAGGGGTTCGGACAGTGAGTTTGCGAGAGCGGATGCGGGCGGGCAAAGCTGATGGTTTTGGAGTTTGCTTTTTGTTCCGGAAGAATCCGGAAGAATCAGTTATTAACTAATTATTAAAGGGAGGTCTTCATGTCAAAGACACTTCTGACAATTTTAGCTGCCGTGTTGTTGAATGTATCTATCGGCTGCCATAGTGCCGAGAGCGGCCGCGGCCAGATTTTACCCAGAGAGAAACCGGCCCCAGATTCGGCAAATGTAATTACGCCGGCTGCGGAAAAAGAAAGCGACCTTATCGAGGAAGTGGCCATTCATAGAAAGGCATATCGCAATGGACTTGAGATGCTGAAGGGGTACTATGAACAGTCCGGCAATAATATGAAGCTTCAATGGGCTGAAAAAGAGCTTGGCGGACTGAAAGATGTAACGCAATACGATTACATAATCGAGGCTGCGGTGGCAGGTCCGGATTTGAAGGCTGTCAGCTCCATTCCATTGGCAAATTATATGTATGAGGACGGTGTAAGGCAGGAGAAGAAGGCATGGGCGTTCGTAGTAATACCCGATGAGAATCGTCTTCGTCAGGCGTTGTCGATTTATAACGGGTTAATCCGGAAACATCCGTCCAGTGATAAGATTGACGATTCGGCTTACCATGCGGCTGGTATTTATGAGCATTTCAAAGACTACTCGATAGCGCTTTTATACTATAAGCGAGCCTATCAGTGGGATTCTTCGACGAGTAACCCGGCGCGATATAAGTCGGCCCGGCTACTGGATGAGCATATGGCGCAGCGAGTGGAGGCCCTTGAGCTTTACAGGGAGGCACTTGCCAAGGAGCAACTGACGAAGAAACAGAAGGATAAAGCCCAAACCCGTATCGACGAATTGACCAAGAAATACGAGCAACTCGAGGAAGTAAAAGGCAGTGAGAAAGTGCAATGATTAGTCCGGAAAGGACTGTAAAGATTGCCCCCGGACCTGTTCGAAGAGCAGGTCCGTTTTTTATTAGAGTTTTTTAAGGTTCTTATGGCGAGGGATTTTGAAAAAGCTGTAGCCGGGTTTATAAAAGGCAAACAACTATTCGGCCCGTACGATAAGGTGCTGGTGGCCGTTTCGGGCGGTGCTGATTCCATGGCTGTTTTGCATGTACTTGTTCGGCTTCAGGCTGAGGGTTGTTTAAGAGCACAACTTTGTTGTGCAGCACATTTGAATCACCGGTTGCGGGCAGAGCAGTCGGATTCAGACGAGGAGTTTGTGGCGTCTCAGGTACGTGAGTATGGGCTGCGGTTTGTCAGTCGTGATATAGATGTTTTGGGCTATTCCGAATCGCAAAAGCTTTCGATCGAGACGGCGGGGCGTATGCTTCGGATAAAGAACCTGATTGAAATCGCCCGCAAAAACGACTGTGATGTGATAGTTACCGGTCATCAGAAGAATGACAACGCTGAAACTGTGTTGCAGCGGATTGCCCGCGGGACCGGTTTTCGCGGTCTGGCCGGGATATGGCCCAGGCGACGGATTGCTGGGGGCTGTAGTTTCGTTCGACCGCTTTTGTGTGTTACGAGAGAGGAGATCATCAATTTCCTCAGTCAGCATCGGATAAGCCGGCGTGTTGACCGGACGAATGCAGATTTCAGGTTCAGACGCAACTTTATTCGTCACCGACTGATGCCGTTTTTGCAGCGAGGTTGCGGCGGGGTGTTGGCGGAAGAATTATTTCAGCTTTCTCAGTCTGCGTATAAATTGCACAAAAAACTGTTGAGGCTGGCGGAAGAAATCTGGTCGGGTTGCGCCCGCATTGAGCGGGGGTGGGTGGAATTTGAGATAGAAAAGTTCACAGCTACAGCCGAGCCCATACAGGTCGAGCTGATTCGCATGGGTTTGAGATGTCTGGAGGCAGGTGAAAGAGACTGGTCGGCTCGACATTATAAAATGGTAGTTCAGTTGATCGCAGAGAACAAAAGCGGCAAAGAAGTCAGTCTGCCTGGCAGAGTGACCGCGGCGGTGGATCACCGCCATCTCATGCTTTACCGTCCTGTCAAAGCTGAACACGGCCCGGACGACAGAAAAATCGTTAAGAAGATAAAAGTGCCCGGCAGGACGGTGATTGCAGAGCGATGTATCGAAGCGGCGATTCTGAAATCCAGGCAGCAAACTCCGGAGTGGTTAAGCAGTCACAAGCCGGTTACTACTGAATATTTCGACCTTGATAAGCTGAAGCTTCCGTTATCGGTTCGGTTCAGACAGACAGGCGACCGTTTTGTTCCGCTTGGCCAGAGAAGCGGGAAAAAGGTGGGTAAATTTATAACGGCTTCGAAGCTGACGTACCAAACGAGGGGTCGGCTGCTGATAGTTTCTGATAATGAAAAGATAATATGGCTGTTGCCTGTCAGAATATCAGAGCTTGCTAAAGTAACAAAAGCAACTCGGAAAATCCTTCAGTTGTGTATAGTTGACAGCAAAGCCCCCGAATAAATCGTGGGGTTAAAAATAAGGCCCCGGCACCTTTGGCCTGGGCTAACCAATAAAATAATTGGTTCGATTCTATTCTGTCTAATTTCAACTGATATAGTGGCCGAGCTGTACAATGGTGTCGGGGTTATTTGTTGAACTCGCCGAATGAGCCGGGCTGATTTTTAAGATAGCCGGCAAGTTCCTTTTTCAAGGCGTTGAGTCTTTGTTTGTATGCCGGTTTGCCGGCAAGGTTGTTCTGCTCCATCGGGTCGTTTTTCAAGTCGTACAACTGGTCTCGGGCATTATAATTGGGATAGGCTTTTTCACTTTTACGGTCGCAGGCGGTTCCGCCGGGATAAAGTCCGAGATGTCCGAACGGTTTGTTCGGGTCGGTGACAGGCCAGGTATTTACATTATCCTTGGTTCTGAGCTGATGTATCCTGATAGTCAAATCCAAAAGCTCTTTGCGTTTTTGATAAGTCATATTTTTGAGTCGGTCCGACGGGCGAAAAGCAAGATATTTAAAACCATCTTTTATCACGGCCCGTGTGTTTCCCATCTCAAAATAAAGAGACTCGTGGATTTTTTTGTTGCTGCCGTTAAGTAGGGGTCTGAAACTTTTGCCGTCCATTTTTGGCCAATTTGTTTTCGGCGTGCCGCATAAATCGAGTATTGTGGGTACAAAATCTGTGTTTTGAATCATAGCGTTTACTTCTCGGGAGCCTTTGATAGTTGATTTGCCCCATGCCAGGCATATCGAATGTACGCCGCTTTGATAGAGTGAGCCTTTTCCACCCGGCTCTTTGCCGTGGTCGTTAAAGTATATGATGATGGTGTTGTCATCGATATCCAAGTCTCTGAGCTTATTGAGCAGTGCACCGATGCCGTCATCCAGCCAGGTTACATCGGCGGTTGAAGGTGCTTTGCCGGCTTCTTTGACTCTTTCACCGATAGTATGCCGCGGCGGCAGTACATCCAGAGGCTTTTCGAGCAGGCCGGCAGGCGTGGCAAGAGGGTTTTTTTTGTAGCTTTCGCCACCGTATCTTGGGCCATGTGTCAGATTCGTTGCGATGTGCAGGAAAAAGGGTTTGTTTCTTCGTGAAGCCTCGTCCATAAAATCGAATGCTCCTTTGATTATCCAGTCCAGGTTGGTATATTCCAGCGCCCTGCACGAGCCGCCCGATACGATATTATTGTAGATAGCGGCGGCATAATCGAAGCCGTGCTTTTTCAGGTTTTCTACCTGTTGGCTCTGGTAATTTTTCAGGAGACGGTCGATTTCAGGGTCGCTGGGGTCGGCATCTCTCGGGACCAACTGGTGGAGACGTTCTCTTTCGGGGTCAGGTTTGACGAAGCAGTGGTCTTTTCCCACGATGCCGGTAAAATAACCGGCGGTACTAAGTGCCCTGGCAACGTTGACGGTGGAGTATGCTATATAACTATTCCACTGGACACAGGTCTGGCCGGAGTTTTTTTCGGTGTAGTCGCAGAAAGGCTGCCATTGGCAAGTTCCGGCGTAACGGCCTGTAAGGCAGTTGTACCGGCTTGGCGTACACAGCGGAGATGCGCAGTAGGCGTTGGCAAAGTGGATCCCCTCTGAGTAGAGGCTGTCGATATTCGGGGTGAGGTTTTTGGTGATGCCGTTTTCGTTTTTTCCTTCGGGCAGAAAATTGAATTGTTCTCTGGCCTGGTCGTCGGTGACAAGAAGGATTATGTTCGGCCTTTTTTTACCGGATTTTGCATTGTTCCCCGCAGCGCTGCGACCCGGCAGAGCGCAGGCAACACCCGCCCAGGTTATTGCAGCCCCGGTTGTACGCAGAAAATCTCTTCTAGTAAAGTTACTCATAAATTACTCCTTTGATTTTTTCCGAGTATTTTTACAAGTCCTAAATGTCGGTTCGCCTCTAATTAACTGCGACTGGTATAATTCAGCGTTTGTAGCTGCTGTTGAGGATTTCACTGATATCTTCCAGGGTTGCAATTTTCGGATTATTCTTGTAATCTGGCAGGACCATACAGGCCTGTGCCAGTTCGGGCAGTTCGTTCTCCGGGATTTTAAATTGTTCGAGGTTCAGCCACATTCCGATTTGCTTTAGAAATTCATCCATCAATTCGCAGCTCTTCTCGGCTGCTGTTTTGTCGTCAGTTGCGTCGAGGGAGCTGTCGAAGATTCCGGCGACAGCGGCAAATTGCTCTGTCGCATAGTTATATGTATAGCGCATAAAGTCTGGATATGTAACTGCAAGAGCTTCTCCGTGCATAACGTGAGGGTACATACCGCCGATGGCCATACCCATTCCGTGCGGCAGTGTTACGCCCGCATTGGCAATGCACAACCCAGCCAGCGTGTCCGCCCATGCCATTGCCTCGCGGGCTTCGATGTCTGCGCCGTTTTTAAGTGCCGCAGGGAGGTATTTGACCACGTTGGTTATAGCTTCTTTAGCCATCATTCTTACATACGTCGAGGTTCCGCAATGGATAGAGCTTTCGAAGGCGTGACAGAATACGTCGAAGCCAGTCGAGGCTGTAACGTGTTCGGGTACCGTCTTCATCAGTGTTGGGTCAACTACACAGGTATTCGGAAATATAATCGGGTTAAAAATAGCGGATTTGTTTTTTTCCGCGGTGTTGGTGATTACCGCTACCTGTGTTACATGTGAGCCGGTGCCGGAAGTCGTGGTAACGGCAACAACAGGAAGTGTTTTTTCGGTGGGCTGTGTATCGCTGCACCAGATATAATCCCAGCAGCTTCCATCGTGGGCAGCCTCAACAGCGATGGCCTTTGCCGAATCCATACTGGAGCCTCCGCCCACTCCGAGCACAACGTCGGCGTCCATCTCTTTCGCTTTTTTTGTACCTTCGGCAATGCTGTCGGTTGTGGGATTGGGCACAACGCCGTCAAAATGCTCAACCTCTACCCCGGCCTGGCTGAGCGAATCTTTAATCTTATCAAAGGCCGGCTCAAGAGCGGCGAATACCGGTACTGTTACCAGCAGACATCGCTTACCGTATCCGGCGACAACCTCACCGATTTGGCTTACACGTCCCTTGCCAAATCTGATTTCGGTGGGCTGATAGTAATTGAAGCTGTTTGACATTCGAGTTCCTTTCAATCATTCGTCATCTGTTTTTCTTATCCCGGCTTATTATCGGCAGTTTTAGCAACTCAGCCGGCAGCTTCGGCGTTGCGCCGGCCTGCGAGCAGACGAAGCCTGCCAGGTGGTTGGCGGATTCGTTTATCTCGTCCATCGTTTTGTTGTTTAGAAGGCCGATGGTTATTGCTGCTGTAAAGGCGTCACCGGCCCCGACCGTGTCAATAACTTCGGTGTGGAAGCCTTCGTGGTCGCAGGTCTTTCCATCGCCGTACAAGAGACTTCCATTCGGGCCTCTGGTCAGGGCAATCATACGCAATTCGTAGCGGCGGGTCAACCGTGAAAGGAGGTCGGCTTGTGTGCCGGTCAACTCAAGGAGCCTGGCCAGTACCGGCAGCTCTTCGTCATTCAGTTTCAGGACGTCGGTGTATTGCAGTGACTTTTCGATTATCTGACGGTTGTAATAAGATTGTCTCAGGTTTATATCGAAAATGCAGAGGCAGTCGTCTCCGGCGGTCTCAAGAACTCTGCCTATGGTGCTTCGTGAGGTCTCGCATCTCTGGCACAATGAGCCAAAACATACCGCATCAGCCCTTTGGGCCAGGGTCGGCAATTTTTCATCAGAAGGTATAAAATCCCACGCCACGTCTTCATGGATGGTATAATCGGGTTGACCTGCTTTATCAAGTTTAACTGTTACATAGCCGGTGTGGTGGTTTTTATCGATAGCAATATAGTTTCTGTTCAGCCCGAGCTTTTGCAGTTGTGAAAGAATTTCTTTGCCGTTTTCGTCATCGCCAACGCAGCTTACCGGTATTGCCTCTGCGCCGAGTGCCTGTGCGTGGTAAGCGAAATTGGCTGGCGCTCCGCCGAGCTGTTTTCCGCCCGGCAGTATGTCCCAGAGGATTTCACCAAGGCCCACTACAGTCAGCCCGTTTTTTTTAGTCATAATATCCCGGCCTTAATTCCACATCCTGCTATTTTGCAAAGGCTCTGAGGTTGCTTTTAATCTACATATCAATCATAACTTTCAGGCTCATATCCGCCTGTTCGTCAATAAACTTATATGCTTCAGGGTACTGCTCGAAGGCAAAATGTTTTGTTACCAATGGTGCGGTTATGACGCTGCCTTCGGAGATAAGCTCGACCGCTTTGGTGTAGTCTTCGTGCTTGTACATCAGCGTTCCGATGAGGCTAAGCTCTCTGTCACCGACGACGGACATATCGATATGCGGTTTTTCAGCGAAGACGCCGACTACGACAATTGTTCCACCCTTTTGGATTGCATCTACGGCGGCGGTCATTGTCGCTTCTGCGCCGGCGGCCTCGAAAGCTATATCGAAACCTTCTGCGCCGAAGATGCGATTCGAGGCCTGTGTGAGTGATTCTTTGCCGGCGTTGGAGGTATTGTGAGTTCCGCACTTGTTTGCTATATCGAGCCTGAAATCGCTCAGGTCGGTTATCAGGACGTTTTTTGCGCCCCTGCATCTTGCCAGTTGAGCTACGAGGTTGCCGATAGGTCCTGCTCCGAGTACGGCGACGTTTTTGCCTGCAATATCCGGGGCACGGCCGGTTGCGTGAATTGCTACAGAGACAGGTTCAACCAGTGCACCCTGTTCGAAACTGAGAGAATCCGGCAGGGGAACGATTCTGTCGCGGCTGGTTAAAAACAAATCCTGAGCACAGCCCGGTGCCTGGAATCCCTCGACCTTGAGCGTATCACAGATGTTGTAATCTCCGCGGAGGCATGGCCGACACCTGCCGCAGATGAGCTGCGGCCGGGCTGTCGCTTTCATACCGGTTTTTATGCCGTCAACGCCTTGGCCGACGGCCTCGACTAGCCCGGAGTATTCGTGTCCCTGTACTACCGGATACGGTGTGAAAGGGTGCTTGCCGTGATTAACGTGTACATCGGTGCCGCATATACCAATCTGTTTGATGCGAATCAGAATCTGTCCCGGCCCGGCCTTAGGGGCGGATACCCGGCGAAACTGAATCTTGCCCGGCTCTGTCATCACCGCCTGCCGCATAATACACCTAAAATAATCTGTAATGTTACTACGATCCCGAAATTTGACGTGATTTGAATATAAGAAGAACTTTTGTTATAGCAGTATATGTTTGACGACCAAATGTAAATACAATTTGGTCTTCTTCACTGCTTACATTTTCATTATCAAGAAACCAATTTATTTTTTCACCGACAAAATCGATATCTCTTTTTATTTTCCAGCTTTCATTAGGATTTTCAACATCGTGCAAGATTACAAAAAATCTATTATCAGAACCAAACCTAAGCGTTCCCTGATTTTCATATAACCAAACAGCCAATGTATTCGGATCTCTTTGCACATCAGTTACATCGTTATTGTAATCCTTTGGAAAATAAGTAACTTTCAAATCGAAGGGTTGGCCATCAAAGAAAAGGTCGATTCCTTTAACATTTTTAAGGGTAGGAACTATTCTTGGATGTCTGCTTATTAAATTTTCTAAAATAAAAGTGGACCAGTGATTATACCAAGTACAGATAACATAATCTCGAACTGAATCGTAGAGGCGATTTTCAACCTCTCGTAAAACTTGGTCGTATCTCCAAAATTTCCTAACGTACTCCCTTTGTATTTTTCCATCGAGCTGTCCCTGAACAACGCCCCACTCGAACCTATCGACTTTATTTAACTCTGAAATAATCTCTTCCTTTGGTCTATTTGCTTCTTCTTCTTCAAGCCTTTTACTATATTCGGAATTTATGAATTGATCGACTTCATTAATGTTGATTTGCCTATCCACAAGCGTCTTTATAATTGAAGTTGCTTTTTTTAAATTAATTCCATAAGTTGAGCTAAAGGTCCTAAGGAGAGGAGCAGGAATACTGGATAACTTAAGCCTAAGCACATCTTTTCTACTCAACAAAGCCATTTTCAACCTTTCTTAAATAGAAAAATATATTCATGCTTAAATATATAAAAACCACCGACAAGAGCTCGATATCTCCAAAGCTCTTCTTGGTTTCTTTTAGCGGTTGTTTGTGAAAAATTTTTAATTATTATGCTTTTTAAATCAAATCCCTGTTTCTGGATTTCTTGCATTGTTAGAAAACCTAATGGTATCCATTGACCTTTACTATATTTATCGCCTATAACTAAAGCAAAGTAACGACCTTTATCTAAAACTTTATGGGTGCTTATAACAACCTTTTTCATTTTTTCCAGGAAATCATCAACTGACTTTGAATTTGATAAATCTTTTGGATTGTTAGAAAATCTTATTATATCAAAGTAAGGAGGATGCATTATCAAAAGCTGTACCGATTTTCTTTTGTGCGGGGACAATATATTTTTGAAATCAATTATTGTACTGTCACCCTGTAAAACTTCATTGATTGTATTATGCTTATTGGGTTCTTTTGTTATTAAATCATTGGCGGTATCACAGATCTTTTTGTTAATCTCTATACCAATACAATTTCTACCTAATCTTTGTGATTCAATGAGAGTGGTGCCACATCCGGCGAAAGGGTCTAAAATCCAATCTCCTTTTTTGGTATATCTTTTAATTATCTGATTGGGTATTTGAGGAATGAAGTTCCCCCAGTAATCAGCTCTGTGAACGCCGGTATTATCCCTTTTTTCCAAAATCCATAAACTATCTGTTATAATATCAGAGCGCTCTTTCCAACGGTAAAGATTTATGTCGTTTATTCTATTTGTCTTTTTTTGTGTAATACTTTTCTTAAGTCTGCTCAAATAATATTTTGCTCTTTTCAACGAAAGAGCTTCTACAACCTGTTTTAATTCGTTTGCTAAAAACTTCTGATTAATCTTAACAGTATCTCCGTTAGAATCTATATTCCACAAACCATTTTTATCTTTAGCAAATGACGACAACTGGTCATTTAATCTAAATACTTTTTCGCGCAGTTCTCTAGTAGAGGTTTGTTGAAATGCTGTATTAATCTGTTCGAGTAGTTTGTGTTTGTTCAGAATTGCATTTCTGTCAGGAGCATTAAAAGTCATCTCGCTAAACAGCATTTTTTCTTTCGTTTTATCCATCTATAAGAAGCCTTTTATACCTGAGATTTCCCATATAAAAGTGTAAATCTTCTTACACGTCCTAACCGGTATATGCAAGCGTATAAGGCTTCCGGTAATCCTTGGTCAGCATTGCATTGGCTTTGCTGATGCTTGCACTGCATTTGGTAATCTTACAGATGTCACCGTCATAGGTAAGAGAGGCGTTACCGAGTCTGGTGCCGATATTTCCGAGGTTGCAAAGGTTCGAAATCGGTCCGCCGGTCGTAATCGGAGAGTTCAGCATCGAGGGGTCATCGTGACGCACCGCATCGATAAAGTTTTCCATTATATCTTTGACAGGCGGTACATCGTAATCTTTGGGCCTGACCGTTATCTTTTCGCCGTCCACCTCGGCTGTTGTGCCTTCCATTTTACCTTTTGTGCCGTAAAATACCGTCGCATTAGTGTAGCCTTCGAGACGATAAGGTGTCCACAACCGCATCTCATAAAGAATCTGAACGTCCGGGTAGATATACACTATGGTCTGAGTATCCGGAGTCTGGTGGTCGTCATTATAGTGCAACTGTCCGCCCGAAGTAACTATCTGGGTGGGATATACTTTGTCCTTACCCGTACCCCAGACGGCAAGGTCGAGATGGTGGATGCCGTCGTTGACGAGGTCGCCACCGCCGTAGTCCCAGAACCAGTGCCACTTATAATGCCAGCGGTTTTTCGTGAACTGATGCAGCGGTGCCGGTCCAAGCCAGAGGTCGTAATTGATTCCAGACGGTGGGCTGGTCGGTTCGGCTCGGCCAATCCTGCCGCGATGCTGATGGTTGATTACCTTTGCCATATAAACATCGCCTATGATGCCGTCCTTAAGAGCTTTCATTGCCGTGATAAAGCCCCTGTTGCTGCGGCGCTGCGTGCCGTGCTGAACACACTTGTTGTATTTTTGTGCGGCCTTCATCAGAAGATTGGCTTCGTGTACCGTATGGCTCGAGGGCTTTTCCACATATACGTGCTTGCCCGCCAGTATCGCAGCCAGTGCTATCGGCGTGTGCCAGTGGTCACAGGTCGCAATGCTTACGGCATCAATTTCAGGGTCATCAATTATCTTTCTATAGTCAGTATACTTTTTAAGTTTGCCGTACTTAGAGAGTTTCTTTTCAGCTTTATGCACACGTTTAGGGTCCACGTCGCAGATAGCTGCCAGCCTGCAGTTTTTTATGGCTGCATAAGTCCTGGCATGATACATTCCCTGGCTCAGTCCCACAACTGCTACATTGACCGTCTCATTGGCAGATGCTCTGGTTGCAGCAGTTGCAAAAAACGGTACCGTTGAAGCTGCTGCCCCTGCACCGGCTGCCTTAATAAACTCTCGTCTTGTAAATTGTGCCATAATAAAGTCCTTTCCACTTTAATCTGGGATTTTCCATATATAAGCACTATATTAACCAAATCCGGGTTAATATCAACCTATCGTTGTCTTTAAGAGAGCAAACAGTACAGAACAATCATCAAAATGAACAGTGCGGCTGCCATAATTCTCGGGTCGGTTATGCCTGTTATTTTGCCGTATGTGATGAACTCCAGCGGATGCTTCCAGGTAAGGTTTTTCAGTTTT
>Ga0180437_10002843_pt1 | contig 26741 bp, 30 predicted proteins | sample SS_ome_4_FD_132410 | JGI IMG/M metagenome (GOLD analysis project Ga0180437, IMG submission 132410) | Hypersaline lake sediment archaeal communities from the Salton Sea, California, USA - SS_3_D_1 metaG | ecosystem: Environmental > Aquatic > Non-marine Saline and Alkaline > Hypersaline >... | reverse complement strand
TCACCGGCGCTCGCGGCCGAGGCTGACCGCGCGGTCCTGAAGGCGGGGCAGAAAGCGCCCTTCGACGGCGTGCTGCTCACGCATGAGGCGCTCGCGCTGCTCGTCACAGAACTCGACGGCCAGGTGAAGCGGCTGGAGGTCAGGCTCGCCGCCGCCGTGAGCGAGCAGAAGATCAAGGCAGAGGCAGAGGCCGCAAAGTGCGACGCCAAGGTGGAGGCCGAGAAGGCCAAGGCCGGGGCGTGCGAGGGGGCCAGGGCCAAGGAGCAGGCGATCTACGAGAAGGCGCTGGACAAGGCGAACGACACTCCGTTCTGGAAATCGCCGACGTTGATGACAATACTGGGGATCGGTGTGACGGCCGCGGCGTGCGCGGCGATCAAGTAGGGCTGAACGCATGGCAGATCAAGCTAAGCTGGACGACGTGTTCCCAGGCGGGCCTCCGTGCGCGGCCCACTACGCGCAGACCCAGAAGCTGGACATCAGGGTGGAGCACGTAGAGGACTGCCTGAACGACGTTAGGGGCAGCGTGCACGACATGAAGGCGTCCGTTCGAGAGATAGAGCTGCACATCGCGAAGCAGAACGGGACGCTGCCCAGGATAGAGTCCACGGTGGCCGAGATAAGCAAGAGGCTCAGGGACGACGAGAAGGCGGGGGCGGTGAGCCAGGCCGAGAACAGGACCAGGGACAGGGTGACCTGGACCCTCATAGGCGGGATATTCGTGGCGATCCTGGGGATCGCGATGAAGTTTTTTCTGACGTAGCACGCTCAACCGGGTTTATAGATCACAATGGTGAAGTTGCCCGTCACCGTCGGGGCGAAGCTCGTGGTGCGCCTCGACGACATGTCAGCCACCGGGGTGCGCCCCGTGGAGATCTCCAGGCTGCTGCGCCACTCCAACCCTGAGTACCACAAGAAGCGGGCGATGGGGCTGTGGACCGGCAACATCCCGCAGACCCTCACGCTGGTGGATCAGGGAAACGGCGAGATATCGCTGCCTCGCGGCGCGTGGCGGCTCCTGGGAGCGTTTCTCAAGACCAAGGGTGTGGCACCAGCCCCTGTCAACCGAACGCTCTCGGGGACTCTGGTGCGGCCCCTCAGCTACCGAGCCCCGTTCGAGCTGGACGTGGACCAGAGGTCGGCGGTCTCCGCGATCGTTGGCGGCAAGCAGGGGGTGGTCGTGGCGCCGTGCGGCGCAGGGAAGACCGAGGTGGCGCTGGCCGCGATCGCTGAGGTCGGGGAGCGAGCTCTGATCCTGGTGCACACCGATCGACTGCTTAAGCGCTGGCTGGACGTGCTGCCTGACAGGCTGGGGTTGCCCAAGCGGGACATCGGCGTGTTCTCGGGCAACATGAAGCGCGTCGAGGGCTGCCCCGTCGTGGTCGGCATGATGCAGAGCGTCAAGAATCGGATCCAAAAGGACCCAAGCTTCATGAGCAACTTCGGGATGTTGGTGGTCGATGAAGCGCACCACGCCCCGTGCATGACGCTGACCGACATCGTGGACTCGTCGCCGGCGCGGTGGAGGGTAGGCCTCACCGCGACGCCCAAGCGCAAGGACGGCATGGAGTTCTTGCTCTGGGACCTGTTCGGGTGGGAGGTCGGGAGGTCTAGGACGGGAGAGCTGACCAGATCTCCCAGGATCCTGTGCAGGATCACGGACGCCGACATCGACAGGCACGGCAGGATAGTGCCGGTGGAGGTGGTGGTGGTCCCCACCGAGTTCGAGTACCGAGAGGAGCTGCACGGGCCTGGTATGTACGGGAAGATGCTGGACAAGATGGTGTCCGACGAGGGAAGGCTGGACCTTATAAAGCGCACCCTGGTCAGGGAGCTGAACTCGGGGGGCACGTGCCTGCTTCTGGCCGACCGCAGGGAGCTGTGCCTCAAGCTCAGGGACGAGCTGGAGCGCTCCGGGATCAGATGCGGGCTCATGCTGGGGGGAGACCGCAAGGAGGCTGACCGCGCGGAGCGGGGGCTTCAGGACGGCACCCTCAAGGTGGCGGTGGGCACCACGATCGCGGACGAGGGCCTGGACATCAAGAGGATAGACAGGGGGTTCGGGTGCACGCCGGCCGCGTCCAACGCCGGAAGGTTTACCCAGCAGATAGGCAGGTTCAAGCGGCGCGCGCCCGGCAAGCGCGACGCCAAGTATTTCTACTTTTGGGACCGGAGGGTGCCGCAGCTCTCCGGTCACCTCAAAAAGATCCGGGCGGCGGTCAAGGCGCCGCACCGCGTCACGGTGCTTGGATGAGGTACAACGAGAACCCAAGGAATTATTATTACTCTCAATTTTGCAAAGCAATCAACGCGGCCCCGGTGGACGTGATCAGGACGGTGGAGAAGATCATCCACGGCGCCGTAAACGGGGAGGTCTCCACCCATCGAAACTGGTTCACCGTCAAGGAGATAGCCGTGATGGTCGGTCTGAAGCCTCAGGCGGTCAGCAGGTGCCTGACCCACATGGAGGCGAAAGGATTGATGATCAGGGAGAGGCACGAAGGCAAGTTCGTGTGGAGCCCGATGGTGCCGGAGCGGGTCGGCAACTACCCGCTTTGGGAGCGCTCATCCCACCTGAGGATCCACCCCAAGGCCGGGCTGTTGAAACAAGGTGTTTCGACGGCCGAAGGCGAGGGAGTGAAACAAGGTGTTACAAAAAATGAAACACCTTGTTTCACAGAAGAGGGTGACGACGATCTATCTATAAGATCAAAAGATCTAGGCGCCGCCGCCGGCGCCGCCGCGGTCACGAGCGCCCCCGAGGAGAGTGAGGTCGAGGAGAGGGTGGTCGGCGAACCCGACGAGGTGGAGGTCAGGGAAACCAAGGAGCGGGCCAAGGCGGCGACCATCACTCCGCTCGGGGTCAGGGACGAGCGCGGGAAGCGGGAGCACTCAGGCCCCGAGCACAAGGAACACCCGAGGAGCAGGTGGGAGCTGAAGCGCCCGACCGGAGACCCTGCCTCCTGGAAAAAGATGCAGTTCGTCGCCCACTGGGCGCACGCCCATTTCGACGCCCTAGGTGAGGAGTCTCCCGAGCTCAAGGTCAGGAACGGCAACGATCTGACCAGGCACGCCAAGAACCTGCACGACTACGGAGAGACCTGGCTAGGGAGTAACTGGAAGGTCGCGCTCAGGGACGCCATGGACGCGGTGATCAGGGACGCGAAGCGGCTGGGATATCCGGTCAGCCTCGCCTACTTCTTCGCCCCGACCAGGAAGGGGCCGCTCCCTGAGCTCCTCGCCGGGAAGCGAAGAGGAGGAACCAAGGGCCAGACGATCAACGAGGTGAACGACAAGCTCTGCGTGGACTCCGACACTCACCGGAAGCTCATTGGGGAGGTATATGGTGATGATGACGAATGACGACAGGCTGGTGAAGAAGTGCGGAGTCCCTCGCCGCTACGCCTTGATGAGGCTCGACGACATGGTGGTTGACGACTCCAACCGTCGCCAGTTGAGGCACGTGACCAAGCTGTGTGAGCGCCTTCGAGCCGGGGACCCGGCCGACCCTGTGTTCGCCGTCCTCTGCGGGACGACCGGGAACGGGAAGACCAGGTGCGCGACCCACATGCTCCAAGCGGCGCTGGAGGGGTGGGACAGCAACCCCGGTGAGATGCTTCCCAGATTTTCCAGGTGGCCGTACTTCATCCGAGGCAGCCGCGTCGGGGATCACCGCTTCGAGAGGGACGACGAGCCCAGCAGGGTGAGGCCGTTCCTGTTCGGCGCGTCGTTCCTGGTGATCGACGACCTGGGGAAGATCGCCGACTACAAGGGGGAGCGGGAGTTCATCGAGATGTTGATAGAGCAGCGGTTCGACGACGAGGCGTCCACCGTGCTGACGATGAACATCACCCCCGAGCAGTTCGGCGTCAGGTTCGCCGATTTCCTGCGCCAGTTCGACATGGTTCCGTTCGGCGACGCACCGAGCATGAGGAGGAGATCATGAGCGACGTCAACCCGAACGTTGAGAACGAGGGGGTGATCCTGGGAGGCATCATCAAGGCCAGCCCAGAGGTCAGGGCCAGGGTGGTAGCCAAGCTGACGCCGAACGACTTCACCTACCCCGGGTTCAAGGAGGTGTTCGAGGCCCTGGTCAAGCTGGTCGAGATCGGCGCGGAGTACCATCGCGACACGGTGGTGCAGCTCTCCGGGGACGAGGTCGGGCTTCAGACACTGGCGGAGCTGGAGCGGGACTTCGACGAGCTTCCGGAGAGCAACTTCGACGCTCACGTCGAGATCCTGCGGGACAGCGCGGCCAAGCTGGCGGCGGCCGAGTCGTTCGCCAGGCTCAAGGAGGCGATGGCGCTGCCCAGCGCCAGGTCCAGCGAGGCCGAGGAGGCGGCGCTCCAGGTGCTGAGGGACCTCAGGGGCACCGGGGGAGGCAAGCTGACGGTGTCAGGGCCCGACGCCGTGGAGAGCACCGCGACCGAGATCAGGAGGAGGGCCGACGGCTACCACGTGCCCACTTACTACGCCGAGCTCGACGACGTGCTGACCGCCGGCTTCAGGCCTGGGCTGGTCGTGATCGCGGCCAGGCCGTCGGTGGGCAAGTCCACGTTCGTGTCGAACCTGCTGCTGAGGCAGGCCACCCACGGCAAGCGCTGGCTCTCCCTGCCCATCGAGCCTGGAATAGACACGGTTCTGGAGCAGATGTACTGCATCGCCACCAGGACTCCGTTCGCGAGGTTCACGAGGCAGGCAACAGATGTCAAGGAGGCTGAGATCGAGCGCTTCAGGAGCACAATGTTGAAGCACGCCTCGTTCGTCGACTTCATAGAGCAGCGGTTGAGCTTCGACCGCTTCATGGTCGAGCTCAGGGCTGGAGGTTACGTCGGCGCGGTTGTGGACCTGTATGAGTACCTGCTGCCAGATGTCAAGCCGGCCACGATCACCGAGACCCTCAGGGCGGCGCGAAGCGCGGCCATCGAGGCCGGGACGTGCCTGGTCGTTGTCCACCAGATCAAGCGGCTAGAGAACAGGCGCAAGAAGGACGGAATCAACCCCGAGAACCTCAGGCCCACCAAGGAGGACCTCAAGCACAGCGGAGGCTACGAGGAGGTGGCAGACCTCGTGCTGCTCCTGCACCGCAACGCCGCGGTTGACCCGGAGTGGGACAGCAACGTGCTCGAGATCAAGGTGGCGAAGCAGAAGGTGGGCCAGGCCGGAAGGGTGTACTGCTACGAGTTCGAGCCCGAGATATGCAGGGTCGGGGATTTCAGGACGGTGATGAGTTGGAACGTGTGAGGGACATGGTTCAGGTGCTGCGCCAGCTAGACCTCGAGGAGGTGCTTGACGAGCTCGGAATAGACGTCGAGGACAAGGTAGGCGCGGACGCCTACGCGCGCTGCCCAGACCCCGACCACGCGGACGGCAAGCCTAGCTTTCACGTCTGCGTCGACGACGTCAGGGGCTCGGACGGCAAGAGCAGGCTCGGGCTTTACAACTGCTGGTCTCATCCCCCACCAGGACTTTCAGGGGGTTTCGTGAACCTCGTGGCGAGGTGCTTGACAGGCGCGTGGGACCGGGACGTCACCGCCGAGGAGCTGGACGCCGCCAGGAGATGGCTGGTCGAGAGGGTCAGCTCAGACGCCAAGCTGAGGTCTAGGCCCAGGGTCAAGCGGGCGGCGGAGTCCTCTGCCCCGTCCGAGATCCCATGGCCCCTGACCCTCGAGGTCGCCGAGGTCGCCGAGGTCGCCAGGTACCTTGCCCGCCGCGGCATCACGGCGGAGAGGGCGAGGCGGCTTGGGATCAGGGCGGTGGTGAGGTCAGGCCCCGAGCTGGAGAGATGCCTAGGCCGCACGCTGCCCGGGGCGCTGTTTCCCATAGGGGAGAGGGCGTGGTACGTCAGGAGCGCGTCTCCGACGACGGAGTCCAAGTTCAAGGGAAGGTACCCCCCTGGGGCCAGGCTTCAGAGCGCGGGCGCTCTGTGGAGCGAGGGAGAGCCCTCGCCCGGGCCGGTGGTGCTCGTCGAGGGGATATTCGACGCCGAGAGGGTTGCGAGGCTGGCCGCGTCCTACGCCATCGGGGTGGCTCCCAGCAACGTGATGTCGGCGCTCGGGGGCAATCTCACGGAGGCCCAGGCCAGGAAGGTCAGGACCATCTCGGCCGGGTGCGGGGTAAGGGCACTGGGCGACGGGGACGACGGGGGCCTGAGGTTCGTAGAGTCCGCGAGGTCCAAGATCGGTGACCAGGTGGTGATGCTCAGGACCCCGATGGGGACGGACCCAGGGGACGCCCCCGAGCACGTCATCAGGGAGCTTTTGATGGGGGAGGAGCCGGCCGCCGAGGCCTCGAAGCTCGTCACCCCCGAGATGAGGAGGAGGAGAAATGCCAGACATCGTTTGCAGAAGGCTTCCGAGGCCCGCGTTCGTGACGCTGGACGAGATAGCTGAGGAGAGGGGTGTCAGCCGCAGCGCGGTGCTCCAGGCCATACGAAACGGCTCCCTCAGGGCGTTCAAGGGTCGGAACCGGTGGCTGGTCAGGCGCGAGGACGCGGTGGAGTACATCGAGAGGCCGGTGAAGGGGCGCTGATTGGAGAAAAAAACGCATCGGGTTCATTTTCTCACTTTACATTCTACCTTATCAGGCGATAATATAGAATGAGAGACGAGGGAGGACACGATGAAGAAGATGACCAAGACCCAACTAGCTGACGCGATCTTCGAGACTCACATGGCTATTCGGACCGCTGACGAGACGAATCGCGCTGATTTGGAAAACAAACTTCAGAGGTTAGAAGATCTCATGAACGCGAGCTGTCGTCAAGCGGCATCTCCGAGCGCGCTAAGAGCGAATCCAGGAACCCGTCTTATTGACGTTGTTTGATCTGGGGGGATGAAATGGCCAAGCGGACCGACGCTCACTGCCCGAAGAACTTCAAGCCCGAGGACTACGCCTACGCCGGGATGTTCATGATCTGCCCCCCGGCCGAGGCCTCGTTCTTCGATCCGGGGTTCGCGGAGCACAACCAGGCCGTCAAGAGCGAGTTCTTGCACGGTCCTCGTCCCTCAGCCCCGATGTACCCGCTCGGCAAGTGCGAGCACTGCGGCGCGACGTTCAACTACGGGGCGTTGTTTGTCCACGTCCCCACCGGCGAGAAGATCCAGGTCGGCAACGTCTGCGCCGACGAGGCTTTCGGCCACAAGGACAGGCGATCCTACGACCTCGAGAAGCTGCGCACCCGCAGGGCGGCGGCCAAGTTGAGGGGTGGGCGCAGGGCCAAGGCCGCCAAGTTCTTGCTGGCCCACCCGGATCTCGAGGTCGCATTCGACCGCTTCGCCGACCGCAACGAGATCTTGGCCGACATGCGGGACAGGCTCGGTGAGTTCGGCAAGCTCAGCGACAAGCAGGTGGCTTTCGCGCTGAAGCTCCTGAGCCGGGAAGCCGCGAAGCACCTAGACACCGGGACCGGCATGGAGTGCGAGCACTGCGGCGCTGAAGACCATGAGGTCGCCAACTGCCCCAGTAGAAAACAAGCTCCGACCGGGCGTCAAGAGGTCGAGGTCAGGCTGGTCCACAGCAGGGTTGAGGACGGCCACTACGGCGTGCAGATCAAGGGCCTGTACGTGAGCGACGACGGGTGGAAGGCTTGGGACACCGTGCCGAACGACCTGCTGAGGGTCGAGCGCCGCCTTAACCCCGACGAGTTCAAGCGATACGCGGTGAGGTTGAGGGCCACGTTCGAGCGCAGCGCCGACGACGGCCACTTCGCGTTCATCAAGCGCCCCAGCGTGGCGTTTGTCAACGGCTCCAAGCGGCTCTTGGAGGACGCCGAGGCCACCGTTCACGGCGACAGGCCGATCTGCTTGACGGTCGGCGACGACGGCCAGCTCAAAAGGGTGCTGCCATGAAGGTCATCGGATACATAAGGGTGAGCAAGCAGGAGCAGGCGCGGGACGGGATCTCGCTGGAGGCCCAGGAGGAGAGGATCCGAGCCTACGCCACATTCGCGCAGGCCGAGGTCGTGGACATAGTTCATGATCACAAGTCGGGCAAGAACCTGAGGCGGGACGGCGTCGTCGAGGCCGTGGAGAGGGTGATCGCCGGGGACGCCGACTCGTTGGTGGTGTACGCGCTGGACAGGCTCGCCCGCAACACCGTCGACCTGTTGGGCATCATCGACAGGCTGGCCAACGCTGGCAAGGGCTTCGTCTCGATCCGGGAGCAGCTCGACGCGAGCACGCCGCACGGCAGGTTCACGCTGACCATACTCGGCGCGATGGCCCAGATGGAGCGGGAGCTGATAGCGTCCAGGACCCAGGAGGCGATGGACAAGCTGCGTCGAGAGGGAAGGCCGGTTGGGCACGTGCCGTACGGATTTCGCAAGGGGGACGACGGCAGGCTGGTCGAGGACGTGGAGGAGCAGCGGGTCATAGGGTACATGAACGAGATGCTGAGAAGCGAGAGGGAGCCCAGGGAGATAGCTAGAAGGCTCAACAAGATGGGGCTCAAAGGCAAGCGCGGCGGTCGCTGGACCACCAGGGACGTGGTCGCCGCCATGAAGAGGAGCACGACCAAAGGAGGCTTGAAATGACAGATCTCGAGGGGGTGATGCTGTCGTACAGGGCCAACCCCAGCAGCGCTGGGTTCGAGCCCATATACAGGGAGCTGGCTCCGAAGATGGAAAGGTGCGCTCGCTGGACAGGCTACGGGGCCTCGTCCGCTGACGTCTCCGACGCGGTGTCCATGACCATGATCAGGGCCGAGCGCGAGATCCGCAAGTTCATGTTCCAGTGCCCGAGGTGCGGGGGCCGATTCCTCAGCGCCAAGAACCTGATGGATCATGGGGAGGCGGAGCACAAGCTCAGGGGGCTCATCCCCAAGCGCACCGTCGAGCAGGTCGTGGACGGCATGATCTTCCTGTACATGAGGAAGTTGCTGTGGGCCAAGGACAAGGAGATCGCAGTGCCGTTCGACGAGCATGAGGTGATCAAGATGTACGGAACCTACGGCGTCGTCAACTTGGTGACAACGGCGGATCACGTCGAGATGGCCGCGGAGATCATGCTCGCGGCCGATCGCCTAGGAGTTACCGCGAGCAAGCTGATCGAGGACTCGGAAGTCGAAGACGATGACCACGAGCGCGCCGTCCCGGTCGTCGAACAGCTCAGGAGGAAGAGATGGGAGTCAAGACAGACGTCAAGATGTGCAATCTGAACCTGAACGACCTTCGAGTCGCTTCCAAGAGCGCGCTGAACTTCGTGCCCGTGAGCAAGACGCTGTCGGACGCATACGACGAGGTGTTTCATCAGTTCAGGCGGAGAGCGACCGAGCTTGGGTGGGACATTCAGTACGGGTGCCACTACTGCAACTCGCAGGCAGCGCTCCAGCTCCCGACGTGCTGGGCATGTAAGGCCACGTTCAACGACGAGGCCGCGGACCCTCCGCTGTCGGACGCGGAGCTCAAGCTGAAGGCCAAGGAGATCGGGGTCGAGGACTTCGACCTCATGTCAAGGGCCGAGCTGGAGCGGGCGGTCGAGAGCAGGACCAACGAGATGCGCAGGCTAATGGACAAGGAGCTCATAGAGCTGGAGGCGAAGCGGCTCAATGAGAAGTTGCGCGAGATCATGCCTCCTCTGTGGGTCTGCAAGCCGGCCAAGTTGGGGGTGTCGTACTTCGATCCCAACGGTCGCAGAAGGATATTCGTGCCTCACAGGGGCATCGGAGTTCAGTTCTCGGTCAAGGACGGCGAGCTCGACGGGTTGCCTGGGTTGAGGTTCTACGACGATGAGCACCGGCGCAGGCACCACTTGGGACGCTCCAACTACCACTACGTGAGCAAGTGGAGCAAGGACGTGTTCGGGCACTGCGAGAGGGTCTTCAAGTCTTACAGGGTGGGGTGAGAGATGTATCGTCCAGATGCGAGCTACCTCACCGGGTGGTCGAGCGGCAATGACCTCATCTTGGTGAGAAGGAACGAGGACGGGAACAGGGTCAGGGACAGGGTGCCGTTTAGATGGTATTTTTTGATCTCCGATGCTGACCACGCCAAGATCTCCGACGACGCGTGGGCTTGCTGGAAGCGAAGGGGTTGGGTCGAGAGCGTGGAGCGGGACGAGTTTCCTTCATGGTGGAGGGTCTACGTGGACAACCCTGCGAGACCCATGGACGTTTCCGCCGTGCATGGCAGGCGAGACATCACCGACCTCTCCTCCCGGTGGTGCGAGCCGTTCACGAAGCCTGAGCCCTCAAGGGCGTTCAGGTTCCCCAAGAGCCGGGGCTCGTGGTCGCCGCTGCACAACATCGTCCACCGGTTGGAGGGGCTCGACGTGGAGCCGCTCGAGGCCGACCTGTCTCCGCTCAGGAGGTTCTTGATCGACAACGACGTCGACGTGATGGCCGACTGCAACGTGTGCTTCCTAGACTTCGAGACCGACGATCGAAGGAACATCTCCGAGAAGGAGAAGAGCCGCATCTTGTCGGTGGCGTGGGAGGGAAGTGACGGCGGCGAGGGGTTCCTGCTGCTGGAGGACGACACCGACGCCGCGGAGCGCGCCCTGTTGGCCGAGTTCGTGAGGGAGCTCAAGGCGTACGACATGCTCGCAGCTTGGAACGGGGACGGCTTCGACTTCCCGATGCTCATCGCGAGGTCCAGGGCCGCCGGCCTGAGGGTCAACTGGAGGCAGTGGCTGTGGGCGGACCCGCTCCCCGTTTTCCGAAAGCGGTTCATCAGGCAGCAGGTCACCAGCTACAAGCTTGACGACGTGGGCCAGAAGGTGCTCGGCATCAAGAAGGTGGACTGGCGAGACGAGTTCAGGGAGAGGTTCCCCAAGGTGCCGCTCAAGGTGTGGCACCTTTGGCAGCACGACTGCGAGCTTCTTGAGCGATACAACCGCCGAGACGTCGAGATCCTGCGCAAGCTCGAGGAAAAGACCAGGTTCCTGGAGGTGGAGCGCCTTCAGAACAAGGTGGCCGGGATATTCTCCGGCGACTTCACGGTGTCCAACAAGATCGACACCATGATACTTCGCAGGGGCAAGAGGGCCGGGCATCACTTCAGGACCCGTCACTGGGTCATGAAGGGAGACGACAAGTTCGTGGGCGCCTTCGTGTTCGAGCCGTCCATAGGCGTGCACTCAAACGTGGGGGTGTTCGACTTCAAGTCACTGTACCCGTCCATCATCCGAAGCTTCAACATCAGCCCTGAGACGTTCGTGCGGGAGCGGGATCGCGAGATGTTCGACCCCGCATCGATTTGCACGTGCCCCGTCGTCGAGACGGACAGCGGCAAAAGGGGAGGCGCCACGTACAGGATCGACGAGGTGGGGTTGGTCAGTCAGATGTTCGTGGACACCACGGACCGTCGCAACGAGTACACCAGGCGCAAGGATGCCAGGATAGAGGAGTGCGGCACCAAGGACGATCCCGAGGTCAAGCTGTGCGAGAACCTCGCCTACGCTTTCAAGAGCCTCGGGCTCAGCTTCTACGGAGAGATGGGCCACAGCACCGGCAGGTACTACGACGTCGAGATGGCGGAGAGCATCACGCTGAGCGGGCAGCACTTCATCAAGAGGACCGAGGAGTTCGCGGCCGAGCTGGGCTACAGGGTTCTCGCCGGGGACACCGACTCCATATTCATCCAGCTCATACGAGACGACGAGCACGTGGAAGACAGGGCCGCAGAGATGCTTCGCCGCGGCGCCGAGCTCATGGAGCACTGCCAGAGCAAGTACTCCAGCCTGCTCTCCGAGTTCAACTGCAGGCCTGAGTGGAACGCGGTCCAGCTCGAGTTCGAGGACGTTTATGACCGAATCGTGTTCGTGGCCAAGAAGCGGTACGCTGGCAGGATGCTGGTGCACAAGGGCAAGCGAACCGATCACGTCGAGGTGAAGGGGCTTGAGCTGATGAGGTCTGACTGCACCTCGGTCACCAGGGATCTCCAGCGAAGGGTGTTGGATGCCGTGCTTGTCGAGGGCGCCGACCCTGACCGGGCATCTGAGATCGTCGAGGCGGAGCGGGAGAGGTGCATGTCGGGCAGCCTAGGTCCTGAAGAGGTGGTGATCTCCAAGTCGATCTCCAAGGATCCTGACGATTACAAGACGTTTCCGATCCACGTCAAGTTGGCCAAGGAGCTGAAGGAAAGGACGTCCGACTTTTACATCGGCATGAAGATCGGCTACGTGGTGACTGGCAAGTGCGGCAGCGCCCTGGACGGGGTGCTGGCCGAGATGTACGACCCCGCGGCTATGGGGTACTCGGCCGAGTATTATTGGGACAAGATCATATGGCCGGCGACCCACCGCATCCTTCAGGTGTGCTTTCCAGAGCATGACTGGAAAAAGCACTCGATCAAGGACTCCAGGCGTCGAATGACGCTCATTGAGCGGTATACTAAGTGGGCGGACGATCCGAAGAAGGCGGATCGGGCAGTCGAGAAAGCCGTCGAGAACAAGGGCGGCTACCTGAGAAACTGCGACATCGAAAATATACTGAAGAAGGCGGAGGAGCTTCGTGAGGGACGACGTGCTGACTCGACACAAGGAGAGGGCGGCCAAGTTCGGGTTCGTGAGGGAGAGGCTGTCGGGGGTTGACGTCGAGAAGGTCTGGAAGAAGCTAGCGGCAGACCTCACAGTCGGGGAGAAGCGAACATCACCATCCAAGCTCTCGGCGGCGCTTGACAACGTCGAGCAGAACATGAGGCGGGCCGGGATGTTGCACCAGGTCGCGGTGGAGGAGCTGGCCGAGTTCGAGATGCACATGCAGGGTGAGTATGCTAGGTGGTCGGACGACGCCAGGGAGCAGTTGGAGGAGCGCAGGAAGCGCAAGCAGTTCTCGGGGCAGGTAACCAAGGACGCCATCGAGAGCTGGGTCATACTCAACGTGAAAGAGTACAGGGAGTGGCGCGACACCAAGGCCGATCTGGGTCGCGCCGTGAACCTGACGGATCAGATGCTGGACGCGTGGAAGTCCAGGGCGGCGACGCTGCGCAAGATGGCAGATCTCGTGGAGCGCAGGCCGCAGGTGGATCCGAACATGCTTTCCAGGACATAGGAGGAGCAAAGCGATGACCTCAGAGGAACGAAGGGAGTTCGCGCGCAAGCAGCGGCAGCAGTTCAACAAGGCCACGCAGGCTGACAAGCGGGCAGGGAGGGTCTCGTGGAAGAACGACGGCAAGGTGATCTTATACCTGCACCCCACCGCGGAGATCCACAACCGGCGGCGTCACTGGCTTCCGGTCGCGATCGAGCAGGAGAAGGTGGAGCGCCGGAGAAAGATCAAGGTCAAGAAGCTGGTCAACCTTCCCTTTAACTGCCCGGGCGAGGACGTGTGCCCGGTCTGCAAGTTCAGGGCCGACGTGAAGGAGAACTCGGCCATCGAGCTCGACGACGTGGTGCTCGAGTTCAAGGCCGGAAGGGACACTCAGGAGTGGACCAAGGGAGACGTGATCGGGACAGAGGGGTACGACTACAAGCGCGACCTCTACGCCAGGGCAGACTTCGTGACCGTGGCGGTGGTGGCCGAGAACGCCTCCGGGGCGGAGCCCGACGAGGTCAAGGCCGAGATCTTCGACGGCGCGAAGTCGCTGGGCAACAGGATCAACAAGGAGATCGACTCCGAGATCGAGGAGCACGACGAGGAGGTCGGCAACCCCTGGATCAACCCGTACCCGTTCAAACTGACGTTCGACGGCTCTAAGCCTCCGTCCGACATGTACAGCGCGCACGCCCTGATCACTCGCAAGCCCACTCCCAAGGTTAAGGAGGCGTTGGATGGCCCCGCCCCCAGCCTGAAGGACGAGGTCTCGACCGAGGGAATGGTCGAGAAGCTTGCAGAGATCGTGTTGGCCGCCGACATCACCGGGACCATCGAGCCCCCCAAAGCCACCAGGTCATCCAAGGCCAAGGTCGCCAAGCCCGCGGCCGGCGCCAAGGAGCAGCCAGGCGTCGAGGAGGAGGAGCTTCCCGCGGAGCCTGAGCCCTTTGATTGCACCGAGTGCGGTCGCGAGCTAAACCCTGACGCCACGGAGTGCCCGGAGTGCGGGACCAAGTTCGAGTTCGTCGACGACGAAGAGGCGCCCTTCTAGGAGGTGAGAGAGATGGACACCAATTCTCCCCCGGTCTCTGACCGGACCAAGAAGCTGCGCAAGGCCATAGAGTCGACGGAGGGCCTCTCGATCTGGGGAGAGGTCGCGGTGCCCCCGTCGCTCGAGACCTCCATCACCTCGTTCAACCGCGCCCTGAGGTCTGGCGGACCCCCCGGAGGCATGATCGGGGTCATCCACGGCCCCAGCCAGGGAGGCAAGACAGTTCTTGCCTCCGAGATCCTGAGGGCCGCCATGGCCAGCGGGGGCATGGCTTTGTTCGGGGATGCCGAGGCCAGGGGCGTGGACCAGAAGTGGTTCAGGGCGATCTGCGGCGACTACATCAACGAGATCGCGTACTCCAGGCCCAAGACGTACCAGAGCTGGATCGCCACGGTGGACCAGTTCAGGGAGAAGTTTCGCAAGCTCAAGGACGACAAGGTGCTTCCGACCGGAGCGTTCCTGGCCGTCGCGGTGGACTCCCTGGACAGGCTTCGTCCCGAGGAGGAGGTGGTGGCGCGCAAGAAGGGCGAGAAGATCGGCGCTCGGGGGTACCCGCTCAGGGCCATGATGAACGCGAACTGGCTGTCTAGCATCGGACCCGACCTGTCCAGCGACGAGGTTCTGGTGCTGATAGTGCGGGAGTCCACCAAGCTGAACGCGAGGCCTGGTCAGAAGACGTACAACATCCGCGGAGGCAAGGCCGTTGGGTACGACGCGGGGTGGGTGGTGAGGTGCACCAACAGCCACCGCGTCAAGGTGGGGGAGAAGCGCATCGGCGAGAAGCACGAGATCATGGTGTCCAAGAACTCGATGGGGCCGCACCTCGAGGAGAAGGCTGAGTTCTACACGTTGGCCGGGATCTCGGAGGAGCACCCGCTGGGGTTGGACATGGCCAGGGAGATCAGACAGGAAGCGATCCTTCGCGGCCTGATCAAGCGTCCCAAGGGCAAGTACGTCTACGGGGACGAGGAGATCGGGGTGAAGGAGCGGATAGTTGGATGGTTGAAGGAGCCTGGGACCGACGGCAGAGTCAGGCTCGAGGTCTTGGCCGAGGAACTAAACGATGGGATCGAGCAGTTCATCAACGTCTCAGAGCCTGGTGAAGATGGCGGAGAAGTTGAGCAGTAGCGTCGTCGACGCGCACGCCGCCTTCAAGGCGGTGGCCGCCGCGTCCATCGCGCTTGGAGATCGCGAACCCTCCGCCGAGACCGCTGGAAAGGTGGTGGCGCTGACCATGGCTTGGCTCAACGCGATCAACGGCGTGATCGATGGCAAGGACGAGGGCTGGTTCAGCGAGCGCTCAGAGCATGTGCTGGCCGGATGGGCCGAGGAGATCTTGAGATGAGGATCTTGGTCAGCGGCGACAAGCACCTCGGGCTCAGCACCGATGGCGACAGCAGGTTGGAAGAGCAGGAGCGGATCCTGAGGTTCTGCGAGGATCAGGTTCAGGAGCTTCAACCCGACCTGTACGTCGACCTGGGAGACCTGTTCGACAGGCCGCGACCGGGACCGGCGGAGTACGCGCTGGCGATAGGCCACGCCCTCGCGGTGGCCTCTATGTGCCCCGCCGTGTTCTTGACCGGGAACCACGACAAGCGGACGAGGGGTTTAGACCACGCGCTGCTCCCGCTGGCCGAGCTAGACGAAGTCAACAGGCTGAGCGTGATCAGGATCCCAAGGGACGAGTACCTCGACCACGAGACTCTCGCGATGTTCTTGCCATATGTCACCGATCACGAGGCGAGGAATGGGGGAGTGTTCGAGTCGGCTCAGGAGATGCTTGACAACCACGCCGAGACCACGCTGGGGGAGCAAAGCGCCAAGATCCTTGTCTTCGCCCACCTTGAGGTGCACGGGGCGAGCAAGGGTGAGGACGTGCGTGACGTCGGGTTGCACGTGCCTCGTTGCCTGGTAGAGTCTGACGAGGTGCTTGGGATCTGGTGTGGCCACGTCCACACGCCTCAAACTGTGGGCAAGGTGACCGTAGTCGGAAGCGCGATCCACGCCACGTTCGGGGAGGTCGGGGAGGAGAAGGCGCTCGTGATGGTGGAGCTGTGATGAAATGTAAACCATTTCTGGAATGTAAACTTAATCAGTTTACATTCCTCTGGTGGGTCTGCTACAGGTGCGGCTCCAAGAACCCGAGGTGGGTTTCGGTCTGCCGCTGCGGGAATGTGAACCGATGAAACAGACCAAGATCCCTTTGCCCACGGCGCATCTGATTGAGATCCCAATAGAGATATGCGGATCTGAATCATGGAACGTTCATGGCGCCGTGAACAAGGCGGAAATCGTGAACGCCCGCGTCAAGGTGGTGGTGACCGTGCCTGAGAGCAGGGCCAAGGAGGTCGACCCCAAGGCGATCCGAGAGCAGGTGATGGCGATGGGCGCCGCGCACTGCAGGACTCCCGAGGTTAGGGTCATCAGGGCGGCGGAGACCAAGCGATCAGAGGAGCACGCGCCGGAGCTCGACCTTGAGACGTCCATCAAGCTGTTCGCTGAAGAGGTCAACACGTCTGATCGTGAACGCAAAGTCTCGTTCGCGGTCGAGCTGGCAAGGGAGGCGGACGCGATATGATCTTCAAACGGATCACCCTCAACAACGCGGGGCCTTTCTTGGGCAATTGGAGCGTTGATTTGAGGGAGGGCGCCACCGTAGTGGTCGGGGCTTACGAGGGGGCCGGGGAGCGGTCCAACCGCAGCGGCAAGTCGTTCTTCGCGGTCGACGCCCCGATGTACGCCCTGTTCGGGCAGTTCAGAGGTAAGACGGACGAGTTCGCCCACCGGTTGGTCAGGGGCAAGGACGACGCCTGGGTGGAGATCGAGGTCGCTACTTCAAACGGAGGTAGCCACTTGATTCGTCAGGGCAGGACCACCGGGGGTGATCCGATCAGGGAGCTGGACGGCTCGAGCGTCAAGCGCGACGACCTGAACAACTATGTCGTACACGACATGTTGGGGCTCACCTTGGACGAGTGGCAGCTGACCAACCTGTTCGTGCAGTCTCAGATGCACGGTTTCATGGCTCTTTCGGCGGCTGACAAGCGGCGCGTGATCTCTCCGTGGTTCAAGACGGACCGCTGGATCCCCAGGGCCGAGCTGGCGCGAGAGCGCCTGGGTCAGGCGCGGGCAGACCTCAGGGCGGTGGAGGTCGGGCTTCAGAACCTGGCCGAGCAGACCGAGACGCCGGCCGTCATGCCCGACGACCTCGAGCTGGCTGCCAAGCGGAGGGACGGCGCCGCCGCGGAGCTGGCGCGGATCGAGGCTGAGCTGGCGCGACTAGAGGAGTCGCGACGGGAACGTGACGATCGTTTCAAGAAGTTTGAGCAATCGCGCCAGGGTATGAAACGATTGGAGCGCGAGGTCGACGAGGAGCGGCAAAACGCCGAGCTGGAGCTGAGGGGGGCAGAGCTTGCTGTCGCCAGCGCGGAGCGAGACCTCGAGGCCGCCAGAGATCGCAAGAAGTGGATGGTCACGCTAGAGAACGACCTGGCCTCTCTGGGGGAGATCAAGGATGCCGCCGAGGGGGCCAAGCTTGCGCTCAGGGACGCCAAGGAGAAGATCAAGGTCAACGAGGAGCGGCGAGAGGAGCTTCTGAGCAAGTACAACGAGCTGAAGCGAAGCAGGACAGGGATCTGCCCGCTGCTGCGCGAGCCGTGCGACAGGATCGCTCCGGACGGGGCGGTGCTCGAGCAGATCGTGGCCGAGGGCAAGGAGCACAGGGCCGCGATAGAGCTGCTGACGGAGTCCCTCGGCGGGCTGGAGTGGAAGGCCGACATGTCGGCCTCAGACCTCAAGACGGTACTCGAGCGCGAGCGCGAGCTGGTCAGGCTCAGGAGCCAACCCACCGTCGAGCAGGTCTCAAGGGAGGCTGCTCAGGCCAGGGCAAGGCTCGAGAGGGCTGAGAAGGCGCTTAGGATGTGCAAGCACGCGAGGACCGAGCTGGCCAAGGCGCTGAGAGTTGTCCGCAAGCGATATCAAGAACTTGAGACCGAGCATCTTGAATTCGAGAATCGAGAACAAGAAACGCAAGACCTCACGGAGAGCCAGCTCGTGGCCAAGCGCGCGCTCAACGCCGCGGACGCCACCCTGGCAGAGTACAAGGCGAAGGTGGTGGAGCAGGAGAGGGCAGCTGCCCGTGTAACTGAGTTACAGGCGGAACGGGCTCGGCTCCAGGCCTTGATAGAGAACTTGGCGTTCGCCTCGTACGCCTTCGGCGCCACCGGGATCCCGAGCCGAGAGGTGGAGAACGCGTTCGGGGAGGCCGAGGCGTCCATGAACGATGTGTTGACGGTCGTCAACACGCCGCTGAGGGTCCGCTTCACCCCGCTGAGGGAGCTCAAGGAGTGGGAGCCGGCCTGCTTGGGGTGCGGCACCAGGTTCGAGAAGGGCGAAAGAAGCCACACCTGCAAGGAGTGCGGGGCTCCGAGGCGCAAGAAGCGGCGCGACGAGCTGCGCATGGAGGTGCTCGACGGCGACAACGTGTCGAGCTTCGAGCTGGACAGCGGGGGCGGCAAGGTGCTGCTCAGCCTCGGGGTGAGGTTAGGACTGGCCAAACTTCCGGGATCCGTCCGGATGGCCACTTGCCAGCACCTGATAATCGACGAGCCGGACGGGGCGCTGGACGCCCCGAACAGGGCGGCGCTTCACGGCCTAATAAACAACCGGCTGACTGAGTTGGGCATGAGGCAGGCGCTGATAATCACCCACGCTGACGTGAAGGACGAGTTCGGCCAGGTGGTCGAGGTCAGGCGGTTCGAGGACGAGGACAGGAGCGAGGTGCTGAATGCCTAAGCGAAAGCTGTCGGAGCGCATCCCCAACGACGACTATCCTACCCCCGAGTGGTGCACCAAGGGGTTGATCCTGGCGTGCCCGCCCACCACTGCCACGGTGGTGGAGCCGTGCGCCGGGGCCGGAGGCATCGTCAAGGTGCTGGCGGCCAGCGGCAACGACGTGCACTCGGTAGACATCAACCCCACCAACCGGGACAAGCTGGGCGCGGCGGGCTCGGTGTCCGTCCACATCGGAGACTGGTTGGACATCGCCAAGGAGAGGACCCACCCGTTCTGGAGCGAGGTCGGGCAAGAGTTCTCGGTCGTGATGAACCCTCCGTACCTGAAGGCGGCAGAGTTCGTGTGGTCGTGCCTCAACGTGGGGGCCAGCTACGTCTCCGTGCTGCTCAGGTTGGGGTTCTTGTCGTCCATGTGCAGGTTCGAGCTGTGGAGGGACCTGAGACCGGCGCTGGGGGAGATCTGGACGCTCTCGTCTCGACCCAAGTTCACCACGAACAAGCACGGCAAGCTGTCGACCGACGGCACCGACTACGCCTGGTACGTGTTCAAGGGAAACTACTCGAGGGGGGTCAAGCTTGGTTGGATCCTTTGTGATCCTGACGGGGAGGTACATTGTCACGGTATGTGATCGGAATAGATCAGAGCGCCACCGGCACCGCGGCTGTGGAGCTGGACACCATCGGAGACGAGGTCAACCGGGTGGTTTTCTACGCCGACAACAAGCGAGACTCCAAGGAGCTCGAGGAGATCGGCGCGCTTCCCCCTAGAAAGGTCAAGGCCGGGGACGAGCAAGGAGTTACCCAACGGCTCGTGGAGCTGAGAGAGGTGCTGGGCGACTTTCTACAAAGCTCTGGCAACATCATGAACGCGGCGCTCGAGGGTTACGCCTTCGCGCGGCAGGCCTTCAGCCACAGCCTCGGGGAGGTCGGGGGGTTGGTCAGGCTCGCGCTGTGGGACGCCGGAATCCCGTTCAGGGTGTACGATCCTCAGGCGGTCAAGATATTCTCAGCCGGAAAGGGGAACGCGAAGAAGCATGAGGTGATGGAGGCGGTCGAGCGCAAGTGGGGGTTTCAAACCTCGAGGTTCGGGAAGCCGGACGGCGCGGGCGGAAACGTGGCCGACGCCTACGTGATCGCGCGAATGCTCAGGGCCGAGCTGCTGGTGCGCTCAGGCTCGCTCAGGCTTGACGAGATTCCGGAGGAGGAGCGACGCGTGTTCCTGCGCGTGACCAAGCAGCACCCGACCAACTTTTTGGACCTGCCGTTCGCTGGGAGGAAGAAGTGAACCAGAGCGTGAAGCAGAAGCAGGTCACGATCACGAGGCTCGACGGGTGCTGTAAGTACTTGAAGTGGCTGAAGGATTACTACCTGGCGTGGCTCAAGACGTCCGAAGACCCCGAGCACGCCAAGGTGGCCTACGAGGCGATGGCGCTCGCCGCCAAGGTGAAGGACCTGCAGAACAGGCTTGACGTCGAGGTGCGAAAGGAGATGTACCCCAACAAGGTGGCGAGGGCGTAATGGGTCATATCTTGATCAAAAGATCAATTTTCCGGCAATAATAGCTCACAATTGACACATACATCAGCCGTTTGGCGGGATAAGGGACGATAGATAGTGCGCTGCCTGATGGACATACGTGACGAGGAGTTGAGGCGGGAGACCGAGCGCTTTCATCAGCCTCGCGATCCTTCGGAGTTCAGGCGGATGAAGTGCCGCTGCGACGTCGACCCCGTGGAGCCCCCAAGGGAGCCGGGGGAGAGCGGGTGCGTCTGCCCGAGGTGCGACGCCAGGTGCAAGGAGTGCAACGGCTTTTTCGCCATCAAGGCCGAGGCTTGCTTCTACAAGACGCTGGCCAGGGCCCGGGACCTCATCATGCGGGGGGTATACTTCAGGAAGCATCCTCCGGGCTTCATCAGGATGAGCGAGGACGAGATAGCGGCGCTCGTCGAGAAGGTGAGCGGCGAGGAGCCTGGCCATTGGAGCCGCCAATACGTGGACCCAGGACCCCCCGTGAGCGTGTACGGGGTCGTGGTCATACCGGACAAGAGGAGAGCATGATGCCCAACGTCGTGAAGCATCACAAGGTGAAGGTGGCCAAGGACTTCTTCGAGCGCTTGGCCGCATACTCTGCCGAGTACGTGCGGCGCCTGATCCCAAACGTTCACAGAGGGTGGCCTACTCGAAACCACTACGACAGGTGGCATCACGGCCACCCGATCGGTCACGTCTTGCACTACACCGCCGGGACTAGCTTCCACGGAACGGTGCGCCACTTCGTGGAGGGAGGCGGCTCGTCCTCTCACTGGGTGGTGAGCAAGTCGCTGGACTCCAGGGCGGACGGGATCCGCCAGCAGTTCGACCTGGGAAACGACCTCAGGTCGGAGTGCCTGCAGGTGGTCCACCCCGACAAGCCGGCCTGGCACGCCGGGTGGATCAACAGGCTGTGCGTCGGCACCGAGGTCCGAAATGCTGGAATCCTGAGGCCTTATCCCAAGGACCCACCTCGCGGAACTCCGAAGCGTCCCGATCGAGGGATCACCCACGAGGACTTCTTCAGGTTCGCTGACCTCGACGTCGACGACCTTGACTTCTACTGGTGGCCAGACGGCTGGACAACCCCGTTCAATGGCGAGGTCCTGAAGGTGGGTGGGAGCTGGTGGGAGAGCTGGAGCAGGGGCAGCGTCGCCACCGCCATCGTGGTGCTGAGATACCTCAACTCGATCCACGAGCTAGACCCGGCCCACATGCTGGCGCACCACTGCGTGAACAAGCACAAGAACGACGTCGTGCTGCCGATCCCGCTGGACAAGTTTCGCGACGCCGTGCTGTTCAGCAAGCAGCACGTCGATGACATCGAGTGGCTGGCCGAACTGGACGACTCGGAGGACGGCTACGAGGAGGTCGACGACCCGTGGATGCTTCGCGAGACGGCGGAGCGTCAAGCTGACCGCGCGGAGGAGGACGTCGAGGGGTACGACCCGGACGACGTCGACGGGTTCGTGACCAATCCCGCAGAGGTCAGAGAGGGCCTGCGCAGGTTGGGGTTCTACGTGCCTGAGGGTGACGAGGAAAGGCTCCACGTCGCGATCAGGCTTTACCAGAGGGGCCGCGACCTTGCCGTGGACGGCGTCGCCGGCCCCGTGACGAGGGGACGCCTGGCCAATGACCTGGCCGCGTGGCGCCTCTCAGAGGGGGTGTGAGATGAAGACGTTGTTGGCATTATCTCTCGCAGCGATGGCGCTGTCGGCGTGCTCGGGTTGCGCCACCACCAAGGTGAACAAGTGCACCCGCTCGACCACCATCACGGCTCCCGTTCCGATGAAGGTCGGAGGAGAGCCCCAGATGGGACTGGTCGCCGAGGAGTTCAAGGTGGAGTTCAACTGCAGCGACCGGCAGGTGGGCAAGTTGGCCACCGAGTTCGGCCACGGATCCGACCAGATCGCGGCGACCAGACCATGAAGCGGGTGTTGGTCATCGGTGGTTGCGGCTTCGTCGGCAGCCACGCAGTGGAGCGGCTCCTGGACAAGGGCGCAGAGGTCTCGGTGTGCGACAACCTGAGCACCTCGCTGCTCAAGGAGGACGGCGCCCCGGAGTTCTTGCCCGAGAGGGTCGACCAGTTCGTGGACGGCCTCGACAGGGCGCCGCTGGATGTAGACGCGGTGCTTCACCTCGGGTGCCGTTACCCCGTCGAGAGGGAGCGGGCCGTGTGGTTCAGCGCGTACGAGGGGTTCGTGGCGGAGTTCATGAAGTGGTTGGGTCGCGCATTCGTCATCAAGCGGTTGAGGCGGATCGTGGTTGGATCGACGCTCGCGGTGTACAATGCGCCGGAATCTCAGGGAGGGTTCGGCTCCATCGCGGCGTCGCTCCGCCAGGCTTTGCACTACTGGCACCGCCCGCCGATTCTGGATGTAGTGTATGCGCATCTTCCGGAGGTCCACGGTCCCAGAAGATCCGGGGGGTTACCCGATCAGGTGCCGTTCGCGCAGACCGCTCCGGTGTGTGCCGTTGCCGATCTGATTGCCGATCAGTGCATGAGTGACAAGCACCGGAAAGTTGTGGACCTTGTCGTCGGCGGCGAGCTGTACATGCCGCTCTCCCACACCAAGGCGCTGCCGGTGGAGATGGATATCATCCTGAAGGAGATGTGATGGTCACCGATCCGTACTATGAAAAGAAAATGTCTGATTTGATCGAGGGGGTTCCGATCACTCTTTCCGAGGCGAGAGAACGGATCGAGCAGTTGGAGAACCAGGTCAGCGCGCTGAGAACTGCGATCGAGGCCGTGTGCAGCTGCGTGCTATCTCTTGAGTATAAAGCTGGGTTGTCGAGATTGAGATGACGGACGGATACGCGCTGATCCGCAAGCAGACGCTGGCCTGGCTGCTTGAGGGCGTCCGAGACCAGGGCCGTGACGTGCCCGACGAGGTCGCCAAGGACCTTGGGGGCTCGTTGACGGACGTGAACGCTCCGAATCCGACCGAGGACAGGCTCGCCATGGCAGGGCCCGTGCTCACCGACGAGCAGCACCTTGACCTGCTGGCTCACGACGCGACGCTCGAGCTGCCTCAGACAGGCCCGTCGGCTCATTTCTGGCAGCTCGTGACCAAGGTCACGCTGGCGATACTTCGCAACGAGGCAGAGGCGGTTTGCCGCCTCATGGAGGTGAAACGATGAACAAGAGCCAGAACAACCAGGTCAAGGCGCTGGACTCCGGCCTGAAGTACGTGACCAACCAGCTCGCCGAGATCAACCACGCGATGGACCAGATCATACCGACGCTGAACCAGGCCAAGGTGTTCCTGTCACTGATCATGGAGCACCTGGACAAGACCGCGTCTGGGTGGGACGGCGGAAGGATCGCCCAGATGAGGCTGCGGGCCGAGCAGCTGAACAAGTACTACGCGGTGCTGCAGAGGGTTCAGCAAAGCGCGAACGCCCCGGCCCAGACCAAGTGCGAGCTGGCCGACGAGTTGTGGGCTTTGTCCGGGCGCCTCGAGGTGGCCGACGTGGCCAGGGACGCCACGCTCGCGGTCACCCTCTACATGCAGGCCGGAAACCTGGCCGGCGCGGAGCGCGTGATCAAGCACCTCAGGGACGAAGATGGCAAGCCCGTTGGCAAGCTCACAGAGGAGAACGTCTTATTGATCGAGCGCAGGCTCGAGGAGCTCAAGTTGAAGAAGGAGCAAGAGGCATGAGCGTGAGGGTGCTGCTGGACGTCGACGGGGTGATAGCAAACTTCGTCGGCTGGTATCATGAGATCGCGGAGGCTGTCCTGGGTCGTTACCTGGAGGTGAGCGGGCCAACTCACTGGGACATCGGGGTTCAGCTGGGGCTCGACAAGGCTGAGCGAGACCTGGTCTGGGACGCGATCTGCCACACTCCGGCGGTGGACATCAAGCCGTACCCTGAGAGCCTGGAGCCCGTCAGGATTCTGCTGTCAGACACCAGGGTGTCGGTGTACTTTGTCACCGCCTCGTTGGTCGGAAACCCGACGTGGGAGTACGATCGCAGGGCGTGGTTCAGAGAGCAGTTCGACGATGAGGCCTCGAGGAGGCTCGTGTTCACCGATCGCAAGCACGTGGTGAGCGGCGACATCTTCGTTGACGACAAGGCGGAGAGTGTTCACAGCTGGGTGAGGTGCAATCTCGACGGCTTGGGTGTCGTCTGGGCCAGGGAATGGAACGAAGGCCAGGAGCTTGACAAGTTCAGGACCAATAGGTGGGGAGATCTGCTGGGTCTTGTAAGGAATCTGCTATGAACGAGAATATCCAGGAAGCGCTTGAGCGCGCGGTACGCGAGCACACGCATCGAGATCGCGAGTTCGAGTTGGCATTCGGTAAGTTTCAACGACCAGGGTTCGCGCCCACTTACGAGCTCGAGAAAATGAAACATCTGATCAGGTGGACCCCGGGGCTTGAGGGTATACTGGACGTCGCGCCCTTCGTCCGGGCGCTGAACGATCGAACCGATCAAACGCTCGCGGCAGAGATCGCGAGGTTCACCGCCGAGGAGTTCGAGGGCAAGCCTGCCACCGACAAGACCTTGAACACGTTTCGTCTTCAGTTCTTGAGGCGGCTCAACGCCTGCGGGTTCTGACGTATCGGCGTCGAAAACGGGGGTGCTTCACATGGGCGTCCAGTTCCATCGTCACTTCTCACCTTTCACGACAACTCCGACGAAAAGGCACGTCAAGATAGATGGCAAAGACGGCGTCGTGTTCGAGCAGCGCGATATCGAGGCGCCCGCGGAATGGTCAGACACCGCCGTCACCGTGGTGGCTCAGAAGTACTTCAGGACGATTGACGGCGAGCGCGAGAGCAGCGTGCACGGGATGGTCAGGCGCGTCGTCGACGCGATCGTCGTGGCCGGGGTTGGGCAAGGTGCGTTGAACACCGAGAGTTGCGACGTTTTTCACGAAGAGCTGACCGCGATCCTGCTCAGCCAGCGCGCCAGCTTCAACAGCCCGGTTTGGTTCAACGTCGGGGTCGAGGAGCGTCCCAGGGCCTCGGCGTGCTTCATCAACAGCGTGGATGACGACATGGAGTCCATTCTTGACCTGGCCAAGACGGAGGGCATGATCTTCAAGCACGGCGGCGGCAGCGGCGTCAACTTGAGCAAACTCAGGGGAAAGGCTGAGGGGCTCAGCAGGGGAGGAAATGCCTCTGGGCCGGTCAGCTTCATGCGGGGATACGACGCATTCGCCGGGGTGATCAAGAGCGGGGGAGCCACCCGCAGGGCCGCCTGCATGCGCGTGCTGGACGTCGGCCATCCTGACGTGGTGGAGTTCGTGCGGTGCAAGGCTGACACAGAGAGCAAGGCCAGGGCGCTGATTGAGGCCGGTTTCGGAGACGGCATAGACGGCGACGTGTACGAGTCGCTGCCGTTTCAGAACGCGAACCACAGCGTCAGGGTGACCGACGCCTTTATGGAGGCCGCAGAGGAGGGGCGCCCGTGGCGGCTCGTCAACCGCAAGGATGACGAGTTCGAGGAGGTTTGCGCCAGCTCCCTGTTCGGGGAGATAGCGCGCGCCGCATGGGAGTGCGGTGACCCTGGGATCCAGTTCGACACCGCGACCAACCGCTGGCACACATGCCCGCGCTCGGGAAGGATCAACGGGTCCAACCCGTGCTCCGAGTTCGTGTTCGTGGACAACAGCGCGTGCAACTTGGCCAGCATCAACCTGATCAAGTTCCTTGACGAAGACGGTGAGTTCGACGTCGGCGGGTTTCGCCAAACAGTGGACGTGTTGATCACGGCCCAGGACATCCTGGTCGACTTGGCCGGCTACCCAACCGATTCGATAGAACGCAACTCGAAGCGTCTCAGGCCGCTGGGGCTGGGATACACGAACCTTGGCTCAGTTCTCATGATGTTGGGCCTGCCATACGACTCCGACGAGGCGAGGGATTTCGCCGCCGTCGTGACCGCGTTGATGCACTTCAGGGCGTTGAGGTGTTCAGCCGAGTTGGCCGAGAAGCTAGGACATTTCGAGGGTTACGAGAAGCACATGCGAGAGGTGGTAGAGTCTCATTACCGGGAGCTGAACACGTTGAACAACAGGTCGAGTTCGATCTTGACCAAGGAAGCTGTGTCTGATGCGTTGGAGGCCAGAAAGCTTGGCATGACTCACGGATACCGCAACGCGCAGGTGACGCTCCTCGCGCCGACGGGCACGATCAGCCTCATGATGGACTGCGACACCACCGGCATCGAGCCTGAGCTGAGCCTGGTCAAGCACAAGCGGTTGGTCGGGGGAGGCACGATAAAGCAGGTCAACGGCGCCGTGAGGAAGGTCATATCCCGCAAGTACGGCGACGACAAGGCCGACGAGGTGGCAGCTCACATCGAGAGGAACGGCACCGCCAGGGGTGCAGACCTGTGTACGGAGGACCTCGACGTGTTCAGGACGGCACTGGGACCCGACG
>Ga0180437_10002842_pt1 | contig 26769 bp, 22 predicted proteins | sample SS_ome_4_FD_132410 | JGI IMG/M metagenome (GOLD analysis project Ga0180437, IMG submission 132410) | Hypersaline lake sediment archaeal communities from the Salton Sea, California, USA - SS_3_D_1 metaG | ecosystem: Environmental > Aquatic > Non-marine Saline and Alkaline > Hypersaline >... | reverse complement strand
GAGAAGCGCTGGTAGTTTAAGGAAGCGGAACTTTCATGCGAAGCGATATAAAATTGGATCCAGAAATCGGGTATATTTAAGTTTCCGTCCTGTATAATTTTAGTAAAAATAATTATGGGATAACACAAACGCAAGTAAAAAGGAGGAATGATATGAGGGTGAAACTGACTTGGTACGGACATGCAACCATGGATTTAGAAACGGGAGGGTACAAGATATTGATCGATCCTTTCTTCAGCGGGAATCCATCGACCAGCATCCCGGCAGACCAGGCGCAGGCGGACTTTATTCTCATATCTCACGGACACGGCGATCACGTGGGAGATGTTGTCAGTATTGGAAAACGAACTGGAGCGCTGGTGATCAGCAATGCGGAAATTTCCGGTTGGTTGCAGGCTAAAGGATTAACAACGCATGCCCAACATATTGGCGGTGGGTACAACCACCCCTTTGGATACTTAAAGCTGACGCTCGCCATACACGGCTCAGGTCTGCCGGATGGCTCGAATGGCGGGAACCCAACCGGTTTTCTTTTGACAACCCTGGATGGACAAAAAATTTACATCGCCGCGGATACCGGGTTGTTTGGTGATATGCAGATGATCGGCGAAGAGGGTATTGATCTGGCGGTACTGCCGATCGGCGATAACTTCACCATGGGCCCGGATGATGCACTGAAAGCGGTTAAGATGATCCAGCCCAAACATGCAGTACCGGTCCATTACAATACTTTCGATGTCATTAAGCAGGATCCAAATGCATGGGCGGAACGTGTTGAGGCGGAAACAAGCACGAAAGTACATGTGTTAAAACCAGGTGAGAGTTTAACGGTATAGAGCATGTCAGAAGAAAACGCAAATCGAAAAGAACAAGAAAGAAGGGTGGCAGCGGAGGGCCGGCTGCCGCCGGGGCAGTCGCTGACCCAAAAATTCCCTGTCCTACATTACGGCCGCGTTCCGGATTTTGATCCCGGAACCTGGGATTTCCGAATTTGGGGCGAAGTCGAAGAAGAAGTCAGCTGGTCATGGGATGCGTTCTGCGAACTTCCGCGCACCCGGCTGGTGATGGACATCCACTGTGTGACCCGCTGGAGCAAGTTTGATACTGAATGGGAGGGTGTCTCGGTGAAAATGCTGGTGGAATTGGGGTATATCAAACCAAAGGAGAGCGCCAATTTTGTGCTGCAGCATGCTGAAAATGACTACACCACCAACCTGCCGCTGGAAATTATGGTCTCAGACAACTTTTTGCTGGCCACGCACTTCAACGGCCAGCCGATCACGACCGATCATGGATATCCTGTACGGGGGGTTGTCGGCCACATTCTGGGAAGGGAGGATTTAACAGTGCCCTATTTCTGGAAGGGGGCCAAGTGGCTGCGGGGACTGGAGTTGACGGCGCAAGACCAACCGGGATTTTGGGAACAGGCTGGCTATCATAATGAGGGAGATGCCTGGAAAGAACAGCGTTTTGCACGCGGCGCGTAATTAATTTTGGTTTATTTGTTTTCCAGCAGATTTACTTTCAATAAATCCCCGCGTTTAATCTGGTAATGGTCAAAATCGCGCGCAATATAGGTGTCCGGTTTTACGGCGCGCGCTTCTGCAATAACATCCCGCTCGCGGTAGCGGCGCGAGATATGGGTTAATATCAGGTGTTTTACCCCAGTTTGTATCGCCAGTTCGGCCGCCTGTAGGGCAGTAAAATGTGAGAATTCCTTTGCCAGGTCAACCTGATCCTGCAGATATGTGGCTTCAATGACCAGCACATCCGCCTCCTGGCAGATATTTTCCAGATCGCCGGCACGACCGACATCCCCGACATGCACGTAGCGAGTACCAGGTCGTTCAGGGCCCAGGACCTGATCGGGTTTGATCTGGCGGCCATCGGGAAGGGTTGCTGTTTTTCCGTTCACCAGATCTCGTCTCCACGGCCCGTGTGGAATTTGCAAAGCCTGCGCTTTACTCTCCAGGAAAGGACGCCGGGAAACCTCTTCGAACAAAAAACCGAAGCAATCGGAACCGCGGTGAAATACCGGGAAAGCCGTAAGCTTGAAATCATTACAGGCGAAGATTTCACCTGCAGATATTTCGTGAAACTGGATATTCATCCGGGGTCGGGCGCCGCGCATTACCACCCCATACAGTAAATCTTTAATACGGCTCAGTGCCCAGGAACCGCCAAAGATTTCGATATCTTCGATGGTTTCCCAGCGCATAAAAGTGGACATTAAACCGGCCAAACCCAAGATATGATCCAGGTGACCGTGTGTGATTAGGATTTTATTCAGGCGTTTAAAACCCATACCAGACTTCATAATCTGGCGCTGTGTCCCCTCCCCGCAGTCGATTAAGAAGCGGTGTTCATCATGCAGCACGATATGGGAAGTAAGACCACGGTGTATGGAGGGCGCTGAAGCGGAAGTACCGAGAAAAACGATCTCGAACAATTTACACCTTTCAATGGCTGCCGAAAAAAATTTTCCCGGAGCCTTTGTGGAGTTCCAGGAATGTGTGAAAAACTATTGTACCTCAACTTGATCAGCGGCACTTGAACGGAAGCGGGGAAAGTAATAATTCGACCATTTGTGCTATAATCCAGGCTGCGATGGGCATTAATCGTGCAACAAGTTAATCCTCTATTATGGCGCGTAAAAAGACCAGTACTTCCCGAAATAAGAAAACCGCACCCATGGGTAAATCCAGCCGCAGGTCTACTCCTCGTAAACCAGCCAGTAAAGGGCGCGTCCCAAAATCAAAATCCACGAAGACCAGTTCGCGTAAAGCCCCCCTGCTGGGGGCTGGATTATTAGGGAGTTTCTCACCTCAATCGATCACTTTCGACCGCTGGATGGACATCATCGGGGTGTTGGTCGGTCTGGTGGGTTTGTTGACCCTGATCAGCTTGCTCTTCCCTGGCAACAGCGGCCTGGTTAGCGGCTGGATCGAAACGCTGGATAACGTTTTTGGGTGGGGGATGTTTTTGTTCCCGATCGGACTTATCATTTGCGGCGGTTGGCTGGTTTTACGCAAACTTGAACGTGTACCGCGATTTGGATTCGAACGCATATTAGGGGTGACGATTTTATTCCTGGTGCTGCTTGCCGCGCTGCACTTCTCAATACAGTTGGTAAAAGAACAGCAGGTCCAGGCAGTGAGTGAGGTCGGTGATGCCGGGGGATATGTAGGCGGAATCCTGGCGGATTGGTTAAACAAAGCGTTCGGCGCCGGCGGTACAGCCATCGTGCTGCTTGCGTTTATGCTTATCGGCTTGGCGCTTTCTCTGGATAAAACCATCGCCGAAATGGCTGGTTCAGTCTCTCCAATGTTCAACCAGTTCCAGGATTGGATTGAAGATACGAGGGATAATTTTATCGATCGCAAAGAACAAAAACGAAAGAAAGCGCTATCACAAAGTGGTGCAGCCTCGGCAGCTGGCGGGATCGGTCCGTCAGGTAAAGGGATCGCGACTGAAAGCGGCCTGGCTGAAAAACACATTAATACAGATGGATTATCTTACGATTTACAGGATGTACCCCTGACTTGGAAGTTACCTACGATGGATGAAATTCTCGAGCACGGTGGTAAAGCTGAATACGATGAAGAGGTGGATTTACAGCGGGCGCGAGTAATCGAGGAGACATTGAGTTCCTTCGGCGCTCCCGGTCGCATCATCGAAATAAATCGCGGGCCTACCATCACTCAATTTGGCGTAGAACCAGATTTTATCGAAACACGCAGCGGGAGAACACGTGTGAGAGTGGGAAAGATAAACGGGTTGGCGGATGACCTTGCCCTGGCACTGGCGGCGCGCAGGATCCGCATCCAGGCGCCGGTACCTGGAAAGGGATACGTCGGTATCGAAGTGCCGAATGAAGAAGTTGCGCTGGTCACCTTAAGGGACATCCTCGAGAGCCAGGCTTTTAAGCGCCTGAAATCTCCGCTTGCATTTACTTTAGGTCAGAACGTTTCGGGCAACGCTGTAGCGGCTGACCTGGCAGCTATGCCGCACCTGCTGATCGCAGGGTCCACAGGTTCAGGAAAATCGGTGTGTGTGAACGCGCTGATCAGCTGCTTGTTGATGAACAATACCCCCAATGACCTGCGTTTGATCATGGTTGATCCCAAGCGGGTGGAGCTGACCGGTTATAACGGTATCCCGCACTTGCTGGCGCCGGTTGTTGTGGAATTGGAGCGTGTGGTGCGAGTGCTGCAGTGGGTGGCGCGCGAGATGGATATGCGCTACCGAAAATTGGCTGAGGCAGGCTGCCGCAGTGTACAGGATTACAACCAAATCCAGGAAAGCGAGGATGGTCAGAAACTACCGTATTTGGTAGTGATTATCGATGAATTAGCGGACCTGATGATGATTGCGCCGGACGAGACAGAACGCATGATTACCCGGCTGGCGCAGCTGGCACGCGCCACGGGTATCCACCTGGTGATATCGACCCAGCGCCCTTCTGTGGATGTTGTGACCGGATTGATCAAGGCTAATTTTCCAGCCCGCATCGCATTCGCGGTCGCATCCGGCGTGGACAGCCGGGTGATCCTCGACCAACCGGGTGCGGAGCGTCTGTTGGGGCGCGGTGACATGCTCTTTCAGGCTCCGGATGCGCCCGCCCCAGTGCGCCTGCAGGGCGTTTATCTATCTGATCCGGAAATCCAGCGTCTGGTGAATTACTGGCATGGATTCGCCGGTGTGACCCAGGCAGGACAGACAGCTTCCAGAGGGGTTGTGGACGGTCCGGCGCCGATCCTGCCTATGAAACAGATGCCGATCTGGGAGGAGATGGAAGAAGAAGAAAACAAGGACCCCTTGTTCGACGAAGCCGTCGACCTGTGCCGCCGCCAGGGAAGGGCTTCGATTTCCATGCTGCAAAGGCGCTTGCGGATTGGATACACGCGTGCAGCGCGCCTGATCGAAGCGATGGAAGAGAAGGGCATCGTCAGTGCTCCGACGCCCGGCAGCGGTACACGCGAGATCCTGGATTACGGACAGGCAGCGCCCCCGGTGGATGAAGAATAAAAATACAAAAAGGCGGCCCTCTTAGAAATCTAGGGGACCGCCTGTTATCTGAAACTCAGTTATGATTTAGGGGGTTGCAGTCGCCTGGGGTGTTACTGCATCCGCGGGAGAGGTGGCTGTTTCGGTGGGTACTGGGGTCACCAGGTTCGCGCGCACAACCAGCGTTTGACCGACGAAAATTTCGTTTTCGTTTTCGAGGTCATTCTCTTCTTTGATCGATTCAACAGTGCTGTTGAATTTTATGGCTATGCCTAGGATCGAGTCGCCCAGCTGTACCTGATAGTCGATCTGGGTGCCGCGCGCTAGGTCAGTCGGCAGCGGCGTTTCAGTGGGGAGTTCCGTATCAGGTCCCGGAATGGTCAGTTTATCGCCAACCTGGATGGCTGGATTAGCCGGATCCAGGTTATTTAACGTGATAACCAGCAGCAAATCAACCTGGAATTTTTCTGCAATTGCCCATAAATTATCACCTTCCTCGACCTGGTAAACAAACGGGCCGGAAGCGGTTGGGGTGACTGTAATGGTGGGCGTGTCAGTAACTGTGGGCGTAACGGTGGCTGTTGCGGTGGCTGTCCCGGTCGCTGTGGCTGTGGAAGTGTTGGTGGGAGTGGGCGTGTCAGTGGCAAAGAAAGCAATTGTAGGCCGGCTGTCTCCCATGAACCAGTAGATTACAAACCCGATACCTACAAGTACAAGGAAAATAGCCACGCCAATGATAATCGGTGCTTTTTTGGCAGCCTGCTGCCGTTTGCGGTAGGCATCGATCACATCCTGGGCCGATTCTTTATCGCTCATATGTTCTGGTCCACCTTTTATGCTAATAGATCATAAGGTTATCTACCAACTTGTCGTGATTGTACCTTATTTTTTTTGCCTTGGCGAATCGCTGAGCGGTCATCGTATGGTATGAAAAAAGTAAAAATTGGATAACAAACCAATGATTAACGGAAAAACCCATTCTAAAACTAGAGGCAGATTGGCTAATTAATGATCTGCATTGTAGCGCACGATGGTACAACCGTAAGGCGTGGTCTCAGATGGATCTGGTTCCATACCTGAAAGGAGCGCCTCAACTGCAGGGCGCAGGTAGTTCCTGGTTGGTTCACGCTGGCGGAACGTAACGTCGTTCAGAGCGCCCTGGTATCGCAAGACACCTTCTCGATCAACCACGAAGAAATGCGGTGTGGTCAAAGCACCGTAAAGGTCGGCTGCAGTCTGGTGTTTGTCATGCACAACCAGTGGAAGCGCCCGCTCTGCCGCGACATGCTGGAGCAGGTCAATGGGCTCGTTAGCGTTGGAGGCGATCGACCACAGCGTCAAACCAGCATCGAGATCGGAAATATAGGATAATAACTCCTGATCAGCTGCCTTTGACCAGGGGCATTCCGCCGACCAAAAATTTAAAATCACCACTTTTCCTCGCAAAGATTCAAGTTTGTGAAGGGAGCCTTGCAGATCAGGTAGTTCAAATAACGGTGCCTGCTGTCCAATACTTATTAAGGTATCCATTGTGGGGCAAATCCTCCTTCGATGATACGTTGTGAGACTCCTGAAACCTCATCCAGGATCCAAATTTCTGGTGGAGCTGTCAGCTGCGTTTTATCAAAACGGACGTAAACCAGCCGGCTGGCGTCCGGGGACCAGGCAAAATCATAATGATTAATGTTGGGACTATTTGTATATTGGCGAGCTTCGGAGGCGCCTTCGGTTGTTATCCATATCTGGCGGCCGGGAGTCCAATGCTGGTCATCCAGGTATTTCCGGCTGAAAGCCAACGCAGAGCCGTCCGGGGCAAAAGCTGGGGAGGTATCTTCCACGTTCCCCCCGCGGGTGAGGTCTTCGCTTGATCCATCCAGGAGGTTAAACCGCACCAGGTGGCTGACTGCTAGCGCTTCTAATCCAGTGTTGGTCTCTGAAGAACTTGAGATGAACGATATTTCGGGGGTCACATAATAGTCTCCGGAGGGATGCCAGGTGCCCAGTTCCCCGGTTTGGTTGGTAAAAGAAATGGTATCCCCGCTGGCTGGATCGTAGAAGTTAAAGGCAGCCGAATCAAGGTCATAAAAGGCGAGTAAACCTTCCGGCGACCAGCTGGGGAGGATGGTCTGGTGGTTTTCAGTTCCAGCCAGGACCGGGTGTGGGGGGTCATCCTGATTCAGCGCAATGTACCAGACTTGCGGGAAATACGGCCCTTCACCTCTGGCGGAGGCAGTCCTTTCGTATGCGAGGTATTCGCCGTTGGGAGAAACTCGAGGAACGCGGCAAACAGCCATCAAACAATCCAGGACCAAAACCGGTTCGGGTTCAGGGATTTTATCCGTGGGACCGCTGTCAAATTCTGCTCCGATAGATGCGCCAGTATCCAGACGCAGTATCTGGCTGCTGCCATCATCCTGATTAACGCTGTAATAAATCGAGGTGCCGTTCCAGCTTACATGGTAGCCCAAAATCCCGCCGGGATGCTCGATCAGCTGGCGTGTTTGACCTGTGACTGGGTCGCTGGTGTAAATGTTGGCGGGGTCGTCAGCCGGGAATAGAAAGACGATTTGGGGTTCACGGATTGAAAATGACCAGGTAAATTCATCCCGGATAGGAGCAGCCAGCACGCTGGCTGCTCGCGTGCCCGCGCTCAGATGAACGGTTATTCTTTCGCCGGGCTCCCAAGGTTGATCTGGCGTGAAGACCAGCGTGTTTGCCTCCCAGGAAAACGAGCCGGGTACGGGCGGATCGATTTGGAGGCGGTTGACCAGGGATTCATTATCCAATGGGCGTGAAAAATTTAAATACAGGGATGCGCTTGCTGGAGCGGCGGAGTCCCCGTCACCGGGTGAAAATGACACCAGGCGGGGTGTGTTTGCTATATAAATAACGCCCACCACAACAGCCATTAGGATAACAGCAAGGATCAAAAAACCATAACGGTTCATGATATCCAGAATTATAACTGAGCCGGTTGTAATGCCTGTGACAACTATGGCATGAGCCCGCAGTAAATTGGGACGATTCCCCGGTGAAACTTAGAATTTGTAACTGTTGAGAAAAGATGGATGAAGATTTAGTGAGTATCAAATCCCAATGATATGTCCCCGATATATGGGTGGTAGAATGAGCGGGATGAAACGCTGGCAGCTGTGGCTGGGATTCGCGATCAGCCTGGTATTCCTCTATTTTGCACTGCGCGGTTTGAAGCTGGGTGAATTGAGTGAGGCATTCAAGCAGGCTAATTACTGGTGGCTGGTGCCCGGCGTACTCCTGTATTTTGTGGGGGTTTACGTGCGCTCCTGGCGCTGGCATTACCTGCTCAGACCGATTAAGAATATACGCACGTTCAAGTTATTCCCCATTACTGTGATCGGATACATGGGCAATAATATTTACCCGGCACGGGCGGGCGAACTGCTGCGAGCGGTGATCCTGAAGCGCCATGAAGCGGTGCCGGTTTCGGCATCATTAGCTACCATCATCGTCGAACGAATTTTTGACGGCGTGGTTATGCTGGCGTTTATATTCTTAAACCTTCCTGAACTCGCCAACCTGACGGACGATTCAGGTTTTGTGGGCAATATCCAAACCGTAGCGCTGGTTGGAACGGGGGCATTTATTGGCGCGCTGGTGCTTTTCCTGGCAGCGGCCATGGCCCCGGACCAAATCCGTAAATACACCAGGATTTTTGTAGAGCTTATCATCCCGGGAGGCTACCAAGAACGTGTGACGGGTTTTGCTGACCGCTTCCTGGAAGGTTTGGAGTGCCTGCGGTCGCCGCGTGATGTACTGATGGTTTTCCTGACCTCGGTTGTAATCTGGTTGTTGGAAACCGGGAAGTACTGGTTTGTAATGTATGCATTTCCATTTGAGGTGAGTTTCTTTACGCTGATGCTGATGAACGGAATCGTCAATCTGGCGACGACTATCCCCTCCGCTCCCGGGTATATCGGCACTTTTGATGCGCCTGGTATCGCGGTGCTGGTGGCTTATGGGGTCGCGAAACCGATTGCAGCCGCTTATACCCTGGTGCTGCACGTCGCTTTATGGGTTCCCATCACTGCCCTGGGTGTGTATTACTTCCTGAGAGAGGGATTGGATTGGTGGACGGATGTACGTGAAATGCAAACCGAGGTGGAATGAGATTTCAACCGTGGAACCCAGCATGAGGTATATGGAATCAACATGACAGATAACAACAGGATTGGTATCGTGGGGGCTGGCATCGGCGGCATGGCGGCGGCCTATGATTTAGTGAGGAATGGATGTAAGGTGACGATTTACGAAGCCAGCAGCCAAGCAGGCGGGCTGGCTTCGGGATTCAAAGAGCCCCATTGGGATTGGTGGGTGGAGAAATATTACCATCACTGGTTCTCCAGCGATCACTATATTCTGGACCTGATCGAAGAATTGGGTTGGGGGGATAACGTAATCTTTCCACGACCTTATACGGTGATGTACCATGAAGGCAAGTTCTACCCGTTTGATTCGATTGCCAAGGCAATTTTGTTTCCCGGTCTGGGATGGGGTCTCAACAAAGCGCGTTTTGGACTGGTGGGTCTCTATCTGCGTTTGACGAATAATTGGCGGTCCCTGGAAAAAGTGACGGTTGATGCCTGGATGCGGAAGTGGGCAGGCGACAAGGTGTACGAGATGATGTGGAAACCGCTGATGGTGGGTAAATTTGGCGAGCGCTACTCCACTGAGGTAAACATGGCATGGATGTGGGCGCGTTTGAAAGCCCGTACAACCAGGCTTGGCACGTATAAAGGAGGTTTCCAGGCATTCTGCGACCAGTTTGCTGCACGATTGGAGGAAATGGGCGTACGTATACGCCTGTCTGATCCCATCCGGCGTATTTCTTGGGACCCAGATTCAGGTATTACGTTGTACACCGCAGACGGACGGGAGCGCTTTGATTCCTGCCTGGTAACCATTTCTCCCCGATTGTTCTCAAAGATGATGCCTCAATTACCAGATGAATATCTCCGGGGGCTATCCCAGCTGAAGAGTATGGGAGCGGTCGTTATGGTGCTGGCATTAAAACACCAATTGTCGCAGGAAGGTTATTACTGGTTTAATTTACCGAAACCGGCTGGTTTCCCATATCTGGCGCTTGTAGAACACACAAATTACGTATCTCCAGAGAATTTTGGGGGGGATCATATCCTGTATGTTGGGGATTATCTGGAGGCGGGCCACGAATACTTCGCGCTCAGCAAGCAAGAGCTGCTCGACCGGTTTTTACCAACTTTTAAACGTTTCAACCAGCATTTTGAACCGGACTGGATTCGAGACAGTTGGTTATTCCGGACGGATTACGCACAACCGGTGCCGCTCCTGAATCATTCGGTAAATATCCCGGCGATAAAAACACCTGTGGATGGGTTGTTCTTTGCCAGCATGAGCCAGGTTTATCCCTGGGACCGCGGTACGAATTTTGCGGTGGAGATAGGCAGGCGGGCGGCGGGAATAATGTTCGGTGAGAGAGGATAAGGGTTGACTCGATCTGGAAAAAGCTTATAGGATTAATGGGTTTTCAGGGTATGCATGCGAGAATTGTTGGACTGAAGAATGTAAAAAGGTTTATATTTAAAGGAGAGAATATGAAGAAAAATTTGTGGGTATTTTTACTGGCAGTAGTAATGCTTCTGGCGGCAATACTGGCTTGCAGCTTCAGCGCCAGTACTGCTAATATCGCTGAGGCTTGGATGGCGCGTGATGAAGCCGGTGAGCAGAAGACTGATGTTTTTGCGCAGGATGAGGTTTTCTACTGCAAAGTTGAATTAGCCAATGCCCCGGATGATACAATGGTAAAAGCTTCCTGGACGGCTGTAAATGTCGAAGGAGAGGAACCAAACATCTTTCTTGATGAAACGGAATTGACAACCGGCGATAATATACTTACTTTTGAACTCAGCAATAATGGTTTGTGGCCAACCGGGTCATATAAGGTTGATGTATATTTGAACGGTGAACTGGATCAGACGCTAGCGTTTGAAGTTAGATAGGGCAGGTTGTCTCTGGAGAGAGGTTTGCGGCCTTGAAATGCGCGGGACGCTTATCTTGCCTAATACGGTAGCGTGAAGTCAGGTAGAAAAAGTTGCCATCGCGTCGTGCATATCCAGCCCGGGCAGGATTCCTGGCCAAGGTGCAATGTGTTAATATATGTGGGGGTTATTAGTGGATAAAAGTACAACCTCCAATTCTATATACCCGGCTTCTGGATAATGCTTAAGAATTTTTTTATTGTTAAAAAATGGGCAACATTCCTGCTCACCGCAGGCGTTTTCATGACCAACGCCTGTGAGTTGTTGTCAGCCTTTGAACCCGCGCCCACACCAGCATCCCCGGTATCGTCCAGTGACGCTCCAGAGGATTGGTATGCGGTTTACTTCAGCGATCCAGACGACCCGGCAAGCTCATCATACCGGGGAGGACCGGATGAAGCCCTGGCAGAGAGCATCCGCAATGCGCGCGTGAGTGTGGACGCAGCCATGCATTTTTTGAATCTGTGGAGCATCCGGGACGCAATGATCGATGCCTACCGGCGCGGCGTTAAGGTGCGCATTGTGACGGAAAGTGACAACCTGGATGTGGATGAGATCCAGGAATTGAAAGCGGCCGGTATTCAAGTGATCGGCGATGGACGTGAAGGACGGATGCATAATAAATTTGTAGTGATTGACCGCAAGGAAGTATGGACCGGTTCGACCAACCTGAGCGTTAAAGGCGCTTATTTCCATGATAACAACCTGATCCGGATTGATTCGCCCCGTCTTGCGCAGAACTACAGCGTAGAATTTGAGGAGATGTTCCTGCATGACCGCTTTGGACCCGGTTCTCCGGCAAACAATCCCAACCCATCCTTTATTGAATACGACACGCAATTTGAGAGCTACTTTTCCCCGGAGGATAAACCTTCCAGGCGTATTGAACAACTCCTGCGGGGAGCGCAAGAAAGTATTTATTTTTTGGCGTATTCCTTTACGTTAGATGATTTAGCGGATGAAATGATTTATAAGGCGCAGCGAGGAGTAACGGTCAGCGGAGTGCTTGATAAAGGACAGTCCAGGTCCAACGCTGGCACAGAATATGACCGGCTGCGTGCGGCGGGTGTGGACGTACTTTTGGATGGTAATAAGAATAAAATGCACCACAAGGTGATTATTATCGATGGGCAGGTAGTGATCACTGGTTCGTATAATTTTAGTATGAATGCTGACCGGTTAAATGATGAGAACCTGCTTGTGATCCACAACAGGGATATCGCCCAAAAGTATATCCAAGAATTCGAACGAGTCTACAGTCTATCTTCTCCATAATTTTATTTGGAGCACAAAACCGTATCTGAAACGATGCAAAAGAAAACGGATTATATACGAAACACTTGGCGAAAAACTCTTCCCGGCTTAGAATAATAACCCGGCAGCGATCCCATGGGTTGGTAAATCTGAAACCTAAAATTGGAGTTTAAGGATGGATACAGAAGGCAAATTTTTTCTTGGAAAGATCTACAACCTCAAAAGTAGAGAAGTGACTGATGAAGCTCTGCTTTACGATCCGGATGATCTGACCACGCACGCGGTTGTGGTTGGCATGACCGGTTCCGGAAAAACCGGTCTGTGTATAGACCTGTTGGAGGAAGCCGCGCTGCAGAGTATACCGTCCCTGATGATAGATCCAAAAGGTGATATCACAAACGCATTGCTGCACTTCCCGAACCTCGCCCCATCCGATTTTCAACCCTGGGTGAATGCGGATGAAGCGCGCCGCGAGGGGATTAGTGTGGAGCAAGCGGCAGTAAACGCTGCTTCCCTTTGGAAGCAAGGATTAGCTAAGTGGGGGATAGGTCCGGATAGGCTGGAACAGCTCAGCGCCGCAGCTCATTTTGCGGTGTATACACCCGGATCGGATGCCGGCATACCGGTCAGCATACTTTCTTCGCTGGAGGCGCCGCCGATCTCCTGGGATGAAAACCGGGAAATGCTTCGAGAAATGATTTCGAGCACAGTAACTGCGATCCTGGGGTTGGTGGGAATGGATGATGTAGACCCGGTTCGCACACGGGAACACATCTTGCTTGCCAATATCTTTGAAAATGCCTGGAGTCAGGGGGTGGACCTGGACCTGGGCGAGTTGATTATGCAGACCCAAAACCCACCGTTTTCAAAATTAGGCGTGTTCGATGTTAACACATTCTTCCCGCAAAAGGAGCGCTTTGAACTGGCGATGCTGCTTAATAACATCCTGGCAGCGCCGGCTTTCCAAGCCTGGATCGAAGGGCAGCCGCTGGATGTCGCCAGTTTGCTTTATGGACCGGACGGACGGCCGCGGCACAGCGTGTTTTATATCGCGCATTTAAATGACGCTGAGCGAATGTTCTTCGTCACACTTTTGTATTCGGCAGTTGAAACCTGGATGCGCTCACAGAGCGGCACGACTTCGCTGCGGGCGATCGTTTATTTTGATGAAATTTTTGGATATTTACCCCCTACCAGCAACCCGCCTTCTAAAGAGCCTATGCTGCGCATGTTGAAACAGGCGCGTGCGTTTGGCGTTGGACAGATGCTGGTCACCCAGAATCCGGTGGATGTGGATTATAAAGCGCTCTCAAACGCTGGAACCTGGTTCATAGGAAAACTGCAAACGGATCAGGATAAACAACGGCTTCTGGATGGTTTGGAAGGCGTGATCGTGGGCGATATGACCCGGAGCGAATTGGATAAACTGATCTCAGCGTTGGGAAAACGGGTTTTCCTGGTGAAAAATGTGCACGAGAAGCAGCCAGCGGTTTTCCAAACACGCTGGGCGATGAATTACCTGACTGGTCCTTTAACCCGCGCGCAAATCCCGGCGCTGAATGAGATGGTCGGGGCTGTGCAGGTCCAGGCTCCATCCGTGGAGGCTTCACCGCCGCCTGGTGAGCCTGCAGGAGCGGAGGCAATTGGGGGAGAAGATCCTGTATCTAGAAAGGTGCCTGCCGCAGGAAAGGAGGAAGTATTACCCGGTTCAATAACCCGTCCGGCTGTCCCAGCTAGAACCGCCGAATATTTCCTTCCCAACAATCAGACGCTTTCCCAGGCGGTAAAGGCAGCCGGGGAATCTTATCCTAAAGGTTTGCAGGATAAGGGAATCATCTACCGGCCGGTTTTGCTGGCGCAGGCATATATCCGATTCCGCAACCGAAAATACAACCTGGACAGCGAAGTTTTCCGCACCGCGCTGGTCGAGAATCCGGACCGGCGCGGCGTGATCCGCTGGGATAACTTCACCTCGTCTCCCGTAGAACCGCGCCAATTAGACCGGAATCCAGCTCCGGATACGCGTTTCGGCAGTTTGGAAGCGCCATTTTCGGAAGCCAAAGTTTTGACCAGCATGCGTACCGATTTCAAGGATTGGGCGTATCGCACGAGTGAAGTCATAGTGCGAGCCAACGAGACCTTAGAAGTCTACGCAGGACCGGAAGTTGCTGATACAGAATTTCGGAAGATGCGTGAAGAGGCAGCCGAGGAGAAATTTGAAGCTGAAATCGAGAAAACATCAGCGGCATATAAAAAGAAGATCGAACGCCTGCTGGACCGGTTGGAAAACGAACAGCAGGAATTAGATGAGGATGAATCCGAACTTTCACACCGCAAGATGGAAGAATGGGGTAATTATGCTGAGACAGCCTTCAGCCTGTTCGGAGGCCGAAAGCGGCGGTTGTCCACGTCGTTGTCAAAGCGGCGTATGACGGCAAAAGCAAAGGCGGATGTGGAAGAATCTAGGGAGGCAATTGAGGAATTTAAAAAGGATATTGAAGCGTTGAAAGTTGACCAGGAAAATGCGATCCAGGAGATACAGGAGAAGTGGCTGGATATCGCAGAGGATATTGAAGAGATCCCGGTCACCCCTTATAAGAAAGATGTAACGCTGGATTTATTTGGAATCGCCTGGATGCCCAATCATGTGGTTGAAGTAGATGGGGAGCTTGTCGAATTTCCTGGTTACAAGGCTGAATAAAATTATAAATCGTTGAAATCCCATTATTATTGAGGGTGTTATGAAAACACTGCTAATCTTAAGACATGCTAAATCAAGCTGGAAAAATTCGGATTTAGCCGATCATGACCGGCCATTAAACAAACGAGGTAAACGTGATGCGCCGCGTATAGGGGAATTGTTGGTGAGAGAGGAGATAGTCCCTGATCTGATTATTTGTTCTTCAGCCAAGCGCGCAAAAAAAACAACTGAGCTTGTGGTAAAAGAGAGCGGGTATGAGGGTGAGATAATATTTGAAAGGGATTTGTACGCTGCCTGGCCGGAAGCTTATATTAATACATTAAGCCTTACCCCAGACGAATTTGGAACGGTTATGGTCGTCGGCCATAATCCTGGTTTAGAGGACTTGCTTGAGATATTGACCGGGGAGGCGGAAAGGATGCCTACTGCTGCGCTGGCGAATGTTTCACTTCCAATAGAGCATTGGGGAGATTTATCATTCGAAATTGAGGCTGAATTAATAAATATCTGGCGTCCGAAGGAAATATAGCAGCGGCATTTGACCGGGTGATATCTTTCAGGATTGATTGGGAAAATCCATTGGGATAAGGTATAATCTCTTTCGGCAAATGGAGTACTAGGCTGAAACACAATTTGCTGAGGTGATTTTGATGAGCAAAAAAACGAAAAAAAGACAATCACGTAAGAAACGATCAACCAGCGGAAGCACGCAAAGCGCCGCGCCTGCAGGTAGCGCACAGGCGAAGAATGAGACTGGATTCCACCCGGATTATTCCGAGACGGTCAAAGACCTCAAGCGCATCGGTGTCCTGGCAGGAACTTTCTTTATCATCCTGCTTGGGTTATCTTTCTTCCTGGGTTAATAAGTCCCGCTAATCGAGATTCCTCCCGGCTCAATAAGTAGCAACTATAATGAGCCGGGTTTGTGTTTAAACCAGAATTAAGATTTGCCATTTTCCCTTTACGAGGCTAGAATGTAAATATGCCGGAAGAACGTCCTCGCTGGTCATCGAGAACTAAATTGACCGTCAGCCTGCTGCTGCTGGCTTTTGGGCTGTTACTTTTATACAACTTCAGGGAGGTAATTACGCCTTTGATCCTGGCGGTAGTGATCGCTTACGCGCTTTCTCCGCTGGCAGGCTGGTTCGAAAGGAGATTTCACATAAAGCGCGGTTATGCGACTCTGTTGACTTACCTGGTTGCTATCGTGATCATCCTGGCGATTCCTTTAATTATCATCCCCCCTTTATCTGCCCAATCAGCGGAGCTGAATCTAGATTTCCAACGGATTTTTGACCAGGGTGAATCCTTACTGGCAAGCCGCTATGCGATTGCAGGATATGTAATTGATGTGGAAGAGATTTTTGGACAGGTAAGCGGTTCGGTGATAAATATTTTTGAACCATTTTTCGGGCAGACTCTGGGGTATGCGATTGAACTGATCACTTCATTAGTATGGGTAGTGTTTGTGATCGTTGTAGCTTTCTACCTGGTGATGGACGGTAAAAAAGTAATCATCTGGCTGGAGAGCATCACCCCAATCGAGTACAGGAGCGACTTTGGCTATCTGTTGACGGAAATCAACCTGATTTGGAACGCTTTCTTCCGGGGACAGCTGGTCCTGGCATCTGTCGTAGCGATTATTTTTACCATTAGTGGTTTTTTCATTGGTATTCCGTTCGCGTTGGCGATGGGTGTCCTGGCAGGCTTGTTAGAGTTTTTGCCGAGTATTGGACATGGCATTTGGCTGGTTATCGCTACGATCCTGGCTTTGTCTGTTGGTTCAACCTGGCTGCCGATCCCGAACTGGATGTTCGCGCTGCTGATAATAGGGCTGCATATTTTGTTCCAGCAGTTCGATTTGAACTACTTGTTACCGCGCATCATCGGGCGCCGGGTGCAGTTACATCCGTTAGTCGTAATCCTGGGGATCGTTGCGGGAGCGCTGGTTGCGGGTGTGCTGGGTGTATTGTTGGCTGCACCAACAATCGCAACCGTCAGAGTGCTAATTCGATATATTTATGCCAATTTGTTCGACAAGGACCCATTCCCGGAGACAGCATCGCCAGAACTGCCGCCACCGAACGTACGCTGGTGGGAAAAAGGGGCAGTGGAAGCCGGGACAATCCCGGAGCGTGATCAGCAAAATAAATAGGCGCGCTCCCCGGTGCCGATGGACGTCGAGCGCAATAGGTATTCCTGCGCTCGATGTCTATGTTTCTTGAGGGGATTTTACAGGGCGCGCTTTTGGACAGGCAGCCTTTCTGGCGCATATAGCTGTCCTTTAATGTAAAGCAACTTGCTTCTCAAGCGGTCATCGCGCTCCAACAGGTCTGCTATTTTCTCACAACCGTAAATCACAGTGGTGTGATCGCGTCCCCCGAGCACCTCACCAATTTGCGGTAAAGAAATTTTTGATTCCTCACGCAGCAGGTACATTACAACCTGGCGCGGGAGAGCGACACGGCGTGATCGACCCCGTCCTAATAATTCCTCTTTTGGTAAGTCAAAGGCGTCAGCGACGACTTGCAGGACCTCATCGGGATGCACTGCGCTCTTCTTGGGCAGAAAGTCGCTTAATGCCGTATCCACAAAACCAGGCGTCAGCTCCATGCCGCTCAGTTCAGCATAGGCTGACATGCGGGTCAGAGCGCCTTCCAATTCGCGAATGTTCGACTGCACCCGGTGAGCGATAATCCCCAAGATATCGTCGGGTACCCGGCAGTCTGAACGTTCGCTTTTTTCACGCAGAATCGCCAGGCGGGTCTCAAAATCTGGATGCTGGATATCAGCAGCCAGTCCCCATTCAAACCGGGAACAAAGCCTTTCTTCCAAAGTGACCAGGGCTTTTGGCGGTCTATCGGATGAGATTACGATTTGTTTATTTTGTCCGTGTAAAGTGTTAAAAGTATGGAAGAATTCTTCCTGTGTGGATTCTTTTCCAGCGATAAACTGAATATCGTCAATGAGAAGGACATCAATATGGCGGTATTTTTCTCGGAAAATCCGGGTTTTTTGCGCGCGTATGGCTTCAACCAGATCGTTGGTGAATTCTTCGGAGGACACGTACAGGACTTGCAGGTCATGCTGTTGAGCCATATTCCCAATTGCATGCAGTAAATGAGTCTTCCCCAGGCCAACCCCACCGTATAAAAATAGTGGATTATATGCGCGTGCAGGTTTTTCGGCGACTGCCAGGGATGCGGCATGCGCCAGGCGGTTGCTGGCTCCTACAATGAAGTTATCGAATGAATAACGCGGGTTAAGGCTGGAATTATTTTCCGGAAGGAGCGGATCGTCTTCAACGGGGAGGTTTTCCAGGAGTTGAGCTGGTTTATTTTCATCCTGCCAGATGATAAAACGCACTTCAACTGTGCGGTTCATAATCCCGGTCAGCAGACGCCTCACTGTGCTTGATAAACGGCTGTGCAGCCAATCACGGGCATAGGCATTCGGTACGCCGATGACAAAACTACCGTCTTCATAGGTAATCAATTCAGCACTGCGCACCCATGTGTCAAATGCAGCTTTCGGCATTTCGACCTGTAATTGACCTACAGCGGCTTGCCAGGCCTGCTTCGCTTTCATCCTCACTCCTATTTAAAATTCCCGGGCAACTACAAAACATCCCCTCGACCTGCCACAATGTTTCCAGTGGGAAGGTTTAATATTCTGTATTTAGATTGATTAGGGTAGGTCCCTAAACGGGAAGAACTATGACCTTGATTCAGCCCACATGATGGTGGGCTGTGACCCAAATTATGGCATGTTCGGTTATTATTTTAGCAGAAAAGGGGTCTGGTTTGCAATAGTTGAAGCGTGATTTTGTCTAAAAAAAAACAATACTTTAAGGTAGTGAAACCTTAAAGAAATCAAATTATGTTGCAATTACTATACCGCTGACAATATCAGATAAAACTCCCAATTGCAGGGTATGGTTAAGAATGAACCCCAATATCTACCGTAAAATAGAAGCTGCCGCTGGTCGTATATTTAATCCGGATTTCGAAACCTTAAAGAGTCTGGAGAACAGACAGATAAAATACTCAACAATTACGATTCCAAATCTGGTACCTCCTTGCCGTTGACCTATCCAACATGGAAATTTGTTTGAAAATTTTTGGCGGTTTCAATCCGGATCAAATGTTGATATTCCTCCTACGAAACGTTAACGTCCTTTTTGTTTGACCCCGTTATCCTTATAACCGTACACTCTTGATTCTGAAGCTAAACAGTAGAGCGTTTGAAAATAACCCCTGTAACATCCAGTAAAATTAGCAGGCGATATTTTGGCAAGTTCAAGCGTACACAGTAATTATTGAAATAAAAGTTGGACAAATTTTAGGCGAACCAAGAAATTTATTAAACACAAGGTTTGGATAGGAGAATTAGATGGCTAAGATTATAGGAATAGATTTAGGTACTACAAACAGCGTTGTGGCTGTTATGGAAGGCGGGGAACCGACCGTCATTACGACAGCAGAAGGCTCCCGATTGCTTCCATCGGTTGTAGGATTTAACAAAAATGGGGAGCGTCTGGTTGGACAGACTGCCAAGAGACAGGCAGTGGTCAATCCTGAAAACACGATTTATTCAATAAAACGTTTTATGGGGCGCAGATATGACGAGGTGGCTAAAGAGCGGGAAATGGTTTCTTTTGAAGTAGTCGAAGGACCCGCAAACGACGCCCGGGTGAAGGTGCCCATAAATAACAAAGAATACAGTCCGCAGGAAATCTCTTCCATGGTGCTCGGCAAATTGAAGAAAGACGCTGAAGCCTTTTTGGGCGAGCCTGTCAACCAGGCTGTGATTACAGTCCCGGCGTACTTTAACGACAGCCAGCGCCAGGCTACGAAAGATGCGGGAAAGATCGCTGGACTGGATGTGCTGCGGATTATTAATGAGCCGACAGCTGCAGCCCTGGCATATGGTATGGACAAAGTGGAAAACGAAACCGTTCTGGTTTTCGACTTGGGCGGCGGGACCTTTGACGTCAGCATCCTGGAAGTGGGTGACGGTGTGGTTGAAGTCAAAGCGACCAACGGCGATACGCACCTTGGCGGCGATGATTGGGACCAGGCGATTGTGAACTGGATTGCAGACGAGTTTAAGAAAGAGAATAATATCGACCTGCGCAGTGACCGCCAGGCATTACAACGTTTGCGTGAAGGCGCCGAGAAAGCGAAAATTGAACTCTCGAGCATGATGGAAACAGAGATCAATCTACCGTACATCACTGCGGATGCGTCCGGTCCGAAACATTTACAAATTAAACTTTCACGGGCGAAATTCGAGCAGCTAACCGAAAACCTGGTAACACGCATTCGCAATCCATTCGAGGCGGCTCTCAAAGATGCCGGAATGAGTGCAAATGAAATTAATGAGGTTATTTTGGTAGGCGGCGCTACCCGTATGCCGATGGTACAGGATCTGGTGCGTTCTCTGACAGGTAAAGAACCGCATAAGGGTGTAAACCCGGACGAGGTGGTTGCTGTAGGCGCTGCAATTCAAGCCGGCGTATTGGGCGGCGATGTGAAAGATGTACTCTTGCTGGATGTCACACCACTGTCACTTGGATTGGAGACACTCGGGGGAGTTATGACAGTTTTGATCGAACGTAATACCACCATACCGGTGAAGAAGACAGAATCTTTTTCAACCGCGGAAGACAACCAGACAGCTGTTGACATCCATGTATTACAAGGCGAACGCCCAATGGCGTCTGATAATATGAGCCTGGGGCGGTTTCGGTTGGAAGGAATTCCCCCTGCGCCCCGCGGCATCCCGCAAGTCGAAGTTACTTTTGACATCGATGCAAACGGTATCTTGAATGTGAATGCGAAAGATAAAGCGACTGGCAAAGAGCAGCAGGTCACGATAACTGCTTCTACTAATCTCGACCAGAGCGAGATTGAAACCATGGTTGCGCAGGCACGAGAACACGAAGCAGAAGACAGTAGACGCCGCGAGTTGATTGAAGCTCGCAACACTGCCGACAGCCTGGCGTACCAGACTGAAAAGACGTTGAACGATCTGGGTGATAAGGTGCCGGCGAACGAGCGGGAGAATATCCAGGAAAAGGTAAATTCCCTGCGAGAAGTGATGAAGGGCGAAGATGTGCAGCGAATAAAAAGTTTGAGCGATGACCTTCAGAACGCGTTCCATGCTATCAGCCAGCAGATGTATGCCCAACAACAAGCGGCTGCCGGCGCTGGTATGCCGGGCGGCAACGGGCATGGACCTGCGGCGGAGACCGGTGGACCAGAGGCTGATGACGGGAAAAGCTCACCTGAAGATGAGGGTGAAGTCATCGAAGGCGAATTCCACGAAGCGTAAGTTCGCGGGTATCTTGCGCGGTTGGTTGCTAATTATTCCCCTGCAGCAATCCAACAAGATCTTATAAGAAACCCAGAAATTCAATAATAGCCCGGCGCTTTGGTAAAGAAGTGCCGGGTTTTCCATTTAATTTCAGAGAAAAAGCGTAAATAACGTGGCCTTCTGATCCAAGAGGGCTGAAATAAAATATCAGACTGGATTACAGTATAATTCCACCAAGAATGGGATGTCCAAAAGTTGTTGTGCAGGCTTTCGTCCGCGTGCATATTCTCAGCTGCGGGCATAAAGCGCAGGCAGGTACAGCCTCCTTTGCAGGATTAAAACCTGCAACTACAACTTACAGTCAATCATGATGGTTGTATCCCTTTTGGGACAGCAGCTGTTTCTCAACCTCAGTAAAGAATTGAAAGTCAACCACTGCAAATACGAGTAAAAATGTTATGGAATCCGATAAATCCCCACCCATCAGTTTTTTTATTCCAACCGCTTTCATCTTGCTGCTTATCGGGGGTGTTGGGTTGACATTGCTGATTAAATATACAACCCCGAACGGCGGTACACGCTGGGCTTTCTTCTTTTGCGGGGTTCTAGCGCTTACTGGAATCGCATTACCTGTGATGGCTTATCTCAACCGGCGCTTCACGTCCACACCGCCTGCGACCTCAACGGTCGTGGTACGGCAAGCCTTGTGGGTCGGAATTTACTTCCCGACATTGGTCTGGCTGCTTATCGGCCGGGTGCTCAATTTATTCATGACTTTGCTTCTGGCGGTAGGATTTGTTTTAATTGAGTGGCTGCTGCGCTTACGTGAACGCAGCAAGTGGAATCCATGAGCGAACTAAGATCGCTTCCAGCAGTAGATCAACTGCTTAATGAACAACAAGCCGGAGAATTGGTGGAAGCGTACGGGCGCCCGCTGACGGTGCAGGCAGTGCGAGGGTGCCTGGATGAAATCCGAAAGAGCCACAGGGATGGGGATCCCCTTCCTGGGCGTGAAGCGCTGCTGGGAAGGGTCGCTGAATCATTGAGAGCCTGGACGGAGGCGACGATTAAGGGTGTGATAAACGCCACCGGGGTTATCCTGCATACAAACCTGGGCAGAGCACCCCTCAGCGCTGCAACAATTGCAGCGATGAAGAGCGCCGCTGAAGGCTATTCTTCACTGGAATACAATCTAGAAAAGGGAAAGCGCGGTTCACGTCTTCTGCACGCAGAAGATTTATTGAGGCGTCTGACAGGCGCGGAAGCCGGGATGGTCGTCAACAACAACGCTTCCGCGGTGATGCTCATCTTAACTGGATTGGCAAAGCGCCGGGCGGTGGTCATCGCCAGATCGCAATTGGTGGAGATTGGCGGTGGATTCCGCATCCCGGATGTGATGAAACAATCCGGAGCGCGTCTGGTTGAGGTGGGTACAACCAACCGGGTGCATTTAACGGATTATGAAAATGCAATACAAGACGAGTCACCGGTTTTACTGCTGCGCGCACACCGCTCAAATTTCACCATCCTGGGCTTTACCAGCGAACCCAGCTTGAAGGAAATGGCGGATATTGCCCATCAGAATGGTTTGGCTCTGGTAGATGATTTGGGCTCCGGCTCATTATTGAATACGGAACAATATGGTCTGGGACACGAGCCTATGGTTCAGGAATCAATTGAGGCTGGGGCGGACCTGGTTTGTTTCTCTGGCGATAAGTTGTTGGGAGGACCCCAGGCGGGTGTAATTGCAGGGCGTCAAGACCTGGTCGCCAAATTGAGAAAGCACCCCCTCGCTAGAGCAATACGCGCTGACAAAATATGCTTGGCGGGTCTCTCCGCAACCCTGCTGCATTATTTGAAAGACGAAGCGGAACAGGAAATCCCGGTCTGGCGCATGATTTCGGAACCAGCCGGGACCATAAGGCGGCGAGCAGAAAAATGGGCCAGTGGCTTTGAAGGCGGGATCGTGATAGAAGGAGAATCGACTGTCGGCGGCGGTAGCCTTCCGGGGGAGACCCTTCCTACGTACCTGATGGGTTTGAAGAGGCGCGGTCCAAATAAGTTTTTATCCAGGCTGCGCGCGATGGAACTCCCAATTATCGCCAGGCTGGAAAAAAACCTAGTGGTGTTTGATCCACGCACAGTACTCCCGGAGCAAGAGCAAGCCCTGCTGAGCGGTATTAGAGAGGTAAACTCGAGAACGAGCTGACAGGCATCCGTTTGGTAAAAACGTGTAAAGGGATATTGGATAATCCGGATTTCAAGGACAAAAAAGATCAGGCGCTACGGACTTGCACAAGGTCTTGGGCTGTCACAAAGCAACTTATTGGATAATCAGCAAAATAATTAAACATGAAACAAGATATTGACCACTTGATGAAGGAAGAGGGGATCGATGCGTTGTTGGTGACCGGTCCGGCTCAGCACAACCCGCCCATGGTGTATTTCACCGGCGGGGCGCATCTGACGAGCGCGGACTTGATAAAAAGGCGCGGCTCAGATCCGGTGTTGTTCCACCATCCGATGGAGCGCGATGAAGCCGTAAATACAGGTCTGCAGACGGTAAACCTATGCGAATATCGCCTGGAAGAGAAGCGTTTGAAAGCAGGTTGGGGTGAACTTGAGACCAGTGTTGAAAGGTATTGCCGCATGTTTGAAGACATGCAAGTCGATTCTGGAACAGTAGCGATTTTCGGCCAGGGCGATGCGGGTGAAGCATTTGCCGTGTTCACCCGTCTTCAGGAAAGGCTGCCTGGGATAAATTTTGTTGGGCAGACTGGAGAATCAATACTGTTAAAAGCCATGTCCACAAAAGATGAAGGGGAGGTTGAGAGGATCCGCAGGATGGGGCGAATAACCGTAGAAGTGGTGGACAAGACCGCCAACTTCCTGATGAGCCATGCGGTGCAAGACAACCTGCTCGTTAAGGTGGATGGAACACCTCTAACGATTGGGAACGTCAAACGGCGTATCAGTATGTGGCTGGCGGCTCTGGGAGCTGAAAATCCACATGGGGTAATTTTTGCATCTGGAAGGGATGCTGGGATTCCGCACAGCAGCGGCGAAGAGGCTGGGTTATTACGGCAGGGTGAAACGATCGTTTTCGATATCTACCCGTGTGAGGCTGGAGGGGGTTACCATTACGATTTCACCCGCACTTGGTGCCTGGGTTATGCGCCTGATGATGTGCAGGAATTATATAATGATGTATTAACTGTGTATCAGCAAATTATGGGAGAATTGCGCATGGGGGGGATGTGCAGAGCGTACCAGGAAATGACATGCGAACTGTTTGAACAGCAAGGACATATTACGATAAAGAGTGAACCTCAAACACAGGAAGGTTATGTTCACAGCCTGGGTCACGGTTTAGGATTAAATATACACGAATATCCATCATTTCGATTATCCAGCGCGAATGAACACCGTTTAGAACCCGGGGTTGTCGTGACGATTGAACCCGGTCTGTATTACCCGGAGCGAAATATGGGCATCCGTCTTGAGGACACCGTATGGGTACGTCCCGATGGTGAACTCGAAATCCTAGCGGAGTATCCGCTGGATTTGGTCCTTCATATGAAGGAATAACAATTCACAGAATAAATATTTGGTTTAGAAATATTATGGACATACAACAACGTCTTTTTCCCGATCCAAAACATATCGCGCGGATACTTGGTATCGAAACATCCTGTGATGAGACCTCTGCAGCAGTTGTCGAGAACGGCAGGACGATATTGTCTAATGCGGTTTCATCACAGGTCGATTTGCACGCCCAATTCGGGGGTGTGTTTCCTGAAGTTGCCTCAAGGCAGCATGTACGGACGATATACCCGATTGTTGAAACAGCTCTGCAAGAAGCGCATTTCAGTATGAGTGAGTTGGATGGTATCGCTGTGACGCGCGGGCCGGGACTGCCAGGCTCACTGGTGGTGGGCATGAACTTTGCCAAGGGACTGGCGATGGGGACCGGGTTGCCATTGATCGGAATCAACCACCTGGAGGCGCATATATATTCAGCGTGGTTAAGTCGCCCTTACACAACGGGTGTAAGCGGTTCAAAAACAACCAAGATGAAAGACCCGAAATTCCCGCTGGTAGCATTGATCGTTTCCGGAGGGCACACAGAGCTGGTGCTGATGCGTGACCACCTGCAGTACGAGCGCCTGGGAGGTACGTTAGATGATGCGGCAGGTGAAGCGTTCGATAAAGTCGCCCGTTTGCTGGAGCTTTCTTTTCCCGGCGGTCCTGCCATTCAGGAGGAAGCACAGAGTGGAGATCCGGCAGCGTTTAATTTTCCGCGTGCGTGGTTGAAAGACACATGGAATTTTTCCTTCAGCGGATTAAAGACGGCTGTCCTGCGAGAAGTACGCAGCCTGCAGGAACAGGGGAAGATTCTGCCGGTTTCAGACCTGGCAGCCAGTTTCCAGGCTGCGGTAGTGGATGTGCTGGTGGGTAAGACCGTAAAGGCGGCCGAAGAATTTAAGGCTCAAGAAATATTAGTCGCGGGGGGTGTGTCTGCAAACCAATTACTGCGGCAGATCGTCCAGCAAAAATCACCGTGCCCTATCCAGATACCGCCGGTATACCTGTGTACCGATAATGCGGCTATGGTCGCTGGTGCGGGATACTTCCGGTTCGCCAACGGGTATATCGACGAACTCGGCATTGATGTTATGCCCAATTGGCCGCTGTCTGAACTGTAGAAATTTCCCCCAAAAATATTACCGGGTCATTTGTTCCATAATCGATATGAGATCGGCGGCAATTTTCGCACGGTCGAAATGCGCTTCTACATAACGGCGACCATTCTGCCCCATCCTGTGCGCTTTTTGGGGATCACCTGCCAGAGTCAAAACAGCCTCCACCAGCGCAGCAGGATAGCCGGGTAATGCAAATATTCCGGCTTGAGCCTCTTCAACCACCTGGCGGATGACCCCATCGATAGCTAGGATGACAGGTTTCCCGGCAGCCATGTAATCGAACACTTTGTTGGGATAGACGGTGGCATACAATGGGATGGGCTTCAGAATAGCAGTACAAGCATCCACTCCAGCAAAAGCGTGGGACATACGGTTTTTTTCAAGCGGCGGCAGGAACAGCACATTTGAAAGGTTTAATTTTTTTGCCTGGTCGATTAATGAAGGTTTCTCCTTGCCATCCCCCAAAAGCAGGAAGATAATATCCTTTCTGTGATCAAGGGCTTTGGCGGAAGCCAATAGGATTCCCAGGTCGTTTGACATACCGTGCGCCCCGGCATACAAAACAACGAATTTATCTCCCAGATTATGCTTGTTTCGAAATTCAGCGCCGTCTGCACTCGGGTCAAACATGCGAGGATCAGTGCCGTTAGGGACAAGCACTACCTTATTTGCCCCGCGCGATTCGATATGAGGTATAAAACCCGGGGAATTGACCATCACGGTATCTGCGTGG
>Ga0180437_10002841_pt1 | contig 26774 bp, 30 predicted proteins | sample SS_ome_4_FD_132410 | JGI IMG/M metagenome (GOLD analysis project Ga0180437, IMG submission 132410) | Hypersaline lake sediment archaeal communities from the Salton Sea, California, USA - SS_3_D_1 metaG | ecosystem: Environmental > Aquatic > Non-marine Saline and Alkaline > Hypersaline >... | reverse complement strand
GGTGCTCCTGGACTTGCGCCTTTTTAGGAATTATAATATAATAAAATAAGCCGAAACGGAAAGGAGTCTAGTCGTGACGCGTGGGTTTGACAGCCTCGATCGGCGAATCATCCGTCTGCTGCAAGGCAACGGTCGTGCCACCAGCGCCGAAATCGCGCGTCAGCTAGGCGTTTCGGAGCGCACCGTGCGCAACCGCGTCAATCGTATGGTTGCACGTGGCGCCATCTTGCCCACCGTCGTTGTCAACCACAGGCATTTCGGATACCAGATGGCCGTGGACATCTTTTGCGAGGTTGACATCACCAGGATGGACGAGGTAGGCGAGGCGCTGGCCCGATTGCCTGAAGTAAATTATATCGCCTATTCCACCGGCGATCAGGACCTGAGCATCCAGGCTCTTCTGGAGTCAAGCGATGACGTATACAAGTTCGTTCAAAAGCTGGCCAGTATTCCCGGCGTTCGGCGGACAAGAACTGTATTGGTGCCACGCATCCTAAAGCACACATTCGAGTGGATTCCACCTGAGACCGACTTTGAAGAATACGAAGCCAGATGATCCGCGGAACGATTTGGCCTGCTAGTCTTTAGCAAGGGATGGCTGGCAGTGGCATCTCACTCCATACCCTTTCCTGTCCTCAGAAGTGGGCACCTCAGCCAGCCCGACGAATACGTACCCAACCGACTCCAACGTGTACTGAAATCTCTTTCTTCATCCTTCAGCCATCTTTCACTAACTGTGACATCCTTTAGCTGGAACCAGGTCCAGCCGGAGACTCGCGCTTTCTGCAGCCTTTTAACTTGGCAGGACAACGAGGCGTGAACCGATCTTTTTTCGGAGCGACTGCTCAGCAAAAGGAAGAGAGACGTCTGGCGTGTGATCTACTCAACTCGTCCATCCCGTCAATTCTTCCTGCTTTTTCTGAGCCAGTCTGTAGCGTGAGAGGAGGTGATGCCAACAGAGATCGGGAGTGAGAGCCAGGACGAGGTTCCTCACTTCAGGGACGTTCAAGTCGGTTCAAAGTCAATGGTCAGTGTTTCCCACTAGTTAAGGAGGAGCAAAGTGAAGCACAAGAATCGGTCAATCATTATCGGGCTAGTGGCGATAGCCTCCTTGGTGCTCTCGGCCTGCGCCACGCCGGCCCCAGTTGAGAAGGTCGTCACTCAGTTGGTGAAAGAAACCGTCAAAGAGACGGTCATCGTCGAGGGCACGCCCCAGGTGGTGGAAAAGGAAGTGACCAAGCTCGTGGAGAAAGAAGTGACCAAGCTCGTGGAGAGAGTGGTCACGGCTACTCCCGTTTCCAAGGTAGGTGGTACCTGGACAATCTCGATTGTCGAGGAACCAGAAACCCTGGACCTGCAAAAGAGTGCCATGGCCCTTACCGCTGCCATCTGGCGCTATCTTGGCGACCCGCTCATTGCCAAGGATTTGGAAGGAAACTATGTGCCGGGGTTGGCCACCTCCTGGGAGGCCTCCGAGGATGGCCTAACCTGGACCTTTACTCTGCGGGAGGGCGTAACCTTTCACGACGGCACCCCACTCGACGCCGCCGCGGTCGTCCAGACCTTTGAGCGAGCTCTGGACCCCGAAACGAACTCGCCGATCGCTGGCAGTCTGCTCGGCCCTGTTGAGTCGATCGAGGTCACCGGCGATATGAGCTTTGCCCTCACCCTGAACGAACCCTTTGCGCCGTTTCTGGAGAACCTGACCGACAGTGGCCGTCTGTCCGCTCTCAGCCCGGCCGCGATAGAGGCCGCAGGCGACGACATTGGCCGCCAGCCGGTCAGCACAGGTCCCTGGATGTTCAAAGAGTGGGTCACGGCCGATCACATCACCCTGGTTCGCAATCCGGATTACAATTGGGGGTCAGAGTTTGTCCACCAGGGGCCCGTCTACATAGAAGAGTTGGTCTTCCGCGTCATCCCCGAGCCGGCAACAGCGATGGCTGCTTTTGAGGCAGGTGAGCTGTCTCAGCTGAGTCTGCCGGCCAGTGATGTGCAGCGCATTCTGGACAGCCGCCAGTACGAGATGTTCTATTACTTGCGCAAGGGGGTGGGCCTGTTCATGGAGTTCAATGTCACGGCAGCGCCCTTCGATGACATCACCGTGCGTAAGGCGCTCAACTATGCCGTTGACAAACAGACGATCGTGGATGTGGCCCTGGAAGGACTGGGCGAGGCAACGTACGGGCCCCTGGCAGCTTCGCTCCGCGGGTACTGGGATGGCATTGATGACTATGCGCCGCACTACGATCCGGCCAAGGCAGCAGAATTGCTGGACGAAGCGGGCTGGGTGCTGAACGAAGGCACCGGAGTGCGGGAGAAGGACGGCGAGCCATTGTCGTTTGTCCTGTACAATGCCCCTATCGCTACATGGGAGTCGGCAGCCCAGCTAATCCAGGCCCAACTGAAAGAAGTGGGTGTGAAGATGGACATCCAGGTCTTTGAGTTCGGTACGTTGTTGGAAAAGCTCAAGGCTGGCGAACAGCAGGCCCACCTCATGGGTTATACCTACGCCACACCTGACATTGTCTATCTCTGGTTCCACTCGTCGAACATTGGCAGCGGGTTGACGTTGAGTCACTACAGCAACCCCGAGTTAGACCAGCTCATCGTTGACTCGCGCACGGTCACCGACTGGCCCAAGAGGGCAGAGATATACAAAGACATCCAAAAAATGATCGTGGATGAGGCGCTCTGGGTGCCAATCTTTACCCAATACTATTACATCGCCATCCAGAGCAACGCGGCCGATGCCAATGTACATCCAGATGGCTATATGATCCTCAACGACGCATACCTGACGCAATAGTCACAGTACATCACAGAGGGGCAGGATCTGTCCCTGCCCCTCTTGATTCAGCATTCGAGGTGAGTTGAAAAAGTGTTTAGATACCTTGTCTCGCGTTTGGCTCAAATGATCCCCGTCCTTCTGGGCGTCACCATCCTCACCTTTTCCATGATCCACCTGACGCCCGGCGATCCGGTGACCATCATGATGGGTGAACGGGGCGCAACGGCCGAGGACATCCAGCGGATACGGGATCAGATGGGATTGAACGACCCGCTCCCGGTACAGTTTGCTAGATTCATATGGAATGCGATACGCGGTGATCTGGGCGAATCCCTTCGCAGCCGGAGGCCAGTTGTCCATGAGATTGTGGAGCGCATCCCCAAGACGGTGGAACTCACCGTGGCGGCGGAGATTCTGGCCGTCAGTCTGGGTGTGACGCTGGGCATCGTGGCGGCCATGGCAAGAACACCGCTGCTGGAGACAGGGGTGATGGCCTTTGCACTCCTGGGACTCTCGATGCCTACGTTCTGGTCGGGATTGCTCTTCATTCTGTTGTTCTCCCTGCGATTGGGTTGGCTCCCCATCACGAGCACGAGTACGCTGCAAGGGCTGGTACTACCTGCTGCAACGTTAGCCTTGCCGGCGGCAGCGGTGCTTGCGCGCATGACGCGGTCGAGTTTGCTGGAAGTGCTGCGCCAGGATTATGTCCGTACGGCTCGCAGCAAGGGGTTGTCCGATCGGGCCGTTATTCTTCGCCATGCTCTGAAGAACGCCTTTATCCCTGTCATGACCATTATCGGTCTGCAGTTCGGCGGGCTGCTCTCTGGGACCTTTATCGTTGAGACGGTCTTTGCTCGCCCGGGCCTTGGCCGCTTTACTGTCAACGCCGTTATGGCCCGAGATTTTCCTCAGGTGCAGGCCATCGTACTGGCCATTGCCGTCATCTATGTCGGGGTCAACCTGCTGACGGATGTGGCTTATGCCTTTCTAGATCCACGGATTCGCTATGAATGATTTCACTCAAGCTACCGCCCTCGAGTCTAACGATAGACGTCGCCAACGGCGACTTGGTGCTCTGGCCAAGGGCCACCCAGGTATGGTGATCGGGTTAGCTATCTTGGGAATTTTCATCCTGATCGCCATCCTGGCTCCGCTTATCGCTCCCTACGATCCGCTGGAGATCATTCCGCGTGCAGCCAAAGAAGAGCCATCGGCAGCGTACCTCTTTGGTACTGATAATCTGGGCCGTGATGTGTTGAGCCGGGTGGTCTATGGTGCTCGCATTTCTATCGGTGTTGGTCTGATCGCCGTGTTTATTGGCGTGGTCAGCGGGACCTTTTTGGGTATGCTGTCGGGATTCTATGGCGCTTGGCTGGATTCGTTCATCATGCGCTTTATCGACGTCATGCTTGCCTTTCCTGGCATTCTTTTGGCTATTTTCGTTGTGGCCATCATGGGGCCCGGTCTGACCAATGCCATGATTGCCGTCGGGATTTCGGTGATGCCTGTCTACGCCCGCACGACGCGGGGCAGCATCCTGTCTGTCAAGACCAATGAATACGTAGAGGCCGCCCGAGCCATCGGTGTGCCGGACTGGCGACTGATGCTACGCCACATTTTGCCCAACATTATGGCGCCGATCATTGTCGTGGCCACCGTCAACGTTGGCACAGCTATCCTGGCTGCGGCCGGGCTCAGCTACCTGGGGCTGGGCGCACAGCCACCCTCGCCAGAATGGGGAGCGATGCTAAGTGTGGCGCGCAATTATCTGCGTGACGCCTGGTGGATGGCCACCTTCCCCGGACTGTCTATCATGATGATTGTGCTAGCGGTGAATCTCCTGGGCGATGGTCTGCGAGACCTGCTTGACCCCAGCCTGAGAAATCAGTGAGGGGATGGATGCACGAGCTAGTTGACGACATCCGGGACATGGAGAAAGAGTTCAGTGGCACCTTGGGGCTGTGCGCGCAGCGCGTTGACACTGCTGAGCAGATTGCCTGGCAAGCGGACGAGGGATTCCCAGCAGCGAGTGTCATCAAACTGCCAATACTGGTGACTTGCCTGAAACAGGTTCAGGAAGGTGCTCGTTCGCTGAATGAGGAGATCTTTTTGCGGGCAGAGGACAGAGTCATTGGATCGGGTATCTTGAAGGAGCTCATCCCCGGACTCGTACTGACTCTGGAAGACTTGTTGATCCTGATGATCGCTATCAGCGATAACACAGCTACTAATCTGGTATTGGACCGCGTGGCACCGGCTGAGGTCAATGCGTATATGGCCCGTCTGGGTCACGAACAGACCTTCTCAGCAGGCAAGCTATTCTCGGACACCGGTGGGCGTCACTCTACGACCACGCCGCGCAATATGGTCAATCTGTTGCTTCAATTGGCCAACGAGCAGATACTGACACCGCTTTTATGTCATAAGGCGATTGAAATTCTCTCCAAGCAGCAATTCACCGACATTATCACCCGGGAACTGCCCTATGACCCGTTCAATGCAGAGGAAGGTACAACGGTTAAAGTCAAGGTAGCCAGCAAAAGTGGCGCTATCCGGGGTGTGCGCAACGATGTGGGCTTGGTGGCAACACCTGGTGCCACTTATGCCCTTGCCTTGATGAGCAAAGGTTGTGCTGATCAACGCTTTCATCCTGATAATGAGGCACAACTCTTTCTGTCTCGCGTCTCTCGCCGCATCTACGACTACTACCAGCGGGCGCACCACGCTTGACGTTCGATCGGCTCACCCGCGGCGGCATGACGGTTGATGGCAGCAGGAGTCCCTCTTTTGAAGTGAGCTGGCTGCTCTATGTTGGGCGGAGGACGAACCGGGCGATGACCAGGCATGCATCAGACCGCCAGACTGAGCTTGTGCTGCAAAACGGTGCAGTGTGGACGGTAGATGATAGTTTTCCTCGCGCTGAAGCCGTAGCCATTCGACAGAGCGAAATCGTCGCCGTGGGGCGAGATTCAGACATGGAGCCCTTCATTGGCGCAGGTACTGAGGTCATTGACCTGCAGGGGCGACTTGTCCTGCCAGGCTTCAACGATGCACACACCCACTTTATCGGCGCGACCTTGAGAACTGCCAGTGGCTTCAGTCTCTATGGCGTCGAGACTCTCCAGGAAGTTCAAGCCCGGCTGCGGGATCACGCTGAGCGACACCCCATAGCCGAGTGGTTGATGGGTTGGCGCTGGGATAGCAGCCGCTTTAATATGGACGGATGGCCCTCGCGGGCGGACCTGGATGTGGTCGAGAACCGTCGGCCGGTGGCTATCTTTGACATAGACGGGCACTCGTGCTGGGTCAACACCTGCGCTCTGGAGGCCCTGGGCTACACAGCCGACTTTCCTGATCCAGAAGGGGGGCAGATCGTGCGCGACAGCCAGGGCCAGCCCACGGGCATTCTTCTCGAAACGGCCCACCAGCCCATCCCTCGCAGCTCGGCCCTCTCCCCCAAAGCCTTCTCTTCACTGTTGCGTCAAGAGGTTGCCAAAATCAATCGCTTGGGTATCACCAGCCTGAGCAACAACGGTGTACAGCCAGAGCACTTTGAGACCTATGCCCGGATGGCAGCCGAAGGCACGCTTCAAGTCCGCATCAACGAATGGCTGTTCCTGAGCGACGGCCTGTCAAGAGCGCAGCGCCTGCGACAGCGGTTTCAGAACGACGACAAGATCCGCATCACAGGACTGAAGGCTCTGCTAGATGGTGTGTTAAGCGCCCACACGGCCTGGATGTTGGACCCCTATGGCGATGCTCCACCAGGGACAGGCTTTCCGATCGTCACGCCAGAGAAACTACTCGAGCGGGCGATCGAGGCCGATGCTCAAGGGTTTCAGGTCTTGATCCACGCCATTGGGGATCGGGCCGTGCGCGAGACGTTGGGCATCTATGACAAGGTGGCGCTGGTCAATGGGCGGCGGGACAGCCGCCATCGCATCGAGCACGTTGAAGTGGCGCATCCGGACGACCAAAAGCGCTTCGCCGAGTTAGGTGTCGTGGCCAGCATGACCCCGGTGCATTGCACAGCCTGCATCGACGCCTACATCAGAGACCGGCTGGGCGAACCCAGGGGCAACCATGCCTACGCCTGGCGCAACCTTGTAGACCAGGGCGTACACCTCTGTTTCGGTACCGACTGGCCGGCGGTGGCTCTGGCTGCTCCCAACCCTTTAGAACAGATCTTTGCCGCCGTGACGCGCACGACCCCGCAGACCTATGGCGAGCCTGTCTGGCACCCGGAGCAGCGTCTCTCTGTAGCCCAGGCGATCCGCTCCTACACCCTGGAGAGCGCCTACGCTGAATTCATGGAAGGGCGCAAAGGCTCAATTGCGCCGGGCAAGCTGGCGGATCTATGCGTGCTTTCAAGAAACATCCTGGAGGTACCGCCAGCCGAGATTCTCGAAACAGAGGTCACGATGACCATCTTTGATGGGGAGGTGGTCTATGTGAAAGAGTAGCCTACTTTCCTGGTCTGGCCCTTGCCATTACAGTCCTGGGGTTCAATCTTCGGCGATGGTCTGTGCGCGACTATGTGGATCTAAAACTGCAAGAATCGTGAGGAGGCATCAATCATGCACACTGACATGCGAGAACACCTATCCCCGGTCTGGGGGCGTTACACCGATATCCTGGTAGATCATGCGGCAGGCGCGTATCTCTACGCCGCTGATGGTCGCCCCTACCTCGATTTCAGCTCGGGCATTGGCGTGACCAATACCGGGCACTGCCACCCCAAAGTGGTGGCTGCTGCTCAGGAACAGGTCGGAAAGCTCATGCACGGCCAGATCAACATCCTATACCATCAACCCGTGTTTGACCTGGCGGAAGAACTGCTGCAGGTGGTCCCCTCTCAGTTGGACAGTTTTTTCTTTAGCAACAGCGGTGCCGAAGCGGTCGAGGCGTCGATCAAACTGGCTCGGCACGCCACGGGACGCACCAACATCATCGTTTTTCAAGGCAGCTTCCACGGGCGCACCGTGGGTACCATGTCGTTGACTACCTCCAACACCATCTACCGCGTGGGGTATCAACCGTTGATGGCCGGTGTCTTTGTTGCGCCGTTTCCCTACACCTACCGCTACGGCTGGTCCCCGGAAGAAACGACCGATTTCTGCTTGAGAGAACTGCGTTACCTGCTGGCGACGCAGACCGCGCCCCGAGAGACGGCGGCCATGCTCGTTGAACCGGTCCTGGGCGAAGGGGGCTATGTGCCACCACCCCCTGATTTCTTGGCTGGTGTGCAGCAGATCTGCCGGGAGCACGGCATTCTCTTCATTGCCGACGAGGTGCAGTCGGGCTTTGGTCGCACGGGCAGGTGGTTTGCCCACGAGCACTTTCGCGTCGAGCCGGACATCATGGTCATGGCCAAAGGCATTGCCTCTGGCCTCCCGTTGAGCGGCATTGCTGCGCGCAGTGAACTCATGGATCAGTGGGTCTCTGGCACACACGGCGGCACCTATGGCGGGAACGCCGTCGGCTGCGCGGCCGGTGCGGCTACGATCCGCGTCATGCGCGAGGAGGGCCTGGTGGAGAACAGTGCCCGGATGGGTGAAAAGCTGCTCGGGCGATTGAATGCCCTGCAGGAACGTTTCCCCATCATCGGAGACGTGCGCGGTCTGGGTCTCATGGTTGCCACCGAGTTCACTGCCCCCTCGGGTGAGCCGGACAGCAAGACTGCCAAAGCAGTGTGGAGGCAGTGCCTGGACGATGGGCTGCTCTTGCTGACCTGTGGGCCTCACGGCAACGTCGTCCGTTGGATTCCCCCACTTATCATTGACGACTCGCACCTGGAGGAGGCGTTGGGCATTTTCCAGCGCGCGCTGGAGAACGTTGTGCACGCGTAGCCCATCGGAGGCAGGTGCACGCTTTCCAGCAGTGGCTGGACACCGGCATCCTATTCCTATACCCGCGTCTCATCTGAAAAGGGAGCAGAAGAATGGACAAGGCTCAATTCATCGGACGAGACTTTTTAAAGCTGGCAGACTTTTCTCCTGATAAAGTGTTGCACATGCTGGACGTTTCAGCAGACCTCAAGACGCGCCTCAAACGGCGGGAGGCGCATCAGTTTTTTCCCGGCTACACCGCCGCGGCCTTGTTCGAGAAAAAATCGACGCGCACGCGCACGTCGTTTCAGGCCGCCTGCGCCCACCTGGGCATCATGAGCTTCTACATGCGCCCCGAGGAGATGCAGTTGGGGCGTGGCGAGCCGATCAAGGACACAGCGAGGGTCATTGATCGCTACTGCGACGTGCTGTTCATCCGCACATTTGGGCAGGAGATCGTAGACGAGTTTGCACACTATATGGAGCACCCGGTCATCAACGCGCTCACCGATCAGTACCATCCCTGCCAGGGTCTGGCTGACCTGCTGACCATTCGCGAACACAAGGGTACCTTCAAGGGGTTGAAAGTGGCCTACGCCGGCGACGTGTGGAACGTCTGCCAGAGCCTGATGACGGCCTGTGCGATGACGGGCATGGATTACTACCTGGCTCATCCAGAAGGGTACGATCCCTATCCCGAGGCTCTGGAAAACGCGCAACGGTTCGCTGCCGACAGCGGATCCAGGATCGTGCTGACTCACAGCCTGGATGAGGCGGTGGAAGGGGCAGACGTCGTTGTGGCCAACACCTGGCACTCGATGGGTGGGCCGGAAAAGACCAAAGAACAGCGGATCATGGACTTTCAGCCGTTTCAGATTACACCCGGGGTCATGACGCGCGCCAAATCCGAGGCGATATTCATGCACTGTCTGCCGGCCTATCGTGGCGAAGAGATGACCGACGAGGTAATCGAGGGGACTCAATCGGTTGTGTTCGACGAAGCGGAGAACCGCTTGCACACCGAGAAGGCCGTCCTGTATCTGCTGTTGGCATAGGCAACAGGTGAACGCGTGGCAGACAAACGATCACCATTTGTGGAGTGACAGGGAGATCACAATGAACAAATCGCGAGAAGAGGCCCAGACTCTCGCTCAGCAGTGGCTGGATCTCACCGCCAAGCCCGAGTTGACCGAGGAAGAAGCGCATTCCGTCATTGCTGACGCCAAGAAGAACTTTGCCAACTATGTGAACAAGGGCTGGCTGGAGTACCGCAAGTCTGTGACCGAGGCCGGGCAATGGGCGGCCACGGAATGGACCGGCCGCGGGGCTGTGCTGCGCGATGTGCTGGGGCGAGAGTACATTGATTGCCTGGGTGGCTACGGCCTGTTGAGCCTGGGCTGGGCGCACCCCAGGGTCGTCGGAGCGGTGCAGGCGCAGTTGAGGCGCACACCCATGCCCTCACTAGAACTCATCAACCCGGCCCGAGGCGTGTTGTCCAAGCTCATGGCCCACATTACGCCCGGTGACATCCAGTATTCCTTTTTCGCCGCCAGCGGTACCGAGGCCGTCGAGGGGGCCATCAAGTTGGCCAAACTCTACACCAAAAAAAGCGGCTTCATCGTGGCGGTGCGCGCTTTCCACGGCAAGACCATGGGGTCACTCAGCATGATGGGCAAGGCGGAATATCGCCAACCACTTCTGCCGCTCTATGGCGGCCCCGTGTACCACGTTCCCCACGGTGACGCCGCCGCAGTCGAACAGCAACTGGAAATCTGCAAGACCGTCGGTATTGACATTGCTGCCGTGCTCATGGAACCCGTTCAGGGCGAAGCCGGCGCCATTGACCCACCCGACGACTTTTGGCCACGCCTGCGGGTGCTGTGTGACCAGTATGGCGCCTTGCTCATCGCCGACGAGGTGCAGACCGGTATGGGGCGCACAGGCAAGATGTGGGCTGTAGAGCACTGGGACGTGGCCCCTGACATTCTGTGCAGCGGCAAAGCCCTGGGGGGTGGGGTCATGCCCGTGTCCGCCTTCTGCTCGACGCCGGACATCTGGGAAGCGCTGATGCATCCCAATCCCTTCATGCACACCAACACCACGGGCAGCAATCCCCTGGCTTGTGCCGCTGCCATTGCCACCATCTCGGTCATATTGGAAGAGCGATTGTGGGAGCAGGCCGCCGAAAAAGGGACCTACTTCAAAGGCAAGCTCAAAGAGTTGGTCACGCGTTATCCCCACATCTATGCCAGGATCACAGGGAAGGGATTGCTCCTGGCGCAGCATTTCCACAATGCCGAGGTTGGCTATCGCGTGGCGGCTGGGCTGTTCCGCCGCAACGTGCTGGTGGCCGGTACTCTGACCAACGCCCACACGATACGCGTCGAGCCGCCGTTGGTGATCACACGCGAGCAGATCGACGAGGTGCTCAACCGCCTGGAGGACACATTGCAGGACATCAGCCACAGTCTGTAGGGGTCGAGTGTCCCCTCAGAACCTCAGTGCTTCTCAGAAAGCCTCTGGGCTAAGGATAGAAGGGGGGCGATGACCGAGAAGAGATGCGGGTGAGGATGGGTCGCACCGTTCTGATGGTCACGCACGATATGGATCTGATCGCGGAATACACTCACCGTTTGATTGTGCTGGGCGACGGTCGAGTGCTTTTGGATGACCCGACGGCGGAGGTCTTTCAGCAGGTGGAGACGTTGGCCGAGACGTTCATCACGCCACCGCAGGTGACGCAACTGGCACAGGGCTTGGCTGAGTACGGCGTGCCGGGGACATCCTTGTGGCCAACGAACTGGTTCAGGCTTTGAAAAGGAGGGTGGGCTTGTGAATGCGCTGATGTTCCTCAATCTTGATACACCGATCCACCGGCTAAACCCACTGACCAAGCCCTTTATCGTTGATTCCGTAAGACACTACAGGAGAAAGACAAAGAGAAACGCGGGACATTGAGGAGATCATGCGCTACGGAACCTTTGACGACGAACGCCGCGAGTATGTGATCACGCGGCATGACACCCCGTTACCCTGGATCAATTACCTGGGCAACGAGGCATACTTTGGACTCATTTCCAATACCGCCGGTGGGTACTCGTTCTACCGCGACGCGCGCCTGCGCCGCCTGACGCGCTACCGGTACAACGCCGTACCCCTTGATGGCAATGGGCGCTACATTTACCTGAGGGATGATGACACGGCTGAGTTCTGGTCGCCTTCCTGGCAGCCAACCTGCCATGACTTGAAAGAGTATACTTGCCGCCACGGACTGGGCTATACGGTCATCGGATCGACGTATCGGGGCATCCAAGCACAGACGCGGTATTTCATCCCCCTGGGCGCAAACCTGGAGATCTGGCAGCTCACGCTGACAAACCGACGCGAGACGCAGGCTGACCTCTCCGTTTTCTCCAGCGTCGAGTTCTGCCTGTGGGATGCCCACGACGATGCGACCAACTTTCAGCGCAATTTCAGCCTCGGCGAGGTCGAGGTCGAAGAGGGTGTGATCTATCACAAGACCGAATACCGCGAGCGGCGAGACCACTTTGCCTTCTTTGCCTGCTCCGAAGAGTTGGCTGGTTTCGACACCCAGCGCGATGTTTTCTTGGGGCCCTATCGCAGTTGGGATCGACCGGCGGCGGTGGAGCGGGGCCGCTCGTTCAACTCGGTGGCCCACGGCTGGACGCCGATAGGCTCTCACCATGTTCGGATCAGGCTGGAGCCGGGCGAGTCCCGCCAGATCATTTTCCTGCTGGGCTACCACGAGAATCCCAGGGATCAGAAATTCGATCCGCCCGGTTCGCTGCGCATCAACAAAAAGACGGTCGAGCCGATCATGGCCCAATACCTGGATCGCGGCAACGCAGACGCCGCTTTTGACGCCCTGCGTGCCTATTGGGATGAGTTGCTGGGCATCCTCCATGTGCAGACGCCCGACCCTCACACCGACCGGATAGTCAACATCTGGAACGCCTATCAGTGCCTGGTCGCGTTCAACCTGTCGCGCTCTGCCTCGTTTTTCGAGTCGGGCATCGGGCGTGGCATGGGCTTTCGCGACTCGAACCAAGACCTGTTGGGCCTTGTGCACATGATCCCGGAGCGGGCCCGCCAGCGCATTCTGGATCTCGCTGCGACGCAACTAGAGACAGGCGGGGCGTACCACCAGTACCAGCCGCTCACCAAGCGGGGTAACGATGCCGTCGGGAGCAACTTTAACGACGACCCGCTGTGGCTGATCCTGGGTGTGGCTGCCTACCTGAAAGAGACCGGCGACTGGGGCATCCTGGATGAGCCGGTGGCGTACGACAACCAGCCTGGCACCGAGATGCCGCTCTACGAGCACCTGCAGCGCAGCCTGCGCTACACGCTCGATCGGCTGGGGCCGCACGGGCTGCCGCTTATTGGCCACGCCGATTGGAACGATTGTCTGAACCTGAACACCTTTTCCGACGAGCCTGGTGAGTCGTTCCAGACGACGATGACCAAGGACGGTCAGGTTGCCGAATCAGTGTTCATTGCGGGGCAATTTGTGCTGGCCGCGAAAGAGATGGCGGCCATTGCCCGGCACCGGAGGCTGGACGACGAAGCACAGACCTACCTCGAAGCGGCAGTCAAGATGGAGGAAACCGTCCTGGAGCATGGTTGGGATGGCAAGTGGTTCCTCCGCGCCTACGACGATTTTGGCCGGAGGGTGGGCTCCCGCGAGTGCGAGGAGGGTCAGATTTTTGTCGAGCCGCAGGGGTTTTGCGTCATGGCCGGGATCGGCATGCAGGATGGCAAAGCCGAGAAAGCGCTGGCATCGGTGAGGGAACGCCTGGCAACGCCGCACGGCATTATCCTTCATCAACCTGCTTACTCGCGCTATTACCTGCACCTGGGTGAGATATCGTCCTATCCACCCGGTTACAAGGAGAACGCGGGCGTCTTTTGTCACACCAACCCGTGGATCATGATCGCCGAAGCACTTGTGGGCCACGGTGACCGGGCGTACGACTATTACACCCGCATCAACCCTTCGGCGCGGGAGGCCATCAGCGACGTGCACCGCTGCGAGCCGTACGTCTATGCCCAGATGATCGCCGGACGCGATGCGCCTACCCACGGCGAGGCCAAGAACTCGTGGCTGACCGGCACCGCCGCCTGGAATTACGTCGCCATCACCCAGTGGATCTTGGGCATCCGTCCCACCTACGAGGGCTTACAGATCGCACCGGTCATTCCTGCTGACTGGCCCGGCTTTACCGCCACGCGTGTCTATCGCGGTGTGACCTACCGCATTAGCGTGGAACGGGCTGGGAAGGGCAACGATGTCTCGCTAACTGTGGACGGCAAGCCCGTTGGGGGAAACATCGTTTCACTGCCACCGGTGGGCCAGGTCGAGGTGTCGATCAGGGTCATACTGACCTGATAAATCTCTTCTGAAGAGGGAAGCCTCCATCTCTTCCTCGACCCATATCTGTTATCTCCTTCCCGTTCAAACTCTTACTTTCCTTGTGCATCCATAGTCGTCACGCACCCCACACCGTTTGGGATAAAGTCAGCTCCGAAGGCATCGGCAAAGGCTTTGACAGCCTTGTCGCCCGTGCAGTGGCACGGCGCTACCCGGCGCACGCCTGATGCCTGCAAGTCGGCAATGATGCGCTCGATCTTTCGCTGGTTAGCGCCTCCCAGGTGAAAACCGCCCAGCACCAGGTAAACCTCGGCCTCAACGACCTGTTTGGCGCGGCGAACCATCTCCACCACGCCCGGGTGGGCGCAGCCGGTGATGACGACCAGTCCCTCGGCTGTCTCAACTGCCATCGCCTGCTCGACAATGCGTGAACCCATCTCGCCGGTGGTATAGATGCCAGGCAAGATCCCCACCGGGCCGGTGACCTCCTCCAGCGCTGTGAGCGAGCGCACATCGGCCTTGAAGCGCGCCGGAAACGAACGAGGCGCATAGACCGTCGGGCGAGCGACTGTGCCCAACAAAGCTCCCAGGCCGCCCGTATGATCGCCGTGGATGTGGGAAAGAACAACTACCTCAATGCTCTGCAGATCGATCCCTAACGTCGCCATATTTCCCAGCAGCGTCGCTCCGTCGCCGCCGCTGTCGAAGAGAATGGTTGCCTCATCAGTCTGGACCAGGCAGCCAAAGCCCCAGGCTGTCTGAAGCCGTGGGTCGTATGGATTGTTGTCATAGACCACAATGATCGTTACAGAACTACTCCCCTCTTTGCCCCCATTGACAGGGTTTCAGCCGATTCGATCGTTACTGCCGCATCTTGCGAAACAGCCCCACACCCACTCAAGGCAAGTAGAATGGCCAACAGAGCGCCGGGTGTCTTTATCCTCATCTTTAATCTATGAAACCTCACTTGCCACGCCGCCGCCGCCGCTGATGACCCCGGTTGCTACCTACGTGGCTCGAGCTCCTCATTGGGGCCCCGTTCTCAGAACGAAAAGAGGTGGCGGATGAAACCGGACTTGTCCCCCGCATCAGCCGACGCTCCACCGCGCCCACCAACGCATCGGCGGCGCGGGGCAGAAGCCTGTTCCCCACAAAGGTCAGTGCCGTGCCCGCCAGGGTTACCAGCCGGCCGGGTTGCCGGGCCAGAGCCAGGGGTCGGGCCGCCGGGGCCGGTATCACTTTGCCCTCAATGATCTCCTCTACAGCGATCCCTTCCCTGGCCCAAGCAGGTACAAGTTCAGACGATTCGGCCAGATGGATGGCGCCGGTGGGACATTCGTCCAGGCAGGCCAGACATTCGGTACACAGCGCTTCGTTGATCGCTGCTACGCCATCTTTCTCCATGCTGATCGCGCCGGTGGGACAGGTATCAACACATGCCGCACATCCCGCGCATGTGGTGCGATCTATGTACAACAAATCGTTCACCTCCTCTCCGTCCTAAAAGCTTTGCGAAGATTGGCTCAATCTTTTTCCAGTTTCTCAAGACGATCCATAACTTCGGCCAACTGGCGGCGCAGGTCATTTGCGGTCTGGTGCAAGGCAGTGAGTTCTTCTTGGCGAGAGAGTGGTTCCGGTGGCGGTGGTGGCACCGGGGCACTTTGACTGTAGCCGCCCCTGCCCATACCTCGACCCATACCTCGACCCATGCCTCGACCCATACCCATGCCCTGACCCATGCCCATACCGCGACCGCCTTCCATCCCGACGTGGGTGGGCACGTTGGCCCCGCTGACAGCGCTGAGCTGGCCTTGCCGGAACATCTCCACGACCTGGCGCACCGTCCCCTCTGGGATCAAATAGACTGGCGCGTCCGCCGCCCGGAGAACATTGGCCGCGTTCGGCCCGACGTTGCCTGTGAGCACCGCCTGGGTGCCGCGTTCGACGACGAACTGAGCTGCCTGGATGCCAGCCCCACCTGGGGCAGACATGGCCGGGTTCTCGACGGCCTCAAAAGCCATCGTTTCCGTATCCACAAAGATGTACGTCGGACAACGCCCAAAGGCGGGACTGGCAGGCGCTTCCAGATCGGCGCCATTGGCGGTGACTACGATTTTCATGTTTGCAAACCCTCCTGATTAGCAGTATAATTTAATTCCTTTACCTGCCTGGTCGCCAATGACGATCAGGCAGGTTGGGGGCTCGGGGCGGGTGGCGAGTTTGACGCTTTGTTCACCCGCCCCGCTGTGAAAACTACTCCCCTTTTTCGAGTTCCTCAAGGCGTTGGGCGATGGCGTCCAGTTCGCGCTTGAGCGCTTCAGCCTGTTGCTTGAGCAGTTCGGTCTCCTGTGTTTCGGGCATCGGCTGCCCGTAGGGGCCGTAACCCCAGGCTGGCGCGTAGCCATAACCCCAGGCTGGGGGGGAGCCGTAACGCGCCCAACCGGGCAGACCGGTGGCGTAGTACCAGTTGCGCCAACCCCGGCCACCGCCGCCACGACCACGACCACGACCACCACCACCCCACCAGCCACGGCCGAGGCCGAGACCTGGCGCCGGGTTCACGTAACCGGGTGCGTCAGCACCAGCACAGTAGCCCAAACCGCGTCCCGTCATCGGACCCATGCCTCGCGGTCCTGTGCGATCTCCTCCTGGCATTGTGTTCACCTCCTTCCTTTGGTGGATGATACTGAAAGCGTTTTTACCGTCGTCGTCCAAAGAATCGGCCGCCGCGTCCACCGCGGCGCCTTCCCCGGCCTTGCCTCAGACCCAGACCAAGCCCTCGCCGCAGACCCAGACGCACCGGCAGGCCAGCGCGCCCGGCGTAGCCGTAGGGAACCTGTCCTGAGCCTAGATTCGGCAGCCGTGTGGCGCAGTAACCTTGACCGCGCCCAGTCATCGGACCTTGCCCTTGGGGGCCGGTACCATCAAATGCTGGCATTTTGTTCACCTCCTCTCAGTGATACTCGCCCGTGCCTTCTTTCATGTGCCGTTCGTAAGTGGTCAAAAAGTGATGGAGCACGTTCCAAAGGGAGCCAATGCATTGACCAGCTCGTAGTCATGATTCGCACCCTGATGCAAAATCAGGAGCAAGACCGGTTCCAGAAAACGGCGGATCGCTCCTCCTGCAAATTGACCTCTTCTGCCTCGCCGATGCCTTCTTCGGGGCATCAGACTCTCCTTAATTACCCTTTATTTGTTTCTATATACGTTTTGTACTTAGATACATTATAGCACTAAACACTGGTTTTGTCAAGAGGGTGATGCTTGTGTGGATTACCTTTTCGACAACAAAATGATCACGGCAACCAACACCCCAACAGCCAACGAAATAACGCTGTACCGCCGGTTTTCCTTCTCCACTTCAGGCAACAGGTGAGAAGCGCCCACGTAGACCAATGCCCCCGCAGAAACAGCTAGCAATATACCCAAGAAGCAGCTTGCAGCGTTATTTGGCAGTGGTTGAGGCTAGTTGTCAACCATTTGGTAGGCGTAATTTGCTGCCAGCTGAGGCCGCTAGGCTACCGCATCAGCAGTTTGTCGCCAGGGCGGAACACGGAAGAGCAGCAATTCTTCCATTGGCCAGATATGGTCGGTCACTCCTGCAGCCATAGCAGGGGTGCGTGGCTGCCACTTTTTGGGCGAGCTGCTGCCCTTGGTGGGTTGGGGCTCAGGCAAGTACAGGCGCAAGGTCACATGGGACAGACAGAAGTTGTAATAGGCTTGCCACAGCGACAGAAGGTCTTTCAGGCCAGCGTCGGTCTTGGTCAGGCGAGCCACTTTGTGACCCAAAGCAGCCACCCCTTGGCGGATACTCAGGTTAAGGCGTTCAATGAAAGCGGTGTTGATGACCTTGCCTATCCCGCTGTTCTTCAGGATGGTCTCAATCGTTTGCCGACTGCCATAGACCACCCGGCCCTTGACGCGTTCTTTGACCACTTGGGCATAGTGTAGGCCGGGTAGCGGCTGCCAGCGCGGTTTGGGGCGACGTCCACGAGGGTAGCGCTGTGGTATTTGCACCCAGTGACCAAAGTGAGTCAGTAGGGCAGTGGCATAAGACGACCATTGGTCACTCAGGAAAAGCGGCATACAGCCTGGTGCCAAGAGACACACAATCGCATGAATGAGCAGTTGCGCACACACCAGACTGCGGTCGCTGACCACAAAAGTCAACATCAGTTTGCTAACTGGGCAGTCCCAACCCAGACCCAACGCTTGGCTCGCTGTTTCTGACGGTAGTCTTGCCGGCGCCTCCTTTTCCACTTGCCACAGCGATGATCATTGACGGTCTCCTCTGCTATGATGAATTTCCTGGCTCCGCGCAGCTGCGCTGACCGCCTGCTCATTCAAATCATTCGAACTCAAGGCTCGCTTCACTCCCACCCTCGGCCCCATCCAGGTGGTATTTGTGCGCGATGCGGGCTGTCGCACTCAGCATCACCGATGCCGAACAAAACTTGGTGGCCGAAAGCTTGATAGCCTGTTCCAAATCTTTGACCTTGATGTCCGGGCCTTTGACGATGTATTGGATCTCGATGTTGGTGTAGACTTTGGGATGCTCCGGGGCATGCCGGGCATTCACTCGCACCTGAAAGTGCTGGACGTTCACCCGCCGTTTGCGCAAGATATGCGCCACATCCATGCCAGTGCAGCCGGCCAGACCCATCAACAGCAACTCCAGCGGGCGAGTACCCGTGTCGCGCCCAAAGCCCACCGCACCGTCCAGGACAATGGCATGCCCCGAACCGGCCTCGCCGACGAACTGCAAGCCATCAACCAGGGTCACCACTGCCTTGCTGATATCGTTCTCTGCCATATTTTCCCCCATGTACTAAATTGCCTCTATACCATCATGCCTGTTTCAATGCGCGTGCGAGGGTGGCTCCACAGCCACCGGGTCGCCCAATTCATCCAGCGCCAAGTGCGGCGTCTCGTTGACCTGCCGCATCTCTTGGGCAGCGCGACGGATGAGCTGCGCCACATCTTTGCACCCGGTCTGAGAGGCTTTGCCGGCCCAATCCGAAAAATCAGTAGCGTGTTCTTCGTTGTGCTCCATCCGATGAGGCAGCAGCACGCGGTGTTTGAGTAGATCAATGCTCTTGATCATTCCCTTTACGACTTGAGGATCTTCAAAGAATGTCCGCAGCAAGACACCACCCTCGGTTGATTCCACCCAGATCACGTCTTCCATGATCTGTTCCTCGTCAAGGCACACTGTTGCCTGGCACATTTCATCACTCTATCTTTTGGGCTAGACCTGCTCTCGCAGTAATTGGTTCAGGTCGTCGGCACCGACGTAACCCACGACTGTGATCTCTTGGCCCGTGATACCTTTCACCTCGGCTACAACTTTCTTGATTCGCACCGGCAGCGACACGGCAAGAGGACAAAGCGGCGATGACGGTCGAAACCTGTAGCTGACAAAGCCATCTTTTTGGATTTGCAGATTCTCGACGAGCCGCATCCGAATGACGTCCACGCCTGTTTCTGGATCGATGACCTGGGTCAGTCGGGCGATGATTCGGATACGAAGGTCGTCCACGTCCACTGTTGATTTTGGCGTTATCTTGCTCATTTCGATTTTCTCCTTTCGCCAAAGTTGGGCTACTGCAACACGACGTCTTTGACAATAATCAAGGCGGCGACACCCAGCAGCACCCAACCAAAGACCGTCTTGACAGTGTGGGACTTTATCTGCTCCGCCATCAGACGCGAACCAAGCTGGCTGCCGATCAGCACTGCGACTATGCAGGCAATCCAAATGCCCCACTGCGGCTGCGCCGCCGTCGCTAGGTGCGAGATAAAGCTAGAGACGCCAGAGCAGGTGACGATAGAGGCCGAGGTTGCAGCCGCCATTTTTGCTCCCAGTCCCGCAATGTATAGTAGTGGCACAACGAAAGATCCGCCACCACGTCCAATCAGCCCGGAGATCAGCCCCAGGCCACTGCCGGCCATCAGCCCCAAAATCACCCGTCCATGGGATGACATCTCGCCGCGCTGGGGTTTCCAGCCAGAAAGCATCAACACTGCTGCCGAGGCGGTGAACAGTGCGAAAAAGACCAACAGCGGCTTGACCGACAACTGCACGTTCAACCAAACTCCTACCGGCGCAAGGGCGATCATTGCCCCGGCAAAGGGAACAGCTACCCGCCAGGCAACCAGTTTTTTGCGGCTGTAAGTAAGGGCAGCCGACGAACTGTTGACGATGTTCAGCAACATACCCAGGGGAATAGCCTTGGTCTTGAAATCCATTCCCAGCCAGAACAGGATAGGAATATACAATTGTGATCCGCCCATGCCGAGCATGGAAAAGACAAAGGCAATGGCGAAAAAGATGGGCGCGGCCAGATAGGGTGTATCCACAAAGCTCTCTTTTCCTCAGAGAACAAGAAACCAATCAGCAAGCCATTGATCAAAAGTTTTGCTACATTTTTCCTCTCTCATCAGACACTTGATATCTTGCTACAGCTCTCGAACTTACAGCACAAAGGGCCTGTAAAAGTCCCCGGCCCGTTTTACAGTGGATACTCTGGTTCTTCTCGACACTCGCCCAGCATCTCTTGACGAGAGAATCATCAATGGACTTGATTCTGCTATCAAGCTCGCTCAGTTCCTCACACAATTGAACCGCCAAATCGCAGTATTCTCTGTTGTCCGGCCCTACGAAGACGGACGGGCTTACCTCATTTTGGAGTTCTCGTTGAAACTTCTCTTCCAGTTCTCTCCGCGCTCTCTCGCTAATCAGTTGCTCGCTCATCTTGGTGCTATTGCTCCTTTTTGTGGTATGAAAGTGTTTCGGTAACATAAATCGTCCTCATCCCTGTCCCGGCCCTCCTCACGTTTTCGATCTCGATGATACCCAGGCCCGGGGGGGGCCGGCACCTCCACGCGCCGGGCGGCGATGTGTCAGATGAGGACGGCCCTTCTGTTTGTTATCCATTGGTCAACAAGTGAGAGATCGCTTCGTGATGCTCAGGGGAACATTCCGGACAACTCTCCAGACGTTTCAGAACCTCGGGAAGCACAGCGCCATCGCTCGCTACCAGCATGTCGGCGTAATACTCCAATACGGCAAAGCATTCGTCACAGGTCAGATGTGATGGATTCTCCAGCAAGAGCTGCCATAACGGCCTCACCGTTGTCAACCCTCCAATACAGTCCCGGCCAGACAGGGCCGCACGATGGACGGGCCGGGGGCATTTCATTCAATCTCGAACCTCCAACCGGCTGCCGACGCCGGCCGGGATAAAGTCCTCGCCATAGGCCTCGCCAAACAACCGGCGTGCGACATCGCCAGAGCAGTGACAGGGGGCCACCTTTTGCACGCCCAACTGCCGGAAATCCTCGACGATATCCGCGATCTTTGCCTCGCTCGTGCCGCCCAGATGGAAGCCGCCCAGAACGAGATAGACCTCCCCGCCCGTCAATTCCTTCGCCCGGCGCACGATGTTCACGACCCCTGGGTGGGCGCAGCCGGTGATCACTGCCAGCCCCCGCGTCGTCTCGATCACCAACGACTGCTCTTTGATCCAATCTCCAAGTTCCCCCGTCGAGCGAACATGCTCGCAGATTTCGAGTGGCTCATGGACTTCGACGAGTTCCGCCCCGGCGTCCCTTGTAGCGTCTTTGAGGTTCTGGGGGAAGGATTGGGGCAGGTAGACGGTGACGTTGTGGTTCTCTTCCAGAAAGCCAGACAGTCCACCGCTGTGATCGCCGTGGACGTGCGAGATGACGACCACGTCCACGTCCTGGGGGTCAAATCCCAACGCGCGCATGTTGCGCAGCAACAAGGCGCTATCACCGCCGGTATCAAAGAGGATGGTCTTTTCCAACGGATGTCGTTTATCCGCCCCCTCCAACAGGCAGGAGAAGCCCCAGGCCGTCTCCAGGCGCTCGTCGTACTCGTTGTTATCGTAGAGAATAGTGATGATCAGCCCCCCGGCGACCTCGGTGGGCGTCGGCTCTGGTGTGGGAGTTGAGGTAGAGGTTTCGGTTGGGACGGGAGTTGGCATGATAGTCGGCACGGGTGTTGAAGTTACCACCGGCGCAGGACGGGCTTGCCCTGAGTCCATCGAACGGGTCGAGGTTGGGACCACGGTGGATGTGGGCGGTGGCGTGACTGTCGGCGTAGATGTGCGCGTTGGCGTGACAGTCAGCGTCGGGGGCAGCGGGGTCGGCGATGCGCATCCGGCGACCAGCAGACTTACCAATCCCACCAGCACCCATCTTGTAGCTTTCATCGTGCTACCTCTACACACTCCAATACTTTCTCCTGGGATTCCCACGGCCACTCCTTTTTACCAAAATCTCCGGCATATTCTAACTCGTTCTCTGACAGAAGTAGAGCCATCGCGATAAATCCTCCCCAGGGGAGACGCACCTGCGGCCACGACCACCCTCGGGGGAACAAGGTGGTATGCCACACGATGCGTGCCCTCTCGCCCGCAACCGACTGCAGCAGTCGCTTCAACTCGCCCACGCCGTAGAAACGCGCAGCGTCGTAGACTGTTGACCTAAAGAGGCCTGCCAGCCGACGCTTCAAGCCGAGCAGACTCCATTGGTTGAGCACACCCAGGATTAGACCGTACCGGGCCACCCGCAGTCCCTCTGTCAGCGCCTCCCGAGGCCGCTTCAGGAATTCCAGCGTGGTAACGAACGCCGTCAGATCGAACGCGCCGTCGGCAAAGGGAAGCCGGTGGGCGTTGCCCATCACCAGTGGGACGCCGTTCAACGCCTTTGCCTCAGCCAGCATTGGCGCTGAGCGATCCAGTCCCACGGCCGCCAGCCCTTGCTCGCTCAGCCAGCGGGAAAAGTGCCCGGTGCCACAGCCCATCTCTAGGATACTCCGGGCGCCCGAGAATCCCTTCAACAATCGACTTAGCGCTGCCTTTTCCAACACGTCGGCCCGCCGTCCCTCTGGCGTCTCGTACCAGTCCTCGTAATGGGCAGCAGCCTGTTCGTTGAAGACGATGTCCTCGCGTGCCATATCACGACTCATCAGGCTCAGGACAAGCCCTTCGACCCGGCTCCCGCTTCTGCGTCCCAGAGACGGAGGGCTCAGGGCAAGCATTCGAGATCGTGACTGTCATCACTGTGTCTCCGCGCTTTGCGGCCTGGTGGAACGCCTCCTGCAGGGCGTCAAAGATCGCCCGCTCCTCTCCCCACACCAGCGTGCTCATCTCGCCTGTACGGGTTTCCAGGTCGTGCTTGCCAAAGACACGCACCGCATCTCGGATGGGCGGGCCAATCGAGGCCTGCCGCAGTGGATAGAGGCTGACCTGCACAGTTATGATATCCATCTCTGATTACCTTTATGCGGGAGACAAAGCATCCACCAACAGTCCCTTGAAACGGTCGAGGGGGATGGGGTTGAATTCCACTTCCAGGCCCGTCCAATCGAATAACTCGAGGATTTCCTCGGCGTGTTGGGTCATATACTCCTCGGCGACGCCGAGGGCGTCCAGGATGATGATCTTGTCGTAGAACCCCGGAAAGTTCGCGTTGGCGTCTGCCTCATCCCAACCAAAGTACTTCTGATAGACCACCTTCCAGCTCCTGAGCCAACCCGGCGTAAACCAAAGAGTCTTACTCTCCCTGCCCCCGCTAATGCGCTGCCGGTCCTCGAGATCGGCCAACATGTCGTAGCCATAATCTCCCTGCACCCTGACGATCCCCTGGCCTGCCGCCTGCAAGATCGAATCCACCCGCTTGAGCGGTTCTTCAACGCTGATATGGCACTTCTTTCCATACACGACGATAATCTTGTGATCGGGGCACCATTCCCGAACCTGCGCCAGCCTTTTGAGAAGGTATGTTTCCAGTCTGTCCGGCAAGGCATGCAAGCCCGGCGGCGTAAACAGAATATGGCGTGGATTCAGAAAACCGGTCTCCATTAGACAGGCTATCTCTGGGTGCAACATCCCGCAGGAGATGATGCAGCGGTCCTCAAACGTGGGATGAGTCATCTCAGCCATCGTCCTCTCCCTTCTACAAATCTCACTTCATCCCTCTCTCTCGACGGGATCTCGCCCCGCTCTCGCCGACTGTGTCTGATCGCTCGATTGCCAGGGGCTCTGGAATCCCAATCAAACGGTCCGGCTTTGCCGAATTCAGGCCAGCTTGCCCTCTTGATCGCCGGGCACTCTTTCGGCAGAGTCGGTGGCCATCCTTTTCAGAACGATCAAACTGTTCATTAGATCGATGCTCTCGATATGGGCCTGAAAAAACTTGCTTTCCCCCAAAAAGGTGACCAATTGAAGCCCGCCGTTTGCAGGCTTGATCCAGGCTACGTCCTGCATCACTTCTTCCCGTTGGCCGTCATCTTCAACATAGACCGTAGCTAAGCACATCATCTCCCCCTACAGCAACTGATCCAATATTCTCCCGATGTCCGTCTGCACCCTATCGCGACGAACTGGACGTCCCTCCAGGCCAGACTGAAAGATCTCCGGCTCATAGCCGATGGAGCCAATGACAGAGATGCCTCTCTCCTCCAGTTCTTTCCTTAATCTCGAATCGATCTCCTTGCCCCCGATTTTGTTGAGAATGGTCCACACACGTTCCACCCCAACCTCGGCAGCGAGGGAGTTTATCTTTTCAGCGAGTTCCAGCGAATCGAAAGAGGGCTCGGTCACGATAAGCACGCTGTCTATGCTCGTCTCAACGCCTCTGCCAAAGTGCTCTATGCCGGCCTCCATGTCAACAACGGCCATTTCGTCCTTCTGCAGCGAGAGCCTCTTTAGAAACTCACGGCTCAGCGCCCCCATGGGGCAGGCACAGCCCTCAAGGGACTGGAGGATCTTACCTATGCAGACTAACCCGATGCCGTCTCTCTCCACGATATAGTTGCCAGGCAGATCCGCGACGCGGACCTCCTCACGTGTCAGGAGGGTGTCACGGGGTTCCGATCCCTCGGAGAACGTCGGAAACACCTCCTTCTTTCCCCCAACAAGTTTCAGCAGGGGTTCGGGCCGCTTGTCAAAGCCGAGCACCCGATAGAGCCCTGGGTTTGATTCATCGGAATCAACCACCAACACTCGTTGCCCTCTGTCTCGCAGGCCATGTGCCAGGAGGGCGACAACGGTGCTTTTCCCGCTGCCTCCCTTTCCACAGATTGCCATTTTCTTCATCCTAATTTCCTTTCCACCTATCAACCTGCTACTTACCCACTTATCTCTACACCCTTGCCCTCCACGACGCGCCCGATGACCCAGTAGGATTGCCCTTCCCGGTCGAAAAGCGCGGTGAGCTCCCCCAGCTTCTTCTCCGGCACGGCGATGAGTAGACCACCCGAGGTCTCCGGGGTGTAGAGAAGCATCTGCATCCACTCGGAGATAGAAGGCGCGAAGCGAACGTGCGGGTCATAACACTTCTGGTTCCGACGAGCTCCCGCCGGGAAGATCTGCTCTTGAGCGTATTTCTTTGCCCCTTCCAAGAAAGGTAGGTTCTCCAAACTAAGCCGTATCCCCACTCCGCTTTTTTCAGCCATCTCCTGGGTGTGGCCCAGCAGGGCGAAGCCGGTGATGTCGGTAACTGCATCTATGCCCACTTGCTGCATCAATCGGGCGGCTTTTCGGTTAAGTGCCTTCATCACCTCCACCGCTGCCCTCACGTGCTCCGATTTGGCCATTTCCTTCTTGAGCGCGGCAGCGATGATGCCTACGCCCAGAGGCTTGGTCAAGACCAGCACATCGCCGGCCTTCGCAGTGGCCTTGGTGGCGATATGGTTGGGATGGACAAAGCCTACCACAGCCAAGCCATACTTGGGCTCCTTGTCTATCACCGTATGACCCCCAGCCAGGGCAGCCCCGGCTTCAGCGACCTTCTCAGCCCCTCCGTGGAGGATCTCACTCACCATCTTGGAAGGGAGATCAATGGGGAAGCCGCAGATATTGAGGGCCAGGACCACCTCACCGCCCATGGCATACACGTCGCTCATGGCATTGGCGGCGGCGATGGCTCCGTAGTCGTAGGGGTCATCAACGACGGGCGCAAAAAAATCAAGGGTCAGGATAATGGCCCGTTCATCGCTGATGCGATAGACTGCCGCGTCATCGCTCGCCTCCAGGCCGATGAGCAGGTCGGGATATTCTTTGGCGGGAAACATCCCGCCCAGGGGGCGCAGGACCTGCGCCAAGGCCTCAGGGCCCATCTTGGATGCTCAACCCGTGCCGCTGGCCAGCGCCGTTAAGCGGATTTTATCCATCTCGATACCTCTGTAAGCCATCGTTACACTAACCTTCCTTCTGAATGGGGTGTTCTGTTCCCAGTGTTTCTGGTACGGTGGCCAACAGAGGGATTCTAAAGAAGAGGTCGAAAACTATGGGAATGATAAAGACGTACATAGGGCCTAGCTCCCTCCATATAAGCCCCCCAATGATGGGAGCAGGAACCGTGACCAATCCCGTAAAGAGGCCAAGCAGCCCTCCCCACTTCCCTTGCTGCTCAAGCGGAAGAAGTTCCAGGGTCATGGCGCTGGTAGCGCCAGACGAGATGGAATAAAAAGCCAGAAGAACCGCCGATAACACCAGCGCGATCGGGCTGGGAGAGAAAGCAAGAAAAAGGTTAGAAGCATACCACAGCGGTGTGAGCGAATAGATGATGCGCTTTCGCCCAATTCTATCCGCCAGTCGGCCTACAGGAATGCCGAAAACGAGTTGCGCTACAACTGTAGCGCTCGCCATTACGCCCAAAAGGTATTGATCCGCTCCCTTGATCTCGTGGGCGTATAGCTGAACAAACGGTCAAAACATCGCCATAGGCAATG
>Ga0180437_10002838_pt1 | contig 26785 bp, 12 predicted proteins | sample SS_ome_4_FD_132410 | JGI IMG/M metagenome (GOLD analysis project Ga0180437, IMG submission 132410) | Hypersaline lake sediment archaeal communities from the Salton Sea, California, USA - SS_3_D_1 metaG | ecosystem: Environmental > Aquatic > Non-marine Saline and Alkaline > Hypersaline >... | reverse complement strand
GCAAGGCGGCGGCACTGTGCCCGACTGCCGCACCCTCTCAATCGTCAGCCTGCGGGAGCTGGACTTGCCGGAGGAGCTCAGCCACGTGCCGAGGACACTGGGACTGCTGCTCGAGCGGCGTCTGGTCGCCTCGCCGAAGATCGCGCTGCTCGAACGGAAGCGGCTCGAGCGGGTGGACCGGGAGGCCCGCCTTACGGCGCTCCGCCGCGACCGCCTGTTGCAGTCCTCGGTGCTGGTCGACTTGGACCTGATTCGCGGCGAGACGGGCGACGGCCTCAAACTGCGTGCCGTGCTGGTGGACGGGGCGGGCAAGGAGTTGGGCACGGCGGGCGCTTCCGGCTCGCCGGCCGAGCTCGACGCCCTGGCCGCCAAACTGGCTGAGGGCGTCGTCGAGAAGCTCAAGCTCGACGCGCCACACGACGACTTCATCGCCCAAGGATTCGAGGCCGACCGCTTCCTGGCCGACGCCCTTCGCCTCGAGCTGCGGGGCATGCGCGACGAAGCGCGGGTCTCCGAGCTGGCGGCCACCATGCTCGCCGAGGCAGCGCTGGCCAGAACGCCCTGGGACGTCCGCGTGCAGAAGGTCATCTGCCGGCTGCTGCGAAGACAGGCCTCGCGGGCCGGCGACCCGTGGCAGACCGTGGAGATCCTCGAACGGTACCTCGGGTTCTCCGATAAGTGGGCGTACGGGCCGGACACGCCTCTGTTCACCACCGGCTTTGCCGAGCTGTTGCACACCACGCTTCGACGGCTGGGAGCGAAACGCGACACCGAGCGGATCCGAGCACTGCGGGAGCGGCTCGGCAAGTGGTGCCGGCGCATGGCCGAGCAGGACGCCGGCTGCGTGGACGGCCTTCGCTGCGTGGAGGCATGGTCCACCAGCTCCGGCGAGCTGCTGGAGGACTGCGAGAAGCACTTCCTCGCGCTCCCCGACGGACTCGGGATCGGCCGGTACACGGCAACCACGGACTACGACCCGGCCGGCCCGGGTGCCTATTTGTTCCGAATCGAAACGTTCTCCCCCGAGGAGAAGCGAGAGCTGTTGGCCCTCTACCGGCGGTGGGCCGGCGACGAAGGCGAAGCCGGGCATCCCGATACGGCCACGCCGCCAACGGCCGGATCGCCGGGCTCCACGGCCTTGCGCATGGCCCTGTTCCGCCGGCTGCACAGCCGCATCTGCGCGACGTTGCTGACGACCAGCTTCCCGGAAGTCTTTAGCAGCGACCCAGCCGAAGTGAACGGCTCGTTGCACGAGGCGGCGGAACTGGTCCTTCAGGACCATACGCTCGCGGACCGCTTCTTGGCGCTCTGCGAGGCCCGGGGTCCGCGCCCGCCCTCGTTCTACCGCGCGCTGCCCCGCGAGACGATCACCCGGCAGGTCCGGTGGCTCGCCGAGAGGCTCGACACCCGGCGCATCGCGTGTCCGCTGTTGTGGGAGTACCTCGACGAGCACGATGCCGGCCGCGCCGCGCATCCTGGCGCGTATCTCGAGAAGGCGTGGGCCCAGCTCGACTCACCCGACTACGTGCCGCCCAGCGGCGACGTGCTCCATCCCCGCTTTGCCGAGGAGTTCGTCGCGCGGCTGGGCAACACCAGTCGGGCACGGTACGGCCGCGACGTCAACGCGGTCGAGCCGCCCCGGATCGATCCGGCCGAGCTGGAGTCGATCGAGCGGCTCTTCGAGTTCGAAGGCGTCCCGGGCGTCTCCAGCATCGAGTCGGCCGAGCTGGCCGGCGACTCGGTGTACCTGTTGTGTCTGCACCCCGACCCGCGGTCCTACGAGATGCGCCGGCTCGACCTCCGCACCGGCAAGCAGGAGGTGCTGGGCGAGATCGCCACCGACGCCGAGTACCGGGCCCGGACCGGCAACGAGATCCACGTGGGCGAGGACACGGTCTACGTGCCCACGTCGGACGGACTGATCTGCTTCTCCCGCTACTCGCGGGAGGTCCGGACGATCAGGTCGGAAGATGGGCTGCCTGCGGCGCGGGTCACCGCGTGCCTGGAGGCGGGCGGGAAGCTGTACCTGGGCCTCGGCGGCCGGCAGGAGGGCTATCTGGCCGCGTACGATCCCGACGCCGCCACGGTGAGCGTGCTGGCGTGCAGCGGGCGCAAAGAGCGGCGATCGGGCCTGGACGACTGCCCTCCCTACACCGTCGACAGCTTGTTCTACGACAAAGCCCGGTCGAGGATCTTCCTTACGGCGATGTTCCTGGAGCCGGATGCGGCCGACCGGCCCTGGCTTTGGGCGCTCGACCTGGCTTCCGGCGAGATCCGCGAGATGCACCGCCGCCCGTACCATCCTCTGCAACTCCGGCCCACCTCGGACGGCCGCTGCGTGTTCCACCTTGCCGACATGCACGGCCATCGGAACGTCCAGCGGACACTTCCGGACGGGCGTCAGGTGACGGTTCGCGTGCGCGTTCCGTCGGCCGACGGCCCGCGGGGATATGCCCTGTGGGACCCCGGTTCCTACCAGCGCGAACCGCTGGAAGACATGCGCCAAGAGGTCGTGCCCCTGATCGGCAGCCTGGATCCGAACCGCCTGCGAATCCGCTATCAAGTGCCGACCTTCTGCGGCAACGGACACGTGATGCCGGGAACGGCCAGCAGCCTGGCACTGCTTAACGAAGAGTACCTGGTTTCCAGCGGCGTGCGGCGGATACCGTTGGCGCTTCCGCCGGCGCCGGAGCGGTTCATGAAGATGGAACAGGCGGGCTACGGCAAGGCGTGGCAACTCGTTCCCCGTGAAGACACGGGCGCACGGACCCGGGCCCTGCCGGCCCTGGATGGCGAGGCGCCGTTTGCCGTTCGCGTCTACGGCAATGCGATCGTGGCGTGTACCCAGGCGGGCGTGTGGGTGCTGATGCCGAAGCCGGCAACCGAGGACTCCCCCCCCGGTGTCCACACGTTGGCATCCGGAGACGCGGCGGGCGAGCCCGGCACGACGCCGACCGGCAGGCTCCTGGTCAAAGCCCCCTTGGGTGCCCTGGTCCGTCTTGGCGACGGCCCCGGTCTGCGAGTCTGGAAGGACGCCAGCCTGCGATGGAACCGAATCCCGGTCGGCCGGCACACCGTGCGCGTGGAGTTTCTCGGCAGCATTGCGACGCAGCGCGTCGAGGTCCGGGAAGGCCAGGGCGCGGAGATGATCGCCACGTTCGGCGAGGAGAAGGCCCGGCGGCGCACGCTGCACTTGGGGGAGGGCTGCGAGATGGAGCTGGCTTGGGTCCCCACCCGGCCGGAAAAGGACGACGCCCGCTGGACGCTGCCCGAGGGAATCTGGATGGGTAAGTACGAGGTCACCCAGGAGCAGTTCCGGACCGTGATGGGGCGCAACCCGAGCGCCTACGCCGCCCCGGGGCACCCGGTCGAGAACGTCGGCCGGCACGACGCGGAGGCCTTCTGCCGGGAGGTGACCCGGAGATGTGCCGCCGAGTTGGGCTGCTGGATCGTGCGCCTTCCGTCGGGGGACGAATGGGGCTACGCGTGCCGTGCAGGCGCAACAACCAAGTACAACACGGGCGACGCGGAGGCAGACCTGTTCACCGCGGGATGGATGCCGGAAAACAGCGCCGGCCGCACGCACGCGGTCGGACTCAAGATGTGCAATCGGTTTTGGCTTAATGACATGCACGGCAACGTGGCCGAATGGTGTGAGCGCGGAGAGAACGTCGGCGGTTCCTGGCGCTCGCACGGCCCTAGCCCTTCGGAAGCAGCCGGGTTCCGGCTGGTCGTTGCGCGACCTGATTCGGAAGTTGCCAAGGACGACGAGGGGTGGACGCACTTGTCATACATCGATCCCATTCACGCCCAGATCGGGTGGGGGACTTTCACGCGGTTCAAGGACCGCGACAGAAAACCGGGAATCGGCGGGACCGTCTTTGACACCGTCATGTACGTTCACGCCAATTCGTCCGTAAAGTACAAGCTCGACGGGAAGTACAACGAATTCAGGGCCAACTACGGTCTTTGGACCGGGGCACACGGGGTCTGTCGGTTCGTGGTCGTCACGGATGGAGAAGAACGGTTCCGCTCCGGGCACATCTACGGCACGGGACCGACATCTACGACCGGAGTGAAGAATCCCGTCAAGCTGGATATATCCGGCGTGGACGTCTTGGAGCTACGTGCGGTCCGGGCCGAAGGGAAGAGTCTCGCCAATGCTTGCAGTATGTGGGGAGATGCGAAGGTCAAGTAGGCCGAACGTGAGGAGCCAGGAGTGGAAGACCGAGCGACGAAGTGTTGTACGCGAAGAGGGCATAGCCGATTGCGGAGGTTTCGACGATGAAACTGCAAACGACCGTCTCTATGATCCTCCTTTGTCTCGTGTCTATTCCGGCGGCGGCGATCGCCGCTGATCAAACGCCACGCACGGTACGCGGCAACGACGAGCAGGGGTGGACGCACCTGGTGTACGTCAAGCCGCTGAGCTACTCGGTCGGTTTCGATCAGCCGGAATGGTACCGGGGGGGAGAAGACAAGATCACGATCGGCGGCAATCAGTTCGGCCTGGCACTCTATGCCCACGCGACTTCATCCGTCAAGTACGAGCTGGCGGGCAAGTGCACCGGGTTTCAAACCTGTTACGGATTGAAGGCCGGTGCGGGCGGCGCGGCGGTGTTCGTCATCATTGCGGATGGCAAGGAGCTTTTCCGCACCGGCGAGATCTACAGTTACGGCCACACGCACGACCACGGCATCAGGAACCCGATCAAGCTGGATATCACGGGCGTGAAGACGCTTGAGCTGAAGGCCATCGGCGTACGCGGCGGCGCCAGCGCGTGGAGTTGCTGGGGCGATCCGAAAGTCCGATAGAAGCTGCACGACTTGGCTTGGGACCTGAGACAACCTGCAAGCGATGCGCGGAGAAGGCTGACCGAGGATGAGAATCGAACTCCCTATTGCCGCCGGCCTCGTCGGCGCCCTTTGCCTGGCACTCGCCCTGCACGCGGCACACGAGACCACCGGACCCGGCGCTCTGGGCGCCGCGGAGCCGGCACGTGATTCGCCCGTTGCGACGTTGGCTCTTTGCGCCTCGGGCTCCGAGAAAGCGGACGCGATTGCAGCGCTGGTGGAGGTCGAGCTGTCGCGACGTGACGACGTGGTGCTGCTGGATCGAGAGCATATCGACAACGTGCTGGCCGAGCACAAGCTGTCGCTGGCCGGCCTTTTATCTCCGGACGATGCGCTGAAAGCGGGGCGGCTGCTCGGCTGTGACGTGTTGGCCGAGCTGCACTACGAGGCGGCGACCCAGGACAACGCCGGCGAGGTCACTTCGCTGGTGGCCATCGACGCGCTCAGCGGCGTCCGCCTGGTCGACGCGGCCTTGCCGCCGCACGAGGAGCTGGACGGACGGGCCCGGGCCGCTGCCGAGGCCCTGGCTCTCGGCCTGGCCAAGTGGCAAGGCGGCGGGACCGTGCCCGAGGGTCGAACGCTCTCGCTGGTCAGCGTCCGGCAGCTCAACCTGCCGGAGACCTCACACAACGCGGGCGAGCTGCTCGCCCTGTTCCTGGAACGCCGGTTCGTCAACTCGCCGGACGTGTCCATCCTGGAGCGAAAGCGATTGGAGCTGATCCGCAAGGAGTCGGAGCTGACGGCCCTGCGCCGGGACCGGCTGCTTTCGTCCTCCGTGTCGTTGGATATCGACGTCTTGACGGGGCAGGAACGGGGCGAACTGACGGCCCGGGTGACGCTTACCGACGGCGCGGGGGACGCGTTGGGGACCGTTGGGGCTTCGGGTTCCGCCGAGGAGCTGGACGGCCTGGCCGCGAAGCTGGCCGCCGCGATCCTCCGGAAGCTGAAGCTCCATCCGCCGGGCGAGACGCCCGTCGTCCCCGGCCTGGAGGCCAACCGGTTCCTGGCCGACGCCGTCCGCTTGGAGATTCGCGGTCGCAAAGCCGAAGCCGCCCTCTCCGAGGCCGCGGCCACCATGCTGGCCGAAGCCCAATTGGCCAGAACGCCCTGGAACGTACCTGTCCGGAAGGTCGTCTGCCGGCTACTTCTCAGGAAGGCCGCCCGGGCGTCGGATCCCGGGGAGTCCGTCGCCCTGCTCGAGCGGCACGTCGAGCTGTCCGGGCGCTGGACCAAGGCTCCGGACACGCAGGGGATCACGCGCAGCTTCGGCGAGGTTCTGCATCACACGCTCCGTCGAATCCGGCAGGAAGCCCACAAGGATCGGGTCCGGGCCCTGCGCGAGCGGTTCGGCCAGTGGTGCAAGCGGGCGGCCGAGCACGACCCGACCTGCGCAGGTGACTTCTCGATCATCGAAGCCTGGTCCACTTCGGTGGACCAGCTTCTGGACGATTGCGGGACGTATCTCGACGAGTTGCCGGACCGGCTGGGCGTGGTCCGCTACACGGCGGCGACGGAGTTCGGCCCGGGCGCGGGGTATCTGTACCTCGATTCGGACTTCTCGCCGGCCCATCGGCGCAAGCTGCTTGCGCTCTACGAGCGTTGGGGTGCGCCCGGTGGGGCGTCGCAGGACGTCCGCCTGAGCCTGTTCCGGCGGATGCACAGCCTCGTGGCGGCGGCCATGCTGGTCCACGACTTCCCCGAGGGGTTCGGCGACGGCGGTGACGGGGTGAGCAACCACCTTCACCGGGCTGCGGCGTTGGCGTTACAAGATCCCTCAATGGCCGAGCTGTTCCTGGAGCTGTGTGAAGCCCGAGGGCCCCGACCGCCCGCCCACTATCGGCCGCTTCCGCGCGAAGCGATCACGCGGGAGGCCCTCTGGCTGGCCGTGGCACTGGAGTCGAAGCACGTCGCCTCTCCGCTGGTGGCCGAGTACCTCGACGAGCACGCCGCGGACGGAGCGGATCACCCGGGGGCGTATCTGGAGCGGGCATGGGAGCAGTTACACTCGCCCGACTGGACCCCACCTCGGGGCAACGTGCTCGGGCCCCGGTTTCCCGAGTGGTACGCCGAGCGCCTGGCGGCCGTTTACAACGCCCGCTACGGTGGCCAGATCGCGACAGCCGGGCCCGGCGCGGTGCAGCCGGCCGAGTCCGTCCGGCTTAGCCGGCTCTTCGAGTTCGAGAACCTGCCCGGCGTGTCGAGCATCGAGTCGGCCGAATTGGCCAGCGACTGGGTCTACTTGCTCTGCCTGCACCCAAACCCGCGCTCCTACGAGCTGCGCCGCGTCAGCGTCCGTAGCGGGAAGCAGGAGATCCTCGGCGAGGCGGTCGGCGACTTCGAGTATCGCGCGAGAACGGGCAACGATATCACCGTCGGCCGGCACGCCGTCTACGTGCCCACGTCCGGCGGGTTGATCTGCTTCTCGACCCGCTCGACCAAGACGTGGACCGTCACCGAGACGGACGGTCTGCCGGCCTGCGGCGTGACGGCCTGCCTCGAGGTCGACGGGAAGCTCTATCTCGGCTGCCGCGGCCGGGAGGAGGGCTACCTGGTGCGGTGCAACACCGACGGCACGGGCATCGAGCTGCTGGCCTCCAGCGGGCGTAAGGAAAAGCGCTCCGGCCTGGACGACTGCCCGCCCTACACGATCGACAGCATGGTCTACGACGCGGCCGGCGGGCGGGTCTTCGTGGCCGCCATGTTCCTCGAGCCGGAGGCCGCCGACCGGCCGTGGCTGTGGGCATACGAACCGGCGTCGGGTGAAATCCGCGAGGTCCACCGGTTGCCGTATCATCCGATCCAGTTGCGCAAACTGCCGGACGGCCGGCTGCTGTTCCACCTGGCCGACGTGAACCACCAGCGCCGCGTGGTGAAGAGGCTCTCCGACGGCTCGGAGGTGACGGTGACGCTTCGGGCCCCCTCGGCGCGAGGTGCCCGTGGTTATGGAGTCTTCGACCCGGCCGGCTACCGCGGCGAGCCATTGGACGACCTGCGGGAACACGTGCTGCCGCTCATTGGGAATCTCGATCCCGAAAGGTTGCGGAGCCGGTACGAGGTGCCCACGTTTTGCGGCGAGTCGCACGTGCTGCCCGGCACGACGAGCAGCCTCGCTCTGTTGGGCGCGAACTGGCTCATCTCGTCGGGCGTCCGCCGGTCGCCGCTGGCCCTGCCGCCCGATGCCGAGCCGCGGATGACGACCGCCCAAGCGGGTTACGGCCGGCCGTGGCAGCTCATCCCCCGAGACGATTTGGGCGAGCCGGTCCAGGCGATGCCGCTTCTGGACGGCGAGGCCCCGTTCGCGGTCCGCCTGCACGACGGCCGGCTCGTGGCCTGCACAGAGAGCGGCGTGTGGAAGGTCGACCTGGAGTTACCGGCCTCACGTGAGGCAAGCTGCCAGCTTGCCCAGAAGCCGGCGGAAAGCTCCATTCCCAGCTCATCGGGCAAGCTGGCAGCTTGCCCCACGGGCTCTCAAACCACGCAAGGCCATTCGGAAGGGACGGCCGCGGGCGGGTTGGTCGTCCGCGCGCCGAACGGCTCGGCTGTGAGCATCAACCGGGGGAGGGCGTACCGCGTCTGGAAGGACCGGCGCCTGACGTGGAACGGCCTGCCGGTCGGACGCCACACTGTGCGCGTGGGACTCTCCGGCTCGGCCGTCGAGAAGGAAGTGGCAATCCGAGAGGGTGAGCTGGCAACGCTCGACGTGCCGTTCGACGAGCCGTCCACCCCACGCCGGGTGCTCGCGCTTGGCCCGGGCTGCGAGATGGAGCTGATTTGGGTCCCCGAGCGTCCTGCGACCGGGCAGGCCAACGGCGCCTGGTCCATCCCCGAAGGTTTTTGGATGGGCAAGCACGAGGTGACGCAAGATCAGTACGAAGCCATCATGGGCAGCAACCCCAGCTTCTACGTCCACCCACAGCATCCAGTCGAGCGCGTCGGGCGCAAGGAGGCGCTGGCGTTCTGCGAAAGGCTCACCGGGAAGTGCGAAGCCGAGCTGGGCGGGCTCGTCTTCCGCCTGCCGTCGGAGGACGAATGGGCCTTTGCGCACGAACCCGCCGACGAGCCGCTTCGCGCAGCCTGGTTCCCGGCGAACAGCGACGGCCACTCCCATCCGGTGGGGCAGAAGATGCCGTGCCCTCGGTGGCTTTACGACATACAGGGCAACGTCGCCGAGTGGTGCGAGCACGGCCAGCCCCGCGGCGGCTCGTGGCGCTCGCAGGGCCGCAGCCCGAGCGAGGCCACAGGCTTCCGCGTGGTCCTTTCAACCACCGACGCCCGGCGGAGCGTCGATCCGGATGGCTGGACGCACCTGGCCTATCTCGATCCGGACCGCGTCAGGGTGGGTTACGGCAGCTTCCGGGCGTACAAGCGACGGGACCGCAACCCGCGCATCGCCGGCGGCGACCGCGACGCCTTCGAGACGATGCTCCTGGTCCACGCCGTCTCGTCGGTCCGGTACGAGCTGGGGGGCAAGTATCGGGAGTTCCAAACGTTCTACGCCAGGCCGCGGAGCGCCGCGGGCGTGGCCCGGTTCGCCGTCTTCGGCGACGGCCAACAGAAGTACCGCGGCCCGCGCGTGTGGAGCTGGCGAGGCACCGAGCGGTCGGGGCTCAAAGAGCCCGTCACGATCGACGTATCCGGCGTCGAGGTGCTGGAGCTTGTCACCTATGGCGACGACAACGGGTCGATCTCCGGCTCGTTCGGCCTGTGGGTCGATCCGAAGGTGAGGTAGTCCGATGCACCGGAACGTTTTATGCCTGATCGCGATCACGTTGCTGATGCTCGTCTCTTCCGCGGGTCATTCCGCGGCGGAAGACGCCGCTCCGCCCGCCGAGACACCGGACGCCCAATCCGCACCCCTCCAGCTCCACCGGGGTAAAGACCCTGACGGCTGGACCTACCTGGCCTACGTCAGACCGCTCAGCTACTCCGTGGGCCACGGCGACCTGGGGCGGTTCCGGCAGGGCGAGAAGAAGCTGGTGCTGGCCGGAACGCCCTTCGAGACGGGGCTGGTCGCCCACGCCGTCTCGTCGGTCCGGTACAAGCTGGCCGGCAAGTGCAAGGAGTTCCAAGCCAGCTACGGACTGCCCCACGGCACGGTCGCCCGGTTCGTCGTCCGTTGCGACGGCGAGGAGCGTTTCCGCAGCGACCGCGTGTGGGCCACCGGGGGCACCCGGCGGCACGGCATCGTCAAGCCGATCCAGCTCGACGTGACCGGCGTGGACGTCCTGGAGCTGGTGACCTACGGCGACGACAACGGCCAGACGGCCGGCTCGTTCGGCACGTGGGCCGATCCGAGAGTCAGATAGGAATACAGAAATGGGCAGTGCATCCGTGATGCTCGTCGCCGTGAGCCTGGCGGCTCTTGCGGCGGCACCCAAACCGGGGCCGACCGTTGCGGTCGGAGAGCTGGAGGTCGCTGCACGAGACCGTGGCGTCTCGCGCGTCGCGCACGGGGTTATCGAGGAGCTGAGCACGGCGATGGGGTCCGATGAAGGGATGAGCACCGCGGTCCGCCACGGCCTGCGCCCGCTTATCGACGAGACGGCCCTCCGGGCGAACGGCGGGCCGGCGCGGGCCGCGGACTTCATGCTCTCCGGCACGTTGACGCAAGAGGCCGACGGACGGCTGCACCTTGCCCTGGAGCTGGTCAACAGGTCGGCGGCGCAGCGCGTTTCATCGGTCCGCTACACGGTGCGGCCGGTCCCTCCGTTTGCAGACCTCCACCAGGTGCTCCGGTGGGTCCGCCAAACCGTGGGAGCCGGCGAGCCGGGCGTCCGCCACATCGCCACCGAGCCGGAATCGGAGATGAGCGTCGCCGTGCTCCCTTTCGCCCACGTGGACGGAAGCGGCGGGCGCACCGCCTTTGGGGACGTGATTGCCGGCCTGGCCGCGATCGAGATCGACAACGTGCCGGGCGTACACTGTGTCGATCGCGAGAACCTGGATAAGCTCTGGGAAGAGCTTGCGCTGCGCTATGCCGGCGGGGCGCGTGGGGAGCCACCGTCCGAGCTGGAAGGCGCCGACCTGCTGCTTTGCGGGTCGTATTCGGTTCACGAGGGGTCGTTGCGCCTGCTCCTGCGGCTGGTGGACCCGGGCACGGGGCTCGTGCGGGCAGCCGGCGTCCGGGGAGGACGCTGGCAGGACGTTGGCAAGCTCGTTAGGTCGGCGACGCGCGCCTTGTTCCGGCCCGGCCCGGCCGCCGCTGGGGAGCGGCCGGCGCCGGACCGGACGGCCGTCGAGGAGGAGGCGGAGGCCAGGCTCCAACACGCGTTGGACCGGGCCATCGCGTCCGGCGCGTTTCCCGACCGCATCGAGCTCGAGGAACTGGAGGCGGGCGTCTTCCTCCGTCCCGCCAGCGCCGAACTGCTGTGGTATCTGGGAAAACGCAACGTCGCCACTGGTGACCTCGAGGGACAGATCTGGGCCTACCGCAACTTCTCCGATCGATTCTCGGACGATCCCCGCGCCCCGCAGGCTCTGGAGCTTCTTGCCCGGGCCTACGGTGCCCGCCGCGACTGGCGCCGCCAGGGGAACGTGCTCGAGGAGCTGATGACGCGCTACCCGCGGTCGCCGGAAGCGCGGAATGCGCCCGAGGCACTTGCCGACATGATTCACAAGCACGGGCGGAGCGACCTGGCCGCCGCGATCTGCCAAAGAGGCCCGGCCGACACCCTGCCGCCCGAGGTCGAGCGAAGACGGCTGGTGAAGCTCGCACGCTGCTACGTCGATCTTCTCGATTTTGACAGGGCGGCAACGGTCTTCCGATACCTGGTCGCCAAACATCCGGACGCGCGCGAGACGCAGGCGATCCTCCCGGAGTTCGTGCGTGTGGCGATTGCGGCGGGTGACATCGAGTCCGCTCGAGGTGCGTTCGCGAAGCTCGTTGAAAGGGAGCCGGACAGGAGCGGCGTCCATGCTGTCGCAACGCTCGACGAAATCCTGGACCACGGGCGGGGCGGCGACGAGGAGGACGCTTGGGTCGCGGATTTGACCGAGGGGGAAGTGTACAACTGGTATCTGCGCAAGCACGTTTCCATCAAGGAGCGTTGCACGTATCTGCTGAAAGACTTGGGACGGCGCGACAGAAGGGAGATAGCGGGGGTTTTCCGGGAGCTGGACCGGGCCGTGTTCGCCAACAAGAGCGCCGACTGGGACGCACAGTATGAAGCGGTCTGCCGCCGGCTCGCCTCCGGCGAAGTCTATGAGTTCCAGAGCGCCTGGCGGTGGCAGCTTGTGGCCGACGCTTTGATGCGGTGTGGCCGTGCGGATGAGGCGGAGCGTCTCATGCGCGAGCAGGAAAGAGCCCTGTGCCGATACGGCTCGGAACCGGCCGCTCTGCTTCGGTACACGGCACGCATGAATTCCGCCCGGGGTCGCCACCGCGAGGCGGCGGCCGCTCTCGTGGCGGCGTGGGAGCAGCCCGGCTTCAACCCGGATCGGGCTGACCTCGACCTGGCCATCCGGTCGCTGGAGAGCCTCGATGACCTGGAGGCGGCCGCCCGCTTCGTCGCCGGCGTCGAGCGGCTGGCCGATCCGCCCGTGGCAGCCGAGGCCCACTTGCGGCTCGCACAAGCCTACGAAGCGGCAGCCCTGGACGAGCAAGCCGTTGACGCTTACTGGCGTGCGCTGGCTCGGAGTCGTGAGGAGCAGCGCGAATGTCGGCAGATTGCGCTGGACGGGGTCGGTCGCGTGGCGACGCGGAACCTCTGGCATGGCGACGTGGCACGGGCGCGGTCCTGTGAAGTACCGGGAACGGATACTGCGACTGCGGAACAACCATCGAACAAGACGTCGCAACTGTCCCTCACGGCCTATCCCGTGAAGGACGCCATCCTTGTGGGCGGGATCAAGCTCGACATCTACCGCACCGAGCTCGTGGCAATGGTCCGGCGCGACGCCCTGCCGGTGCCCGGCTATCCCGTCTACTTCCGGTTTCGTCCCCTGACCAGCACCGGGGTGGGTTTTCCGCCGAGGATCCGCCACCGCCTCGCCTACACCGACGTGAACGGGGTGGCCACGACCATGCTCCGCTCCGGCGACATGAGGGAAACCCTGGAAGTCCTGGTGTCGGCGGGTCCGATCGAGGAAACCCTTCGCGTGGAGATCCAAGGCATCACGGGCGTCAGCATGGTCGAGGTGCCGAAGTACACGCCTGAGGGCCTGCGCACGGCGTCGCTCGACGCCCGCGTGATGCGGTGCATGTGCGGGATGCCGGGCGATGACCGAGAGATCGATCTGGTCCGGGTCGAGACGATCGCCAGTGCCGGCCCAGAGCGCTTGCCGGTGTTCCCGATGGGAGTTTACGTCAGTCCCACGGCTGGTGCGGAACCGGTCCGGATGGTGCGCGCCAAGACGGACTATGAAGGTCGTATCACCAGCGTCGTGCGTATCCCGGCGGGTGCGGCGGTCACGGTCCGGGCAATGCCCGCGTCGCTCGAGGAGGCCACGTGCAGCATCACCCTCAATCCGGGCGCGGACGTGGCCGAAAGCCGCGCCTTTGCCCGTTCCGCCACCCTGCCGGTGCGCGGCAAGAGCCGCATGACGGAGGAGGGTACAAAGCCGGCGAATCCGGCGACGGAGAAGAAGCCGTGAGGTCATTTTTCTGGGTCGATCCGACGGTGAGGTCGTCCGATGCACCGGGACGTCTTGTGACTGAGCGCGATCGCGCTTTTCGCGGTTGCCTTTTCGGCGGGTCTTTGCGCGGCGGAAGAAGCCGCTCCGCCCGTCAGAAAAGAAGACTCCTGTCCTTTTCAGTGCAAGGTCTACGAATGAAACCGATCAAGCTTGGGCGACGGCCGGGCCCCACGGCGGCGTTGGTGTGGGTTCTCCTCTCCACACTTGTCACGGCCGGGGCTCGGGAGGCCGAGGCAAAGCGATGCGCGATCCTCGTCTCGCCGGAGTGCGAGCAGGCGGGGATCGGCGATCTGCTGACGGCGAAATTGTCGCGAATCGAGGGAGTGGAGCTCGTCGAACGGGCACTGGTGGAAAAGGTGCTTGCGGAACGCAAGATATCCGCGTCGGTCCTCGCCAGCGCGGAGGCCGCCATCCAGCTCGGCAGGCTGCTCGCCGCCGATGCGTTCCTCGTTGTCGAGCGAGTGCCGAAGCTGACTCCACCCGCTTGTCGTCTCCAGGTCATCGAGACACGGACAGGGATTTCGCTGGGAATGGAGTTCCTGGCGGAGGAGTCGCTCAAGAAAGACGCCGCGCCCGTGGCTCGGCTCTTAAGGGCCTCGACTGCGAAGCTTGGCGTACCCGTTGAGAAGCGGCACTACGTGGGGTTGCTGAGCTTCCGCAGTGAGGAGCCGGGCCGCACGCTCGACGGCGTGGCCGAGGCCTTCGGCATGCTGCTCGTGAACGACCTTGCGGCCTCGCCCGGCATCGTGGTCCTGGACCGCGAGCATCTCGATGCCCTCCAGAAGGAGGAAGGTCTCACCGGGGTCGAGCTCCAGCTCAGGACCTCGGCGCTCCTTGTCGAAGGTGCGATCCGTCGCCTGCCGGAGGGCGGCAGGCTCGCGGTGGTAGTTCTGCTCCGCCCGCTTGCGGGCGGAGAGCCACGGAAGGTCGCCGCAAGCGTGCCCGAGGGGGACATCGCGGAAGGACGGCGCCTGCTCGTGGAGGCGGTGGGGAAGGCCATCGGTGAAGCACGGCCCCGGCCTGGCACGGCCGCGCTCGGGGAGGAGGCAGCGGTCTTCCTCGGTCGCGTTCGGTGTCTGACCTCGCGGAACGACACGCGCGAGGCGGTGCGCGCGGCCGAGGCGGCTCTCGCGCTCCACCCGAGCCAGGAGGCGCGCCTGGCCGCCGCCGCGGCCTGGCAATGCCGGATGTGGAGCCTTCGCGCGTTGGTGAGGCGATCAACCGGGGCTGACTCCCCCGCCGCAGCGAAGACGCTGGCAGACGGGAAGGCTCAAGTTGCGCGGGCCTACCTGCGCTTGCTGACGCTCGTGCTGGACGCCCTCCAATACCACGTGTCGAACCAGGATGCCGCGGGAGAGGCCGGTCTGCGCCTGCCCTTCAACGGCTTCTACTTCGGCCAACCCGAGTTCTCCGCACTGCCCGACGAGAAAGCCGTGCAGGAACTGTGCGATGAAGCCGAGGCACTCGAGGCAGCGATCTCCCAATTCCAGATCGACTACTACGCCGAACGCTACGATTCTTGCGTGGGCGACTACTGGCTGGCCTGGAGCCGCGCCATGGGCGGACTGTACCGTGGGAAACTCGAGCGCCAGGTCGAGGTCGTCCGCCGCGCCGCCGACGCCTTCGCCAATCCGCCGGGCGACAGGAACAAGCTCGCCAACTGCCGCCTTAAGGACTTCGCTCTCTGGCCGCAGCAACTCCAACGATTCCGCCCTTCGGATGATCTCGATGCCGCTGAGCGCCGCGCACGGGGACTCTACGTGCAGCTCTGCCGCGACCTCGGCGGTCACGACGATCCCTACTTGCGGTTAGCGGGTTACGCGGGCCTAATCTGCATCGGGGAGGACGAGGTGGCCTCGGCCCGCGCGCTCCTGGAAGCCTTTGACCGCCACTTCCCCGCGAACCATCCGCAACGGACCAAGGAGAATGACTACCTGGGCTTCTCGCAGCCGGTGTGGCGGGCCGCGATGGTTCTCTCGCTCAAGGACCCCGCCACGCTGGACGCCTTTTGCCAGCAGCACCTGGCCCCGTGGGTAGAAACGCGCGACACCGCGCGGCTGGCCGCCTGGCACCTCGTCTTCAATGAGTGGGTCAACGCCCTGCGTCGGCTGGGCAGGTTCGAGCAGCTCGATGCCATTGCACAACGAGCCCACAAGGTCCTCGTGCAGCATCCGACGGCGTGGCACGGGGACCAGGCGACGCGGCTGGCGCGTTCCCTGGAGCAGGTGCGCCGCGAGTGCGCGGAGAAGCTCGGCCGAGGGCCTGGCGTTGACCCCGCGTGGACCGAGTACATCCTGCGTCCCGTTCCTCTCGGTCTGGACGAAGCGCCTGCACGCCTTCTCCTGGATGGCGAGAGGCTCATCTGTGTGCACGAGTCAACCGCCTCGAACGCCGCCAGGGAAAGCGTCACCGCGAGCGTAATCCTGTTCAACCTGCGGCACGGCGGACCGGGAAAGCTCCTCGGCCGAGCCACCCTCACCACCGAGAAGCCTGGGCGTGGGCACGTGACGTGTGCAGCGTTGGGAGCGGGGACCGTGTACGTGGGAACCGGCGACGGTCTCGTTGCTTTCCCGCTCGAGGGAGGAGAGCCCGAGGTGATGACCGAGGCCGACGGCTTGCCCAGCAATGAGGTGCTCTCCTTGGCCTTCTACGATGGCCAGCTCTACATCGGCTTCGGGCCGGTCGGGGGCCTGTTCGGCAGGGCGGCCTTCGGGTGCCAGGGGGCCGACGGCCTATTCCGCCTGATCGCGTCCACGAGTGCCGCTGAGGAACACTCGGGCCTGGATGGGGGCCGCTCGTACAAGATCACGGCGATCCTTGCGGACACCGACCGCAGATGCCTGTGGCTCGGGGTCGAGTACATCGAGGGGCAAGGCGGACGGAACGGCGTCTGGCGTTACACGCCGCAGTCGGGGAAGCTTGAGCACGTCCTGCCGGAACGCTTCTTCATCGAGGACCTCGCCTGGTCGGGAAAGTCCGTTTTATGCAGCGTCACCCATGCCGGTCTGGTGCAGATGGACCCGGCGACGCTCTCGCGCACCTGGCTCGCCGCACAAAACGAGGCATTCGTGCCCACGGGCTGCGAAGCGGAGGCGGCTTTCGGCAGTCCGCAGGTCGGCCTCTGGCCCGCCAGCCTCGACGGCGAGCGCCTGATCACCGGGGGCATCCGGCACCAGGCTCTGTACCTCCTCCGCAAGGGCTCGCCGCCCGCAGCGCTCGAACAGGGGCCGGACGGCGAGCCCTTGTCGGCCATTGCGCACTTGCTGGAGACCCCCTTCGGGCTCCTGGCGGTGACGGGTCGAGGTCACGCCTATCTCATCCGCCGCAAGGACTCCTCCCAATGAGTCCGAACCCAACGAGGTTGTTAACCGAAAGGGGGCCGTTAGCGCGAGAGTATTGGCGAGAGTCGCGGCCAAGGGCGGGCGGGCGAGAACGCGGCGCCGCGGTTAGAGAGCTCTCACCAGAGGGCCAAATCGACGCCCGCGTGATGCGGTGCATGTGGCGTGCTCCCTTTCGCAGGAGGAAAACATGATCCGGCAAGCGGACGAACAACGAAGAAGACGGCTCCCCGGCTTGGCGGCCCTGCTGGGCATCGCCGTCTTGCTCTGGACAACCGGCGCCGGCGCCGAGCCGCAAGCGGCCCCTTCGGGCGAAACGCGGCCGGGTTCGGAACCCGAGGCGATCACCGTGGCCGCGCTGCCGTTCCGCCTGGCCACCGACGAGGACCGCTACGCCCCGCTGGCGGCCGTGCTGGCCGACCTGTTGATGGCCCGGCTTTCGGCGGCCGAGGGGCTGGCCTTCGTCGAGCGGACGGCGATCGAGGACGTGCTCCGCGAACAGGAGCTGTCGGCGCTTTCCGAGCCGGCCGTCCGGGCGCGCGTGGGACGCGCGCTGGGGGCGCAGTTCGTGCTCACGGGAAGCCTGGCGCGGGCCGGCGAGGAGTTCCGCATCGACGCCCATCTGTTGGAGGTCAGCACGACGCGCGTGGCCCGGTCCGCCGAGTTCACGGCCCGAAGCAACGACCTCATCGAGCACGTCGACAAGCTGGCCCGGGATCTTGTCGGCGGGCTCGACCTGAAGCTGCCGCCGCTCACCCAGGAGCAGATCGATCGATCGCCCGAAGCGAACTGGCATTTCGCCCGGGGGCTGGGCTACCACTATGCCGGAATGCACGAACACGCCGCCACGGAGTTCTACGAGGCGTTGGCGATCGACCCCGGCCACGCGGAAGCCCGGTTCTCCCATGCCGTGAACTATTTCGATCAGGCCGAATACGGGCACGCCCGCATCGAGATCGCCCGGTTCCTGAAACAATTCAGCGATCACCCGCTCGCCCCGAGGGCCCGCACGATGCTCGGGCAATGCGACGCGCAGCTCGCCACGGCAGATGAAGGAGACACGCCATGAGGCCGACTTTGCTGGCGGCGGTCATCTGGACGGGCCTCGTCGCTCCGGCGATCTCCGCCCCGGACGCCGCCGAGAACCCCACGACCATCGCCGTGCTGGACTTCGTCAATCGCCGGCCCGGCGACGGTCGCGACTGGCTCGGCAAGGGCCTGGCCGACATGGTCATCACGGACCTGTCCGCCTCCGGACGCCTCACGGTCGTCGACCGCGAGCGCATGCAGCAGCTCGCGCGGGAATTCGACCTGGCTGCGGCCGGCATCCTCGACGAGAGCACGGCACCGGAGGTTGGGCGCATCGCCAAGGCCGGGTGGGTGCTGCAAGGCACGTTCGCGTGTCGGGACGGCCGGATAGCCATCGAGGCCCTGCTGATCGACGTCACGGGGCATCAGGTTCTGCGGATCGAACAGGCCGAAGGCCCGCTGGACGACGTGTTCAAGCTGGAAGGGCGGTTGATCGGCCGCGTGCTCGAGAACCTCGACGTGCCGATGACCGAGGCGGAGCTTCGCCGGGTGAAACTGCTGAGGACGGAGTCCTTGCCGGCCTTCGAGCACTACTCGCGGAGCCTCGTCGCGTTCGATGGGGGCGAGTGGTACGCTGCGCTTCAGGAGGCCCGACTTGCCCGACGCGCGGACCCCGGCTACCTGATGGCGGCCGCCCGCGTGGCGCAGCTCTACCACGAGCTGGGCGAGCCGGAGCACGCCCTGGTCGAGTATCGCCGTCTGGTCCGACAGGACGAGCAGAACTCGCTTCCCGACGAGGTCTACTTCCGCATGGCCGTGGTGCTGGATGAAGCGATGGCGGACCGGGCTTCCGCAGAGAAGATCCTCCAACGGATCTTGAACCGCAGCCGCGATCAGTTTCCGCCGTTTGACGTGACCGCCCCGTCGCGGCTGTCTCATGTGGGGGAGGGCGTGGGCGGCAAGGTGGAGGTCGACAGGATCGCCGAGCAGAACAAGACCCGACTCCGCACGCTGGCCCGGCTGGCCCACTGGCACGCGGAAGCCGGAGACCACTTCGAGGCGGCCCAACTCCGCTCCCGGATGCGCTACTTCCTTTACAGCCACGGGATGCCCTTTGGGCACGACTCGCTGCACTTCTGGGCAACGAACCTGCGGGCCACGCACTCCGGTGGGGACTATTGGAGGCTGGTCCGCGAGAACCGAGACAGGACGCTCTATCCCGGCACGGTCCACCTGCTTTCACATGGCGAAACGGTCGACGCCAAGACGGAGCCGACCCACGGCTACTACAAGTGGCACGACCACCGGTTCTGGCTGGCTCCGCCTGACCACGAAATCGCCAAGGTGAGCTACCGCGTGGGCAGTCCGGCAACGTTTGACCCGACGAAGATCAACCGCCCGCCGCAGATCGACTTCTCCAGTCCGGAGGGCTATCACTCGCTTCTGTTCGAGATCGTCAAAGTCGCGCCCGACGGAAAGTGGCACGAATTGAAGCTTGATCGAGGCGTTCGTGCGATCAAGACGTACGTGTTCCACGACACGCGGTGGCAGATGCGCTTCGAGCTGCGGCGGTGGACCGGGCCGGTGGAAGTGCCCCGGATCGGCGGGTTGCAGGTGAACGTCCTGCCCGAGGGGGCGGAGCTGTTCCACAACGGCAAGTCCAGGGGCCACGTCAAGCAGGGCTTGGCGCTCCTGCGGATCCCGGCGGGAGAGTACACGGTCGAGGCCCGATGGCCCGACGGGCGACGCCGCTCGGCCGTCGTCCAACTCGAGGAAGGCCGGCGAGTTCAGGTCTGGCTGAATGCCGACCTGAAGATCGCGTCGCGCAAGGTCGTTGCTCTCCGCGGCAGCTATCCGAGCCTGTTGACCGACCGCGCCGGCCGGTTCTGGTTGGTTTGGGATGAGCACGATCAGGGGAGCATCATGGACAGCAACAAGGAGTCGAGCATCTACTGCGCCACCTCCCCGGACGGACTTCAGTGGAGCCGCCCCCGGCGTCTGCCGGTGTCGTCGTTGAGCTGTGATTTCGCCCCCATCCTCCGGCAGGATCGCCGCGGGGTGTACTGGCTGATCTGGATCTCCGAACGAGGCCCTAAGGCGGAGAAGAACCTGTGGATCGCGTCGTCTTCCAACGGCGTCGAGTGGTCGTTCCCGCGCAAGGTGGCCTTGCCGGTGGAAGTGCAGGGCAACCTGGCCGGCTGGCGCGAGGGACGGCTACCGTACATCGCTTTCACGATCGACTCTCGAAACGTGTTCTGGCTGATCTGGCACGGATGGCTGCTGCGGAGCGACGACGCGGCGGCCTGGCAGGTAGACGCCGAGCTCCGCACCGGAGCCAATTCTCCGGACCGCGTCATGGCCGGCGAGCACTATCACCTGACCTGTGACGCCGCCGGACGGCTGGTCCTGCTGACGAGCCGTCACGGCGGTTCCTTTGGCGCGGAACTCTGGCGCCGCAGCCTTCGCGGTGACTGGGCGTCGATCGACCATCTCACCGACGGGCATTCCTACCACGCGGGAAGCGTCGCGTGCCGCCGCGACGGCTCGATGCTGGCCGTCACGCCGCACGGCGCTGATCTCTACGTCCACGAGTTCGGTCCCGAGGGAAGCGGATGCGAACCGGTGGCCGTGGAGAGCTATCTCTCCAAGCCCTACCATCCGGCGATCGCGCCGCTCGCCGACGGGCGCTGGCTGGTAGCGTTCGGCTCGTCTGACGGGATCGTCGCCACCGTAGTCCACAAAGAGAAGTAGCCTGCCCCTCTGAAGAAGCGCGTCTCCCATGAGTCAATCCGGTATGTCACGAGGCCGGAACCGGGAGATGCGACGGCTCGAAGAGTAGCGAGGTGGAGAAATGGCCACGTCCCGTCAACCGCGCGATTCCCGCCGCCGGCGTGTTCTGCTCCTTCAATGCGTATGACAATTGATACTCCCGGAAGCCGACATCGGGCTTCTGACAGCCAACCGGAGAGCGGGACGTTCGTGGCCGCAGGCACGGTCAGTACAGCGTATAGATGAACGGTGCGGCACCGGTGCCACCCAGCACGAGCAGCAGTCCGACCAGCAGAAGCACTACGACAATCGGCGTCAACCACCACTTCTTGTTGTGCAACAAGAAGTCGCAGAACTCGCCGACCACACCACGCTGCGACTGAGTCGCCTGCTCCTCAAACTCCCGAGCCCGCTGCTGTTGCTGTGCCTCAAGTGTTTCCTCGCCCATTGCATCATACTCCTGCAAATCAAAACTGCCGGAAATACCGATTCGGGTTATCGCCCTGCTCGCGCGGGCACCAATACGTATCAGCGCGTCCGTCGAAGTGGCGGTTCATCGGGTCGTAGCCGAGCAACCGCATCACCAATCCTGTGGGCGTCATCAGCAAATAATACACCATCACCATCATCACGAAGGAGACTGCAAACCCGATTGGAAACGCTGCGTAGGCCATGCCAACAAAAATGAGCCGCATGAACCCCGTCACGATCCAGCCAATCGCAGGGAGCACGATCGCAATCCCCCACACGAGTGCCGCCACTCGAACGGACGTGCCGTTCCAGAGAAGCACGGCACCAACAGCGGTGAAAAACACCAGCCAAACGACACCGAAGACGTTTAGCTGTCGTGACGATGGGTTGTGATCAATCCGTATGAGTCTCATGTCGGGCCTCGGTGCAGGGGCTGACAAGTCCCGGCGTCCCGGTCAATCCAACTGAAACCGCGCAAGGTACTCGTCGATCTCGTGCTCCGCAGCGGTCGGCTGCTCCTCTTTCAGAAGCACAAAGTCCTCCATGATCAGCACGTCCATGTTGGTGGCCATGAAACAGCGATAGGCGTGCTCAGGTGAGCAAACGATCGGCTCACCGCGAACGTTGAAGCTTGTGTTGATCATCACGGGGCAGCCCGTCTTCGACTCGAAAGCCTTCAACAGTCTGTAGAATCGGCCGTGCCGTTGTTTGTCCACGGTCTGAACGCGCGCTGACCAGTCGACGTGGGTGATTGCAGGCACCACCGACCGAACCGCCTTCAACTTGTCCAGCCCGGTGGCGGGCGCACTGTCAACGTCAACCCGCTTGTCCGCCGCCACCGGCGCTGTGAGAAGCATATAGGGGCTGTCCTCGGCCTCCCTCATCTGAAAGTATTCGCTTACCCGGTCACGCAGCACGACCGGGGCAAAGGGCCGAAACGATTCGCGGAACTTGATTTTGAGGTTCATTACCGACTGCATGTGACGGCTGCGGGCGTCACCCAGGATGCTTCGGCACCCCAGCGCCCTCGGGCCGAACTCGGCCCTGCCCTGCATCCAGCCGACGACTTTCTCCGATGCGATCAGGCCCGCCACGTAGTTGCACAGCTCCGTCTCGCTCGTGAATTGACGGTACTTCGCCTCCTGCGAGTCGAGAAACCTGCGGATGTCGTCGTTGGAGAACCGCGGTCCAAGCAACGACCCCCGCTGACCATCCGGCTTCGGGGCCGTTCGTCTGTTACCGAGAAGCTGGTACCAGATGAACAGCGCCACACCCAGGGCTCCCCCGGCGTCGCCCGCCGCAGGCTGAATCCAGAGGTTCTCGAAAGGTCCTTCGCAGAGGATCCGTCCGTTGCCAACGCAGTTCAAGGCAACCCCACCGGCCAGGCAGAGGTTTTTCATGCCGGTCTTCTCGTGCAAGTGTCGTGCCGCCCGCAACATGATCTCTTCGGTGACTTCCTGGATTGACGCAGCCAGGTCCATTTCGCGTTCGGTCAAGGTCGATTCCGGCTTCCGGGGGGGACCGCCGAACAGCCGAGCGAATTTGCGGGCAGTCATCCTCAAGCCTTGGCAGTAGTTGAAGTACGACAGGTCCAACCGGAACGAACCGTCGGCCTTCACGTCGATCAGCTTTTCGAGTATCACATCCTTGTATTTCGGCTCACCGTAGGGAGCCAAGCCCATCAGCTTGTGCTCGCCCGAGTTAACCCTAAACCCGCAGAAGTAGGTAAAGGCCGAATACAGCAAGCCCAGCGAATGTGGGAATCGGAGTTCGTGAGTCAACGTGATTCGGTTACCGCGACCGTACCCGCAACTCGCGGTTGCCCATTCACCGACGCCGTCCAGCGTGAGAATCGCGGCCTCGTGGAAAGGAGAGGGGAAGAAGGCGCTGGCCGCATGTGATTCGTGATGTTCGGAGAAAATGCACCTCTTCTTGTACTCGAAATTCAGTCCTCTAGCTATCTCCCGAGGCAGATGCAGCTTCTGACGAAGCCACAAAGGCATGGCCGCGAGGAACGAACGGAAGCCAACCGGCGCAAAGGCCAAATACGTCTCCAACAACCGTTCAAACTTCAGGAACGGTTTATCGTAGAACCCCACGTAATCAAGTTGTCTCGGCGCCAGCTTGCCTTCCTCCAGGCAGTATCGAATAGCGTTGGCCGGAAACTCATGGTCGTGTTTCTTGCGAGTAAACCGTTCCTCCTGCGCGGCCGCGACAAGCTCGCCGTCGACGACCAGCGCCGCGGCCGAATCGTGATAGAACGCTGAGATCCCCAGAATAGCGGTCATCACTGAGCCTGCAGCGGGGCGGCGCACCCTGGCGAAAACGACGCAGTATTGTGCATTCCTGTAAATCGGTCAAGCGGTCACGCCGGGAGCACCCGAATCAGCAGGAAGCCAACGGCCCGGAAGATCCGAAGAACGAAGTAGACCGTTGCGCATTGTGAGAGATTCAGCAGGAAGAACGCCATGAAGACTTCTCCCGCGTCGGGGCCCGGCGACCCGAGCACGCCGCAGAGCACGCCGAACTCGACTGCGGTGGCCAGGGCACAGTAGGCGGGCCAGACCACCGGCGGGACGGGGTTTGACTTGACCAGCGCACCCCAAATGCACGGGACGGTCATCACCAGGTTGGTGACGACCATGGCGATGAGGATCGCGACCAGCTCGTCCTCCAGGTAAAGCCCGTGAAGATGCCCGGACGGCAGCACGACCCGGCCGAGCCCCAACGCAAGGGCCACGAAGACCATGCCCAGCAACATGTGCCATATCCTGAACTGGAGCGGTCCGCCGGTTGGTCTAATCGTGGGGTCCTTCAGGTCGACGAGGCGCCAGCGGAACGACTTGCCTGCGATCCAGAGCGGAACCTGGGCCACGACGAGCCCGCCCAATAAGACTGCCCCCAGCGGGAAGACCTCGTGGCTGCGCAAGTCCATCGGGCGCCATGCCCGAAAGCCCAACGTCATGGAGTACCACGTCAACACCCCCAGCAAGATCGACCATGGCAGCCGGACCACGACGTTGCCGGGGCCGAGCGCGCCCCAGGTGGCGATCAGGTTGATCTGCCCGACACACACGCCGATCAAGAGCGCCGTCAGCCACATACGCTCCTGCCTAAGCTCCATGAACGCGGGCGCGATGAAGTCGAACACCAGAAATCCGATGACAGCGAGCCCGGCGGCGACGTTTCTGGGGGTGAGCATCGAGAGCGACAAGTGGCGGTTCGTGGTTCTTCTCGGCTCGCAGGACGGTTGACAAGCGGGGGACGTGCCGCTAGCTTGAGGGGGTAGTCGGGCCGGGGCCGCCGTGAACCATGATACTGAAAAGTGCCGGCCGTCCCTAGCCGTCTGCAGCGAAGCCGTGATCCCCGCGCATTGCTCGGCAGTCGCCTTGGCTCATTGCTCTGCGAGCGGCGGGACCCGGTCAGTTCGGGAATTGCAGAACACGCAATAACAGGGGGCTGAACGATGAAAAGACTCGCGCCACCTGTATTCCCGGCGTTGGCCGCTCTGGCCGCTCTGGCCGGGCCGGCTCGGGCCGAAGAGGACGCGGTCCGCATCTACCGCGAGGTCCAGGGCTGTGTGGTCGGCCTGGAAAACCTCGAAGGGGGCGGCACCGGCATCCTCCTGGACCGCACGGGCCTGATCCTGACCAACGCCCACGTGGTCGCCTCCCCCCTGCCCTTCGAGTGCCGGGTCGACCTGGCGCAGGGACGCCAACAAAACACGGTCACCTACCGGCGCGTGAGGATCCTGGGCGTTCACCCCGACAAGGACCTGGCCCTGGTGCGGATCGACACCTCCGAGCACCAGGGCGTGCTGCAGAGGGCCGAGCTCGCCCGAAAGAAGGGCGTGCCGGGCCAGCGCGTCTTCGCCATCGGCAACCCCAGCGGGGGCGGCGGCATGGTGCTCAACAAGACGATCACCGCGGGCCTGCTAAGCGGCGTGGGCCGCGTGATCGACGGGGTCTCCTACTACCAGATCAGCGCGGCGATCAACCCCGGCAACTCGGGCGGTCCGCTCGTGAACCTCGACGGCGAAGTGATCGGCCTGGTGACGCTGAAGTTCACCGACGTCGAGAACGTGGGCTTCGCCATTCCCCTGGACGACCTGGACGTCCGCCAGTTCATCCCACTGGCGAAGCGCAAGGGCGATCCGCGCCAGGTCCGGGAGCTGACCGCCAAGGCCAATGAGCTTTACGACCGGTCCCGCGAGATCGCCCAAGACCGCGGGTTTGACGACCCCGAGGCGCAGCTCTACAGCCTGCTCTCGGCCAAGTGCTACCACATGGCCCTGGCCCACGACCCGGCCAACGACGGGCTGTACTACAACGTGGGGATGCTGCTGCGCGGGCTGGACGAGGACGAAGTGGCCGCGGCCTATCTCCTGCAGGCGATCGAGCTGGCGCCCTGGGGAAGCGACAACGGCGACTATTACCGCGAGTTGGGCTTCGCCCTGGTCAAGCAACAGAAGCCGGACGAAGCCAAAATCGCGTGGGAGGAGGGCATCGCCAAGTACCCCACCGCCGGGGCGAAGATCTGGGAGGATTTGATCATCTTCCGCCGCAACGAGGAACAGGATTTCTACGGGTCGGGCTACGCGGCGGCCGTGGTCCGCCACCTGGCCGATCCCCACACGCGCCTCCCCATGGCCGACCAGCTCTACCGCGAGGCCCGGAACCTGCTCGACGCAAACGGCCGACAGAAGCTCGATGCGGCCGTGGCGCAGATCGAACAAGACCTCCGCCAGCGGCAGCTCGCCGCCAAGAAGGCCCGGCAGGCCGGAAAGGACCGCATGACCGAGGCATTCGCTAAGTACGTGGACGACTCGGGCACCCTGGGCACGCAGGAAGACGAGATCCGCATCGTCGTCGACGAGCCGTCCCGTGAGCCGGCCAGCAGGCCGGCCGGCGCGGAATCGCCCCAGCCCGAACGGCCCAAAATCGACTTGGAAGTCCCCGAGGGCTCTTACGACCTGCTGCGGGCCATCCGCCTGAGCCGGGACGCCGTCAAAGGGACGTGGAAGTTCGAGGATGGGGCCCTGGTCACGCCGATGTCGACCTACGCCGTATTGGCCGTTCCGGTGGCGCTGCCGCGGGAGTACGATCTGACGCTGATCGTCGAGCGCACTGCCAACGTCAAGGAGCTGGCAGTCGGTTTCGTCCGGGGCGGGGTGCAGAGCGTTTTGCTGCTGGATACGGACGAGGGCAACACCAGCGGTCTGGGATCGGCAGCGGCCCGCGCCCATCGCGGCCGGGTCCTGAAAAACAACCAGCCGGCCACCGTGGTCATGAAGATCCGCGACGAGGGGCTGCTGGTCACCGTGGACGGTAGGCGCGTGCTGTTCGAGCGGACCTCGTCCGACCTGCCCGGGCTTCCGCCCGAATGGAAGGTGCCCGACGCCTCGAAGCCCTTTCTCGGCTCCCACATGAGCCGCTACACGATCCACAAACTGGTGCTGACGCCCTACCCTTACCGCTCGAAGTAGCCCTCGCCACGCCGTGTTCCGTGCCCCCCGATGAGCCCCGCCATAAGCGCCAGGACGGCGACCACGGTCCATGGCAGTTTGAGTGCACTTTGGGGCATTTCTAGGCAGTTGAGTCGGAATTGATATTGCACAAGAGCGCGACTCTCCGGATGCTTCGGTTTTCTGGCAAAGAAACCCCGCATCAGGAGAGCCACGGATGGCCAAG
>Ga0180437_10002837_pt1 | contig 26795 bp, 22 predicted proteins | sample SS_ome_4_FD_132410 | JGI IMG/M metagenome (GOLD analysis project Ga0180437, IMG submission 132410) | Hypersaline lake sediment archaeal communities from the Salton Sea, California, USA - SS_3_D_1 metaG | ecosystem: Environmental > Aquatic > Non-marine Saline and Alkaline > Hypersaline >... | reverse complement strand
TGGAAATTTGGCGGCAAATTCGCGCGTGTTTCCATCTTCGAGATCAACTTTTATAACCTGGAATTCTCCCGAATCAGGGTTATTCCCCTCGCGGATTCCAACAATACGACCTTTCTGCCATCCAAGAGCTGGAAATACCAGATCCTGATTGTTTGAATATATGCCTTTCGGTTGGTAAAGATCGCCTCCAGCAGTATGTTGTTCTTCAATGGATTGTTTTTCGCGTTGAATACGCGCATCAATTAATTCAACAATCAGTTCTTGAGTTGTAAGAGGTGTTTCCAATTCGAGCAAGTGGTTGTAAATGATTTCGTTATCTTCGTCTTGAAGGCGAAAAGTTTCCCAATAATCATCTCGAATTGAGAGAGTTACTGTAACCATGAGTTCCCTCGAAGCAGTGAATAGAAATATTGTGCGGCACGATCAGCTGAAGATATTTGGGTTTGCGCTGAAAGCCATCTAATATTATACTCTATGAGAATTTCAATAATTACGCCAAATCTTAGTTGATTGGAGGAAAAAATGGCTGAAGAACAATGGGAGGTTTTGGACGAAATTTCCGGATCTATCGACGCGGAAATTATCCGCGGTATGTTAGAAGCCAAAGGTATTCCCGTTATTCTCTCACAAGAAGGCGCTGGTCGAGCAATAGGTTTAACAATCGGATCTCTAGGAGAAACGCAGATATTAGTACCAAAAAGTAAAATAAATAGTGCGCAGGAAGTAATCGATGAATTTTATAAAAGTATGGAGGAGAGCTGGACAAATTCTGACAAAGAAGAGTAATATATTTACGAAGTTTCTTGCGGGGTCTGATCGTCCAAATCCGGATAAGCATTTTCAAGCCAATCCATTGGATCAACCTGTATACTGCCGGCCCATATCTCCCAATGAAGATGTGGGCCGGTAACGCGTCCTGTACCTCCAACCAATCCGATAATCTGACCCGGCTCAACTTCTTCTCCAATATTTACTAGAATTTCTGATTGGTGCATATATGCGGAGTAAACCCCCCAACCGTGATTAATTACGGTTGCGTTGCCCCGGACTGTTAAAGGACCTGCAAATACTACCTGACCTGCGGCAGGCGCAAAGATTTGTGTGCCAATCCCGCCGCAAAAATCCAATCCAGTATGGAAATATTCATAAGGACTGCCATTATAAGACCGGCGATTACCAAATAATGATGGCCAACAATCTGCAAAATCTGGTGGTGCAGGACTCCCGAAAGGTCCATCCCAAAGCTTTTCGACAGTGATTGGAGAAAATAAGGCTGCCCACTGTGCATCTTCTGGACGAGTAACAGCTGGATCTATCGTTTCGGGGGAGACTTCCAGCACGGGGTCAAAAGCATATCCGCCGCTTTTTACGTATATGGGTTGGGAGAACGAAAAACTCGTACTGCCATTATTTGATCCACTGGATGAAATCTGCAGTTTTAATGGGTATGTCCCAGGCTGTGCCATTGCATGTATACCTTGAATGCCGATATATTCGCCACCTTGTTCTTGAAAGAAAACCAGTTCCTGTTCTAATAGTGAGCCATTAATCTCCAGATCAATATCGCTGTTGATTCTAATTACCTCTGTTTTTCCTTGCACGACTGGCAGTGGTTGGATAAAAATCTCTGCGATCGTTCCAGGAAATGCACTGGGCTCTGACACTATCGTTGAAATATTTACGGAGCCATCTTCTTTGGCGGAGACCATACGCAGTACATCTCCGGGTAAAACATTCCAGGTATCCGACAGGTTGTTATCAAAGATATAGCTCCATGGATTAATATTTTGCGAAACAGCTTTTTCAAACAACGACTGACCGGGGTTTAATGATTCTCTATTCAAGTATCCTTCATTTATTTTTGGTTCAAGTATCACCAGTGACCTGTCGACATATAGTTCATATGATGTCGTTAGTCGGTTGAGTTTCATCAGCATTTCTTCAGGTATTTGGTGTTTGCGGCTCAGACTGCGCAGCGTTTCCCCATAGGAGACATTGGCTGTTGTAAGAAAGCCTTTGATACCTTCCATTCCGGGAATTACCAGTTCATCACCGATAGAAAGTTGACCGGCGTCCGTTATCCCATTTGAGTTGGCAAGTGAATCCAGTGATATCCCAAACCGAAAGGCAATATCCCAAAGTGAATCTCCTTCCTGGACAATATACAAAGGACCATCAGGCTGCTGCTCCTGAGCAAAGACTTGTCCGGTGTGAGCAGGAATTATGTGGAGAAGAAAACCCAGAATGATAATAATTATATTTTTCACTTTGATCGCCAACTAAAATATTTGGTTGAAATTATAATCGGGACTGGGTAATTTTGGGGTGGTTAATCAAATTTTCATGAAAGCAAGACCCTTGCCAGTCCAAAACCCACAGGCTATAATTCTGGCTGGTCATGTTCGATAACGTGAGACGTGATTTTACGTTTCACGTTTTAATTTTTTGAATTTAAAAACCGCAGCAACAAAAATTAAAATATTTTATTTTCAAATATCATTATATTTTGTGGATAATGCATATTTCTAAAAGGAAGAAATTATGAAGGACGTCAATGAATTACGAAAGGGTGTAACATATGAGGCGGATGGAAATTTATATAAAGTATTGGAATACCAGCACCATAAGCCTGGCCGCGGGAAGGCAACTATACGCGTAAAAATTATGAACATGCGCACCGGGGCGATAACAGAACCGACTTTCCAATCTGGCGATCGAGTTAATGATGTAAACCTCGATTATCATAATGTACAATATCTATATAATGATGGGGTTAGTTATCATTTTATGGACACGGAAACTTATGAACAGCCAGCGATTTCCGCTGAAGTAATCGGGGAATCTGCCAAATATATTAAAGAAGGGCTCGAAGTTAAACTAACACTTTATGAAGGTGAAGCGCTGGACGTGGAACTGCCAATAACAGTCGATTTGGAAGTTGTCGAGGCTGGAGTTGGGATACGAGGGGATACTGCCACGGGTGTGACTAAAAAAGTCACCACGGAAACGGGATTGCAAGTACAGGTCCCCAATTTTATTGAGTCTGGGGATGTGATCCGTGTAAACACCGAAAATGGCAACTACATCACAAGAGTTTAGATATTGCTGGATCTTAGGTCAAGTTGCACTCAACAAAAAAATTTTAAAAAACCGGAGATGATATGTTAACACCAGCCGGCAAAGAATGCCGGTATTTTTATGGAGATTATTTTCGCGGCCGAAGCGTAGAAGAGTGCAGGCTGCTCCAAACAACTTCACCAGAAATAGAATGGAAACCGGATTATTGTTATACTTGTCCGGTTCCAGAGTTCTTGCTTGCAAATGCTTGTACTCATATGGTCTTAGAACCACGCCTGACGCGTCCTTTTCCAATTGGGAAAAAAAGAGTCAAAGTGAAATCCTACTGCACGAAAACCCTTCGTGAAGGTTTTGATCCGCATATCGGATGTGGAGAATGTCATACTCTGCCCGAAGTTTTTACGGAGGGGGCGAAGTGACGGTAAATTTTCTGCTTGATCTTGATGATACGCTTCTTAAAAATGATTTCGACGAATTTCTGCCGTATTACCTGGATGCGTTTTCTCAAACCGTGGCTCCGATCGTCGAACCGGACCGGTTTGTAAAAGCGCTGCTAAATTCAACCAGGGATATGTTTTTAAACCGACAGCCGGATTGTACACTTCTCGAAGTTTTTGAATCATCATTTTTCCCGCCGCTTGGGATTGATAAGGATGAGTATTTTGCATACGCAGAAAAATTCTACTCAAGTGTTTTTCCAAATCTAAAGCGATTAACAGAACCAAAACCAGAGGCGGTACAGCTTGTAAACCAGGCGTTAGAACGAGGCTTTAATGTAACCATTTCGACAAACCCTCTTTTTCCAATTACTGCAATAGAACAAAGGTTAACTTGGGCAGATTTATCACCATCGAATTATCGATACGAACTTATATCTTCATTTGAAGAATTCCACTTTACCAAACCCAATCCGGCTTATTTTGCTGAAGTGCTGGCTCAAATGGGATGGCCTGCTGGACCGATCGTTGTGGTGGGCGATGATCTTGAGAGAGATATCGATGCGGCTCGTAGACTCGGTCTGGCAACATTTTGGGTAAATCCACATCGGGATGGAGATTTCAAGGATAAAAGGTTTTCTTCACCTGGGGGAAAATTATCCGAGTTATTGGATTGGTTAGAAAATATTACGCCTGAAAAACTGGTGCCGGATTTCGCCACGCCTGATTCTTTTTTAGCGATATTACGATCCACTCCGGCAGCGCTTGATACATTCTGCAGGGATCTTTTGCCGTCGGATTGGAAATCACAACCAGGAAAAAATGAATGGAGTATGACCGAGATTATCTGTCATTTGCGAGATGTCGACCGAGAAGTGAATCTAATTCGCATAAACCAAATAAGAAAAAAAGATAACCCCTTTATATCCGGGATCGATACTGACAGGTGGGCAAAAGAACGGAAATATAACGAACAGAATGGAAAATTTGCTTTAGAAGAATTTATTGCAACGCGTTTAGAACTCCTGGATATCCTTGAAAATTTAACACATGAGGATTGGATGTCCCCTGCGCGGCACGCCATTTTTGGACCAACCAATCTTACGGAGATGGTGAGCATTATTGCGTCTCATGATCGGTTACATGTTCGCCAGGTGAACCAGTCAATTAGAACGAAATCGGGGACCATTCCTGCAAAAAAGTAGAAGAATGATTTTGCAAAACGGATCCATTCCCTAAAGTTTATTTTAGAGCAATATTGAATATCAGAGTATCTAATTTGAGTTGGCGGTGTTTAAATATGACGAAGTACATTGTAATAGTCTCCAAAGGAGAAAATGATGGGTAGAAGAGTAGTTATTACGGGCCTTGGATGCATTTCACCAGTTGGAAATGATGTGGATACAACCTGGAAGAATATATTGGCTGGCAATTCAGGTGTGGGTGAAATTACCCACTTTGATCCAGCAGAGTACCGGACAAGATTTGCAGCAGAAGTGAAAGGATTCAATGGGGATAAATTGTTCGGACAAAAGGAAGCTCGCAGGCTGGATCGTTATGCACAATATGCGTTAGCTTCTGCCATTCAAGCTGTCGAAAATGCTCGGTTGGAGATAAAAGAAGATAATCGGGATCGGATAGGGGTTGTGCTGGGTTCAGGAATCGGCGGGATGGAAACTCTTGATAATCAGATGTCGGTATTTAACGACCGTGGACCAATGCGTGTAAGTCCTTTTCTGATTCCGATGATGCTGCCCGACACAGGCGCAGGATCAATCGCCATCCATTTTGGCGTTCGGGGGCCAAACATGGCTGTTGTTACCGCATGCGCGACTGGAACAAATGCAATCGGAGAGGCTAAGGAGATTATTCTCCGGGATGATGCGGATGTGATGATCGCTGGTGGAAGTGAAGCCGCGATTATTCCTATTGCGATGGCTGGCCTGAATGTTATGGGCGCTTTATCGACTCGCAATGATGACCCTCAAGCTGCCTCGAGACCTTTTGATCTGAACCGGGATGGTTTTGTAATGGGTGAAGGTTCTGCCGTTCTTGTTCTGGAAGAATACAAACATGCTTTGAATAGAGGTGTGCCGATTCTGGCGGAGGTCAGAGGGTATGGCACAACAAATGACGCGTTTCATATATCGGCGCCCGCAATAAATGGAGCGGGCGCAGCGATCTGTATGCAAGCTTGTTTAGATGACGCAGGACTAGGATTTGAAGACATCGATTATATCAACGCCCATGGTACAAGCACGTTTCTCAATGATAAAAGTGAAACGGCTGCCATAAAAACCGTTTTTGGGGAAGGCGCGTATCAAGTGCCAATCTCATCTACCAAATCAATGACCGGGCATTTATTGGGCGCATCCGGGGCTCTTGAAGCCATGATTTGCACAAAAATATTGCAGGACCAAATCCTTCCCCCAACAATCAATTATGAGACTCCTGATCCGGAATGCGATCTCGACTATGTGCCGAATACCGCTCGGAAAGTGGAAGTAACCCACATTTTATCTAATTCCTTCGGATTTGGTGGTCATAATGCTTCTATCATTGTAAGTAGGGTGGATGAGCAAGATGCAGACTAATATCGGTGATATATTAAACATGGAAATAATTGTGGTTTATCTTCTTTAAAAAACCAAAGTGAAAAAATAATGACATATGCCCATATAACTGGCTGGGGGATGGCTGTACCCGAGCGAGTGTTAACCAACCAGGACCTTGAAAAAATGGTTGACACAAGCGATGAATGGATTATTTCAAGAACAGGTATCAAAGAACGCAGGATTGCTTCAGATAATGAAACTACGGCATCACTTGCGATTCAAGCAGCCCTCAAAGCGTTGAAAGTTTCCAACATCACACCTGCCGAAGTAGAGTTAATTATTGTTGCCACATCCTCACCGGAATATATATTTCCTGCGACAGCTTCGATCGTTCAAGACCAGCTCGGAGCAGTAAGAGCAGGAGCGTTTGATATCCTGGCGGCTTGTTCCGGTTTTATTTACGCTCTGAATATGGCGACCCAGGCTATTCGCTCTGGTTCTGCGCAAAATGCACTTGTAATCGGTTCGGAGACATTATCGCGAATAGTAGATTGGACGGATCGAAATACATGTGTCTTATTTGGGGATGGCGCGGGAGCATTCATCCTGCAGGCAGGAGAGCAGCGAGCGGGTCTTTTATCCGCTACGATGAGATCGGACGGCTCAGGCGGTGATTTATTATGGTTACCGGGAGGGGGGAGCCGATTTCCAACGAGCGCGGATACTGTCAATCAGGGTTTGCATTTTGTAAAAATGAACGGGCGAGAAGTATTTCGTTTCGCAACTAGAGTAATGGTAAAGTCTACTCAAGAAGTCGTCCGTAAAGCGCAATTGAGTATGGACGATATTGATGTGGTTATTCCACACCAGGCGAATAAAAGGATAATTGAATCAGCTATTCGTAGCCTTAATATTCCAATGGATCGTTGTGTACTGAACATCGACCGATTTGGAAATACATCTACAGCTTCGATTCCAATTGCAACATGTGAAGCCATAGCTGAAGGAAGATTGAATCCCGGAGACCATACTGTATTTGTGGGATTCGGCGCAGGGTTAACCTGGGGTGCTGCAGTTGTGCGGTGGAGTGGACCTTTTCCTGGTCTGTACGTCATGCGGCCCCCAGTTTATCATTTTTATGCCAGGATACGTTCGATATTAAAGCGAATATTAAGAAAAATTGATGCCATAATTTGGGGGCGTTATCATCCTGATAATTGATGAAATAAAAAATCTCTAAGGAAAATTGTCCTTTTCTGGATCCTTTGTCAAGATTTTATGTCGAACACTGAAAAATTCGAATCAGTGCTATTGTTGATTTCAATCGATCCTGCGGTAGAGATTTTATTATGTTTTTTCCGTTTATGTTAGAACGGTGTTAGAAATAGCAAAATGGATTACATATCTCCTACCAGCTTAGTCTATAGGTTGGTATAATCCAGGGGGTTATTTGTGTTATATTAATAAATTGGAGGTTTAGTGAATCCGACACGTAACCGTTCTTCGATTATCTATTTACTGTTATTTATTGCTATCATTTCGATGGTAGTTTATAACTTCCAACAGTCAACAACAACGCAAGAGGCACTTTCAATTAATGAAGTTGCTGCTGAAATTCAAGCTGGCAATGTTAATCGGCTGGTTGAAGATGACAACCGACTGCGGGTTATTGATACAGATGGTAATGAAAAGACGTCACACAAAGAAGGCAACTCGACCTTAGTAGAACAACTTAAAGAGCTGGGTGTCACTACTGAACAGCTCCAACCAGATAATATTACAGTTGAGATAAAGCCACCTAGCGCATGGCTGGGAATCGCGACAGCGTTTGGTTACATCCTGCCATTTGTTATATTGGCTGGCGTTTTCTGGTTTGTATTCCGCCAGGCGCAAGGCAGCAACAACGCTGCCATGTCTTTTGGGAAATCTCGAGCACGTATGTTTACCGGTGATCAACCTACAGTCACATTCCTGGATGTGGCGGGTGTAGAGGAAGCAAAGGAAGAGCTGCAGGAAGTGGTTGAATTCTTGCGGGAACCAGAGAAATTCATTTCCTTGGGAGCGCGCATACCGAAAGGTGTTTTGCTGGTTGGCCCTCCCGGTACAGGAAAGACATTGTTAGCGAAAGCTGTGTCTGGAGAAGCTGGTGTACCATTCTTCTCGATCTCAGGATCAGAATTTGTTGAGATGTTTGTCGGTGTAGGTGCAAGCCGTGTGCGAGATTTATTTGATCAAGCAAAACGCCATTCACCATGCATTGTTTTTGTTGATGAGATTGATGCAGTTGGACGCCAACGTGGAGCTGGGCTGGGCGGAAGTCATGATGAACGAGAACAAACTCTAAATCAAATGCTGGTTGAGATGGATGGGTTTGATACGGATACAAATGTGATCATTATGGCTGCAACCAACCGTCCTGACATCCTTGATCCTGCTTTGTTGCGTCCAGGCAGGTTTGACCGGCGAGTAGTCCTAGATAGACCTGATATGCGTGGACGCGAAGCCATTCTTAAAGTTCACACAAAAGGAAAACCGCTTGCACCCGAAGTTGATCTTGCTGTTTTAGCTCGTTCAACTCCAGGATTTGTAGGAGCAGATATCGAAAACCTGGTAAATGAGGGCGCGATTTTGGCTGCAAGACGGAATAAGAAATTAATCGAACAAGAGGATTTGGAAGAGTCAATCGAGCGAGTTATTGCTGGACCTGAACGAAAGAGTCGATTAATAAGTGAAGATGAAAAAAGAATAGTTGCATATCATGAAGCTGGTCATGCTGTAGTTATGAATGCATTGCCCCAAGCAGATCCTGTCCACAAAGTGTCGATTATCGCGCGTGGTATGGCTGGAGGTTATACACTGGCTTTACCAGAAGAAGATCGGACCCTGATGCCCCGCAAAAAGATGGTTGCGGACATGGTCGGTTTGTTAGGCGGACGGGCTGCAGAAGAATTGGTGTTTGACGATATCACTTCTGGGGCTTCGAATGATCTTGAACGTGTGACACGAATGGCGCGTGCGATGGTGACTAGGCTAGGGATGAGCAACCAGCTTGGACCGATGGTTTATGGTCAAAAGGAAGAATTGATCTTTCTGGGTAGAGAAATATCTGAACAAAGAGATTATTCAGAAGCGGTTGCAGAAAAAATTGATTCCGAAGTACGCAGTCTGGTAAATGAGGCGTACGACCGGGCGAGCCAAATATTAATTGAATATCGTGAAAAATTAGATGCAGTCGCTAAACGGTTACTGGAAGTAGAGACAATTACGCGTGATGAGTTTGAAACGATATTCCCGCCCCCATATCCGAAGACAAGCGGCACTCCTGAAATCATGAGTGTATAAGGAAGAATTTTTTCCATCAAAAAAATACGTGAAACGGTTTTATACGTTTCACGTATTTTTATAATTGTTTGATGATATTGATACTTCTTTCAGTAGATAAATGATTTATGAATTATTACTTTGCTGAACAAGCTGGGTACCTGGAATTGGGCGGTGAAGATGGGCTTGATTTTCTACAGCGCCAGACTACAAATGATATGCGTGGATATAATGGAAAATCGGCGGTGGTGACTGTATTAACCTCCCCGAATGCACGCATACTTGATGTTCTGACTCTACTACCTGATCCAGAGATTAAGCACGATGAAAAAGTACTAAAAAGGTGTATGCATATCGTGACTTTACCGCATTACGGGACCCGGACGGCTGAATTCTTAACGAATCGAATATTCTTCATGGATAAAGTATCCATAACCGAGAAGGAAAGCGAATTTTTTAGAATTGAGCTTTTCGGATATGATGTTGATAAAACAATAACCAAAATTGGATTCGGCGCACTTCCTGACCCGGCTGAAATTTTATCCGCAGAAATTGATGGGTGCTTGATACGCGCAGTTGGAAGTATAAGCGAATTCCAACTCGGTTGCCAGCTGTTAGTGCCTGAAAACATAAAAGATGTTGTATTAGATTTGATTGAAGACTCTGGCGCTTTTCAAGTGAATGAAGGCCAATATAATACTTTGCGGATTGAAGCAGGTTTACCGAGGGCAGGTTATGAGTTAACGACTGACTATACTCCCCTGGAAGTTGGGCTGGAGAATTTGGTATCAACAACAAAAGGCTGCTACACAGGGCAAGAAGTTATTGCGCGCCAGATTAATTATGACAAAGTAACGCAATACTTGAGTGGAATAAAATTATTACAAAGTGCACAAATCGGTGAGCGGATTTGGCTTGAGGATAAACCTGTTGGAAAAATTACCTCCGTGACATATTCGGACCGGCATGGAGATCTTGCGCTTGCCGTTATAAAACGTCCTCACAACCAACCCGGCAGCGAATTGTATGTTGGACAAAACAATGCAAACGCAGTTAAAGCACAGGTTGTTGGGTTGCCTTTATTAAATTAAGATCTTGGGATTTTTCAACCATGGGATGGGAATGAACCTGGTATTTACCCGCCAATCAGAATTGCCCGGGCAGGCGCTCCATCAGAGCCGCCTAATTTGATCGGTAAACAATACAGGTTATAACGTCCCTGGGGAACCTGAGACAAATCCAACCCTTCAACGATCACAACTCCAGCTGAGAGGAATTTTTTATGGGTGGGGGTTACTTGATCAAATGGCGCAACCGAAAGATAATCTATACCAATTAGTTTGATGCCTCTTTCCAGAATGAACTGCGCGCCATCTTCGCTTATCCCAACAAAATCTTTTTGGAATTCATTCTTTCCCAGCCGCCAGAGATCCGAGTTACGAGTTCTAATTAACAACCGGCGAATGCGTGGTGGAATGTCTATGTTTTGCAAAACTGATTTTGTTACTAAACTTACATCATCATTTATATGCAGCACATAAGCTCTGCCAAGTAGAAGATCTAGTGGCAATTTTTCGACAGTGTCGGCATCGCCACCCAGGAAATGAAATGGGGCATCAACGTGTGTACCAACATGAGCGCTCATTTCAATCCGGGTTAAATTAGCAATGTCTCCTTCTTCTATCTTTTCTACCCGTTCAACACTGATGGGTGTGTCACCAGGCCAGGTCGGTAATTCTGGTGTAATTTTGAGCGAAATGTCATATACGCGCATATTTTGCCTTTCTTTACAAAATGTCAGCTATTGTGTTGTTATATATTTTGTTAATTTATTCAAGATAAAACAATCAATGAATGGTCAAGGTATCCAGTGTGGCTCTTTTTATCGCCTCAGGTACAACCTCAATACCTAAACCCGGACCTGTTGGAACATCAATAGTACTATCTTGATTTAGGTGAAAAGTCTGAAGGGTTATATCCTCTTCGTAATACCTTTCTGTAGCGGATATATCCGCGGGAAGTGTAAAACCTCGCAAAGATGAGAGAGAGAGATTTGCAGCCCGGCCTACACCTGTTTCCAGCATACCGCCGCACCAGACAGGAATATCAAAAGTGTGAGCAATATTATGTATCTTGATTGCCTGGCTGATCCCTCCAACCCGGCCTGGTTTGATATTGATTATCTTGCAGGCTTCCATCTCGATCGCCTGGCGAGCGTGGCGCGGAGAGGTAATGCTTTCATCCAGGCAAATTGGTGTTTTGAATTGTTTTTGTATTTGGCGATGATCCCATAAATCATCTTCGGATAACGGTTGTTCAATCAATAGAAGATCTAAATTGTCCAGGGGAAGCAGGTTTTCCGCTGTTTCCAATGTGTACGCTGAATTTGCATCCACTTGAAGCATGATGTTAGGAAAAGCTTTGCGAACCGCGCCAGTGTCTCCAACATCCCGACCCGGTTTAATTTTAATTTTTATCCTTGCATATCCTTGAGACAAGTATTGATTTACAGTATCTACGAGTTGTTTGGGAGTCTCTTGAATTCCAATGGATACTCCTACCTTGATTTTTTCGTAGGTGCCTCCTATGAGTCCTTTGATAGGTCGATTTTCGATTTTTCCTATCAGGTCCCAGTAAACCATCTCCAACCCAGCTTTTGCCATGGGATGTCCGCGGATGGATTGGATATTCTTTAGAAATTCTGGAATGTTTCGTATATCTTTATTGAGAACGGAAGGGATTAAAAAATCGCGCAATATATGCCACGCAGTAAGTGAAGTCTCGTATGAATAGCCAGGATCTCTATCTGCAGCGCACTCACCGTATCCTACAATTCCATCACAGAATCCCTCAATTAAAATACAATCTCGGGTATGAATACGGCCGAATGAGGTTTCAAAAGGACTGCGTAAATCCATTCGAATGTGGTAAAGATTTATTCGCTCAATTTTCATAATGTGCTGTTCCCATCGCTCAGTGTGTAAAAACTGCGGGCAGTTTTACTACTTAAATGAACAAAATCTGTGATGTAATAACCTTGTTCGAAATAAAATTCAAGAAGTGACCTTACGAGCATGCGCCACTTAATTGCCAGATCTATATCCTTAGCTTTTAATTCTAAAAAATCTTCCGGTATCTCCACCAGAATGATTGGTGGAGTATATTTTTGTTTGATGAAACCGAGCGTCATATTTTCTTCTTCATCAAAATCAGTTTGAGGCAAGCCATTCTGGTCGATCCGGGTCGGATTTACTATTTCAGCTCCCGCAGACAAGAAATGAGCCAGGTCTAATTTCCCGCGAGCATTTTTACTCAGTCTTTGGTTAACTCGCTGTGAATTCGTCCACCAATCTACTTTTAAACGATCTGTGGCAATACCGAAATTTAACCCATCGCGCAGATGACCATACACGTCACGCATATATGTATTGCATACAGCTCCCAATTTCGAAATATTTAAATAAGCGTTACGGCTCAACAGAGGATCATAAGTCCAGGTAATTCGATCGATGCCCTGATGTCGGACCATCTGCCACTGCGCTCTTTTGAGAGCGAAGCCCAGTCCATGGCTTCGATGTTCAGGATGAACACCCATCTGGTGGGATGTGTGTTTAAGCCTTGGTCCATCCGGAGTTTGGTACAAACCTGGAAATCCATACACAAACCCCACTAATGGAGAACCTGGTGGAATGTGTCCATTATTCGTGCCAGCAGACAGGTTTGTACTGGAGATTGATGCTTCTTCTAAATAAAAAGCGCCAATTACAAATCCACCGTTGTTAGCAACAGTGATTAATAGGTGAGCAGGAACGATTTCAGTTTCACTCCCCGGCCAGACAATACGTTGTAATTCTTCAATTGCTGTCATCTGGTCGGGTTGGTCTACTATTTGAAGTCGGTACTTTCCACCCTGAAACCAATTTGACATTGATGCCTCCATATAATCTGAAATATCCAATCTCCAACCTCATCTGGATTTTGCAAATGCATTACGCCAGAGGGAGCCGTGCCAGATACGGTCTTCCAGATAACCAAGCTGGTGAGAAAAGCGTGACGGCAATAAATTAAATACTCGTGGCAAAGTGTCAAGTGCACATGTCCTGTTTGCTGCCAGGTAATCCAACCAGTACACAGAAACAGGCGGATTTGGAAAAATTGACTCAATGAATACCGTAATTGCTCGTAAATACGGAGCGCGTAATCCCACAATCCGTTTATGAATTCCAACTTTATTCATAATCAATTCGATAATCTCGTTAAATGAAAGGTATTCCGGTCCACCAACTTCGATTGTACGGTTGGTTAAGTCTTTATCTTCGAGCGACCAGGTCAGGCAGGTTGCTAAATCTTCAACCCAAAGAGGCTGGAGGAGCACACTACCATCACCGGGTTTGAACATGAATATCGGCATACCACTGAGAATCCGGGCTAAACCGGTGGTGAGGTTGTCATTTTCTCCGAATACGATAGAAGAGCGAAAGATTGTGTAATTTATCCCGCTCCGTCGTAAAAACTCTTCAGCGATTGCCTTGGCTTTCAATACTGGAAAGGCTGAAGCCCGGTCTGCACCAATATGACTGACATAATAGATATGTTTCACACCTGCATCAAGAGCGGCTTGAATAACAGAACGGGTCCCCTGGATATCTATTTCCATCAAACTTACCTGTGTCCCTCTCCATTCCCCCCCAGCCAAGTGATAAATTGTGTCTATCCCGACCATTGAGGCACGCAAACCACGATCATCCCCCAAACTGCTTACCGTTACTTCTACGGGGACACCGTGCGGCAAGGCGGGGGAATCTGATGACGGACGAATCAATGTGCGCACCTCATATCCGTCCTCTACTAAATGACGAATCAAGACTTTACCAATAAAACCAGTACCCCCAGTAACGAGAATCATGTTTCCTGGTTTGCCTTTTCTAACATTGATTGCATGGCTGATATTTGGGCAGGAGTAATACCAAGGGCTGCCAATTCGGATTCTTCACCTGAAACGATGCGGCGCCCTAGTCCGGAATGACGCCAAATTTTCAGGTCTTCTTCAATCGGTGAACCAATCATATCCTCGCGATCGATGCATCCATCTGACATTATGACCACACGGTTTGTCTGTCTGGCTACTGCCAGGTCGTGCGTCACTACTAAGAAAGTAGTGCCCTGTGTTTGATTTATTTCGCGCAGCAGTTTCATAAGATCCTGACCTGCAGCAGTGTCCAGATTTCCCGTCGGTTCGTCAGCTAATACAAGCAGCGGGTTATTGGCGAGAGCCCTGGCAACGGCCACGCGCTGTCTTTGACCACCAGAAAGCTGGTTGGGAAGGTGATCCATTCGATCTGATAGACCAACAAGTGACAGCAGTTTTCTGCTCCGGGAACGTCGCGCTTTGGCGCCCATTTGACCCATCATCGGAATTTCAACGTTCTCTTTTGCAGTAAGTGTTGGAATTAGATTGTGAAGCTGAAAAACGAATCCGACTTCTTTTGCCCTGAACTCATCTTTGTTGCGTATTTTGGTGAGGTCTTTACCGTTTATTAATACCAAACCGCTGGAGGGTTTATCCAAAGCCCCGATCATATTCAGTAATGTGGACTTGCCTGACCCGCTTGGCCCCATGACGGATACCAGTTCACCGTGGGCAACTTTCAGATTAATTCCATCCAGGGCTCGGATTTCTTCACCATCACCGTAGATACGGCATAAATTGCGCGTTTCGATCAATGGTTTAATTTCATTTCGTTCTATGCTAAGGTTTGACATAATTTTCGCCGGTAAAATAGCTGGCAATATTATTGATTTTTGAGATCAATCAATGACACATTCTTTCCAAAAGAAGACAAAAAATCCAAGAAGTTAATTTCTATTCAAACAGGTAATAAATGTATCTGAATTTTGAAACCTTTGTTTTGAGAGTCCAAGCATTTTAATTGACATGCAGTATAAATTTGACGAATCGAAACGGAAAAACCAAAAGGTTTTGAATTCAGGATAAAACAAATTATAACATTCTGGTTGTTTCATTAAGGTGAGACGCCCCAAGATACTAAGTATCAGATAAATTGGGAATTTTCGATCACTGCATTATTTGGATTAGTGAGCAAATGCGGGATAGAAGTATGGCATATAATTAATGAGAAAAACTGAGGAGTTCGAATGGCTGAACAACCAGTCATACTCATAACTGGCGCTTCTTCTGGGATTGGCGCAGCAACCGCACGTTTGTTTGGAAGCAAAGGTTTCCGGCTTGTACTTGCCGCGCGGAGTATAGATCGATTACAAAAGGTAGCTGGAGAAATTGAAAGTGGTGGAGGAAAAGCAATCGCCATTAAATGTGATATTGGTCGATTAAACGATATCCAGCATCTGGCTAATGCGGCTTTAGTTCATTATAAAAAAGTAGATATCCTTTTCAACAATGCTGGATTTGGACGCATCGATTGGCTGGAAAATTTAGAACCTGACCAGGATATTCAAAATCAAATTTCGGTAAACCTTACAGGGATGATTTTGCTATCCCAGGAGATTCTGCCTTCCATGATCCATCGGCGATCAGGACACATTGTTAATATGTCTTCGATTGCCGGATTACTGGCAGCTCCAACCTACACAATATATGCCGCGAGTAAATATGGGGTGCGCGGTTTCAGCGATGCCCTGCGTAGAGAAGTGGGAATCCACAATATTAATGTTTCGGTAATTTACCCGGGAGGTGTGAGTACGGAGTTTGGAAAAAAGGCGCGCATAAATCGGAAAACCGGGGTAACCACTCCACCTTCAATTCGTTTATCTGCGGAGGATGTTGCTTTGAGTGTTTACCAGCTCGTAAAAAAACCACGCCGGTATTTAATAATTCCTTGGCAGATGAAATTTATCATCTATCTAAGTACATTTGCGCCATGGCTAATTGATTGGATAACTGAAAGGTATTTTGTGGGACCTGAACGTCATGCACGGTAATGCAACTACAAAGGATCAATAAAATCTAATATCTCCCCCGGCGCACTGGTTCTACTTGAATCGGCAGGTCATTTTCATCGGCTGGTTTAATATTAACCGCACAAGCCTTATACTCTGGTATTTTTGCCAAAGGATCTAAAGCGTCAATCGTAAGCAGGTTTGCTGCCGCTTCTGAAAAATGGAATGGGATGAAGACTACTCCCGCGGTCGTTTTTTCTGTTACTTCTATTCTAAGCACGACCGATCCTCGGCGGGAAGTCACTCGTACGAATTGACCACTCATAACCCCTATCAGTTCAGCATCCGTTTGATTCACATGTACATATGCCTGCGGATATAATTGGTTTAGTTCTGAATTTCGGGTCATCGTCCCGCCATGCCAGTGTTCCAGTACTCTGCCGGTTGAAAGGATAAAAGGATATTCATCGTCTGGTCTTTCAACAGATGGTACGTATTCTAGCGGATGGAATTTCCCCTTACCACGCGGGAATTCATTGGCAAATAGATAAGGCGTTCCGGGATGCGCTTCATCCCAAACGGGCGTTTGCAGACCGTTTTTTTCAATCCTGCCATAACTCACTCCAGCATATTCAGGCACTGTGCTGCTGACTTCTTTTAATATTTGAGATGGATGTTCGTATGACCATCCACTTGAAGGTGAGTGCTGCAAACGGGATTCAATACGGTCAGCCAAATCACATATGATCTCCCAATCAGGACGAGAATGACCGAGAGCAGGTAAAGCTTGCCTGACACGCTGTACCCGCCGGTCGGTGTTCGTGAACGTGCCGTCCTTTTCAGCCCAGGATACTGCTGGCAGGAAAACGTCAGCAAAAGCGCCAGATTCATTTATGAATAAATCCTGGGCGACAATGAATTCTAATTGCTGTATATGGTTCCGGGTAAGGTTCAAGTTAGGTTCACTCATCATCGGGTTTTCCCCCATAATATACAGGCTGCGAATACCTCCAGGCTTAGCGTGAGTGAGAATTTCGGTGGTGGTCAAACCTTTTTTTAGACTTAATCCTCCTTGTTCAATGTTCCAGGTTTTTTCCCAAATGCTTTTGTTTTGAGGGTCGTCTACCTGCATATAACCCGGATAGTGATGCGGCATAGCGCCCATATCGGAAGCGCCCTGAACATTATTTTGCCCCCGCAGAGGATTTAATCCCGTACCTTTTTTCCCGATATGGCCTGTAAGAAAAGCCAAATGGATCACTGAAAGCGCGCTTGCGGTTCCATGGGAGAGCTGCGAGATGCCCATGCCCCAATAGATTGCTCCTTTTTCGGCATTTGCATAAAGTCGAGCAGCGCTTCTAATCAACTCGCGGTCGACACCGGATACACTTTCAGCATACTCTGGTGTGAATTTTTCGATCGAATGGACAAATTCCTCATATCCTTCTGTCCGTTCAGCGAGGAATCCGTGATTGACCAGATTCTCTTGAATGATTACATGTGCCATTGCGCTGAATACAGGTACGTTTGTCCCAGGTTTGAGCGGCAGCCAAAGTTCTGCAAAATCGCATAATTCCAATCTGCGGGGATCGATCACAATCAGTTTTGCGCCGTGATTTTTAACAGCGGCTTTCATTTGAAGAGCGATGATGGGGTGGTTTTCAGTTGTATTCGAGCCGGTCACGATAAAACAATCGCATTGACTGACTTCAGAGGCAGTGTTGCTCATGGCAGAAGATCCAACTGCTTGCTGCAATGCGACAACAGAACCCGCATGGCACAGCCGGGTACAGTGGTCAATATTGTTCGTCTTGAAGAGTGTACGGAAGAGCTTCTGCAGCAGGTAATTATCCTCGTTAGTTGCCTTCGCGCAAAGATAGGCTGCCATGGCATCCGCACCATCACGCGTATATATATCAACCAGGCGGTCTGCTGTGTAATCTAGCGCTTCATCCCAGGTTGTTTCACGCCAATCAGACAGTTCGAATGCCTGTGTCCGGTTTCCAGGTTCTTGTTGTTTTTTACGGAGAAGAGGGGTTGTTACCCGTTTAGGATGATAAATAAAATCGTACCCATAACGTCCTTTGATGCATAAATTCCCTTGGTTGACTACGCTTTCGAATGGAGATGAAACCTTGTAAATATGGTTTTCCTTTATGTGCAGTTGAAGGTTGCAACCTACTCCACAAAATGGACAGGTTGTGGATACTACCCGATCTGGTTGTATCATGGCGCGCTCCTATCCGAAAACATCGTCTCCTCTGGGGAATAACCACATTCCAACAACCATTCACGCTTGGCTTTCAGAGCGCCGGTTGGACATACCCCAACGCACTGTCCGCAAAAAACACAGGTACTCTCTAAAAGAGGTCTATCGAAGAAAGTTGAGATTTGTGTCTCATATCCGCGTCCAGAGAAATTTATGGCGTATGTATATTGGGCATCATCAGCGCATACTTGAACGCAGCGCCAGCATAATAAGCATTTCTTATAATCCCGGATGTACATCGGATTGTCATCGTGAAAAGGGTTTTCGCGTTCTTTTGTTGATGGAAAACGTCCGCTGCTTACGTTGTAATCCTCCAGCATCTCCAAGATTTCAGGCGCATCCGTTAAATCCACTGCCGAATTTAGCATTTCTAAAATTGTTCTTTGGCTGCGTTTTACCCGGTCTGTTTGCGTGTGTACTGTCATCCCATCAGACACTGTTGTTACGCAAGATGCAGCCAATCCCCGCGCACCTTCCAGTTCAACCACACAAGTTCGGCATACTGCATTAGGTTTACAGTGATCGTGATAACAGATAGTCGGAATCGAAACGCCGATTGAGTTTGCTGCTTGCAGCAGTGTCGTCCCCTCAGGTACGATAACTTCATGTCCGTCGATTTTTAGCATAATATCTTCCGGCATTCTTTGCTCCTGATGTATCTTGTATTGTTCGCTTACGATACTTCTATCCAGCGAATAAATCCGGCCAAATTTCAATTGCGCTTAATATAGCGCTTGAAGCGGTCTGACCTAAACCGCATATCGAGGCGTCCTTCATTGTCCAACCAATATCAGACAAACGATCGACATCGCCCGGCAACATTTTCCCAGAGACTGCCCTTTTAAGGATTTCGTATTGGCGCTGCGTGCCGAGCTGGCATGGGTAACACTTTCCGCATGATTCATGGGCGAAAAACCGGCTGATCCTCAAAAGGATATCTTTAATATCACGGCTGTTATCAAAAACTATTATTGCTCCAGAACCGAGTGCAATACCTGCCCGATTCGAATCCTCGAATGTGAGTTTGATATCAATCAAATCAGGAGATATAAAGACACCAGCAGCCCCTCCGACAAGTAATGCCTGCAATCTCCCTTTACCGCGCATCCCACCCGCCTGTTTGAAAACCAAATCATTTAAGGTGGTGCCAAACGGGACTTCATAGAGTCCGGGGAGTTTTACATCACCCGATAAACAAAATAACTTGCTGCCCGGCGATTGTTCCGTTCCGATCTGACGGTATTTCTGCACGCCTTCTTCAATGATGAGAGGGATATTACACAAAGTCTCTACATTATTAATTACGGTGGGTTGATTAAATAAACCGTGTGTGGTTGGGAAGGGCGGTTTTATGCGCGGAAATCCGCGTTTTCCTTCAACCGATTCAAATAGAGCTGTTTCTTCCCCACAGATATATGCACCTGCTCCCAATCGTATTTCAATATCAAAATTGAATCCGGCGCCTAAAATATTTTCCCCAAGGTAATCATTTTTACGAGCATCCTGAAGCGCCCGGCACATAACATTATAGGCATTCAGGTATTCACCCCGTATGTATAAATAACCTTTGGAAGCGCCAATGGCGTACCCGGCGATAATCATACCCTCAATGGTTAAATGGGGATTTTCTTCAAGGAGTACCCGGTCTTTAAATGTCCCGGGTTCAGATTCATCGGCGTTACAGACAATGAATTTATGTTCACCATCAGCATTTGCAGCGCTCTCCCATTTTACACCAGTGGGGAAAGCCGCTCCGCCTCGCCCAACCAGTCCGGAGGATTTCACATTTTCGATGATATCCCGCGGCGATATTTGAAGAGCAGCCTTCAAGGATGAATAACCACCGTTGGGTACAAAATCTTCCAATAATGTCGGGTAACCCTTACCGCAGTTTGCGGAAATCTTTTGTATAGTTCCTGTTACCAAACCATTCGGCTCAGGTCCTATACCATCAAGGATATGTTCCGCTGAAATGTTATTTGTTCTGACCAGGACCTTATTATTTACATGGACTACAGGAGCTTGGTCACATAAGCCCAGGCAAGTTGCACGTTCGATCCTGAATTCTCGATCCTCGCTGGTGGTATTTGGATTCAATTTGAGATGAGTACATATTGAGGATAGGATTTCCTCACCGCCGTAAATGGCGCATGAAGGATCCGTACAAACCTTGATGATCTTTCTTCCCGTTGGTTTAGAATAGAGCATCCCGTAAAACTCGATCACACCGTACAGATCGGCTAAAGGAACCTTTAATGCTTTACCTACTTCTTTGGCAACTTTTTCAGGTAAAAAGCCATATAATTTCTGTGCAGCATGCAAAGCAGGTAGAAGCGCAATACGCCCTTGTGGTACAAATTCTAATAATGTTTCCCTCAGGGGAGCAAGGTCATAATCGGACATTTTACCTCCTGTATGGATAGATAGTATAAACGATTCACCAGAACTTTGACAATATTTTGTAAGTTCTTGACCATTTTCTAAATTGATTTAGAATGGGTTTGTATTTGATTTATTTTATTGATGAAATCGATTGAACGGTTGTGAAAATGATCTGGGAATCTCCCCAATAGATTCAAGGATAATCTTCAAAAGAAATTTACTCGGAAGGATCATAAGTGAATATTTCGGGTGGGAATAACAAATTCAATATTAGTCGAATTGTCTTATTTTTGGCAGTTCTAACCAGCCTGGGTTCTGTGCCGGTTTCCTCTTCCAATTCGAACCAGGTCTCAATATGTGAGATTCAAGGTAGTGGTTTTTCTTCACCATATGAGGGTGAAAATGTCATTGTAGAAGGCGTTGTTCATGCCGATATGGATGAAACCTGGCGGGAAGGTTTTTTTATCCAGGATCAAGATTGTGATGATGAAAATGAGACGTCTGACGGTCTCTTTGTCTACCTGGGTGAGCGAATTGATTTGGTAACTGAAGGCGATGGAGTGGAAATCTCTGGCACTGTCAAAGAGTACTACGATCTTACTGAGATCAGCACATCCCCAGTGAGTGTAACTGTGAAATCTTTAGGGAATGCACTTCCAATTGCAGTAGAGCTTGCGCCGCCATTTAATAATACAGCATCTAAGTCATATTTTGAAACATTGGAAGGCATGCGCGTGCGCATGAAAGAGGCTGTAACGGTTGGTCCAACCGATTACGATGACCGTACCTGGGTCATCAGGGAGGATTTAGGTATACAGAGAGTTTTCCAGGATGACCCTAGCGGAACTGGAGAAATTGTGCTGGTTGATGATACCGGACTGGAGGAGATAACGCCCGATGTAAAAGTGGGCGATCACATTTTAGATATATCTGGAGTAATGGATTATGTGTTTGACGAGTATCGTTTGTCTTTGTTCCAAGTACCTCAGGTTACCGTTCAACCAGAGGTTTCGAATCAAAGAAAAGGAAATCCATCAAATCCTAATTTTCCCCAATTTACTACTGCGACCTTCAATCTCTGGAATTTGTTTGATACGTATAATGATCCAGGTACTGAAGATGATATTCTTTCATCAACAGAATACCAGCGGCGGTTGTATAAACGAGCGGTAGCGATTCATGTTGAATTACACGAACCAATTATCCTGGCAGTTCAAGAGGTTGAGACGCTTGATGTGCTTTTGGACCTTCTGAACCAACCAGAAATTCAGGCGGAATATGGTGTAGTCTGGTATGAAGGTTTGGATGTGCGCGGATTGGATACCGCTCTGCTCTACCAGACTGACTATGTTGAAATTATTACTTCAGAACAACGGCAGGGTTGCACAGATCTTATCGATGGCTTGGGACCGGATGGAAATCAAAATATTGACCATCCAGAGAACGAGATGACATGTGATTTGGATGGGGGAAGCGGAAATGAAGGAAATCGATTATTTTCACGACCACCGTTGGTAGTAAATGCATCCGTTTGTTTGAATAATTGTGAAAGACAGAGCAGTGAAGCAGTTCCTTTAAAAACCAGCCAGGTTGAAATCTGGATTATTGTGAATCATTGGAAATCTAAATTCGAGGATACGGATTATCACCAATTCACGCTTCTGCGTAGATTAGAGCAAAGCCAATTTGTCGCCGATTTGTTTAATGAGATTCTTTCGGCTGATCCGAAGGCGAATGTAATTGTTCTGGGAGATTTTAATGACTATATCGATTCCTTCCCGATCAAACTGCTCGAAGCGAATGGTTTGAGCAATTTGCTAATAAACACAGACAGAAACAACCGCTATACATATATATACCAGGGAATCTCCCAGGTCTTAGATCACGTGCTTATTCGCATGGATAGCAGCTTGAAGCCGAAATTTATCTCGCCGGTCCATATCAATGCGGATTTTCCATATACATACAAGTCGATCACAGATTCGGCTCACCGCAGTTCCGATCATGATCCTGTCTTAGCAGCGTTCAGTAATTATGGTCAAGATCAATATCTCCCACTGATCTTTTTGAAGAGATAAACAGCTCTTGTTCAGAGTAGATATATGTTGACCGAATTGTTGATTTTCTTTTTATTTTTATGTGGTAAAAAAAAATACAAATCTGAAGATGAAAATCACTTCAAATCATAAATCAAAATTGGTACCAAGTTGTTTATTTTCATCAGCCCAAAATCTACGGGATGCATTACGTATAACATGATTAAGAAAACCCAGATCAGAGAGTTTTTTTCATGTTAAATTTATCGCAATAAAAGAAGGGCATCATAGATTCTGGATATTGCTGTTCTATTCTATTGACTTCAGAAGATGGTACAGATAGAATGATATAAAATTACGGTAAAATTTATTTGGAAATTGGTAACCTGGAGGAAAGCAAATGAACAAAAGAAAATATCTCATATTGATAATTTCTTCGTTGTCATTGCTGCTGATGGCGGCGGCACCTGTTCCAAAAATTAGTGATAAGCAACCAGAAAAAATCCCCCAATATCTAACCATCAATGGACAAACCAGTAAGTATCTTACAAATAAATTAGTATATTTTAATCCCCAAACCCTGGTTTTTGAGGCTCCAAAATTACGGGTAAATATGGCAGCAACAGCAAAAATCAGTACAACACCACGAAACCAGATAAAATCGGGTTATTTCAAACCCTGCAGTTCGTGTTCTACAACATACCAATGGGCAATCGTTGAGGTTATGGTGCCTCCACCAGGTAAGTGTCGCTGGACGTATACATACGATAATTAAAATTGATCCAATTTAATTATTAATATTTGAGTTGTCAAATAAGGGCTGTTCCGAGAAAGGAGCAGCCCTTTAGTTATGTCGCTTAAATATATTCTAAAAAGAAAAATCCTTCAAATTATTGAAATCGAGAATTCAGGTGTTCGATTAGCTTGAGAAAAGCAGCAGTCACATTACGATTCAATCAGGAGGGGTTTCCCTGGTGATCTATTCGACCAAGCAGTTTCAGGATAAAAGATTCCGTATTTTCTACACTCGTAGCGTCGACATGCTCGAAAGTGTCTGTAACCTGGTGCCAGTTTGGTATCATACCTTCGGGAGTCAGTCCGACGAAGGAAAGCGTAGGAATCCTATTGATCATAAAGCATGTGCCGTCAGTATTTAGTGTTGTAAAGGGAAGTGTGTAGGCGTTAAATTCCGGGTTTTCAGCATTTATCTGATTAGCAAGACTGAATAATTCGGATGAAGGCTTCAATGGAAAGATCATGCCTTCAGTACTTGTGTAGCAAACCCCTGCTCCGCTACCGCCAACATTATCTATATTAATTACATAATTATCTTGAAGTTCAGATTTATGCCGTTTAATAAAATCCTGCGCGCCGTATGAGCCGACTTCTTCAGAGCCAGTGCATAGCACCCAAACTTCAAAGTTGAGCAGTGGTTCCTGTGCAATTATTTTGGCAAGGCTGATTACAATTGCTGTGCCGCTGGCATTGTCATTTGCGCCTTGTGTAAATGGCGTCCTGTCAGGCTGCCAGGTTATGACTAATACTGTTAAATATATTAGTACAAAGATCAAAAATAGCCATCGCAAAGCGGGAATATCCACGAATACCAAAATGAAGAAAAATATTGTGGACAATACAAATGAAATGGTGCCAAGTGTAGTGACAATACGTAAAAAATTAATTCGCTTTATAGTTGTAAAAACCCAAGGCGTGCGGTGGGTATCGACATGACCAGTGATTAATATCCGTTTATTTGAAGGACGCTTTGAGGGAATACGAGCCCATATATTCTGGCTTTTTCCCTTTGGCACCAATACACGCAGTAAATTGGGTTGAAAGTTTAATTCCAGGAGCACGGATACTGTCGTAACTAACATCAGTATCCCTGAAATACCTGCCGCGATCGGTCCCCCAAAATAAACTGCTACTACGGATATCAATCCGAAAAAGGAGGCAATTGAATACGGCCTCCAGCCAGTGGTCGGTGAAGTAAATTCCTCCCAATGTGTTTCAAGACCTAGAGATTCGAATTCTTCTTTTGCATATCGAGCCGCATCTCTTTCTTCGGGAGTGGTCGAGCCTCGTGCTCCAATCTTAACTGCCAGGTACTCCAAATGCGTCATCGCGCTGCTTTTCATCTTTAATAATCCTTATTAGATAGTTTTCAATTTCTTTGGTTATTTTGAACCGAGCAAGTCACCCATTTTTGAATCAATCAAGGCGAAATCACGGGAAAGTTCATATTGCAGCTTTGGTTACACAAACAATTGGTACCCCTATGCTGAAAAATGAAGTATTTACTCCATAAGTGATTCCGGTTGATTCCATTTAATGCTTGATCAATTGCTCTCAGTTCTGTTATCCATCGCAACCTGTGCCAGATTTTTCAATCGCCCACGTTGTTTCACAACCCAATCTTCAAAAACATGGGCAGAACGAATATTGAATCCCTCTAGAAAAGCTCCATGATATAGTTTTAATGCGCTTTCAAATTGTCTATCGTTTACAAACTTTTGGAAGACGGTTGCATCCAACCAAATTGGAGCTTCAAGGTTAATTTCCAGCGTATCTTGATTAATGATGAGGTAGTCTCCAAGCATATTAGTCAGAGTATTAAGCGCTACTTTGAGGTTTGACATTGCTGATGATTGTGATCTTCCCTCCCACAGCATTTCTGCCAAAACCTGATGTTGGAATGGCTGTTGATTAAACACAAGATATACCAAAAGCGCTTCAGCTTTACGCGATGAAAACATAGTAACTGGTTTGGTGCCCAGGTGAATCGTGAGTCCCCCAAAGGTAGTTATTCGTAAAATGTCGTTCAAATCATATTTAACCTCAGGTATACCAGCCGCTTCCAGTGTTTGATACAAAAAATCGAGATCGTCTGCCGCTTCACCTTCTTTTGATATTGTATCCAACGAATTGATTGGCGGGAATTCTGAGTGTAGACCCTGGATTACCAGTTGGCGGATGTTTTCGGGTGATTCCATGTCTTTTAGATGATGTAATCCTAAAACCAGCAAGCTAACTCCAGGCGGTAATTCGTCCCTAACGAGTGCAGAGGTGGTCTCCGACAACAAAACCTGACCTCCGTGGCCGATATTGGTAATCCTTGCAGTACGATGTACATCCAAACCGGTATAACCTTCCTTATCAACCCACGGTTCTCCTGTGTGTATTCCAATACGCAGCAGTACCGAAACATCATCCGGCCATTTCTTTTCGGCTAATTCTAGTTGAATCTCGACCGCAGCGGATACAGCATCTTTTGCCCGTGGAAAAACGGCGTAAAAGGAATCACCTTCGGTGCCGATCTCATGACCATGCCATTTGACCAGTATTTTCCGAAGGATGCGGCGCAGTTCAGAAAGCAAGGTTGAATAACGCTTCCGCAGCCTGCTGAGTAGTTGTGTTGAACCCTCAATATCCGTGAACAGGAAAGTTACTGTTCCAGCTGGAGCGAAGTTAAACGGGATATCGGACTTTTTCTGATCAGACATGTTTTATTATTTGTGGTTGTCCTTGCATCTAATCAATAGCTTTTTAATAGAAGTTCATTATAAGACACAAGATTATTTAATGATTAAATTCTTTAGGGTAATCATACCCATTGGTTTTCAATAAATTGCATGGATTTTTAACTTGGAAAAATTATGGTTTGTAAACAATTTAGGAATTACGGATTTTCAAATATTAATGGGAAATGATTTTTTAGCTCCAGATGTAAGGTATGAATAAAATTTAAATATTTCGAAAAGGCATCAGAAAAATTTACTGGCGATAAAAAACCCCGGCT
>Ga0180437_10002835_pt1 | contig 26803 bp, 29 predicted proteins | sample SS_ome_4_FD_132410 | JGI IMG/M metagenome (GOLD analysis project Ga0180437, IMG submission 132410) | Hypersaline lake sediment archaeal communities from the Salton Sea, California, USA - SS_3_D_1 metaG | ecosystem: Environmental > Aquatic > Non-marine Saline and Alkaline > Hypersaline >... | reverse complement strand
TATGGAATTTTTCGTTTAATTCAACCTGCCACTGCTCGGCTAACTGGGGTGGGCAAAGGACTGCCAGGCGGTTGATCTCAGCCCGGTCCAGTAATTCGCGCGCCACCAACCCTGCCTCAATGGTCTTGCCGATACCGACATCATCTGCAATAAGGATGCGGATCGGATCGAGTTTCAATGCCATCAATAACGGCACAAGCTGGTAAGGACGCGGCTCAACCGCCAGGTTGCCAAAAGAACGGAACGGACCTGCGCTAGAGCGGAAACCCAATCGAACTGCATCACGCAGCAGGCGCGCTGAGCGGTAATCCCCCAGCTGGGAAGGTTCGGGTAGGTCAAAACTGGCAGATACGACTCTCTCGAGCGGTAAATAAATGCCTGTTATCTCTTCATCTGTGCCACCCATAGGGCGAAGGATAAGCAATTCCCCTTCCGATTCGGGCTGAACGACCCACTCGCGCCCGCGCGCTTTTACCAGTGAACCTGCGGAAAATTCCATGTTTACACCTTTTCTACACTAAATTCATTTTTATGTTTGTTTTCCTGGTCCGAAAATATACGAATTTTTTGTTATTAGTTCCTGCCAATCTTCAAGTATTCCAAAACGTAAGACGATATAACCCAGGTCTTCCAGGCAATCGGTCTGGTCCTGGTCCCTTGCCTGCCGGTCTGGGAACAAGTGATGGTATCCATCGATATACACCGCAATATCCGGGTTCTCATACAGGAAATCGGGTCTGGTTGAACAGGCTTCAATTAAATGCTGGGCTTTAGATGGCAGGTTGTAGTCATGCTGGTCGATGTAATCTAACCAATCCTTTTCCAGATCTGAACCACACAGATTTTTTAGACGTTGTAGCTGGACATGGCGGGGTTCTGGACCTGGTGAGGCCTCCACGAAGGCGTTTGAATAGTCTATTAGCAGATCACGTATCACATGGCGGTCAAGATACAGGTGGTCTCTCTGGTTGAAATAACTCATCAAACAGTCATAACAGGCGGCTTCACAATCCTCCTGGGCGCGCGGCGCTCTCCGCAAATCTTCATAACCCTCCGTGTCAAAATGGCAGACCGATAAAGCCGCTTTCGCTATTTCTGGAAAAGCAAGCGGATTGGTTACTAACTGGCGGAGAACCCCAGCGCCGCCTTCGGAGGCTTCGTAAAACAGTAACAAGCGGCGAATATCCCCTGATGGGAGCGGTTCGACTGATAACTCGCGATCCTCGAGTTGAAATTCAACCTGGATGGCATTTTTCAAAGCGGCAGCTAATGAAGCCATCTCTCTCATATCCAGCATTTTAGCTGGTTCAAATAAAAGGCAATTCTTTCGGTCCTCTACATATGGAATCACCCGGCGCCTATTGGGACTCAACGGATCAGTGGGGTCGTCTTCATTGGCTTCATTTTTTGCCCAGTAACCACGCTCAATGTCGAGGACAAAACCGTACTGGTTTGGGTTTGTGCGGTTGCGCCAGCCAAGGTTTATGCGGCGGATTTCGACAGCATCCCCATAGCTCAGTTTAGCGATTGTTTCTTCTTGATTCTTCAATAAAGCTGAACGTACTTGAAATCGTCCATTCTGCTTTGGAAATTGTAGGGTTGTGCAAATTTCAAATCCCATCCGCAGACGTTCTTCTTCATCGGAGTTGATCCGGTCGCGTCGACGGGTAGAAACATTCTGCAGCCGGAACATCGGGCCCATTTCTGACTCAAGAGGTTTCCGGCACCATTCACAAAGGTCCAACCCTACCTCATTGTGGATAGGATGTAGATACCCACAGTTAGGACAGATTTTTACCTGGCTGGTAGCGAGGACATCTCCATCCTCCTCCGATGTGACCGGCATAATGACCTTATTGATCTGATAACGGGAGCCTTCATGATAGACATAAGATTGGGGACCGAATTCCGAGATAGCGAGAAAGCGGGGACGGGATAAAAATTCATCCTTACCAGACCGGACTCTACGGGCTGGGAGATAGGCTGATAGAGGTAAGCGCGGGAAGTTGTAGCCTGGCAAAAATCCCTCACTGGCGAAATAACGGTAACTGTAAAAATCAGATTGGATCACATTCTGGGCATCCAGGAGCAATTTGATCTGGCTCTCGGCTTCACGCCTGAGACGCTCAGCCTGTTTCCTATCCTGCGGAGTGCGCGCAGCGTCTCCAATGATACGGTGCTGTTTTTCTCTTTGTTTCATTGCAGAGCGGTATAAATCACGCCAGCGGTTGCAGGCAAGATCGAACTGGTGGTCTGCATTTGAGATTACATGGTTTAACCAGTCGTCATTAAACCAATCTGTCTCTAGAAGCTCAGTTTCAATTGATGAAAGTACTCTTCCAATACGATTTCTTGCTCGTTGTTTTGCGTTCTCTTTTGAGATTGAATCGAGGATTGATTCATTCAATTCCAACGATGGATCATCTTCAGTAATTTCCAAAACATCCTTCAATGAAGTTCCTAAATTTGCGCCAGTTTCCGCTAACCAGATCGCTTGTAAATGAGCTCGAAGCAGGTCCTCATTTGTCAAATCGATGCGCGGCGGTGAAACCGCTCCTGCTACCATCTGTTCGGGGCGTTTAAAGAAATACTGGTCATGGGGGCTGCCGGTTGAACAGTATGTAAAAACCAGAGCTGGTTGCCCCGAACGTCCAGCACGCCCGCTGCGCTGGGCATAATTGGCAGGTGTTGGGGGAATATTGCGCATGTTTACAGCATTTAATAATGAGATATCAATCCCCAATTCCATTGTCGGTGAGCAGTAAAGTACCGGGAGTTTCCCTTCCCTGAATCGTTTTTCCCTTTCCTCCCGGTCCTCGTAATCAACCTGAGCGGTATGTTCCCTGGCTTCAAATCCAATTACCTCACCTGCAATGGTCTGGTAATAACGCACAAAGAATGGATTGGTATGCCCACCACCTTCAGGCAGGTTTGGCACACGAATTGGATCGTGATATGCTTTTGTGCCATCGCCGGCAAACCACTTCATTGCGGAGGCTGGGACTTGATATCCCGGAACTTGATCATCTCCACGTGGCTCTGAGACAATTTTTACCAATCGGGCCTGAGTTAATGCAGCCAACAATTGCTCGATGATTAAGCCTGTCTCCTCTATATTGAGTCTTTCAGGGTAATCTGGGAATGTATCAGTACGACGTAAATACATTCCATATCCACCGCGTGCAGACAGGAAGACTGAAAAAGGACCGTCATTTCGCTTCCTGGGTCGCGGGTAAAGGATGGATGCATTTTCCATCTTTTCGTTCTCGTCAATTGCCCAAGGAGGGATTAAATTCTGGCTGCTGCGCTGCTGGATCCGTTCCTGTTCAGAATTTTGGAGGTAGTTAACATCTATGGCTAATTCCCTGCGCATATAATCTAACAGTACTTTGGAGATAGAGTATCGAATTCCAGCAGTAGTTCTGCTCAAGGCTGGATGGAATTCTCCCCATATCTCCTCCATTTCACATAGCTCCTGAAGCGAAGGGTATTTAATTTCCAGAAGACCACACTGTTCAAGATTTGGAGAAGTCACCCGCCAACCTCGGCGAAGATCAAAATACAAACGGTAGCCTAAAATGTCTCGGAGGGCGCTGTCAATCTCTTCCTGGATGTGGGCAAAACGAACCTCGGGTTCCTGAGCATACAGCTCACGCGGGAGATTAAGTGCAGAAAATACCTTTTGGGTTAACTCGTCATACTTTATTCCATCTTCATCAGAATCTAAAACGGCTCTAAACAAAGCGCCTCGTAACACGCTGATTTCAATAAAGTCATTAAAATGACCAGCCTGTAGAGAGGCATCCTGACGGTTATCGGTGAAGCTCAACAACTTACGCGCGATCTTATCGATTTTCTGGTTTTGAAGTCCTCGGACTGTTGAAAGACTCAGGATGGTAGTGGCTGTGCTTCTCCCACCGGCGCCTAACTCGGAGAGTTTTCCAAAATCGGAACGCTGGCGAAAATCATAAGAGATGCCGCAATTTAAACAGAACCGGAAAGGCTCTGTAACGAAATGGCAGAGATCGCCATCTGGAGTTTCAGTTCCTAACATATCTACATTGATCGCTTCGGGAATATATTTCCTGCGACCCTGGCGAACCCGAGTTATCTCACCATCCATTTCCAACCAATCGTCAGGCAAACGGTCAAATATATCTGCATCGTCAGACGGCCAGGGTTTGCTTGAGCTTAAGAATAAATAGCCCGGATCGCCCGAATCGACTTCCTTTGGATCACCGAGTTTGCGGGCTAGGAAACCATTTTTTTCATGCTCGCGATCGTATTTGCGATAGACTGAGAAATACTCCTGCCCACATTCTCGACAGAAAACTAAAGGAAGAAGGACCTTTGATCGGTCTCCAGGCACATACTGCTGCCCATGAACAGTGATGTAGCGACTTTCTTCAGGTTCTAACGTGGCATAGACTGTATCTCCCCGGCTGATAAACTGGTTCAATCGAAACGCAAACGCCGGAAAGCCCGTTTCTGGGTTGGGTTCTGCCGCATAACCATAAAGCAATCCGTTCTCAATCGCTTTTCGACATTCTTCTACCGGTAATCCGGTTTGTTCAGCCAGGGTTTTCGCAGCCCCATCACTTCCGCTTACACTGCGCGGCTGCTGCCGAATCAAACGTCCATTTCCGTCTTCTTGTGTAATACCAATTGAGTCTTCAATCCAGATCGATAACGGATCATGAATAAATTCCTGATAAGAATTTCCTCTGCCATCAGGACCATTTCTTATTCTGAATTTGAGCTCTTTTATAAATTCCGAGTCAGAAATATTACTCTCTGGAGTGGCTCTTTGTAACGTCTCGCCGATAACATTTTCCGGTTTTACAGGCGACCCGAAAAATTGAGTAGCAACCCGGGCAACTTCTTTTCGCTGCTCGTCGTAAGAGCCAACACCAGCCAATGTTGCGGATGTGCCAATGCACTGCATATTCTCGGCATTTAATGCCTCCCGGACACGCCGGACGAGCATGGCGACGTCTGCTCCCTGGCGCCCGCGATAGGTATGAAGTTCATCCAGAACCAGGAAGCGTAACCCCTGAGCAGCATTTACCAGTGTCCGGCGTTCACCAGGTCGGGTGAGGATCAGCTCCAGCATGACGTAGTTCGTAAGGAGGATATCCGGTGGGGAAGCCATGATCTCATTTTTTTCCTGGTCGGATTCCTGCCCGGTGTAGCGGGCAAATCTGATTGGTCCTTCCCGATTTGGGTAGCCAAGGTTAATAAACTTAGTTAATTCATTCAACTGGCTGTTCGCAAGCGCGTTCATGGGGTATACGATGATTGCCTGAATACCTCGTTGGCTGCCTCGTTTAAGAACATGATCCACGATGGGAATGATATAGGTGAGGCTTTTTCCTGATCCAGTGCCGGTTGTCAGGACATAATTTTCACCCTTTTGTGCAATCCGGATGGCGTCTTCCTGGTGTTGGTGGAGGCGAAAACGGTTTCCGGTCTCGTTATTTTCATCTTTCTTACGGAAGATGCGCCGGCATTCCTCGTGAAGCAATCCTTCCTCAACGAGGTCATCAATCCATGCACCTGGCTTGAAAGATGGGTTGAGTTGAATCAAGGGATCAGGCCATAATAAACCTGCATCGAGTTGTTCATCCACATATTGCGATATTCGTTCGTCTTTAATGCGGATAAAACTAGTTATGTATGAGGAATAATCCTCGATTAGCTGGTCACGAAGTTGAAAAACGTTCATTGGTCACACCCCGTCTTTAAATTAATACAGGTCGACTTCAATTAAAAAAGAAATTGTGGATTAATTCGCAATTATTCTATTGACTATCATAGTATCTCTTGCTATAATTGTTATTATACAATTGAAAACATAACAATTTAAAAACTAAACCACTTTTTATCGAGAAATTTCTTTAGAATGCGACGTGATCTAAAGGAATCTCAATTCTAAAAAGTGGTTCCGGAAAACCGGGCGTTTTTGAATGAGCGTCACACATAAGAGGTGTGTGGTTTATTCTTTGACGCCCGGTTTTTTTGTTAATTGTGATTAAACGAGAACGGCGATGAGTGTAAAAGTAATGACTTTGGTTTTTGAATATGAGGGGCTTAAGTCTACAGAAAAGTTGATTTTATTGGCCTATGCGGACCATGCAGACGATTCTGGTGCAAATGTATACCCATCGGTAGAGACTGTTGCGCGTAAAACTAATCTCAATAAAAGGACAGTGCAGCGTAAGACAAAAGAGCTGGAAGAAGATGGTTTTCTATTTTCACAAGGTTGGGCACATTGTCGGACAAAGAAATGGCGTATCAATGTAAATAAATTGAGGGGGGCGGCAGAGAGTCACCCTGGCAGAGAATCCCATGAAGGGGCGGCAGAGAATCCCACAGAGGGTGGTTCTGTGCCACCCGAATCATCAATTAACCATCAAGATAATACATCATTATGCGAGGGAAAACACTCAACCATAGAATATTTTTTAGACTGCTTTGGGGCAAAACGATTCAAAACAAAAATTCAGGGTGAGACACTACTTCAGCTCGAAGAAAAATTTGGAACTGAAACCCTACTTGAAGCTACTGATTGGGCTGCAAAACAAGGTATGAACATGGGCAGGGCAATTCTCAGCCTTGAAACTGCCTTACCGAAATGGAATAAGCGCAAAATACAACCACCGCAAGGAAGTGAAAGCCTTCCTGGCTATAGCGTAGAGGAGTTGAGAAAAATAAGGAGGACGAATGAACATTAATCATTACTTACCAATGGTGAATCATAACGATATCCCACCTCATGAATTAGAAGATATGCATCAAAAACCTCGTCCTAAAGTTAATGAAAGTGGTGGACTATGTCAGCCTGATTGCGATATTTGCCTAGGCCTTGGATATGTTCGTGTCGGCAACGGACTTTTAGAATTTTGTCCTAGACTTAGTATGTGGGATAGACCCGGAAGTCATCTCTACGGTTTACATCAAGCTGAGGCAAGTGAATTACGTTGGGAGAATATCTTTCAAGACAACAATATTGAGAAAGCTGTTGAAGTTGTTAAGCATACAATTGATAAAGGTTATGGTTGGGTTTTTATACATGGGTCATTTGGACTAGGCAAGACGGTCTTATTAAAAACTGCTGTCGCTGAAACACTCCAGAAAAAAATTAATGCATCCTATGTAAGAATGGCAGAAATTCTTGATCACTTGCGACAAGGTTTTTCTGATATTGGTACCAGTGAAACTGAACGCCTTTCCTGGTGGTCCAAAATTCCGGTCTTAGCTATTGATGAATTTGACCGGATTAGATTATCAGAATACGCCGAGGAACGCAGATTTGTATTGATGGACAGAAGGTATGAATTGGCTTTACGAAATGAAGGAGCGACAATTATCGCCAGCAATAGTGCTCCTAATGGATTGCCTGGATATTTATTCGACAGGATTAGAGATGGACGATTTCATATCGTCGAATTGACCGGAAAGAGCTGGCGACCGGGATTGGAGTGGTAAAGATGGATATATACCAACAAGCTGTTGAAATCAGAAGTCTGGCTGAACAATCCTGCTTACCAATGGAGTATGAGCATGCTGCAGCTATTTTTAAACTTATAAATTTTGAGGCTGCAGCCAACCGCTGTCGGGATCGAGCCAGGCATTATCGAGGGTTTATTGAATCATGTACTCTTTCGGATAATAAACGGGAAAAGGAAAATTTGTAGCACAAATGGCTTGGGAAAAACGTGGAGGTCATTTGTATTATTACAAGAAGAAGCGGCTCGGGAATCGGGTGGTGTCGCAGTATGTAGGCCGGGGATCAGTGGCTAGGTTCGCTGCTGCATTTGATTCTCTTACTCGGAGTAAGAGAAAACGCATTAGACACCATGAAATCAAATTATTAAATGAGAGCAAAGAAACAGATAAACATTATTTCAGTTTGATAGATATAAGCTCTAACATAATAGATGCAATTTTACTCATACAAGGACTACATAAGCACAAAGGTGAATGGAGAGGTAAGCGTGGATAAGAACATTCAATCCGTCAAGCATATTGATACTTTTCGAAAATTACTACACCAAACCGATGCGGATAATCCCAAGCAGGAAGAAGTCGAAGCGCTCCGACATTATCTGGTTGAGCATCCTGAAATTCTAAAAATAGGTGATCTTGCTACTTTGTGTAGAACGCAATTAATTACAAAGTTTCATGACTCGGTAGGTGTGAGTGAAATCATAACTTCTTATATAGACTATGTAAAAAACCTTCTTAACTTTTCAAAATCATCTACCTTAGAGCAGTTAGTTATTGAACAAATCCTACTCTCCTGGTTGAGATTGTATATTCTCGAGAACAATCTTGTGGAGTTAGAGTCCAAAGGATTGTCGCTACCATCCGCCAAGAAATGGGATAAACGGATTGAATCAGCCCAGTACAGGTTTTTGAGGGCATGTAAAAGCTTAGCACAAATCAGAAAGTTAACTAAGGATATGCCATTTGTTCAGGTCAACATCGCAACCGAAGAAGGGCAGCAAATAAATATCGCCGGCGATGTCAATAGGAGGCAAAGGCTAGATGGATAACTATTCTTTTGATGATGAATTGGATAGCAACAATGGTTTTCTAGAGACCGGGGCTCTTCTAAAGGCAATTGATGTAGCTAAGAGATTGCAGATAAGTAAATCACTTGCATACAGAATGATGCAAAGTGGGGAGATCCCCACTGTTCGATTTAATCGTTCAGTTCGTGTGCGACTGCGAGATTTGGAGGGTTTTATCCAAAACCACTTGTATTCAAGTAATAGAAATCAATATTAATATGGACTTTTGATCTCGCTAAGATGGGTTGGGATATTTCAAGTCCCACTTCGCATAGTTGAAATTTGTGTGTACAATGTTGTTGAACAACCGCACCTTAACAACTGAACTGACAGACAAAGAGTCGCCTTTCCTTGAAACAATCAAAAGAAAGGAGTAAAGGAAGTGGCGAAAAAGCGAGCGAATGGGGAAGGCACCATATATAAGTCCGGCAAACGCTGGCGCGCTCAGATATCTATAAACGGGAAACGGATTGGTAATTCCTTTAATTCTAAATCAGAAGCCCTTAAATGGCGGGATTCGATGCGGAATAAGGTAAATAAGGGTCTTACATACGAGGCGACAAAAATAACTGTATATCAATATCTTACTGATTGGTTGCCGAAACATGCTTTGACCGTTAAACCTAGAACCATTGAAAACTACACCCAAATTTCACGAGATTATATTATCCCCTACATTGGTGACGAGAAGCTGCATGATCTCCGTACTCGGGATATCGAAAACCTATATGTAGATTTACACAAGAAGGGTGTTAGTGCTCGTAATATCCGTGTAACACATTCCGTCTTTCACCGAAGTTTAGAGGACGCCGTGAGAGATGATATCGTTGGGTTTAATGCTGCACATGGTGCTCGAAAACCAAGAGCACCTCATAAAGAGATGCAGTATTGGGATGATAATACCGTCATGCAGTTTCTTATGTATGTCATAGATGATCGAAACGAAACCCTTTACCATATTGCAATTAAATATGGGCTGCGCCAGGGTGAAATACTTGGTTTAATGTGGTCCGATCTAAATTGGATGAAAGGAACTCTGCAAATTAAACGTCAAGTACAACGAGTACCTGGTAAAGGACGAGATTTCTCTCCTCCAAAAACCAGATCAGGCCGGCGGACCATTTCTTTAGGGAGAGAGACATTACAATTGTTACGCAAGCATAAAGATCGACAACAACTTGAAATTGCCCTGGCTGGTCCTAAATGGGAGGATTACAATCTCATTTTTCCTTCAAGACTCGGTACCCCACATAGTGGTTCAAATCTCTTGAAAGAATTTAAACGAACCACTAAGGCTGCCGGCTTACCTCAAATCAGATTCCACGACTTGCGCCATACGAATGCATCAATAATGCTAAATGAACAAATATCCATTGTTGCAGTCTCCAGAATCCTCGGGCACACAAAACCAAGCACTACGATGGATTATTATGGACACTTAATCCCTGCAACATATGAAGCCATTGGGGATCGCATGGATGAATTGCTAACACCCGTTCCGGTTGATGTGGGGGATAAAAGCGAAGTTCTGGGACAGAATCTTAGCGATTCTACATAAATATCCAGTCCCAATTGCACCGCAATTGCACCGCCAAATGTCTTAAAACAAAAAACCTGACCGATTTCAGGCCGTTTTGTCTAAATAAATTGGTTGTTCAGTCGACAAACAACCAGTAAACTGATATAGGGCGGGTGGGAATCGAACCCACAAGGTATCTCTACCGGCGGATTTTAAGTCCGCTGCGTCTGCCAGTTCCGCCACCGCCCCTTACAGGCTGTATTTTAACCCGAAAAGGGCTCCGGTCAAGACGGTTTACCCCAATCAGCCAGACCGCTAAATCAAATTTTTCCTCTTTTTATACCAGACCGCGTAGCGGGAGTAGAAATGCACCAGCGGCGATGACAGCCGGCAGTCCTGCCTGGCGTCCCTCAGGGCTTCTCTGAAACCGGAGGCGTCCTGGAATTCCCGCATGACCAGCCTGGCTTTGCCAAGTTCAGCCGGGTGGTGGGCGTCTGACCCGACTGTCTTCAGCAGGTTGTATTCTTCAGCAAATTCTTCCGCTTCCCGGTTGAAACCCGCTTTCATGCAGCGGGCGTTGAAGGTCTCGACCGCGTCGATTTTATCCACGATCTCCAGCAGGTCGTTCAACTCCCAGGCGCCTTTGCGGTAGGCGTCGAAAGGGTGCGAGACGCTGATCACGGCGCCCTGTTCTCTCAGTCGCTCGATTGTCTCCTGCGGGCTGAGCCCCGGGGGGATGCGTTCCTGCATAAAATACCCCAGCAGTTCGCCCTTTGAGGTGAAGATCTCCTCTGCGATGATCACCCGTTCCGGAGCGATCTCCTTTACCCTGAGGGCGCCTTCAATCGAGTTATGGTCGCTGATCGCAACCATGTTTATCCCCTTGCGGTCGCAGGCCGGGATTATCTGTTCAGGTTTGAACAGGCTGTCTTTCGAGTAGATTGTGTGGCAGTGAAGTTCAAGGCTGGGCATGGCGTTTTTATGGGACTGTTGTGAATACCCGTCTGGATATTAATTCAGCTGGATTAAAGTTAATTTACCTCTTCCCTGGGATTATTAAGTCCGCGGTTTATTAATCCTGTGGATTTTTTATCCTGTGGATCAATAATCCCGCCCCCAGAACTGCTGCGGCGAGAAGCGTCAATCCAACCGCCGCCTGCAGGACTGTCTTTGGTTCCATCCCCGGCATCACCACCTCGCCGTCCGCGTAAGACTGGAACATTTTCCCCCATTTGGTATCCAGCGCCGTTTTTACCCGTTTGCGCCCAACAAACGGGTACCAGTAAACGTTATGGTAGAAATTGCTGGCAAAATAAGACCAGGGCACCAGCGGGCTTTGCAGCATTATTTTTTCAAGCGGTTTAAGCGGGCCGTGGTAGATCAGTTTCTGCCCCCGACTGGCGAAGGTGTCCTCCTGGATAAAACCCCACGGGACTTCGTTTTCGATATCATATCCGATTATGTTAATCTGTTTGGGGTTACCAATCCCGAGCCCGAGCTCGTGCGCCCTGCGGATGAATTGGATGCTCATAGGGTCAAAACCCTGCAGTTTCGCCGAGACCGCATCGATCGCCACCTGGTCGGCGGAGGCGAGCAGGATGTCTTTCTCATGCCAGCGCATCGCCCGCGGCCCCGGCCCGTCGCCCGCAAATGTACCGTCCATCAGGGCGAATATACCGGGATGGATATCCTGCTGGATCATCAACAGGTCGACGATTGTGTCGTGGATAACGGAGTGGGTCCAGTGCCTGTTGCGGTGCAATAACCCGCCAAATGCATTTTTCATCGCCCCGGTGATCGTTGTGAAGACATGCGTCTTGACCGTCGGGAGGTGGATGATATTCATCCCTACCAGCGCCTTCGGGATGAATATCCCATCCTGGTACACCTTGTCCAGCACCAGCAGCTCTCTTTTGGGGATGTATTCGATCCACTCAAAATCCTGGTCGTACAGGTAAAGGCACGGCACGTTATATTTATCCGTGATGTATTTGTGTTTGTTATTGACCTCCGCATCCGATGTGTCAACCACCACTGTATCATTATGCACCCCCACCAGGTCAGTGTACCCGGCGTTTAGAAGCGTCTGGATGGCGCCTTCAATCTGCCAGGGAGTGGAAGAACAGGCCGGGTACCAGGTCTGCCAGGAAATATTGATTTTGAGACCGGTCTGGATACCCCTCGGCAGGGCCTCTTGAAACCCGGCTTTGTGCATAACGTTTGCTACATCTTCAAAAACAGTTTCGGGGGAGGTTTTAAGGACAGCCACTACCCCTTTACCCGGGTAATTGTTCATGATTTTTCACCCTATATGTGTAATAAGCGAAATTGAGGTATTAAAACCAGATCATATTATAAGCCAAATCCATCTGGCGGTTTCCGGCGGCCGTAATTTATAATTAACTTAATTGCGGCGACCAATAAATTAAACCAGGAAAGTGAAATGAATATTGCAGAGAGTACAAATTTTATTGCAAGCGAAGAAATTAATATTGCGCTGGATCGGGGAAGGCCAGTAGTGGCGCTCGAATCAACTGTGATCACCCACGGCCTACCTTATCCCGCCAACCTGGAGCTGGCGCTGGATATGGAGCGGGTTATCCGATCATCAGGGGCGGTTCCGGGGACGGTTGCGCTTTTGGACGGCCAGATCCGGTTGGGCCTGGCAGAAAGTGAGCTGAATCGGCTGGCGAGTGAAAGCGGGATGCATAAAATTGGGGCGCGTGACCTGGGGTTTGCAGTCTACAATAAATGGAGCGGGGGCACTACCGTCGCCGGGACCATTATCTGCGCCCATGCCGCCGGAATAAAGATCTTCGCGACTGGAGGGATTGGCGGTGTCCATCGCGGGGAGGGCGCCGACGTCTCCGCAGACCTCATCCAGCTCTCCCGGACCCCAATAATTGTTGTATGCGCGGGGGCCAAGGCGATCCTCGACCTGCAGGCGACAGTCGAGTACCTAGAGACCCACGGGGTGCCAGTAATCGGCTACCGGACAACTGATTTTCCAGCATTTTACTCGGTAAAAAGTGGAATCGGGTTGGAATGTTCAGCTGAAAGCCCTGAGGAAATCGCTGAAATTGCCCTTAAGATGGGAAGCCTTGGCTTAAATAGTGCCCTGTTGGTGGTAAACCCACCCCCGGCTGAAAGCGCCCTGCCCTTTGAAGAAATTAATGCTGTTATAAATGATGCTGTTGAAGAAGCGGAGCGGGAAGGGGTCTCCGGAAAAGAGGTCACCCCGTACCTGCTTGGAAAAGTGGCGGAAAAGACCTCCGGCGCGAGCGTAAAAGTTAACCTCGCTCTGCTCAAAAACAACGCAAAACTAGCTGCAGAGATATCTATTGCGTATAGCCTTAGATTAAAATCGAACCTATGAATGTGTTTCTGCAGATGATCATGGTGCGTTAAGTGGGTGTAGGCGTGCGGGTGCTGGTAGGCCAGGGCGTGATTGTGGGGGTTACCGGTGTGCGGGTAGGTGACGGCCAGGGCGTGCGGGTTGGAGTCCTGGTGGGAGGTCTGTAAGGAGTTGCGGTCGGTCTGAGTGTGCTGGTTGGACGCAGTGTAACAGTGGGGAATGGAGTCCGGCTTGGGGCTGTTGTGGGGGATGGCCAGGGGGTACGCGTCGCGGTCCTGGTGATTGTCGGAGTTTTGGATGGCGTAAATGTTGGGCTGGGCATTGCTGTTGGGGGATCGCCTTCCACGGTAAACACACCACTCTGCTTCCAGTTCAGGCCTGTAAATATCTGCACCTGGTACTCACCGGCAATCCACTCTGAAGGGTCAGGCTCCCAGTCGGTAAAACCAAGCCCGCCGGAACCGCCGTTCCAGGGAATTGTTTCATAATGGACCAGTTCATCCTCCCTGTACCAGAGCGCCGACCACTGCGAACCGACGACCATATTGTCGTAACTGAAAACCGCATACATGTGGTTGACCGGATTCTGGAACACCTCCCCGGGTTTTAAAGGACGGTATTGTTCGTCCAGCCCATCCGTAAATGTCAACCGGCTGAAAACCGCTTCCGGATTCGGGGTAATTGTGCTTTCGAACTCAATTTCAATTGAAAGCGGGATTTTTGGGGTGGGTGAGGAGGTTGGGGTGTGAGAGATAACCGGAGATGGGGTTATTGAGGGTGTCAGTGTTATTGATGGGGTAACCGTGATGGTAGGTGTGTGGGTGATTGTTGGGGTTAGCGTGAAGGTGGGCGTGGGGGGGAAGACCTGGTAGATTAAAGTTTCCGCCTGGGTCGGCAGCAGGAGAGCTACGATTATCAGGACCAGTGATAAGAACAGCAACCGCCATCCGCGAGTCATTGTCACTCTGCGCATCCTGAAAAATGGTAGCGTGCGCGCCCTCCGGATCATCCTGATCCCCTGCCACAGGAGGAATAATATGGCAATTACTGTGATTACTAGCGCAGTTTGGATACCGGTGTGAATGTCGAGGGACATTGGTCTGTTGATTATTTATTAAATGAAACACTCAAATAATTATTCGATATTAGCGATTATATCAAAGCTGAATTATTTGTTCCAAATCGCTGTCTGCGGGGGATGCAGCTAGAAAGTTATTCTAAGGCGACATAATTTCGCAGGCTTCCAATCCCCTCAATTCGTGTTTCTAGGTTGTCGCCGTTGTTTAGCTGCCCCACACCGGCAGGCGTTCCTGTCAGGATGATGTCTCCTGCTTCCAGTGTCATAACCGAAGTTATAAATGCGATTAACTGCCGGATGCTGAAGACCATATCCCTGGTTGTGGACATCTGACGCATCTCTCCGTTTACATAACAGGTTATTAAAGCATCCGCGGGGTCAAAATCTGTCTCTATCCAGGGTCCAACCGGGCAAAATGTGTCAAAACCTTTTGCGCGTGTCCACTGCCCATCGCTCCGCTGGAGGTCCCTGGCGGTGATATCGTTACCAATCGTATAACCTAAAATATAGTCTTGGGCTGTCTCGGTGGAGATCCAGCGTCCTTTTCTGGAAATAACGATCACAAGTTCCGCTTCATGTTCGACTTGTTTCGATTGGGGAGGCAGGCGGATCACATCATCAGGTCCGATCAGCGCCGAGGGCGGTTTGAGGAAAATTAACGGCACTTCGGGTAATTCGCTGTTATGTTCTTTTGCATGGGCAGCATAATTTCTGCCGATGCAGATAATCTTTGTCGGCTGAACCGGTGTCAGGAGCTTCACATCTTCAAGAGGGATTTTGGCTTCCTGGCGCTGAAAATCACCATACGGATTTCCCTGCATCGGTCCAACCAATATGGAGCCCCGATCATCAAATGACCAGCCATTTTCAATATCCCCATTTGGTTTCTGGTAACGGACGAAACGCATGGATATACTGCCTGCGGGGTTTGAAGTAACTTAACCGGAATTCTTTAGGTTGAATTCCGTCTAATCCGAAACGGATTGGATTTGCTTTACATAATTTGAAACAGCCTGTTCTGAACCGCGGTAGCGCTCTTCATATTTCCAGCGCAGTACCTGTGATAGTGAGTAGACCACGGCTTCGAGAGAGACTATCCCAGCTCCAATCCCAGGATGCGTCTGGGCGGAAATGACAGTATCGGCATGTCTTGCGGAGGCTAACGAAGCTGCCCCTACAATTGCGGCGGTTGGAATATTCTTATTCTGGGCTTCTTTTAATGCCCTGGCGATGTACGGGGCTTGGCCTGCAACCTCCATCGCAAGCAGTAAGTCCTGTGGGGTAGAGATATTCACTGTTCGGGCCAAATCAGCGATTCCAGACCTGGCGATATAAACCGGGAAGCCGCCCTCTTCAAGGTACAGCACCAGACTGTATGCGGTTGGCTGGGTGGGTCCTTCAGCCAGGATAACAATTCGTCTGGCTTCTCCAATGCGATCAACCAGATTATTGAGAGCATCGACATCCAGGGAATTGCGGGTTCTCTCCATCGCCAGGGTGACTTCATCCATGGCTTTAAACGCGATTCCGGTCACTGAACCTGGATCCTGGGCTTCCACAGGCCGGATTAACAGCTCCGACTTCACCCGCGACCTGATTTCCCGCTGTAATTGTGGGTAGCCGGTATATTCAAGGGATTGGGAGAAGCGGACAACAGTGGCGGCATCCAGGTCTAGGGCATGGGCGAGTTCACTGGCAGTCATGAATGCCGCTTCAACATATGAATCTAGCAGGAAATCTGCAAGTTTTGCGAAACTCTTCGACATCTTGGAACGTTCAGCTCTGATTTTTTCTTCGTAATTCATGATATGCTTCCTCCCTTTATTAAAGCTTATATACTCCGGCCTTTGCCATTATGATAGTCAAACATGACTGCGAGTGTAACATATTAAAACAGATAGTGCAATACAAAGTGATTATTAATACATCTAATACAAATAATGCTTACAGTTATATTCTTGAAAATAAATATGCGTAATGAACAATTGGGGGTCTATTGACAAATTGTTGAACTCGCAATATAAAAGGCGCTGAACTATTTCACCTATTTATTGGGCGGATAGCTCAGTTGGTTAGAGCGTTTCCCTTACAAGGAAGAGGTCGCAGGTTCGAGTCCTGTTCCGCCCACTAGAAACCGTTTACCTAGGACAGTCATCGAAGGAAACGCCCTGTGGTTACTAAAATAAGGCAACCGGAGGGCGTTTACCTTGGAACTCAAAAAAGCAATCCAGGGCTTCAAAATCGATAGACTTTCCTCCGGTTTCAGCCCCAATACCATAAATAATTACATATTTCATTTAAGCAAATTTGTCGATTACCTGGGGAATCCAGAACTTGAAAAAATCTCTTCCCAGGACATAAAAGATTATTTTTATTACCTGAAAAGTGAAAAGAGGATATCCGCATCCAGCCATCATGCAGTTTGGAAATCCGTCCGGTCGTTCTTCAATTGGGCATCAGCTGAATTCGGCCTTGAAAGACCGGATAATATCCCTTCCCCCAAATACCAGAGCAAACCGATCTCCCCATTCTCAAACAAGGAGATCTATGCAATAATCTCAGCCTGTGACCGGACCGGACCTGCTAAAACCGAGAAGCGGATCCCATTCACAATGACCAGGCCGACCGCCAAAAGGGATAAAGCGATTATTCTATTTCTTCTGGATACAGGGATCAGGGTTTCGGAATTATCTCGCCTGAAAGTGGGAGATGTGTTTCTCGAAACAGGAGAGGTTATTATTAATCCCTTCCTGAGCGGGAAAAAATCCCGGTCCAGGATTGTTTATATCGGGAAAACTGCCAGAAAAGCTGTATGGTCCTACCTTGCAGATAGGGGAGATGCCACTGAGGAGCAACCGTTGTTTATAGCCAGATCCGGCCGAAGGATGACCAGGGATTCAATCTTGAAGATTGTGAAATCTATAGGAAGAAGGGCTGGGGTGCAAAGATGCCATCCGCATAGATTCAGGCACACCTTTGCTATTCAGTATTTGAGAAATGGGGGAGATGTATTTACACTACAGCGATTATTGGGTCATTCCAGCCTGGAAATGGTCAGACAATACCTGGCGCTTGCTGATACCGATGCAGCTGAAGCGCACAGGAAGGCGAGTCCGGTAGATCGGTGGGGGCTGTAATTAAGCAGCTGCAGCCCCTTTTTTATGGTGTCACTTTGTAAACTTCAATCCTGGAAATCCCCCAAAAACAAAGGTATAAAAAGACCAATCTCGTCAAATAAACTGCTAGAATCGCCATTTAAGCGGTCAAATTGCCATTCTAAGGGTTTTCCCCCTGTGCGTATGGATTCAATGACATTCTGATTTCAGATTTCGGAATTGAGAATAGTTCTCCCCCTGTGCGGTTGGGGTTAGTTTAAATACCGCATTCCGAAAAACAAGTAATGTTGAACTTTTCGAAATCGAAAAGTTGAAAGGTAAAGATGATAAATATCGTCCCCCGTCTTATGATACCAAGACACCCCATGTTGCAAAGTCGAATGGAAATAACGATGAGAAAAACTGACCCTTGACGGTGAATTAAAAACCGTTATATAATCTTAGTAATTGAATAGTTGGCTCTCTCCAGAATATGCGGAGAGACATCTCGGAGATGAACGCCCGATGCCTGTTACAGGTGTCGGGCGTTTTGTTTTAACCAAAAATTAAAAAGCTACTGCCATAAAAAAACCGCCCCAGGTCCTCGGATCCCGGAGCGGTGACAGCAACAAACAGGGTGTTGCCATGAACAATAATAATATAAAACTACATTTGAAGTCAAACCCGGACCAGGGGGCGATACCGGACGATTTTCCACAACCCGATTTATCAAAACCGCCATTCAATGGCTATATACGTTCATTAATCCTGGCGCTAATGTTCGATCTCGACCATTTGCGGGATCTGGCGATCGAAAAGCTCGAAAATGTCGCTAAAGAATATCGAGATGATATTGAGGGGGAATTCTGATGACTGGAAATCCGCAGTTTATAGCGCAGGATGCTGAAGCATCAGTGCTGGGCGCAATTCTAATCAACCCCGACATAATTCCCGACCTGGGGTTAGAGGGAAAGCACTTCCAAATTCACAGACACAGGTGGATCTGGGAAGCTGTATTTCGGTTGTATGATGAGGACGTGAAAATTGACGCCCTGACGATTGCGAACGAACTGGAGAGGAGCAAAAAACTTAAGGAAATTGGCGGCCAGGCGTTTCTCGCCAGTCTTGTAACTAGTACACCGACCTATCTTCACGCTTTTGATCACGCTGAAATATTAAAGAAAAAATGGGGACAGCAGCAGGTAGAGCGGCTGGGGGAGGAACTGCAGAGGATCAACCTCAACGGATCCGATCCTGAAGAAAAAGAGAAAATTTTCAGGGAGCTGGGTGAAGTATTTTTAAAGAATGGCAGGTCGGAGAGCAAATACAGGGTAAGGAATGCTGCATTTGCATTAGAAAATCAACAACCTTCGGAATATATCGTTCAAAATCTTTTCGGGAAAGGAAGTGTATCAGTAATCCCCGGCGCTCCAGGAACAAAAAAAACATATTCGCTACTCTCGTGCGGGGTTTGTGTTGCGATGGGTGAACCCTGGTTGAGGTTTAACACCAAGAAGAGCAACGTACTGTTTGTGGATGAAGAGAGCGGCGAGAAGCGGTTATCTCGAAGGCTGGGAGAAGTTTTGAGGGGAGAGTTTGGGGACGAGACCACAGCAATTAATTTTATCAGCCTGGCACAGTTTGACCTAAGGGATCCAGTTGAAGCGGTCTTGCTGCAGGATTTGATTGTGGATCTGGATGCTGAATTTGTAATAATCGATGCCCTGGCGGACATAATGCCCGGGGCTGACGAAAATGCAGTAAAGGATGTGCATCCGGTATTCATGAGGTTGCGGAGAATGGCCGAAGAGACGGGCGCTGCCATTGTAATAATTCACCACACCAATAAAGGCGGAGGATTCCGGGGATCCACAGCAATCAGCGGGGCAGTAGATTTAATGCTTATCATGGAATCAAAAAAGGACGAGGCTAGGATTGAATTCAAGACCGAAAAGGCCAGGGACATAGAGCCGATCAGCTTTTCAGCTGAAGCACATTGGTCAGACGGAAAGTTCTGGATGACAGATTGTGACCCCAGGGAAAAGCCAAAGACTTTTAGCAAGGCACAAAAATATGTATTGAAATATTTGCTAAAGAATGGCCCTTCTCTGGTGGGGGAGATTCAATCCGATCCAAAAGATTGCACAGAAGCAGCTGCGAAACGAGCGGTTTATGATTTAGCCGGGGATGACCTCATCACCCGAATTGACGAAGGTGGCCCGGGTGTTCCCGCAACTTATTCTCTAACCGAAAAGGGAAATTCTTTTGCTAATGCGGAGGCAAATAGAGAAAATGAATAAATTAGCTGTGAAGCCTGTACCTGTTACCTGTGAAGCCATTAAGAATAATGGCTTCACTTCACAGGTAACCCGTGAAGTCTCACTGGTTTTTCACAGCTTTTCACAGGTCACGGGTTTGGATTGGAGATGACAAATAAGGCGGTGCGTATCTTTGCAAAACCCGTCCGGATACTGTGCGAACGAGATTTTGGAGGTTGAATTGCTGAGAAGGTTACAGTAACTAACCTCATATAATCATAGGCATTTACTGTAAAAAGATGTATAATTACAGTAACTTACAAGATACTGTAAATCAAGGGAGTAAATGTCATGAAAGCAGCGATTTATTTGCGAGTTAGTACTGAGGAACAATTAAAAAATGGCTATGGAATTGAAGCGCAACGTGAACAATGTGTGGCAATGGCAATGGTTAAGCAGTGGAATGTTGTCAAGGAATACAGCGATGACATCTCGGGGAAAAAAGACGAAACCCAACGACCCGGGCTTGCTTCGCTCATGGAGGAAGTTTGCTCGGGAAATATTGAAGCAGTTATTGTATCTGCTTTGGATAGGCTTGGCAGGTCTACTCGAATGGTTTTACGAATTGTTGATAGGCTGGATAGTTGTAATGCTGAGTTGGTTTCCTGTAAGGAAAGCCTGGATACTTCTACTCCACAAGGTAGGTTTGTCTTGAGAATGTTTGCTAGTTTGGCCGAGTTAGAGCGAGATAATATCGTCCAAAGAACCACTGAGGGGCGAGACGCTAGAGGGCGAATTGATGGAGAGCGTGGTGGTCGTTTACCGATGGGGTATATGAGGACAGATGAAGGAATTGTTGTTGTTGAAAATGAGGCTGAAATTGTAAGAGATATTTTTTCTCAAAGGGAAGCGGGAAATACTCTGACAGCTATAGCAGAAAATTTGAATTCCAGGGGGATACGAACCCGTCGTGAAAAATCATGGCATGCTTCAAGCGTAAGGGAAATTCTGCTTAATGAGGATAAATATCTAGGCGGCTTACGTGGACTCAGTAAAGATGTTCATTGGTTGAAGATTATTGATTGAGGTTATTTATGACAGCAAGCGGGAAAATTGATGTAATGTCGGATGCTGAAATCAAGCAGAGGCAGCAAGCCCCCAGGAAGCACGGAGTCAGGTCGTTTCAGGTGCGTGGAGAAGAAGCCCTGGACGAATCCGGAAGATCACGGCTGGAGGAGCTGAAAGAACAGGTCCAGGACCGGGAAGGTGTTATTGCTTTAATGCAGGAACGTGCTGCAAATGCGGTCATGGTAACAGAATTGGTAATGTCTTTTGTGGCAAAGGAATTAAAAGCAGGAAAGTCGTTATCTTCTATTCCAATATTCCGGAGCCTGCCTGCTTATATGAACACGGCTGGCAGGGCTTTGAAGGATCTGGCAAATGAAATGCCTGAGAAAAAAGGGATTGCTGATGCTGAAGTGGTCTTGAATGCGGTGAAGAATGCAGAAGAAAACTGAAGAATTGGTGAATCACTGGCGTGATGTTGGTCCTATTGAATGGGCTGAAGGTCCGTTTGGATGGATAGGTATTGACGGAAATCCAATCACTCTCGAAGCCTGGCAAAAGGCAGTTCTGGGTGCCTGGTGGGCGCACAGGGACTCGATTTCAACCCTTTTGATATCCAATATCAAAAAGACTGGAAAAACCTTTTTAAACGGTATTGTGCTGGCCTGGCGCTGGCTTGCTCTTCCTGGGGAACACTTTGCAGTTGGGAATGACCTGGACCAGTCAGCCGGGAGGCAGTTCAAACAGATTGCAGATATGGTCATTAGAAATGAATATTTGAAAAGAAACACTAGAGTATCAAGCAAACAACTGGTGTTTGAACCAACCGGAAGCACGGTCCAGGCGCTTTCAGTTGATGCGGCCGGAAACGCTGGAGCCAATCATCTTACAGCAAGCCACACAGAAGCCTGGGGAATCATTTACGAGGGTGGGCGAAGGGCGTATGAAGAACTCACGGTTCCCCCTGGGACATTTTACGGTTTTCCCGCAATGCGAATTGCTGACAGTTATGCTGGTTTTGACGGTGAATCTGAAACATGGCATGACCTTGTTGATCGGGGGCTGAAAGGTAAGAAAATATCGGACGAGTGGGGAATCTACAGCAATGGCGGTTTGCTGCTTTTTCATATAAATGGGGAGGAAGCCCAGCGGCGCTGTTTTAGAGGATCCCCAGAAGATGCGGAAATCTATTATTCTGAGCAGCGTATGAATCTCAGAAATGGGACCTACTTGAGATTACACGAAAACAGAAGGGCGGCTGGGAGTGAGCAATTTATATCCCTGGAGGAATGGGATAAATGTATTGATCAAGACTTCAGGCCGCTACTCCCGGATTTGAGTAAAAATCTTTTTCTGGCAGTAGATGCTTCCACAAAGCATGACTCTTCAGCTGTGGTAGCTGTTTACTATGATCGGGATATGGGAAAGGTTTGTCTTGCCAGGCATCGGATCTGGCATCCTTCAACCCATCAACCCTTAGACCTTGATGCAACTATTGGGGATTATTTGCGAGGGATGAGGGACAGTTATCATGTTGTTGAGGTTCGATATGATCCATATCAGATGCATGATCTTTCCACAAGGCTGCGGTCTGATGGTTTGAGAATGGTTGAATTCCCCCAGAGTGTACCGAACTTGACCAGGATGGGACAGAACCTCTTCGAACTGATAAAAAACCGGAACATTCTTTTATATCCGGATGCCGAAATGCGGAGATCTGCAGGTCATTGTGTTGCTATGCAATCCTCAAGGGGTTGGCGAATTGCGAAAGAGAAAACATCCCATAAGATAGATGTGGTTGTGGCACTGGCAATGGCAGCAATTGGGGCTGTAGAAAACGCTCATTATATTGAACCCAGCAAGTTGATCTCGTTTTGGTGAGAGAAAATGGAAATGCTATCCAGCGAAGAGATAATCAAATGTCCTGGTTGTTACCGATCCTGGCGCTCGTTGTTGGAGCTGCAGCGGTTAGGGGAGGTCCGAAAATTGGGGCTGAAACTGGAAGCCGTTTGTCCTGGCTGCGGCTGCGTTTTTGCGGTCAATAAATACTGGAAAAAACAAAATGGCGAACAAAGTTAGTTGGGGAGAGGGGATCAAGCCCGGCATGGATGCGAGTCAAATATTCCTTGATCCTCATAAGAGGCTGGGTGCTGCGGTCTGTCTCCAGGCTGTGAAAGACTTCCAGGATAACAATATTATCAAAGCCCTGGATGCCCTTTTATTCTGGCTGGATGATGGGCCTGTATGGTTGGATGCCCTGGGTTTTGAGGGGGATGGTCCGGTTGAGGTTTTGGTAAAAATAGCTGGAGGCAGATATGAGACAAGAAAAATTAAGCGAAATTGTCCGGAAGGAAGTCAAGGACATGACCTACCAGGAAATAAAAAAATTCCAGCGGGAACTGGTGAGGGATCTTCCGGAATTTATAAAAGAAAAAGCCCAAAGAGCCAAGCAGGATAAAAACACAAATTGAAATTGAAAAATAAAGGAGTCTAAACCATGAGCGATAACGAAAGACAATTACGGGAGATTGTCAAGAATTCCCAGGCATTATTGGAATCTCTTGACAACCTGGAAGCCGAACCATATTTCCAAAAGAAATGGTCCCGGGATTATCGGACCAATGTTAAGTGGTCATTGGATTTACTTAAAGAACGATACAACTACGTATTTTAACAATGTGCGATGACTATATGCGGACCTTGTTCGAAAGAACGGCAGAAGTCCTTTCCGGGAGGGATATTTTTCTTAGGTTTCGATACCCAATCGATCGGGGAGCAAGGGCAACAATTTTCCGGTCAAAATCCGGATATTTTGTTATGGACATAAAGCCGGCTGGGAGTTGGGAGACGAAATTTAGATCCATGCTTCACGAGGCTGCACACGCAAAATATCACCTGAAGGAAGCGGCAAAATTTGATTGGCTGGAAAGACCAAGCGGATCATTTGAGCGATCCGAAGAGTCCTGGCGAAAATACGAAATTGATCCCGAGGAAATCGAGGCTGACAACCAGGAGGAGGAATGGGCAGCCCTGGCTGATGAGCTGGTTGAGAATATCGAAACGGGGGATACAGAACGGGACCAGATTTTTTGCAAATGTGTTGCATTAAAACTCTATTACGAGCTGAAAAGGAAACATTATGAGCATGACGAAACTTGAACAGGAACTAAAAAAAGCAATTGACCGCCGGGCTGAATTGGGCGGCGAACTGGAAGCGGTCCAGGCTGAACTTGAAATTCAAAGAGGGCGGCTTGCGGATGACGTTTATAACCGAGCGAATCCCAAGAAAACCCAGGACGAAATTATCCGGTTGAATGAACAAGAACAAGCATTAAAGGCTGCAATCCAAAAGGCGGATGGGCTTGTAACCGGGTTGAGTGCTGATCTGGAAGCAGCGAAAAAGGACCGGGCGATTAAAGAGATCCAGCAGCTTGAAAAAATCGGATCTGATCATGTTGTTGCGTTTTTCTCCGCTTTATATCAGGCGGAGGAGGCAGCGGAAAAAGCCCGGGCAGTTTACAAGGATATGATTGAAATCCAAAATCGATTCCAATTGGGATCTGACGGGCTGCAGCTGCAGCGGCTGATCACTTGGGTGGAATACAACCGGAACGAACGGGAACTATTTTTAAATAAGTTTTCGAAGGACCGCCCGGACCTTGCGAAGGCGGCGCAAAAATGAAATCACAAGTCACAATCCCCAGGGAAGCAGTTGGAAATAAAATCACCATTTGGCTGGAACACCCGGGATACCCGGACCGGTTTTTTTGCGTTGGTGCATTCTGGAATTGGGACAAGGCTCCAACCGTATCGATTGATCGGTTGGATTATTACGAAAATCAATCCAACGTGGTTTTAATCAACCTGGAGGAAACGGAACATGACGAAGCAAGCTGATATTAAAAAATTAGAGAAAGACGTTGAGGAACTTAGGGCTTTACGTGCAAGGCTTATAGAAAAATATGGCGAGAAACAATCGAAAAAAGCGGTTTATGGTATTGACCAGGAAATCGAGCAAACGATCCAAAGAATAGCCAAAGTTGAAATGAAAGATCTCCGGACCGATACTGTGCAAACATGGTAAGTTACCTCTTGTTGAGCGGAGGGAGGGTTGTCCTGATCCGCAACCCTCCCATATGGGAATAAAATAAAAGGAATAATGATATGGCAAACCCAGAGATAAATATTATTGTGAAAGCAGAAGCTGATGATGCAATTAAAGATTTCAGAAAATTAAGCGCAGCTACAGAAGAAGTTGGTGATGAAATGCGGAACATGGGGGACGAGTCGAACCTGACCTCCGGAAAATTATCACTCCTGGATGGGGCGATGGTTGCGCTTGGAGGAGTTGCTGTAAACATGGGGATGCAGTTTGCCCGGTCTATTCCCCAAATGGTAGAACTTGGAGCGACCTTCGACCGGGCGCAGACCGCCCTTGAGGGATACGCAGGGGGAGCATTGGAGGCGGAAATCTATACAAAAGCTGTTAAGGATGCTGCTAATGGGGCAATATCCGAATTAACAGCAATGGAAAATGCGTCCCGGTTGCTGGCTATGGGGCTTGCAACAAACACGGATGAAGCAGCACAATTAACCGAAATGGCAATCACCCTGGGGGCATCTATGGGGAAGGATGCTAAAACAGCATTTGACGAATTCACTCTACTATTGGCGAATCAATCAGTTGAGCGATTTGATACCTTTGGAATTGCTGCTGCAGAAGTTCGGGCAAGAATAAACGAATTAACTGCCGCAAATGAAGGGTTGGACCGCCAGACCGCATTCATGATCGCAACAATGGAGGTTGGTACGCAGAGTTTAAATGAACTGAAAGAGGCTGGGTTTGAAGCCGGAAACGAAATGGAGGAAATGCGGGCGATTGTTGAGGATACCAAAGCTGAATTTGGGCTGATGTTGTGGCAGGGAGTAATGCCCTTAATGCGTGGTTTATTAGACCTGCGAAAAGCCAACATGGAAAATAAGAACCAGGCATTGGAGACCAGCAACTCATTTGAGGAATATTTGCAGTCCGTACACAACCTGAAAGGTGGATCCGCTGCTCTGCGGCTTGAGGTAATTGAAGCAAGAAGGGAAGAATGGGAACATTACCAGGTATTGAAAGCAAAGACAGAGGAAATGGACAACCTTGCCAAATCGATAAACAATATCCCCTCCCAGAAAACCGTGGATATTACAATAAACGAAACCTATAACAGACAATGGACCGGGATGAGCGGATACTACACCGGTTACCAGGGATACCAGCACGGTGGGGAGTTCATGGTTGGCGGGATGCCGGGACCAGACAGAAACCTGATCCAGTTTATGGCAACAAAGGGGGAAACCGTGACTGTGACCCCGGCTGGACAATCGTCATCTGGAGGAATTAGGGATATAAGTTTTCATTTTAATGGGGCTGTTCTGAGTGATCCGTATGAACTTGAAAGAAAGATTCTCCCAATCATAAGAAAAGGGATCCGGATGGATAAATTGAAACAATGAGATTGGTAATAGTAAATTTTTGTATGCCAGAAGAGAACGGGTATAATTTCATTTTGAACTGGACTAATTGAAATGTGGATTACAACCCGAGAAGCCGCTGAAATTTCAGGATATAACCTGCAACATATTCGAAGGATTGCGAGGGAAGGTTTGATTAAATGCCAGAAATGGGGGCAGGAATGGATGATTGACCGGGACTCGCTGGCTGATTATATAAAACACAAAGGCAGGAGACCCAAGGCCACGGAAAACACTTGACAATGTGTGTTATAATAGTTATGTAACATGGTGTTACATACACACCAATAAATAGGGCTGTGAAAGTGCGTGAACACTCACACAACCCTGACCCATC
>Ga0180437_10002834_pt1 | contig 26809 bp, 26 predicted proteins | sample SS_ome_4_FD_132410 | JGI IMG/M metagenome (GOLD analysis project Ga0180437, IMG submission 132410) | Hypersaline lake sediment archaeal communities from the Salton Sea, California, USA - SS_3_D_1 metaG | ecosystem: Environmental > Aquatic > Non-marine Saline and Alkaline > Hypersaline >... | reverse complement strand
TTTGCCTGCTGGAAATAGTAATTATGATATCGCCTTAAAAAATACATCCTCAGGCGGCCAAATCAGAGGAAGTGTTGTATGCGATACTGGAGATTCTTTAAAGATCACCAGTTTCTCAAATATCGCTGGCAAAGGGGAAACAAGCAAAGTTTTGAATTTTAATCCTTCAGGGTGTTCGACCGTTATTGCAGTATTGACTAACCAATCTCAAACTGCAGCAAATCCCAATATTTGTACTCTTCAAAGCTATAAAATATCCACAAGTCCTGCCACAGTATATACATTTATCCCATTGATCACGTACCAAATTGCGAATATTACCCCTCCGAATGAAATCCCGAACTGGAATTTCGAAAAGGGATCGACGGATTGGACTGAATATTCCTCCAATGGTTGGAACCTTATAGTCGATTCTATCCTGCCCGGCATCACTACACACAGTGGGAATTGGCTAGCATGGCTTGGGGGTGATAACAACGAGATATCTTACATCGAACAAGAAATAGTTGTTCCTAAAGATTACACAAATTTGAGTTATTGGTATTGGATTGATTCTGATGATGAATGTGGAGTAGATTTAGATTTTGTTGAGATAGTGATTAATGAATCAGAGGTAGAAGATTCATTTGTTCTTTGTACGACAACCTCTACAAACGGGTGGGAAAAGAAGGAGATTGATCTAGAACCTTACGCAGGGAAAAATATAGATTTCAGAATCCGGGTACAAACCGATGAATCGATACCAAGCAGTATTTTCTTAGAGGATTTTGTATTCGATACCGCAGAAGTGTTATTTTCAACGCAACCCTTAAATTCTATTATGCAAAAAACATCACCAATCTACAAATCTGATGTGCTAGGAAAATAATCCTAACATAAATTAATTAAACTAAATTTAGATAGCGGACTATTTTATATATCAATCCCAGTAGATATATAATCTGGAATCGATAGCAATTCTTTATGGGGATTTACTATTTAAGCACTGGTCCAGCCGATAAAACTTCAGTTGGACTCTTATCTTCGAATTTCTTAAAATTATCAATAAAACGAGCGGCAAGGTCACGGTATCTTTTCATATAGGCTTCCTGGCTTGGCCATGACGATGCAGGATCGAGCACAATATCGGGGACACCGGGACAACATTTTGGTACCTGGAATTTGAATATCGGATCTTTGATATATTCCACATCATCCAATTTTCCATCCAATGCTGCATTGAGCATTGTCCTTGTATATTTAATGCTGATTCGCTTTCCAACTCCGTACGGACCTCCGACCCAACCTGTGTTTATCAGCCAGCAGCTTACGTCATATCGCAATATCTTATTCTTCAATAAATCTGCATATTTCGCGGGATGATGCACCATAAAAGGACCTCCAAAACACGTACTGAAGGTAATCTCTGGTTCCTCTCCTAATCCGATTTCGGTCCCTCCAACTTTTGCTGTATATCCAGAAATAAAGTGGTATAAAGCCTGGTCAGCTGAAAGTTTAGCTATTGGAGGCATTACACCAGATGCATCACAAGTTAGTAATATGATATTCTTCGGATGACCACCGCGTTTTTCCAACACTGCATTATCAATATATCCAAGGGGGTAAGATGACCGGGTGTTTTCCGTATTTTCATCATCATCTAAATCAATCATTCTTGTAACGGGATCGTAGACGACATTTTCGAGAATCGTCCCAAATTTCTGTGTACATGCATAAATCTGTGGTTCAGCAGTGGGGGACAACGCAATTACCTTGGCGTAACATCCACCTTCAAAATTAAATATCCCTTCATCACTCCAACCATGCTCGTCATCCCCGATCAAGCCGCGACTGGGGTCCGCAGATAGGGTTGTTTTTCCAGTTCCAGAAAGACCAAAGAATAAAGCTGTATCACCGTCATCTCCAATATTTGCTGAGCAATGCATGGGCATTACATTTTCCAATGGAAGGAGATAATTTAATATGGTAAAAATTGATTTCTTAATCTCACCACCATAACTGGTATCACCAATAATACACATCTTTTGATCGAAGTTTATCCCAATTACAGTTTGTTTAGGAGTATCGTCAATTTGCGGAAATGTTTTAAAGGATGGAACTGCAATAACCGTGAATTCGGGGACATGTCGGCGGTATTCCTCATTTGTCTCAGGTAGGATAAACATATTTCTTGCAAATATACTATGCCATGCATATTCCGTAATTATCCTCACCGGTAAACGGTACTGGGGGTCCGCTCCCGCATAACAATCCTGTACAAACAAATCGCGACCTTGTAAGAATCCTTGAATGCGACTGAACAACTCATCAAATTTTTTAGTGCTGTAAGGACGGTTGTATTCACCCCACCAAATATTTTTTTCGGTTGTCGGTTCATACACAATAAACTTGTCATTTGCCGCCCGGGCTGTATGGTTTCCTGTATTTACTACAATAGGTCCCTGGCAAGATATTCTCCCTTCGTTCCTAAATATCGCTTCTTCGTATAATGCTTCTGTTGGAAGGTTCCAATAGACTACATGTAGGTTCGTAAGTCCATGATTTTTCAGCCCAAAATCACTTTTTAAGCATTTTGCTTGGGCTTGTGCCGGACTCTTTATATTAAGAATATTGTTCATAGCCAATCCCTGATATATTTGCGATCACCAATAAAAATCTCGTTTGGAGAATTTGGATCCAATGACCACTTAATTCTTTCAACAGCTGAGATAATATCCTTTATACTACCAGCAAAACTCAATCGCAAGTGTCCTTCCATGCCAAAATCAATACCAGGTATTGTCACAACCAATGCTTTGTTCAGAATGTGGTTTGCTAATTCAACAGAATTATTCGTATATGCTCTGAAGTCCGGCATGCAATAAAATGCGCCTTCAGGCTCTATAACCTTAACATCGTTAAATGTGCGTAATTCCTGCATAATTACATTACGATTGTTTTCAAAAGTAAGACGTAGATTTTCAACAACGCTCTGCATTCCGGTTAATGCGCCTTCCGCGGCAGCTTGTAACAACACAGAAGTTCCAGATGTTATTTGGGATTGAATATTGCACATAACTTCAACATGTTTTTTATTTGCTGTTATCCAACCAATCCTAAATCCAGTCATCCCATATAATTTTGAGACACCATTAACAACAAGAACCATGGTTGATTCAATATCTCTTTTTGTAAAAGAATAAGCTGGTGTTGCTTTTTTGCCATCAAAAACAATTTTATGGTAAATATCATCAGCAATAAGATATATATTCTTCTTCTCACACATCTCAACAATATCAGAGAGCAGTTCATCCGAATAGACAATACCTGATGGATTATTAGGGCTGTTTACAATAATCGCTTTCGTATATGGAGTTACAGCTCGTTCAATCTCTTTAAACCTTGGTTTAAACGATCCATCCTCCGGAGTTACTATTACAGGTATCCCATATGCTAATTTTACAATTTCAGGATAACTAACCCAATATGGAGCCAGTAAAATAACTTCATCCTGAGGATTAATTATAGATACAATCGCATTATATATCGATTGTTTTGCGCCAGTTGAGACGATTATGTTCTCAGGTTCTACAATTCGATTGTAATTCTCTTCGGTATAGCGAATTATTGCCTTTTTCAGTGAAGGAGTTCCATCAGGTGGCGTATATTTCACATTCCCTTCACTTAATTTAGCAGAAGAACTTAATATTGCCGTAATAGGAGTTTTATTTTTCGGCTCTCCAATACCTAAACTAATTACAGGTTCTCCTCTTTCACGTAAAATTCTAGCCTTATCGTCAAGTGCGAGCGTTGAAGAAGCAGAAATAGAACGAGCGAGTTGGCTTATGGACATAGCTCAAGAATTCTCCTTGCCTAGTAATTCTAAAAGAGCTGCGAAAATTACTCAGCCGCTTAGAATAAAATTTGAACGATTTTGACATATTGTATACTACAAATTTCCTTAAATAAGGGGATAAGAGGGTTCTATATTTTTTATATCAAATAATTTCTGACAAATCATATAGCTTGAAACCTTTTATTGCGCATAGCATTTATCATGGTGGTTTGTTTATTACAATGTACAAAAGTTGATATTTTTTCGTAAAGTTAAAATTGTTTTTAAATCAACCATAATTACGGGCGGAAAATAAATAAATCCTTCTTAATAATCATAATATTGCGTATAGTTTACTTTCCATATGTATTCCCAATAGTAAGTTGGTCATTACTGTAATTGTTCCTGTCTATTTTCCTCAAACACTTCCCAATATCCCTGGTCCAGCTCTCTGTCAGACAAATGGGCGTATCTTTGGGTTACAGCAATATTGCTGTGACGAGCAAGTTCTTGGGCTAATTTCAAATTTCCCCCTGAACCGAACAAAACTGTGGTAACAAAATAATGTCTGAATGAATGAGGGGTAATTGAACCGTGAGCATTGTCACCAAAAGCTTCTCTAACGCGAAATTTTATGATATTACGCCCAGTATCAGTCGATATTGGTTTTACCTTTTTGCCAGCGCCTCGATCATGCCTGCAAAAAAGGGGTAAAGAGGATAAATGGAGACCAGATTTTCCATCCAATTCTCTGCGTGCAGACAAATAATCTTTTAGTGCTTGCATGGACCGACGAGAAAACCTTACAATTGCTTGTTTATCTCCTTTACCAATAATAATTGCCTTTCCTTCGTTCCAGTCAATATCCCCGCGTCTGAGCTCACAGGCTTCATGAACCCTAAGTCCAGTATCAGCCAAAGTAAGAATAAATGCTCTGTCTCTTAGATTGCGGAATCTACCGGCTTCATCTTCATAAGCCATGAAAGTAAGATCGTTCGCATAATTCAGTAACGACTCGATATTCTCACGCGGAAATTGCGGTAATCTTTGACCTGGACGACGTTTCCGCTGGCGAATTAACAGCCGCATTTTAGGTAAATTAGGCTCAGATAGATTTTCTGCAGCCAAGTATTCATAAAAGCCAGCAACAGCTGTTAAATATAAATTTTCAGTAGCAGGTGAATATTTTTTGAGGTCGATGGCGAACCAGGCGATTGCATTCACAGGAAGATCTCGAACAGGTATTGTAATGGTGTCAAATTTCCGCTGATTCAACAATTGAGTAAATGCTCGTAAAGCATTTGCATAGCTGCGAGCAGTATTGTGGCTACGTGATATTTTAACCGATTCTATATAATCACCGACAGCATCTTCAATCGTAATAATCATATTCTTCAAATTTCTCACCCTGCATTATGTTCGTGATAATAATACTTATCATGAACATAATCGATTTTACTCAAATCCATATCCCCTGTCAAGTTTAATATATTCATTCTTACAAATTCTGAGTGTAAACAATTGTTTAGCTTTGTTTTTATTACGTACAAGATTTATACCGTGCAACCTTTATGTTCATATGTGAATTTTTTGTCCCCTCCAATGAATAAATGTTATTTATTCTCTCATTAAATATTATTGACTAGAAAGAACAATTGTTCTATAATTTAACGTGGAGGTAAATCAAGGAAATGAATTCGATTGCGAAATTAGGGATGCTATCATCATCAATGAATTATGAAACGGCAGAAGATATCGGCTGTCCCAAAATGAGGATCAGTAGAACTGACGACATTTATATTACGAACGCGGTACTCCCTAACGGCAAACGTATCCCGCTATTAAAAACGTTATTGACTTCCGTTTGTGAAAGGAATTGTAATTACTGCCCATTTCGTGCTGGACGGGATTTTCGACGCGCATCAATTAATCCGGATGAAATGGCAAAGATTTTCTTCAGTTTGTACCAATCAGGTATTGTAGAAGGTCTGTTCCTCAGTTCAGGATTAGTTAGCGGAGGCGAACATATCCAGGACAAACTTATTGATACTGTCGAGATACTTAGACTTAAATACCAATTTAACGGATATATTCACTTAAAAATCATGCCAGGAGCTCAATACGAACAGGTTTTCCGCTCGCTTCAAATCGCCGATCGAATCTCAGTAAATCTGGAAGCCCCTAATAAAGCAAGGTTAAAGCAACTCGCTCCTTTGAAGAAATTCGATGAAGAATTGGTAAAAACCCTCAAATGGATTGAAAATATTCGACGAAATCAAGCACCAAATAATACATTAGATGGAAAATGGCCGTCAACAACTACTCAATTTGTGGTTGGTCCTGCTGAGGAAAGTGACTTAGAACTCTTATCCACTACTGAACATCTATTCAAGAAATTCCGTATGAGAAGGGTGTATTATCGAGCGTTTAATCCAGCACCTGATACGCCATTTGAGAATCGCCCAGCAACATTACCCATTAGGGAACATCGTTTGTACCAGGCTTCATATCTACTTCGTGATTACCATTTCAATTTGGAAGAATTTGTTTTTATGGAGAGTGGAAATCTCTCATTAGATATTGATCCAAAAACCGCTTGGGCGCAAAAATATCTACTAAATAATCCAATTGAAATTAATCAAGCCTCTCCCTTAGAATTATTGCGCATACCTGGATTTGGACCTAAAGCTGTAAAGAAAATTCTCACCAGCCGCAAGAGAGGAAAACTGACTGACGCTTCAGAATTGTACCGCATCGGAATACAGCCAGAACGCGCAATCCCATTCATGCTTATGAACGGCAAGAAACCAATTCAGCAATTATCATTACTTTAAATACTTCACATCATTTTATATTTCTTATATGCACCCAACCAAGGTTTACCAAACTGGTGATTTCTCAATAAGGGCACTGCATCTAGATAGCGTAATATCTCATCTGTGACCTTGATTATTGAATTCCAATTACCCTTATAGAGTTCACGATCAAGATTTGCAATGCTATGATCTAACCAAATCCATTCAAGACGAAACCGGTCAGCTTTTATCCAATAGCCGCGCTTTTCCCATGCGGTCGTTGTTTTTTCAATGGAGCGGCAGACTGCCTTTAAAGATAAAAGTAAAAAGGCTGATAAATCTTTAAATTCGTTCCCCCCCACACAACTGCTTTGCATTTCATTAATCGCAACAATAATCACTTTTAATAACCTGTCGCGCTCATTTCCTGGTCTATTTGGATTGTAAACTCTTCCCAATGTATTATCCTTAATCATTATTATTGGAATTACAGATTCTGTGGATTATATACCTTTTATTGACGATGTAACCACTCTATTTTATAATTCAAAATGCATATAAGTGACAGCATCCGGGGAAGTGCTGGAATTGGCAGACAGGCGTGACTTAGGATCATGTGCCGCAAGGCGTGAGGGTTCAAATCCCTCCTTCCCCATTTAATTTGCATCTCTCCTTTATAAAATAGGAGATTTTTAATTTAAATCTGCATCTATTTTAAAAATAGATTCATATCTTTATCTTACACTTTTGCTTACCTCCACATGTTATAATTCGTCGATTTTATAATATTGCAATCATAATAAACCTAAATTTATCCGTACATTTAGAAGGATTATCAAATTGAAAATCGAAAGTATTCCTCAGGATGATCACCAAGTAAAACTTATCGTTGAAATTGATAATGAAACAATGGAAGCTGCTAAAAGACGGGCAGCTCGAAAAATCGCGAAACGAACAAAAGTACCTGGTTTTCGACCTGGAAAAGCCCCATACCCTGTAATTGTTAGACAAATTGGAGAAGCAACAATTGTCGAAGACGCTATCGATCAACTGATTGAAGAACAATATCCAAAAATTATCGAAGAAGCAGAAATCGAACCATACGGTCCGGGTAAACTCGAAAACGTAGATTCCCTGGATCCTCCGATTTTAGATTTTATTATTCCTTTAAAACCTGTTGTTGACATTGGAGAATCCTTGAGTATCCGTCACCCATATGAACCTCCCGCCATCGATGAAGCGGATGTAGATGACATTTTAAAAAATCTACGTGAACGACAGGCAAAAACTGAACCAGTAGATAGACCAGCCGAAGAGACTGACCTGGTTAAATTAGATTTAAGAGCTATAGTCAAAGAAGATTCGGAAGAAAATGAATTAGAAATATTTCCAGAGCGAAAGATTTCAGTAATCATTCAATCATTTATAAATAGTGATGATTCAGTTGAATCTTCTGGACAAGAAACTGAATGGCCTTTCCAGGGATTTTCGATAAATCTAATTGGTATGTCCAGGGGCGACGAAAAACGTGTAATACACGAATATTCTGATGATGACCCTGAACCATTCAAGAATAAAAATATCGAATTCAATTTGGTTGTGGATGATGTTCAATCGCGCGCATTGCCTGATTTAGATAACGAATTCGCAGAAAAATTTGGGGGATATCCCGATTTATCAGCCATGCGCGCGGATATCGTTAATAACCTCGAGAAACAAAATATTGAAACATATGAAGAAGCATATGATGACGAAATATTAGAGGAAGCAATTACCCAGTCAGAATTTGAATATCCTCCACAAGCGCTGGAAAGTGAAATAGATGCGGTCATAAATAATTTAAAAACCAATTTAGAAAGACAAAATCTTGATCTTGATCTTTACAAAAAAACACGCGATATAGATGACGATGGATTACGAGAAGAAGCCTTACCGGTAGCGAAAGAACGTCTGAAACGATCACTATTTTTATATAAAATTGCAGAATTAGAAGAATTAGAAGTTGATGACAGCCAGGTTCACATGGAAGCGCAACAAACATTAAATTATCTATCTCAATCGCTTTCTTATAGCGAAACCAAAAAACTGTCGAATGATAATTTAATCGCAAATCTCGAGTGGAACATAAGAGCTGACTTGATTATAAAGCTTGCAATGGAACACTTTCGGAATGTTTGCAGAGGGCAATTTGATGAAATTGAATCATACGATAGTAAAGACGAACAATCTGAACCAGTAGCATCTGAAAATGATACATCTGTAAAGAATCTCTCGGCAAGCATATCAACAGAACACGATGAAAAGCAGGAGACTAATAACGAGTCTGTAGACGAATTGACAGATACTTGAAAATAATATTCAGCAGAAAATCATATAATCAAAGGAGTACTATGAAAATTCATAAAACAAAATCCTTAATACCTATGGTCATTGAAGATACAGGCCGCGGCGAACGTGCCTTTGATATCTATTCACTTCTATTGAAAAACCGGATAGTATTTTTAGGCACCCCGGTTAATGATCAAGTAGCAAATTTAATCGTTGCACAGCTGTTGTACCTGAGCAGCGAGGATGCAGATTCCCCCATACAGATGTATATAAATTCACCAGGCGGACAGGTTTATGCTGGGATGGCTATATACGATACGATGCAGATGATACCAAATCCCATAAGCACGCTTGCAGTTGGGATGACTGCCTCTTTCGGTACAATATTGTTAACTGCTGGGTCGAAGGGACAAAGATATGCATTGCCCAACGCAACGATACATTTACACCAACCTTTGGGAGGCGCCCAGGGACAGGCATCGGATATTGAGATTCAAGCACGTGAAATATTACGTTTAAAAGAACATCTCAACAATGTACTGGCTAAGCATACCGGACAATCAAAAGAGACCATCGAACGCGACACAAACCGAGACTTTTACCTGGATGCAAGAAGCGCTGTCGAATATGGTTTAGTTGATCGTGTTATGGATATTCCAGAAAACAAATTACTTTCATCAGACAACGCCAAAGACGAATAGAACGAAAAGATTTTCACAAAGATATCGAAAACACCGGTTGATAACAAACCGCCGGTGTTTTTCGCTTATAATCGACCGGAATACTTATAAAACAACAGGAGCTTGAATGAATCAAAAAGAGAATTCAAAAATACGTTCGCTTATTTTAGATATGGATGGAGTAATCTGGAAAGATAAGACACCATTAGCAGATCTCCCTTTATTCTTTTCAGAATTATCAGATCGCGGATATGGTTTTGTTTTAGCGACAAACAATACAACACTCTCAATCGAACAATTTCTTGATAAATTCAAATCTTTGGGTGTCGTTTTGGGATATAGCCAGGTAATTAACTCTTCTTTAGCTACTGCACAATATCTTTTGGACTTATATCCTGATGGCGGTCCTATCTATGTTGTGGGTGAAATCGGACTCAATAAAACATTAGAAGACCATGGATTTTTCCACGATGAAGATAATGTAAAGGCTGTTGTGGCTGGCTTGGATCGAGAATTAACCTACGACATGTTAAAGAAAGCTTCCTTGCATATACAGTCAGGAGTGCCATTTATAGGCACCAATCCTGATCCATCTCTTCCTACCCCTGAGGGATTAATTCCAGGAACAGGAACCGTGTTAGCTGCGTTAGAAGCAGCCTCGGGGGTGAAACCTGTTATCATTGGTAAACCTGCTCCAGAACTTTACCGGCTTGCCCTAAAACGGTTAAATACAAAACCAGCAGAAACGCTGGTTGTAGGCGATAGATTGGAAACTGATATTACTGGTGGTCAAGAATTGGGGTGTCCTGTATGTGTCGTTCTATCAGGTGTAGCAAGTTCAGAAGACGCCCATAACTGGAAGCCAAAGCCCAACTATATTATTGAAGACATATCGGAGCTTTTACATATTTTGTAGATACCTAAATACCCCATGATTTCAATATACAGTCAAGAATTTGAAAATATTAAATCGATCGTTGAATCTTGGGGAGAACCTGAATATCGTGCCCGCCAAATCTGGGATGGCTTGTATAAAAAATATTGGAACAATCCTGAACAATTTTCAACTTTATCAAAACATATAAGAAAAAAGCTATCACAAAGGTTTATTTTCAATAGCTTAACCGCAGTAATAAATCAAAATTCAAAAAACAATTTAACCAATAAAACACTATTTCAGCTAAATAGTGGGGATGCAATCGAGACAGTATTAATGCTGTCTGAAGAAAGTAAGGGCAAAAGACCTCTTGTTACAATTTGTTTATCTACTCAGGTTGGCTGCGGAATCGGATGCGGTTTTTGCGCTACTGGCCAAATGGGATTCCGGAGAAATTTAGATAGTTCCGAAATAATTGAACAATTTCTTTATTTTTCTCGCCGGCTATACCATGAAAACAGGCATATTACCAATATAGTATTCATGGGGATGGGTGAACCATTCTTGAACTACAACGCAGTCAACCGCTCAATCGATATAATGAAATCTCCAGATGGAATTAATCTCGGATCAAGACGATTTACCATCTCCACAATTGGAATAGTACCTGGGATACTTCAATTAGCAAAAGAAAAACCACAAGTGAACCTTGCCGTATCCCTCCATTCGGCAGATGATGAATTACGTAATAATCTAGTACCAATAAATAAGAAATATCCTCTGGATATACTAATTAAAACTTGCTTGAAGTATGTGGAAATTACAAATCGGAGAATTACGTTCGAGTATGTATTAATCCAAAATGTCAACGATTCACCAACACAGGCAAAATCCCTGGCTCACCGTCTCCAACCTTTCTTGCAAAATGGGTCTAGTTTATGCCATGTAAACTTAATCCCATTAAATCCAACCACCAATTACAGGCATGGACCTTCAATGCTGACTAGAGCCAATGAATTTCAGAAATTATTGAATACGAATGGAATTCCTTGCACAATTAGAAAAAGACGCGGTATAGATATTCAAGCGGGATGTGGGCAACTCACAAGCGCCGTAAAATTAGGATAACATCAATCATTCTAATCAGAGCATACCTGGGTATTCTTAGATAGCGTGTTTCATTTTTCCAAATGGACAGAGAGAAACTCCCCCTTCGCCACACGATATTTGCTGATTTGATTCGTCAACTCTTCAAGTACCTGTATCATCAATTTGCATTCTCGTACAATTGGGTGTCTTTGATCGTATCATTAGGAATGTGGGACGATTGGATTATGACGACCCTACCTTATCTTCATGGAAGTAAAATCCTTGAATTAGGACATGGGACAGGTAAACTCTTATTACAACTACATAAAAATAATAATCATACTATTGGAGTTGATGAAAGCAGGCAAATGGGTCAAATTGCTAAAACATATTTATTAGGTAAAGGATTTACTCCACAAATTATTACAGCTGCAGCACAAAAATTACCAATAAAATCCAACTGGTTTGAACAGGTTGTTGCTACTTTTCCATCTGAATATATAATTGATACGAGAACATTGAATGAAGTTGAGCGTGTATTACAACCGGGCGGTGAACTGATTGTATTGCCATATGCATGGATTACAGGGAGAAATTGGTACAAACGATTAGCGGCATGGATATTTAGGATAACAGGACAAGCGCCTGAATGGAACAATAAATTTGAGGGAACATTCCAATTGATGGGTTTTGATGCGACAGTTCACAAAGTTGAACTCGATTCAAGCGAACTCCCAATCATCACCGCAACTAAGAAAATGAATTAATTAATTATTTGATATTAAGAGAGTTCAATGGAAATTCAAATTGCGGTTTCCAAAATAAAAAAGTATGCAACTTCTGCCAGCGGCGATACTGTTGAAGTCACCGAAAGGCCTCAGGGTGGTGTATCCGTAGTGCTGGCAGATGGTCAGAGTTCTGGCAAAGGCGCCAAATGGGTCTCCACCTTTGTGGTCCGCAAAGTCATTTCTCTACTGGCTGAAGGAGTTAGGGATGGAGCAGCTGCGCGGGCAGCCTCAGACAGTCTTTTTACAGAAAGGGGTGGAAAAGTATCCGCATCTTTAAATATCATTTCAATAGATAAACAAACCAAAACAATGGTCATTACCAGAAACAATCCTGCACCAGCTCTTTTGGTAGAAGATAATAAGTTCACATCATTAGCTGAACCGTGTAAACCGATTGGATTATACCGGGGAACACGTCCAATTATCACCGAAAGAAAATTGAAGCCAGGCATTACAAGTGTCATTTATTCTGACGGATTAATTCATTGTGGATCACGTTATGGAGAAACATTAGATATACAAGATTACCTGACTCACCTTCTTGATAATGAAATTAGCACATCAGAATTCATTGCAGATTCATTGCTATATCACGCGCTGGAACTAGACCATAATCGTCCTGCAGACGATATAAGTGTAGTGGTGGTTCGGGTACTCCCAAAATCAGATGTTGAGATACGAAGGATGTCAGTACATTTACCTCTGGGGCACTAAATATTAATGCATAGAACTATTCGTATTGGTGTTGTCGGCCCTTGTGCAGCCGGAAAAACAACATTGATAGAAGAACTACTCAATCAAGGATATGACGCGAAACAAATTGCCCAAGAGCATTCATATGTTCAGGACATGTGGTTGAGGATTTCAAATCCAGATTTTTTGATATTCTTAGATGTTTCATATGCAAACTCAATAAAACGTAAAAAACTAAATTGGACTGAAAGAGAATTTGAAATACAAAATGCGCGATTATCACATGCCCAAAACCATGCAAATCTCTACATAAACACAGATGGAATCACTCCCCAACAAGTGTTGGCCAAAGTATTGGAGGTCTTAAAAAATATCGGTAGATTAGACAACAATTAGATTCAGGAGTATAATAATCAAGTGCCAGCCTCGGGCTGGTATTTGTTTGATACTGGAGGTTTTAATAAGGATGACAGGAAGCTCTTATCGAAGACTTATAATAATTGGGATTATATTCGTGATCTCAATCTGGATAATCTGGCCAGAAAATCCAGGTATAAATATTGGTGGGTTTCAAAAAGAAATAGAAACAAGGCTAGGATTGGATTTAGTCGGGGGGGTTCAGGCTCTTCTTGAAGCAGACCTGCCTTTAGAGACAACGATCGAACCCGAAGCGATGCGTACTGCAGTCAAAATTGTTGAAAATCGTGTGAACGGACTAGGTGTCACTGAGGCTCTGGTCCAACAAGCTGGAGACCGCCGGATTGTCGTTGAACTACCAGGTGAAACTGATCCTGAAAAGGCATTGTCAACGTTGAAGCAAACCGGCTTGTTAGAGTTTGTAGATTTTACGGAACTATCAACTCAAGAATTGCTACCGCTTCTGGATGCAAAAATAAAGACCGATTTTGCCCAGGTAGAAGATCTTGAGCCCTCTGTTGAACAAGTCCCTGGAACAAGTAATGAAACGGTTACTGATCAGACTTTCCAAACCGTTATGACCGGTGCAGATCTGAAAACAGTACAAGTAATGACGAGCCCCACTGGTGAATACCAGGTTGCATTTGAACTAACCCCAAATGGCGCTCAAATATTCAGTGATTTCACATCCCGAAATATTGGAAAAGCTTTAGCGATTGTTCTGGATAAACAAGTGATCTCCGCGCCAGTGATAAATGACGCAATTACAGATGGGCAAGGGATTATCCAGGGCAACTTTGACTATGAATCAGCCAACGCCCTCGCCATCCAATTACGATATGGCTCACTACCAATTCCATTAAAAGTGGTTGAAACGCGGACTGTTGGACCAACGTTAGGTCAAGATTCTCTGCAAAAGAGTCTACAAGCTGGTGTGATTGGATTTTCAATCGTAATCCTTTTTATGCTCCTGTATTATCGATTACCAGGATTTGTAGCCGATGTTGCAATTATTTTGTACGCAATTTTCGCTTTCGCTTTGTTTCGCTTCATTCCGATAACTTTGACATTAGCCGGCGTAGCCGGATTTTTACTGAGTACTGGATCAGCCCTGGATGCTAATATTTTGATTTTCGAGCGGCTCAAAGAAGAACTGCGTGCTGGTAAACCCCTTCACCAATCTATTCTTTTAGGATGGCAGCGTGCCTGGCCGTCAATTCGCGATTCAAATATTGCGACTTTGATTACATGCGCAATTCTGTTTTGGTTTGGAAGCGCATTTGGCGCAACAATTGTAAAAGGGTTTTCGCTAACTCTAGCAATTGGCGTCGTTGTTAGTTTGTTCACTGCTCTAGTAATTACGCGGGTGTTATTAAGTCTTGTTGTAAATATAATAAAACCCAAAGATTTTGTGAAATGGTTTGGGATTTAATTAGGTAACTAATATGTATATCGATATAATCGGAAAACGCTACTATTACTTTGTAATTTCACTTATAGTAATTTTGCCTGGTTTGATACTGGGCGCAATCATGATTACTAACGACCAACTTCCCTTGGCGATTGATTTCACTGGTGGGTCGTTGATAGAAATAAAAATTGAGAGTGAAGATACGCCTCAACCTGCAGATATAGTGCTGTTATATAAAGACAATGGGATAGACGATGTAAAAGTCCAGACGACCGGCCAAGGTACTTTCGTTGCTAGGTCTGAATTATTAAGCGAAGATATCCCGGCTCAAATCGTTGATGATATCGCAGGTCAATTTAATGCGGATGTAACAGTTTTGAGAATTGAAAGTGTTGGCCCCACTGTAGGAAATGAAGTCACCCAAAGGGCTGCTCTTGCAGTTGGGGTTGCTGCATTAGTTGTTGTGCTTTATATAACTTTCGCATTCCGAGGAATCCCCAACGCGTTCCGTTATGGTGTATGTGCAATTATTGCCATGATTCACGATGTTTTGGTTGTGTTTAGTATTACAGCCATAGGAAGTTATTTTTTTGGTTGGCAAATTGATGCTCTTTTCTTAACTGCGTTGCTCACTGTTATCGGATTCTCGGTCCAGGATAAGATTGTAGTCTTCGACCGCATCAGAGAAAATTCAAATATCTACCGCCGGCTGCCCTATGAACAACTGGTAAACCATTCAACAGTTCAAACACTGCAGAGATCGATAAACACACAGCTAATGACCGTGGAATTCATGCTGCTTGCTTTAGCTTTATTCGGCGGTGTTACATTGCAAGGTTTTGCCTGGATAATGTTGATCGGTCTTTTCAGCGGTACATATTCTTCAATATTTATTGCTGCCCCTCTGCTCGTGATATGGGAAAACAATGAATGGAAAACCTGGTTTAGAAGATCAGAAAGTCCTGCCACCGCCTAATTTCTGACAAATTATCTTAATAAAATGCGACTCGACAAAGAATGTAATGTTGTTGCATTTTTTTATTGGCAAATTATCATAAAACATGATGAATACTCAAACAAATCACAACACCAAGAACCATAAAAGGGCCTAAAGGAATCGCAAGATTCGGATCATATTTATCCAATAAGATCATGCCAATGATGGAAAATACCCCAACTGTACCGAACAAAAGTAATGAGATTAGCAACCCATTGAGTACACCATTCCATCCCAATATTAAACCCATGATCAAACCTAAAAATACATCATTCTTGTACAATGCCTGTTTATTTAATACATGATTACGCAGATGTGCCAAATATGGCATCAAGATTCTCCCAAGATAATACAAAACCATCAACACAAATAATCCCACGATTCCCCCTTGTAAAGTATTCACAATTCCATGAAAATTGATTCCAAATACTAATCCCAATACAACCCCCAATATTATCATTGAATTCATAATTACCCGGAATTCAAGATCAATGATGAAAATTAATCCAATGTATGCGAGCAGACTTAAAGTTAAGATAAAATCAAAACCATTACGAGAAACGGACCCAATAGTAATAGTAGTATACGCATAAAGAATTAGAATCAGGATTTTTCGTATTCTTTTATAGTTCATTTGGTTCAAGATGGAAATTTTTTGGTTTTCCTTTGTGACCGTTTTTGCATACTTCCTTGGTAAAAACTCTGCAGATAGATTTACAAGCAACCCAATAATTATGCCAGCACACCCCAATATAACTTCATAATTTATTACATTCATAGTACTTAGGAATACACCTCACTCAGAATTATTTTAATAAAATATTCCAGTAATAATTTCATCTACTTGCAGGTTATACTCTTTGGTATACCAATTCTGAAAAATACAATGGCTTTGATTGAGGCAAACAATGGATCAATTTATTATTGAAGGTGGCATTCCGATATCTGGTTCTATTACACCATCAGGCAACAAAAATGCTGCGCTGCCTTTACTAGCTGCAAGTTTGCTGACGAGCGAACCGGTCTTACTGCACAATGTGCCGGACATTCGTGATGTTTGGGCTATGCGACTGCTCCTTGAGAGTATTGGTGCTGAGATTAAAGACCTCGGTAATCATTCAATACAGATAATCACAGAAGATGTATGTATCTCTGATTTTGATCCTGAATTGTGCCGTCAAATTCGTGCCTCAATTTTACTCGCTGGACCGGCTTTGGCCAGGTGCGGTCAATTAAGATTACCTCCTCCTGGTGGCGATGTAATTGGACGCCGGAGATTGGATACACATATTCTTGCTCTTAAATCACTTGGAGCAAACGTTGAATATGATGAAGTAAAACGCGAATTACATTTCAGTGGGAAAGAACTGACGGGAAATAATATAATTTTAGATGAAGCGAGTGTGACAGCAACAGAAAATGCTATCATGGCAGCTGTAACTGCAAAAGGTAAGACGGTATTAAGAAATGCAGCCTCCGAACCTCATGTTCAGGAGCTTTGTCATTTTCTGAATATTCTCGGTTCCCAAATAACCAATATTGGTTCGAACACACTGGTCATAAATGGTGTAAACGAATTGCGAGGTGGAGAATTTTCGATAGGTCCTGACTATCTTGAAGTTGTTAGTTTTATCGGAGCTGCTGTTGTCACTGGAGGTTCGATTAGAATTCTCAATGCTGGTCCTCAATATCTCGACATGATTTCTATGGTCTTCAATAGATTGGGAGTTAAATGGAATATTGACGGCGAGGATATTGAAGTTCCTGAAAATCAAGATTTGTGCATTGAACCTGATTTAGGTAATGCCATACCTGAAATTAGTGTAATGCCTTGGCCTGCATTCCCAACCGATTTGATGAGTATAGCCATCGTAGTTGCAACTCAATCGAACGGTAGTGTTTTATTCCATGACTGGATGTATCCAAGTCGAATGTTCTTTATTGATAAGTTAGTAAGCATGGGCGCCCAAATCGTTCTATGTGATCCCCACCGCTGTATTGTTAATGGACCTTCCACATTAAACGGAGAAACCCTTGAAAGCCCTGATATCCGTGCAGGTATGTCACTATTGCTTGCAGCTTTAGCGGCAAATGGGAAATCGATTATTCGGAATGTGGGACAAATCGATCGGGGGTACGAACGTGTAGATGAAAAACTCCGAACTTTAGGCGCTCAAATTGATCGAGTGAATGACGGCCAAAATGAATTTCCGGTTTAATCCTCTTGTACAACAACCGCTATAAATTGACTGACAACATCTCGCAAAATATTTTCAGGTAAAGCACCTGTTTGTCGGTGGACAATTTTTCCATCAGCAATAAACAACATGGTTGGTATACCCTGGACACCGTATTTATTTGCCCATTCTTGGTTTTCATCCGTATTTACCTTTGCAACCAACAATTTTCCAGAGTATTCAGTAGCCAGATTATCTAAAACTGGTGCAACCATTTTGCAGGGTCCGCACCAAGGAGCCCAAAAATCGACAATCGCAGGTATTTTTGATTGAAGAACAGTTTTCTCGAAGGCAGCATCAGTTACATGCAATGGTTCTGAAATCATTAATTTTTCTCCAGCGTAAATATTTGATAATAAAATCGATCCTTCGTTTTTATAAACCAGGATATTTTGAATTGTAACATATTCATTTCTATCAAAAAACACACTTTCTCCTTATTGTCATGCAAGTAACTCGAACATATTGCCATTTATAATAATATTGATATGTTTTCTAATCATTCTAATTCCGACATGTTTAATTACACCGTGGATACGGAAGCATTCAAAGGGCCTTTAGATCTGTTATTGCAATTAATTGAAAAAGCAGAATTAGATATTACCAAGATTTCATTAGCCGAAGTCACAGAACAGTACTTGTCATACATTCGTTTGCTTTCAAAAATGGATTTTGAAGAGATTTCAGGATTTCTAATAATTGCAGCTAAGCTCATTCAAATAAAATCTGAGGTCTTATTACCAAATCCATCCATATTGAATGGCGATGACGAAGACACTGGCGAAGAATTAGTGCGCCAGCTAATACTCTATAAAAAATTTAAGGAAATAGCCGAAACCCTGGAAATAATTGAAGCAAGTGGAAAAAGTACTTACTTGCGTATTGCTCAAGTCCCGATAATTGAAAGTGAATATGATTTAACCGGGATAAATCTGGACAATATTTTAGAATCTCTGAATATTGTCCTTAATAAATCCGTATCAGAAACACCATTATCACAAGTAATTACAACTCCAAGATTTACTATCCGGCAAAAGATTAACAATATTGCTGCATTATTGAAATTAAACCAACGTGGTATCTTCAAGGATTTTCTATCTGATGATCCTACAAAAGATGAGATTGTGGCAACATTCCTCGCAATACTTGAATTAATAAAACGGCACCTGATAAACGTCTGGCAAGATAATTTATTTGATGATATTGAACTGCAGCTAACTTCAACATGGGATGAAGACCAGCTGTTGGAAATTGAATTTGAAGAGTAATATCAAGAAGATTTATTCGAACCATCCGTCATCAATATATAATGACACTGGGCAATAATCAGAACCTTGGATATTGCCATGGATAATTACATCTAGAATAGTAGAGAGCATATGTTGTGAGATTAAGAAGTAGTCGAGCCTCCAACCTATTTTACGACTCCTTGCTTCGTAGCGGTATGTCCACCATGTATATTGAACTTTTTCTGGATATCGGTGTCGAAAAATTTCAATAAGTCCGTGGTTGAGATACTTGTCTAACCAGACTCTTTCTTCTGGAAGGAAGCCAGATATTTTATCATTTTGTTTTGGATTTTTCAGATCTATTTCTTTATGGGCTGTATTGAAATCCCCACAGACAATTAAACTCTCTCCCTTTCGATGTAATTTATCACAGTAATCCAACAACGTAGAATAGAAGTCAAGTTTGAATTTCAGCCGGCTGTGATTCCTTCTGCCATTTGGAAAATAAACATTTAACAAAAGGAAATTCTTAAACTTGGTTGTGATGATGCGTCCTTCACCAAAAAATTTTCGTTCGGACATACCTCTTTGTACAAATATTGGAATAAACTCGCTGAATGTTGCCACACCGCTCTAACCAGGTCTCTCGGCAGAATTCTAATATGAATAATATCCAGAAAATTCTTCCATGGAATACTTGCTTACTTGAATTGGTTTAGCTTTTATCTCTTGTATGCATATGATATTCGGGCGAATGGATTGAATCCATGCAATAGCCTCCTTTTTGATCACAGCCCGTAACCCGTTAATATTCCAGGAAGTTAATACCTTCATTCTCGCCTGATATAATTATGTTCAACAGAAATTATTGGATATTATCAAATGACAGATAACTCAAATCAAATTCCAAATCTTCATAATAATGATGCCTCTGTATTCCAAAATCCTATCGAATTTAAAACACATAAAGGTAGTTTTGGATCTCTTTCAAAATTGATGATCGGCAGCTTAGCTATCGGAATAGATGAACTAAATTACCGGCTTAAAATGTGGGAAGAGAAAACTCGACCTCATCGGGTCGAAGATGATTTAGATAGCATCCCGATTCAGGAGGACGGTTCACCAAAAACTAGCAATATACTTCCATATGTAATCAACGATGGAGAACTTCAGCAGAATGAAATGCGCTACATCATGATCGGCCTTATTAATGAAACCCAATCACGTTTGGTTTCTACTACTCACAAATTGATACGAATTGGGAATAGAATCAATCGCATTTCATATCCTATCATAAAACCCTTTAACCGCAATTGGTTGATACCACCTTTGCAAAAAAGATACGCAGACTTAATTGAAAGGGGAGAAAATGAATTGAATCGTCTTTCTCTGGTAGGTAGATCTGAATATGAACAAAGTCGGAGAATGGCTCAAATAGCTTATGAAGATTCGTTCGAGGAAGCCGTTGATAGTTTAGCTACAAACCCTGAAGTCCAAAATCTAATACAGTCTCAAGGAATGAGTATGGCAGAGGAAATAATTGAGGAGGTGCGTGAACGTGCTGTAAGCGCCGATAATCTACTGGATAGGATAGTTCGAAATATTTTTAGAAGAAAATCCAGATCCCAAATTCCTCCTCCAAGTTTCGTGATTAAATAGGAAATACTGAATGTCCGGAACAACAATCCAACGACAAAACCTTCAAGGATATTACGCAGGTATTGTAAGTCGATTTACAGCCATGATTCTTGATGTTGCAATCATTAATATATTGTTGCTGTTAATAAGTTGGTTTATATCAATTTCATTGGCTCTATTACAATATATATCTACGCTAGGATTAAATATTGATACCATTCCGTATATTCAATCGTTTTTAATTTTTATTCTCAATCCATATTTTATTGCCTTGTTTGTAATAGGGATAATATTTATTTACTTTACATTTTTTGTTGCTTTTTCTGGACATACTCCAGGCAAAGCCTTCATGGGCTTGCGAGTAATTACAAAATCAGGAAAAAAAATCTCATACCTAAGATCCATGGTGCGATTTATCGCTTACTTTCCAACAATACTATCTCTAGGTATCGGATTTTTTTGGATACTCCTTGATGATCAACGTCAAGCTTGGCATGATACATTATCAGACACTTTGGTAATTTACATATGGGAAGCCTGTCCAGATGAAACTTTTCTGTCAAATCAGATAGCCCTATTTCAAACCAACTTAAACGAGAAATAATTTCTCCTGTATAACTTTATCCTCTTTTATCACCTATTAATTCTATCTCATGGTTACTTTCTCTCAATATTTTTATCTGCACATCACTTGTTCAATATGCGCTTTTGCAACTGAGTGTGATAAAACAATACAAGCACAAAATCCTACTCCTTCACCAATCAATATTCCCCCATCGGCGGGACAAAGTTGGATTCAGCTTATGGTTGGTGTGGCATTTATTACAGTTCTAATTGTGCTTATTGGAGTTTGGGTTAATAGGATAGAAAAAAAGTAACTATGGTAATATAACCATGGCTATGCGCATCTTAAGATTTATATTCTTTACGATTTCAAGGAACATTAAATGAAGCTAGCAATAACAGGAAAAGGTGGGGTAGGTAAAACCACTTTGGCTGCACTGCTTGCACAAGCTTTTGCAGATATGAATCGAGATGTTTTGGCAGTTGATGCTGATCCTTCACCATGCTTAGCCGGTGCCCTTGGCTTTCCAGACAATCTTCAAAATAAATTAAAACCAATTTCAGAAATGGCTCAAATAATTGAAGAAAGAACCGGCGCGAAACCAGGGACTACTGGCGGTTTTTTTACAATTAATCCCCGGGTGGACGATATCCCTGACCGCTTCAGCGTCCGCTATCGAGGTGTACGACTTTTAGAAATGGGAGCAGTTGATATCGGTGGGTCCGGTTGTATTTGCCCTGAAAGCGCTATGCTGAAAACTTTATTTACCCACTTACTTTTCCGCAAAGATGATGTGTTAATTTTAGATATGTACGCTGGAGTTGAACATTTAGGACGCGCAACCGTTGATTTTGTGGATGCAATGATCGTTGTTGCAGAACCAACCAGAAGATCCCTTGGAACAACCCTACAAATTAAAAAGCTTGCAAATGATATCGGATTGGAAAGATTGTGGTTGGTAGGCAATAAAGTACGCAACGATGAAGAAGCTGCATTCATCCGATCAGAAAGCCCCGGAATACCAGTATTAGGTATCCTTCCTGCTGATTTAGCCGTCCAGGAAGCAGATAGATTGGGAATACCTGTTTATGATCATGTTTCTTCTTTACGAAACGCAGCTGAGCTTATCACTATTGATCTAATTAAAAATCTTGATCCGAATCACTCGTCTAACAAAAATTGAAAAGAACATTTTTCAGTAAATTGGAGTACATAGAAAACCATGACAACTACAATTGCATTAGCTGGTAAAGGTGGTGTTGGAAAAACTACCATATCAGGGATGGTAATAAAATATCTTGTAAAAAACCAAAATGGCTCTGTTCTTGCTATTGATGCAGATCCCAGTAGTAATCTCAATATGGTCTTGGGATTAGATCTTGAATGGACTGTCGGCGATATCCGTGAGGATATGCTTGTTCAAGTTAAGGAAACAATACTGACTGGCGGTGCCGCTATGGGTACTCTTAATGATGGATTAAGCAAGCATGACTATCTGGATTATCAAATAAGAACGTCATTATCCGAAGGCGATGATTTTGATCTAATCGCAATGGGCAGATCAGAAGGTCCGGGCTGCTATTGCGCAGTCAATCATAACCTGCGCGATGTAATCGATACAATTAGCAAAAACTACCGCTATATCGTGATAGATAATGAAGCGGGAATGGAGCATCTCAGCCGGCGCACCACCCGTGATGTCCAGCATTTGTTAATTGTTTCTGATCCTTCGATCAGGGGCATTATTGCTGCAGAACGTATTAGTTCGTTTAAGAACGATCTGGATATAAATATTGAAAATACTTATTTAATACTCAACAGGGTACAAGGAACGATCCCAAAACCGCTCCAAGAAAAAATTGAAGAATTTGAGATACCATTTCTAGGTGCCATTCCCAGTAACGAAGATCTACTTTCTTTTGAATTGAACGGGAGACCGCTTATAGAGTTAGGAGATGAATCACCAGTATTTCAAGCTGTTTCGAATATGATGCAAAAGATAATCTGAGCCAGGCCAAATTTCTGTCATTCAAATTCTTGGTTCATATCATTCCATGACTCGTCATCAACCAGAGTAACGACTCGGAAACCCTCCGCATATTTCATCTCTTTCCCTTTACCTCGTTCTGCCGCCCATTCGCGGATCAAATCTTCTGGATCGCGACCTTTCATCTGGCTTTTGTGAGCCCGCAAAGCTTTAATCTTGATATCGATCGTTTCTTCAATATTTACAAAAAAATCAGCATCCATCCAACTGGTTGCATAGACTTTACGAGGTTTATGGGCTTTAATCCCTTCATCTTCTAGTTCTTCGAATAAGTTCGGCTGCCCAGCTGCAGGGAATGTAGCATCCAGCGCCGCAGTTGCTGCAGCTCGGTGATCCGGATGATTTATATAATCATGTCTTGCCCATACAATCGTTGGATCGCCACAAATGACAACTTCAGGACGAAAACGACGGATTTCACGTACAAGCTTTTTTCGCAATTCTATGGTTGGTTGTAATAATCCATCCGGCTCCCGTAAAAAAACCACCTCCCCCGCTCCGACAATATCAGCTGCTCTGCGCTGTTCCGACTCCCTGATTTTTGCAGCTTTCTCTTTTGTATTTCCTACTTCATCTATTCCTACATCTCCACTTGTACATATTACGTAAGTAACATTCGCTCCATATTTTACCCACCGCGCTAATGTTCCAGCACATGTATATTCAATATCATCCGGATGTGCGACAATCGCCATCGCGCTTTTTGGTACATAAAATTCTCCCATGTTTTGCTTACTCTCCTCTATTTAGAATACTTGTCATAAAATCAAGCATTCTTTGGTAATGTGATCCCTTCCAATAAACTTGATCGCAATTATTACAATAATAGAATTCATTGTAATGTTCACGAGTTAACGGCTCCAACCGGTTTATTATCCTTGCTTTTTCGATTTTGTGCAGAGGATTATTACACTTCAGACAACGATTAAATAGTCGTAAATTATTACCTATACCATACCGGTTGATTATTTCTTTGATTTGTAATATTGGTTTGATATTTCTTATCCAATAACCATAAATTATTACTTTGCGCTTTAACAATTCTCTATCTCTGGTCAGTAAAATCCGCTCATTTTTACTGGCGATTTCAGTTAAAAGCTCATCTTGAAAATCATTAGAATATAACGTATCTAAACCGAACATACGTAAATACACTGCCAGTTTGCCTAAATGATTATCCAATACGAATCGAGGGTTTCCAAGTACGTCGTGAATATTATTTTTGCCATTAATGCCGTTAGGGTATTTTTTCTTTGGGCTGACCAAAACTTTGTCTTTATTTTCAACTTTGGAAGTTAAATCTACAACCCGGCTGTTTATTACAATATCACCTATCTCAGTATGAGGTATGCCGATTGATTCAATCAAATGTTTAACAGTCGGATTTCCGTTGAACAGATAATTTATCTCTTCCCTCTTATGATTTTCCGGGAGAAAATCATTTAATTCCTCCATAAACTTGAAATTCGCTCTTTTCACGGACAATATACCCTGGAATCCAACAGGTAAACCTCACCAATGATTTAATCCCGGTTTCAATTAACCTGAAATTTGATCCACATTGTTTTATAGGGTAACAATTCAACCTTAATTTTACGATCTTTAATAACCACATTTTCACCTGACAACATATCAATTCCTTTGTTTTTGCCGATAATTCCCAAATTTTCGCAATCAATGGTTAATATCTTATTATTTTTCGAGACATTGGTCAAACAAAGCACATTTGTCACCCCTTCAATATCTTTTCTCAACAAACAAAAAACACCTTTATCAACATAAAATACTCGCTGGGGTGACATGGGGTGAAAAGCTTTATCGCTGCGACGTTGCCGTAACATGAGACAGCAACCGTTAAATATCTTCGAATGCTTCGATTCTGGGTTTTCTAATTGGTTTTGTAACCCACCGTAATCCAATTTTTCTCGATTTAAAGATCTAGCCTTTCCTGTTTCTTCAAAACAAGAATAACAATTATTTGAGCCAAAAAGACTGTGAAAATAAATTCCAGGGACACCTGCCAATGATAACATTATGGATTGGGAAGCTAGAAGACGATCTATATTTATCTGTTCTGGTTCACTTCCAGGTTCATTCAACCAATCATATAATGTAATATTTAATTCGTATACACTTTCAGAACCATCAGGATTCGATTTTAAAGATACTCGACCACCGTGTTGAATGGTTTGATCCACTAGTTCTTTTATCTCAATCTCACTCAATATTCCTTTAGCTGGCATAACACCGATACCATCATGCGAAGCTATGAAGTTGAAAAAGGGGGCGGGTACTTCAAGCTCTCCTACCCATTTATTCAATTTTGATACATCAGATTTTTGAAATGTATGTAAAACCAAAGGCGCGAGCGGGAATTGATAAACCATCTGTGCTTCATCGGTTATACCAGGTTCAGGAACAACCTTGCCAAAGTAGCTGATATTTTCTTTATGTGGTACGTTTGTTTCGGTGATCAATACCACCCACGGTGCGACGATGTCAAGCACATTTCTCCATAATTTAATAATGGCATGGGTTTGTGCTAGATGAATGCAAGTGGTGCCGATTTCCTTCCATAGATAAGATATGGCGTCCAATCGGATAAAATCTGCACCTTTCGTTGCATAAAACAGAAGTAAATCTATCGATTCTAACAGTACAAATGGATTGCCATAATTTAAATCTATCTGGTCTTCACTGAAAGTCGTCCAAACATGCCTGCATCCATTTATTGTCTCCACACGAGTCAATAAAGGTAATGCCCTAGGACGAAATACCATTGATAAATCTTCTTCGGGATTCACCGAAATAAAGTATTTTTCATACGGAGGTTTCTGAATTAAGTAGGATTTAAACCAATCACTTTCTCTCGAAATGTGGTTGATTACAGCATCGAACATCACCCGGAATTTTGAGCCAATCTTTTCAATATCACCCCAATTTCCCAATTCTGGATTAACCTTTCGGTAGTTGATTACTGAAAATCCATCATCAGATGAATACGGATAGAAAGGCAGAATATGCACCCCGCTTACAACATCATATAGATATTTACTCAGGAAATCATACAAACATTGTAGAGGAGTATGATTATCGTCTTGTATTTGATCTCCATAAGTTATAATTATTGCATCTCGCTCATCAAGAATGATCTTATTCCCTCGGGTTTTTCTCGTCCGTATGAATTCATTTTGTTGGTACTTT